>LULM01000144.1_pt1 | contig 25334 bp, 31 predicted proteins | sample 728151 | NCBI WGS metagenome assembly LULM01 (sample SAMN03860289, study PRJNA289734) | marine metagenome | biome: seawater column; feature: ocean; material: water; isolation source: Red Sea water column Station 149 - depth 200m | place: Saudi Arabia: Red Sea | collected 2011-10-15 | depth 200 m
TTCCTTTTTGGCAGATGAGCACATTAGCACCTATACTGTGTATTTTATCGACCATTGATTTTAACATCCTATTTTCTTCTTCCAGGAATGTCTGCATTTGAGTTGGATCAGAGATTCTGATTTCTGCACTCATCTCAGTCTTCTCAACTTCAAGTGCAGCGTTAACAAGTGCTATTTTTGCATTATCGATCTTAGTTGGCATTCCACTGTGAACAATTTCCTTATCAAGAACTATTCCATTAATCAGTACAGTATCATCAATAGAACCGCCCGACTTTTTTTCCACTTTGAGGTTATCAAGGTCAACTGAGTGCTTATCACCATCATGTTCTACGATCTTCAAAACAGAGTCGACAACTAATTTTGATAGAGGTATGCTATCCTCGGAAATTAGTTTAGATTGCATGCTAGTTTTTGCAATCTTGATTAATGATTCTCGGTCATCTGGTTTAACTGCCTTTGCAAGTTTTGCCAATAATTCAAGAGCTTTTTCTGAGGCTGCTTGATATCCATCGATAATAACTGTAGAATGTACATCCTTTTCAAGAAGTTTTTCGGCTTTTTCTAGCAATGCGCCCGCGAAAACAACAGAAGAAGTTGTTCCATCACCAACCTCGGTATCAATGGTTTTGGATATTTCCACCATCATTTTTGCAGCAGGGTGTTGTGCGTCTATTTCCTTTAGAATTGTTGCACCATCATTTGTAATTGTGACGTCTCCTAGTGAGTCCACTAGCATTTTATCTAAACCGCGTGGGCCCAGACTTGTTTTAACAAGTTCTGCTACAAGTTTTGCAGCAGTAATATTATTTTTCTGTGCATCCTTTCCCTTTTGTTGTAGTGCACTTTCTTTAAGGACTAAAACTGGACCTTGTGGGGTCTGTTGTATTGATGCCATGTTTTCAAAAAAAAGTGTTAATTTCCCCTTAATATTCTATTCACGTAACTACGCTCAGGAATGAACGATTCTTCACATCAACTAACCCTGTGCTCAGTATTCGTATATCAGGCAATGCTAGAAATGGTAAAAATAGTGGGATAATATGTGGTTTTTTGAATACACAACCAGCATCTGCTAAAACTATGTTTAAATTTTCAAAGTTCTCTGAAACTTTTTCAAAGCTATTTGTAGATACGATACCAGACATTTGAAGAGGCATGGATGCTAGAGTTTTTCCTTCACTAACTATAACCACGCCTCCCTGTGTATCAACAAGTCTGTTTGCTGCGATTGCCATATCTTTTTCATTAGAACCAATTACTAACATGTTATTTTCGTGAAAGTTCCACGTTGACGCAAATGCACCTATTTTTGCTCCAAAGTTCTTCAGGAATCCAATTGTATGTTTTCTTGTTCCAAATGTTCGATCAAATGCTGCTACCTTCCAGATATCCTTATCAGTAGATGGCATAACATTTCCCTCTTTTACTGATAGGTTTTCGTTTATTTTTTCTGTTATAATTTCTGTTTTCAAATTTATTACATTAACAGTTGCTGTATCACCTCGAGATTTTACTCTAAAATCATCTCCTGATAATTTCCGCAGATTGACAGTTTTTGTCATCCACTTAGGTACTGTGTATTTTTTTATTTTAGACACAATGGTACCATTTGACACAACTAACTTTCCGCCAACAAAAATCTTTCTAGGTTTCATCTTGTCAAGATCATCAAATACTAAAATGTCAGCTAGTTTGCCTGGGGCTATACCACCCAAGTCCTTTCCCATGTTATAGTAATCAAAACAATTTTTTGATGCCATGGAAATTGCATCTATCTGATTAAGACCTAGTTTTACTGACTCTCTTATACAATGATCAATGTGGCCAAATTTTATGATGTCAGATGGATCAAGACCATCTGAACAGAACATCAATCTATCAGTATAGGTTTTGTTAGATAGCACCAACTTCACAATGTCTTTCAAGTCTCTGCGAATGGAACCCTCTCTGATCATTATCCACATTCCTAATCTTAATCTCTCCAAAACCTGATCAAAGTTTATTGGTTCATGGCACGACAAAATCCCAGATGACACGTAAGCGTTTAGTTTTTTACCAGATGCACCAGCAGTGTGACCATTAATCACACAATCATTTTCAAGCATAGTAGATAGCATCCTCATTGTCTTAGGATCACGTTTTGTTACCTTAGTCCATGAAAACACTTCACCCAAACCAAGAACGCCCGGAATTTTGAGTGCTAATTTTGCTTCAGCTAAGCTTACCTCCCTTCCATGGCTGAATTTCTTGTCAACTGGAACTCCACCAGGAACCACATGAAAAAAACGTGCTGGCAGTTCAGATGTCATCTTAACAAATTCTTTGAATCCTCTATAACCGCAGGTGCTCACTATGTCAATAGGATCAGAAAAAAGTGATGTGACACCACATAGAAGGGATTTTTTTACAAACTCAGTAGGCGAAACAAACTGGTCTAAATGTATGTGAGGATCAGCAAATCCAGGCGTCACATATTTTTTTTTTAAATTAATTACAACTGTCTTTTTTCCCTTCGTGTGAGATGCATCTGGACCAACGTAAGCAATCCTATCATGAGATATAGATATCTGAGTTCCCGGCATAATTTCGCGCGAATAAACATTCACCAAGGAGCAGTCCTCTAAAATTAGATCAGCGGGTTTGTCACCAATAGCTACTTCATTTAAAGTTTGGATGCTTCTAGACAAACCAAGGAACAATGTTCTATGATATGCATTCGTATTATTATAGATTAGAGACCATGTTTAAATTACCGTCAGGCTCGGATGTTAATTGTGAATATACCAAAAGAGATCAATCGTTTCTGCCCTAAATGTAAGAAGCATGTAGTTCAAAAGATTTCCATTTACAAAGCAGGCAAACGTAGAGGTACTGCCGCTGGAGAAAGAAGGCATGCATTACGAAAAAAAGGGTATGGTGGTCAAAAATTCCCCAAGCTTGCAAAGCCTGCAAAAACAACAAAGAAAGTTACACAGGTTTTTACATGTCCAGAATGTAAGAAGAAAACGATGAAAGAAGGTATTAGGATCAGAAAATTTGAGTTGATGGCTAAATGAAGAAGGAACACGTACTCATTCCAGAACCAAGCAGTAAATTTCTCAAAATTAACTGTAAGGAATGTGAAAAAGAAAATATTGTTTATTCACATGCCTCAACATCTGTTACCTGCAAATCATGTGGTAACGTGATTGCTGAACCAACTGGTTCGAAGGCACGAATAATAGGAAAAATTTCAGGAACTGCTGAGTAATTCGTAATCTTCCTTTGTGTTCAGATTAAAAGCTATTCTCTTATCATCTAAAATAATATAGTTCTCACTAACCAAACTCAAATCTTTAATTTTGTCAGCATTAATGATAGAAACTCCAGTATAGGCGCATTCAGTATTATCATATTTCACTAATAGATTAGATTCCAATCCTAATGAATTCAAAAATTTCTTGGATACAAGAAAACTGGACCAAGTGTATTCTGAATTAAAATTTATCATATCCTGAATAATTTCTTCATCTAGTAATGGTAAATCTCCTGAAACAACAAATACGAATCCATCCAGCTTTTGTAATAGAAAATTTAGGTCGTTAGCATATCCATTTCCTGGTGTGGGTAAAGTTTCTATGCCATCTTTTTCCAATGCATGTTTTGTATCAGGTGAATTTGGGCTAGTAGCAACAATAACCTTAGAGAAACAATGAGAATTTTTTAATGCGTCAATCACCTGAAAAATTATCGGTTTTTTGTATTCAAGTAATAATTTTTCATTCGATGTATCCATCCGGGTTCCCTTACCTCCCGCCATCACAAGACCAATCATAGTGATACAAAGATTAGTAGGGATGAGAGTCTTGTAAGTTCGTTAGTTGCACCCATAACATCTCCAGTGATTCCACCAAAACTTCTGGTGGATAGTCCAACCAAAAACAATGTAACGGCAATTGATGCACCAAAAAGTATCAGGCCTGTAGTTCCGCCTATCACAACAAGTGGGATAATTGTAATAACACCAGCAACTGCTAGTCTTCTTTTATCTTTCATGATTTGCATGAATGGCGAATTGGAACCTACTGCTGCTGAATTTCCAATACCAGCCATCAATACCATTGAGAATTTAGCTAAAATTTCACTAAGTAAAATAGCCTGAAACAACTCATAACCAGTTGTCAGTGACAGGGCTATGATTGCTCCAACTACATACAATACAACAGAAACAATTCCAGCTGAGCCTGTTGAAAGGTCTTTCATTGCGTTACGCTTTCTCTCTTTTGTACCCCTGGTCATAAGACCGTCAGCAAAGTCTGCCAGTCCATCAGTGTGATGTATTCCTGTAATGACAGCAAGTGATGCAACAACCAATAATGCAACAATTAATGGTTCTAGGAAAAATGAAAGACCAAATCCAATTGAAGCAATAAGCAGACCTATTGCAATTCCAATTATTGGGAAAACATGCATGTGTCTTGCTACAGTTCCCAAGTCAGTGTTGTTAGAAGGAATTATTGTTAGGAATGAAAAAACTGAACTGATTTCCTTAAGCATGTATCCACCATCCTAAAAATGAGAGAGTTACGATTATTGGAATAGTAACTATACCGCAGAATAAAATTGATGAGACTTTCATCAAGGTAACTGCAGATGTAATATGAGATTTTGTAAATTCGATACTGCCCTGACCAATTGTATAATAATTCGTTTTTTCCAATCTAGTTCCAAGTGCACCAGCCAAAGCAGCCATTGGGAATCCCGCATTAGGACTATCGAGTTTTCTGCTATCACGTCTCATAATGTATAGCGACTCCTTCCAATTGTAGCCCAAAATTAATGCGCCTAGAACCATCACTAATGCAGTTAGTCGAGATGGGAGATAGTTGAGTATTGTATCACATTTGGCTCCAAACCAACCAACATTTTTGAACATAGTTGTCCTGTACCCAATCATAGAGTCTATGGTGTTTATTGCTCTGTAGGCAAATGCTCCAGGTAGACCAAAAATTGCATAATAGAATAATGGGCCAGTAACACCGTCAACCGTATTCTCACTTACACTTTCTAAAACAGCCGATAAAATGTGATTTTTATCTAAATTTTTGGTGTCTCTCTTAACAATCATAGCGAGATGATTCCTAGCGGAGTCTAAATCATCTTTTTCAATAGCGTCAATCACTGCCAAAGCATGTCTTTGCATTCCTCTAATTGCAATAGTTGTTTTTAGCAAGATCGAGCCAACAACTATTGAGATAATCAATGAGATGATATCAATGGTCAGTAAACTAATTCCAACATCCAAAACAACAAGTAGTGTAGATACAATCGTCACAACTATACTAACAATCAAAATGCCACCGAGTAATTCCCTTTTTGCTGAGTTATTTTTTGCAAAAGGAACAAGTGATGCAATCAGTTTTCCCATCCAAGCAGTTGGATGGTATTTTGTTTTTGGATCCCCCACCAAAAAATCCAATAAAAGAGCAAACCCGACTATAACTATGCTTTCAAGTATCATTACAATAGTTTTTCAATCTCTCTGATATTAAGACTTGACTTTACAACCTTGCTTAATTTCTCAATTTCAGAATCGATCTTTTTTAGATTTTGCCTGTTCAACCCAAGCTTCTTCGAACTTGAAGTTATAGAATCCTCCTCAGGAAGTAAAAATTTGGTCATTGGAATTGTCCCAAAAACTGGCTTCCCTGTGTTTTGTTTTAATTTTCTAAATCCAGGCTTAAGAATATCCAAATCACCACGAAATTTGTTAAAAACAAATCCCTTGACCATTTTTTGGTATTTTTTTTCTAACAACGATAGAGTCCCAACAATGCTCCCAAAAGATCCACCCCTCTCAATGTCTGTAACTAAAATCACTGGGGATTTTACTTTCTCAGCAAGCTTCATGTTTGCAATATCATATTTTGTAAGATTAATTTCAGCCGGAGAGCCTGCGCCTTCTATTATGATCAAGTCGTGGTTTTTTTCTAAGGCATTAAATGATTTCAAAACTGTCTTCATTCCATTCTTTTGAACAAACTTTTTGTAATAATCATCTGCATGCATTTTTTTGTAGAATTTTCCTCTGAGAAAAACAGAGCTTCTATAGTTACCCAGAGGTTTCAGCAAGATCGGATTCAAATCTGCTGTTATTTTGGCACGTGAGGCTAAAGCCTGAACTGCCTGTGCACGAGAAATTTCGAAACCGTCTTCCTTATAGGCATAGTTTGACATGTTTTGTGCTTTGAATGGTGCTACAGAGAATCCCTTTTCTAGAAAAATTCTGCAGAGTGCGGTAACAAGTGTTGTCTTACCTGCGCTAGATGCTGTTCCCTGAACCATCAGTGTTTTTGATATACTAAATCACCTCCATAGCCTTTAGCAGTTTTATGTTTTCCTTTCTAGTTTTTACTGCAATTCTAATGTAATTTTGGTTTAATCCACGAAACGTACTACAATCACGAATTAGAATTTTTTTTCTCAGAAGTTTCTTTTGTAAAAGTTTTGATTTTGTTTTTGTCTTTACCAGAAGAAAGTTTGCTGCTGAGTCATAACAAGCAAATTTTTCCGATTTTGCTAAATTTGAGGATATGAAATTTTTCTCCTTTTTGATTAATTTACGTGTCTTATCTAAAAATGGATGATAGCATATTGCGGCACTCGCTGCACGCTGTGCGATATTACTTACATTCCAAGGAATCTTAATTTTTTGTAATGGCTCGACGATCTGTGTACTGCCCACCCCATAGCCAATTCTAATTCCTGCTAAACCAAAAGATTTTGTGAGCGAACGTAGAATGAACAAATTCTCAAAATTCTTGATCTGTTTTATTACAGATTCATCATTTCCAGATACAAGTTCAATAAATGTCTCATCTAGAAATACAATTGTTGATTTCTTTTTTGCAGCAGCAATAATTTTCACCATTTCACTTTTTTGGATTAAAATGCCGGTGGGATTATTTGGATTACAGATAAAAACACAGCCATTTCTGGGAATCTTCGTGATGAATTTTTGTAAATTTTTTGAAAGATCCATAGTTTTAAAAAATGAAATTTTGGATTCACAAAGTTTTGCAGAAACCTCATATTCACTAAAAGTTGGTATTGGAATCAAAACGCGTGTTTTTTTATTTAGAAAAGTTTTGCAGAAATTGTAAATTATCTCTGTTGCGCCATTTCCAACAACAATCTGTTTTTTTGGAATACCGGTAAACCATGCCAAGTTTGCACGTAGATTAGTAGAATTTGGATCAGGATACTCTGAAATCAAATTCAATTGTTTTTTCAAATAGCGTTTTACTCCTGGATGGCACCCTAGCGGATTTACATTTGAACTAAAATCAATCACATTAGCATCCGAGTTCTTGGTACCATATTTGCCCCCATGCGAGGCTGGAATGTGTGACTGTGCTGGTTTGTTTGGATGAACTCTCACATCATTGATTATTCATTGGTAATTTAGTGTGTTTTGGTAGTGCTAACGATTATTAATTGAAAACTTGAAAGTGACTCATGAAAAAGAAAGTAGCCATCATAGGTGTAACTGGGGCAGTTGGCCAAGAGTTTGTCCAATCCTTAAATGACCACCCATGGTTCGAAGTAACCCAGATCGCCGCATCAGAGCGTTCTGCTGGAAAAAAGTATGTTGATGCTATAAGAGATGACAGTGGAATTGTTGCTTGGGATGTTGGTGGAGAGATTCCAGATTACATAAAGGATATGCCGGTTTTAACAATCGATGAGATTAATGTTGCAGAATTAGATTTAATTTTCTCAGCAGTAGAGTCACAGGCAGCAAGAGATATTGAGACAAAATTTGCAAAAGATCTTCCTGTAATCTCAACTTCATCTGCATACAGATACGAAGAGGATGTTCCAATACTTATCCCAGGAGTAAATGATGAGCAAGCAGAACTGCTTGAGGTTCAAAAGAAAAATCGTGACTGGAAAGGTTGGGTAGCACCACTACCAAACTGTACAACAACTGGATTAGTTATCACACTAAAACCATTATTTGAGAAATACGGTGCAAAGAAAGTTATGATGACTTCAATGCAAGCAATCTCCGGCGGTGGAAAAACTGGTGTATCTGCAATGGGTATTACTGATAACATACTTCCATACATTCCAAAGGAAGAAGGTAAGGTAAGAAAAGAGACAAGAAAGATTCTAGGTAAACTAAAAGATGGTAAGATTGAGGATGCAGACATTAGAGTTAGCTGTACATGTACACGTGTTCCCGTAATAGATGGGCACACCGAATCAGTATTTGTTGAAACAGAAAAGGAAATTGATCCAGCTTTAGCAAAAGGTACCTATGAGACTTACAACAAAGAAATTTCGGTAGCAGGACTACCGTCTGCACCAGAAGACTACTATGCATTCCACGAAGACCCAACACGACCACAACCAAGAATGGAGAGGGAAGTTGGTGACGGCATGACCACAACAATAGGTAGAGTTGAAAAGGAAGAACTGTTTGATAACGGAATAAAGTATATGCTATTCTCGCATAATAAAAAAATGGGATCTGCAAAAGGAGCTGTTCTCTTAGCGGAGATGCTATACAAAAAAGATAAGATTTAAGAAAAAATTTTATAAAAATTTCAATAATAGCTTTATTAATCCGAAAAATATGTATGGTTTCAGGTGTTTTGAACGGCAAAAGTGGATAAAATAGATCAAAAGATTTTATCAGAACTTAGTAAGGATTCATCAATCTCTATTCCAAAACTAGCCGAAAAAATTAATGTAAACTCTTCAGTTGTTTATAGCAGAATAAAGCGATTAGTGAAGAAGAAACTCATTGAACGGTTCACAATAGAAGTCAACAATAAGGAATTGGGATACGGTGTAAAATCATTAACTGGAATTAACATGGATTCAAAGAAGCGGGATAATATTATTCAGGAATTGTTCAAGATCTCTGGAGTCAGAGAAGTTTCAGAAGTTACGGGAAGGTTTGATATACTGGTCACAATGTATGCCGAAAACCTGAATGAGATGTACAGAATTGTATCGGATAATATTGGTAAGATTGATGGAATTATAGGCTCTGAGAGCTTTATAGAAATGAAGACGAGGACAAAACAAATGCCCTATATGTTAGAATAGTGGTGGGATGATTAATGCAAACCTTTAACACAAAATCAAACATCGGCGTATACTACGAACTAACAAAGCCGAAGATCTGGTATCTTCTTGTGTTCACTGCGTTTGGCGCAGCTATTACCGCATCGAATGTTTTCAATGTTCCAATTTCACTTGAAACTTGGGCATTATTGTTAGGTGGTGTAGCTGCAGGTTCTGCTGCTGCAAACACGTTGACAAACTATCATGACAGAGACATTGATGCAGTAATGGAGAGAACCAAGACAAGACCAATACCAAGTAGGCGAATCTATCCTGCTGAAAAGGCTAGAAATTTTGGCTTGATACTTGCCGGTATATCATTGGCTTGTGCCTTTGGCATATGTTTCACTGCATCATTTTGGCAAGGAATCTTAGCTGGTTCGTTTATGGCATTTGGATTAGTCGATAATATTTTGGTTTATAGCTATGGTCTAAAACGTAAAAGTAGATCAAACATTGTTCTGGGTGGGTTCTCAGGTGGAGCACCTGCACTCATTGGCTATGTTGCAGTAACAACAACTGGTCTCTGGGACTTTGGTCTTGTTATAGCTGGATTAGTGTTTGTTTGGATTCCAATGCACATCTGGGCACTAACTTTACACTTTAAGGATGATTACAAAAAAGTAAACGTTCCAATGCTAACTGCCGTACAACACTAATGATGGTACTCTTCAGTGTAGTTCCATTTTTCCTGACACATGAAAATGGAGAACCGTTGATGAATGAAGTTTATTTGTATACTGCAATTGCGTCTGGGGTTTTGATGGTCATTCTTAGTTTTTGGGTGGTTGCCAAACCAACAGAAAAAGCCTCATGGGTTTTGTTCAAGTTCTCAAGTCCATATCTAGCTGTACTTTTCATCGCACTAATGGTGGATTCTGTTCTTTAGGTTGGTCAAAGAGGGTTACTCATGGAAATAATGGGCAGAGGTTTAAGTCAGATTGTTCAGGAAACACCACAATATTTTCATCTCCTTTCAAAATATGCAGGTTGGAAACTATTCAAGAAGCGAAGCCCCATCTTTGGCTCGGCAGATATAATCAACGAATGTAATTTACACTGCGAACACTGCTATTGGTGGCTAAACAGAAAAGAGAATGAGGAGCTAACTCTTGAGGAATGGAAGCAAGTAATTGATGAGAAATTCAAAAAACGCCATGTATTTGCTGTAACAGTTGTTGGTGGCGAGCCTATGATGAGACCAGACGTTGTAGAATTATTTGCAAAAGAATTCCCAAAGCGCTCCTGTATAGTGACAAATGGAAACTATCCGCTAAAAAAATTCAAGGATCTTTATTTTTACTGGGTATCAATTGATGGTGATCAAAAAACACATGATACTATCCGAGGAGACGGCACATGGGCTAAAACAAGAAAAAATGTAATCGACTATGTTGAAAACAATGGTGACAAGGCATACAAGGATATCTGGATTTCAATGACCATAAACTCTAGAAATTACAAAACTGTCAGAAAAGTAATTGAAGATTGGCGTGATTATACCAACAAAATTGGTGTCCAATTCCACACTCCGTTCATGGAGGGTGACCCATTATGGCTTCCATTTGGAAAAGAAAGAGATGCAGTAGTTGATGAATTGATAGATTTGCAAAAAACAGAATACCGAGATTATATCTCAAATCCTAGAAACCAACTGGAGTTAATGAAGAGAAATTGGGGTGGAAAAGGAACAACCCCAATAGACTGCCCAACATGGGCAATTGTCTCCGTTGACCACTTGGGTAGGGAGAAAAGACCATGTTGTATTGGAAGCGCAGAAAAGGATTCGATGAAGCCAAGATGTGAGGAATGTGGTCTTGGTTGCTATTCGATTTTTGTTGGTAGTGGAATTAAAGGCTGTTAAGATTTAATCTGCATTCCTCGTTGTGACTTGACAATATACTTGTCTCGTACCCGTACACTAACCCACTCAATTATCAGTACAGTTGCAAGAACAACCAACATGAAAACTGCAGCCTTTCCATACTCAAAGAATTTGATATAGTTAATGATGTAAAATCCAATTCCACCTGCACCTACTAAGCCAAGGATACTTGTCTGCCTGATGTTATAATCAAAAATGTATAAAATCTGACTAAGTAAATGTGATGCAGATTCTGGTAATACAACAAATCTAATTAGTTGTATTTTGGAAACTCCAATTGCGCCAACTGCATCCATAGGGTCAGCATCAGTAGCTTCTATTGCTTCATACTGTAGTTTTGCTATGAACCCAATTGTATACATGATTATTGCTAGCACTCCTGCAAATGGACCAAGACCAACTATAATCACAAACAAAATTGCCCAAAGTATTGAAGGAAAAGTACGGATGGCAGCAAGCAATGCACGAATTGGTACATAGACAAACTTGTTGTTCAAATTTCTTGCAGCTAACAAGCTTAATGGAAGTGCAATTGCAACACCTACAACCGTTCCAATAAATGCCATTTCGATTGTTTCTAGCATTGACCAGAATGCAGTTACAAAAAGTGACGAGTCTACTTCGGTAATCTCCTTTAGCATAATTCCAATGTTTGGTAGTCCCTCTGCAAAGTCTCTGGGGTCTGCATCAACATTAACAGACATGACTACAACTCCCGCAATAATTAGACCGATGATTAGGTTATTCTTTTGATTCATTGGTAAACATCTCCAAAATTTCTGTTTGTGTATAATTTCCGGACTGGAAATCTACAATTTTATCTCCCTCAACTCCAATCTCAAGAACCTTTTCTCCCTCCTTGATCACCGCTACTCTATCAGCATATTCTAATGCAAGTTGAAGGTCATGGTGAACCATTATCGCAGTAAGTTTCATTGTGGCTTGTGCTTCTGCCAAAACCTCCATGATCTCCCGTGCAGTCACGTGATCCAATTCGGATACAATTTCATCAGCAAGAATAATCTCTGGTTTTTGAACAAGAGCTCTTGCTATTGCAACTCTTCTCTTTTCTCCTCCACTAAGCATGTAGACTTTTCTTTCAGCTTTTCCCTGAAGACCAACTTGTTTTAGAATTTTTTTTGCATTGTCAATCTCTGAATCGGAAAATTTTTTGAAAAATGAATTGAATCCGCTAACACGAGGAAGCGCACCAATCAAAACATTCTCAAGAACTGTAGAATTTTTTATCAAACCAAGATTCTGAGGAATGTAACCGATTTTGTGCATCAATGGCTTGAATTTTTTATCAGATGGATTTGGTATCTTATAATCAACCATGATTTTTCCCTTGGTTGGACTCATCATTCCGTTTATCAGTCTCAATAAGGTAGATTTTCCTGAACCAGATTGCCCAACAATCGCATAATTGGCACCCCTAGATATTGACATCTGGATATTTTTTAAAACATAATCTTTCGAGTCATATGAAGCCGAGACACCGTTCATCTGAACGATTGAAAGTGTTGATATTGATGGTGATGATTCCCCTTTTTGTTGTTGCATATTAGTTAATTATTTTGGAGTGTCGTAATTCTTCTTATCAAAAGTTGCTTTCTCAATTCCAGGTAATAGGTCTAGATACTGTCCAAAGTTGCCAATGTGCATTTCAGCTGTTGTTGGTAGCAATGCATCAGCACCATAGATGTCTTTTAAAATTTGATTATTATCTTGATGGTTCAGTTTCACCATCGAGTCCACCAAATGTTGTTTCGTCTTAGGTGATAGATCATTTGATGCAACGAAGACATGTGATGGTACTAGACCAAGCGTATCAACTTTTTTGAGTTGAGCTTGCTGTTCTGTAGTCAAGTATTTTTCTGGAGCAATGTCAGAACCAAATGCCATTTCAACTGAGCCATTCAAGAGCAACTCAAGTGCTGCTTTGTATCCTCCGCCAAATGCATGATATTCAAATGATTCATCTAATGATTTCTTTAATGCGACAATGTCGTTTCCTTCTACTGTGATTAAACCACGGTCAACTAGTGTACCAACTGGCATAACAAATCCTGATGAACCAGTAATACTAGTAAAGGCTACCTTGTTTCCAATTGCATCATCAATTGATGAATAGTTTGAATCAGCTCGCTGCCAAACAGTTGCATAGTAACCAACCTTACCTTTCTTGACTTCAGCCATCACAACTTCAGCATTTGCTCTGTCGTGTGCAATCCATCCAGGACCAGTATCCATGAATGCGGCGTCAATATGTCCGAATTTTAGTCCCTCAATGATTATTTCATAATTTGTTGGTACAACAATTTTGACATCGATTTGTCCATTAAACTCATTTTCCAAAAATCTTGCTAGTGTTTCAGCCTTTGGTGATAGTTCATCTGCTTTTTCAGATGGTATGAAACCAATCGTCAATTCAGTGATACCAAAATCCTCTGATGATACATCAATAATTCCAGAATCAATCAGATATTCCATCGAGTCGACAAATTCTGTCTCGGAAATCTGGTCATCTGCCCACCAGCCTGCTGTGTTTTTAACCCAGGCTGGAACAGCATCACTTTGTGCTGAAGCAGCTAATGGGAAAGTAGCAACCGCAGCAACTAGTGCAAAAAGCAGAATGGTCTTCCTAGTCATGATTTTTGATTTTGCACTCAAAGTATTTTCTTAGGTCTAGCTAAGTTATTTAAATGATCCAGCAATTCTAATTTCTTATTCTAAGAATGTAGAATAACTATGATTCCTGTAACTTTGTCTTGTATTTTTGCCACAACAATCCAAGTATTATTGCCTCAGCAATCCAGAATGTTGTAACAGCCATAACTGACATTATTCTAAATTCATTCACCAAATTCATCGGAGCAGTAACTTCATCAGGACTTGGTGGCATGATGAAAAATACAGCTGTGATAAAAACCGCATAACCAACGAATGCAAGATATTTTTTGTTTTCAAGTTTCTTGTACAGTCTGGAAAAACCAACCGCAGAAAAACCAGAGATTGCGATGAATGAAAGATACAATATTCCTCTCAGTACGACAGTATCAGCTTCTCCAACAGTTGGTGGGTTTGCAGGGTACTTCAAAAACGGTATTAAGAAAATTGTAATCCACATGATTGCAGCGAGAACAAATGTTTTCTTGACAGTATGTCCTTTGGGTAAAGTGTTTCTTGAGTAAGCAAAGACAATTCCAAACAATGCACCTATTGACATTCCTAGGATTCCACCAGCTAGCAGTTGGCCACTTTTTTGCCAATCACGATACGCATTGTACTCAACCCAAAACTGAGGAGTGTCTTCAGCCTCCCCAGATTCAAAGAGAGCCTGATTCTCAATACCAATCGCCTCATCAAGATATGGCTCCACAATTACCAGATTTACAGCTCCATGTATTGTGCCTGCAACAAATCCAGAAACTAGGACAATTGCTATGAAATACCCAGCATTCATTTCTTCAAATAGTCTTTCAGGTTTGTTTTAGCTTTTGGAATCTTGCCTAGTGTGAATCCGTCTAGTCTCTTTGAGGCTGGTATTGTCGCATCTATTCCCATTTTTGCTGTTCGGAGTTTCTTCTGGTCACTTGAAGGATCAAGACTGGAGCCCCTCACGTTCTTAATTATTACCAGATCCTTGTCAGCTTGGAATCTAGTAGCCATGGCGAATTCTACAGCTACTGCATCAGTTGGATCAATATCGTCATCTACCACGGTCACCATCTTCAACGATCTGTGGCTTGCGAACGTCTCTTTGATGATTTTCTTAACATTGGTTGATCTGGTTTTAGAGATTTGAACTACAGCATGAAGCCAATTGGCTCCACCGCTTGTCAGAATCACCTGTCTTGTCTGGGAAAATTTCTTTTTCATTATGCCGTTCAGTTTAGCCTCAATAGGCATGCCCATGAGCAATCTTGCCTCGCTGTATCCAGATAGTATATCATGATAAATTGGATTATTTCTGAAATACAGTTTTTCGATTTTTATTACTGGTGCAGGCCTTGGCATGTCGTATGTTCGAAGCATTTCAACCATCCATTCTTTGTGGGTTTTGTTTCGCAGGATTTTTCCTTCCATGACAATTTCCGCAGTTGATGGTACAAGCAAGCCAGTGCTAGGACACTTCGTTAAAGTAAGTTTGTTATTCAAAAGTGAGTTAGCTATCTCAAGTTCATTTTTTCCCCATTTTGCTTGGAATGCACAAGCAATGGTAATGGCAGGATGAACACCAACAGTGATTGCAACTGGTAGGTCTTCTCCATGGTTTTTTGCAAACATGAATGTTCTATGAAGATCTCTACCTTCCACCATCCTGATTGAGAAGTGGTTCTTCCCAATTGGCATTAACCTGTGGATGGAGGAGTTTTGGGATTTCTTTTCCTGGTTTCTTGTATACAGTATAGATGATGTTATGAAAGGACCTGATTCATTTTGAAAGTGTGTGACAATTGGAAGAATGGAAATATCATTAGAACTGTTTTCAAAAAACTTGGCAGTTTTTGAAATTTTTGGTTTTTTTGCAGAGGAAATTGCTTTGACAATTTTTTTGTTAATATCAGATTTTTTGGCGCCTATAGCCTGAGCAAATCTATCTCTGGTTCCTATCAGATTTGAAACCAGCTTGAATTTGCTTCCCTGGACATTTTCAAACAAGGCAGCCCTTGACCCGTCAAGCTTTTCAGTTACAGAAGCAATCTCATATTTTGTAGAAACCTTCTTCCTCACAGTAAATACATCGTTGGTCTTTTTGATTTGCTGTAGGTAGCTTCTCATATCAACTGTCATTTCTCAACTATCTCCTTTATTTTGGCAATCAAAGTTTTAGCAGTTTTGTTTTCAAGCTCTTTTGGAATAAATGTGGATATGATGTTAATACCAGATATGATTGAAGATAATTGTTCAGAAATTAATTTTAAAAAAAGAGATTCTGATTTTGCCGGTATGATTGAAGTGGTGACTGGTACAGAGCCTGTACCTATAGATGCTGTCAAGCCACCAATCTTTTCTTGACCTTCAGTTATAGAAACAAAACTTCCATTTTCAAAGAGTAATACTTGAACAGTAAAACTTCGATTATCAACATCGATAACTGTCTTCGAAAAACGTGATTCGGATGGCAATAAGCTTAAGGATGATTTTAAGCCTTTATTGCTATCGATTCGTCTGCTGCGTCTGCCTGAACACGTGCGCGTAGTTTTGCTTTGTATTTCAAGTTTCGTGGTTTGGTTCTTAATCTATATCCACAGCATGGACACCAAAGACCTTCCCATTTAATGAAAATCTCACAAATCTGACACCTACGTTGGCCAGAAGCATATCTTCCAGTGCCTACAGGCTTTTGCGCCTTGTATCTGCTACAAATTCCTTTACATGTCATTTTTATTACATATATTATAGGAATAATAATTATTTAAGCGTGGATCTGCGAAAATTTTCAATATTATAGGAAAAACTTGGAATAATTTTATTGATTTATATAATCTAATGAAGCATTTTCAAAAAAAATAATAAAAAGGTATATTAATAACATCTTTTTGCGAAATTCGCAAAAAAAATTTAGAAAAAATTTGAATTTTAGCCAATTCTTGACAGTGGTAGGACTAGATGTCTTGGTCCTTCGCGCCGTGTAATGTATTTTGCAGATTGCATGTCTCGCTTTCCACGTTGGTTGTAGTTTTTAGTTTTAACAGTTGTTCTCTGCTCATCAACAAATTCAATTTCAAAATCTGAACAATATCTTAGGTTAAGCAAATTGGTAATCTTCGTTGCCATTCTCATATTTCCATTACCAATTTTGATAATTTTCTTTTTAGCTCGTAGCCCAGCAAGTATTCTTACCAGATGTGACACTAAATCTTCCACAGATGTATGGAGTGAATGTTCAACCTCCCTACCATAATAATAGATGGAGAGACCTATCCGTTTACCAGGATCTATGCCAATAAGCAATTCATCCGAAGAATGTGCCGAATCAAGTTTTTGCATTATTAGCCCTTCAATCACTGTTGGTTCAAAATCTAGGATATCCTCATACAGGGCTGGAATTTTGATGGATTTTGGTGCTTCTGATGATGTGGTCAGGATTATATCTCCATGATAATCATGAATCTGTTCTGGGATCAATGAATCATAGTCTAATTTGAGAGATTTCAATGCTTGAGAAAATTCGAAATATATCTTTCCAGATGTGGTTGCAATCCCAATACGAGCAGATTTCAGCGGGTCGATAAATTACATTAGGTAAATAGGGATTTAGAGTTTTTGTTTATCAGCCGCTGGTTAGCCTCAGAATTGCTTGTGCTATATCACCCTTAGTCTCAGCCAAGGCATCCTTGGCCTTCTCTTCATCACAATTTGCTTGCTGGCATACTAACATTATATCATCCTCTGAAAATATGGGCACTTCAAGTTCTTTTTCTTCAAAGCTTTCTGCAATTACCTGAAAGATTGAATTTTCCTTTGATTTCATTTCAGTAACAGATGGTTTTGGAATGATTATCTCTTTTTTATCAGTCTTAATGATTACTTCTTGTACATTTGGGACTTCTTCCATATCAAGACCCATCTTGTCCATCATCCTTCGCATTTGGCGATTGCCTCCACGCATCATGCTCATCTACCCTCTGGCTGACTTTTTAAACTATCTCTGACTTTTACCGCGACACCAATTGATTGCTCCTTCATCATCTGCGAAGATAGAACAGCTTTGCCAACCGCGATAACTTTCTTCTTGTACAAGACTGGAACTTCACTTTGGATCTTGATGTTTTTACCGCACCAAACAACATGACCGCAAAATACAGATTTTCCGTCTTCTACAAATGGCTTTGATTCTTCATCAATCTCAAGACAGTTTTCTTTGAATTTCTTACTCTTCATGAGAATTTGGGCAAAATATGGTGTTATTGCTAATCCTCCATCAATGCGTAATGTACAGAGAAGATTTTGTTTATGATATACCTCACGAATTCGGCCAGTCCTCTTTGAGAAGAAAATTTCTATCTGTTTCGGAAGGTGTCTAGATACCCCAGAGCCAAATAGTGCATCTATTGTATGTTTTAGCTTTAGAATTGGATCCACTCAGATGATTAGTTGGATTTCTAAATATTCGTTGATACCATACTATAGAATTCAGTTCATCTATATAGAACAAAAAAATGACTATAGTTATGTCATCTGGTGAAGAAACTAGGAAAATCCAGTTTACAGGTAAATCCACCTACATTATTTCTCTGCCAAAACAATGGATTACTGATCTAGGTCTAAAGCAGGGAGATCAAGTTTCAGTAGGTCGAAAAGGAATTTCCAGCTTGCATGTTACACCATATAATACTAGAAAAAAAGATCAGGAACAAACTGCTACAATAGAAATTGAACCAAAGGAAGAAACATCAACTGTAGTAAGAAAATTAGTTTCATTATACTTTCTTCATTTTAAAACAATTACCATAAAACCTAAGGTAGGACGAATTACACCATCACAAAGAATTGGAATTCGAAATGCCGTTAAGAAAATTTTAATGGGTACTGAGATAACTGCAGATTCTTCAGATGGTATAACTGTTCAAATTCTAATTAATTTGGTTGAACTATCAGTTGATGCTGCCTTCAAAAGAATGATGCTGTTAGCAAAATCAATGCTGGATGATGCACTACTTGCGGTAAAGGAAGGAAATGAAGAGCTTGCAAAAGAAGTGATCAACAGTGATGATGATGTGGATAGATTTGGATTTTACATCACTAGACAACTTGCAATTGCAATTGAAAACGACCACATGTTAAAGGAAATGGGATTTGATAATGCGCGTGATTGCCTTGGTTACAGGGTAGTTGTCAAAAATGTGGAAAGAATGGGCGATTATGCAGTAAGACTATCGCAAGATGTTTTGGATTATAAAACTCCAATACAAGGCAAGAATTTTGATAGAATACAGGAAATGAATAGTTATGCAATTTCAGTAATGGATGATGCATGTCTAGCCTTATTCAAAAAAGATTATGACCAAGCAGAGAAATCAATTGGAAGTGCAAATAATATACAAAAATATGAAAAAAGAATATTGGATAATTTGAAAACAAGTAAAGATGAGGAGGAAATTTTTAGAGTTAGAAGAATTGTGGAAAATGTAAAAAGAGTTGCAGAATATGCAAGCGATATAGGTGAAATTGTTCTAAACATGAATATAGAAAAAATACTCAAAAAGCCAAAGATGTAGAGTTTTTGTGATGAACACGGCGGTTTTAGTTACATATGAACAAGATGACATAATTGATGAGGCAGTTGCACTTTGTGAATCAGCTAACTACAAAGTAAAGCATGTTATGAAACAGGGTTTTCTGCAGAAACAAAAATACGGATTAAGCAGTGGAAAAATTGAGGACCTTAAAGAGATCACATCTAAAGTAAAACCAGATGTAGTAGTTTTTGATGAGGTGCTAAAACCTAGTCAGAACTATAACCTAGCATCTGAGTTGAAAATGGAAATATTGGATAGAGAAGCCTTGATTTTACAAATATTTGAGAAAAGATGCTCCAGTGCAGAGTCCAAACTTCAAGTCCAACTAGCACAAGCGCGTTATGAAATGTCTAGAGCCAGAGAAAGAGTAAGGCTTGCGAGAGAGGGAGAACAACCAGGGTTTATGGGTCTTGGAACATTTGAGGTTGATGTATACTATAACGAAATCAAAAGAAGGATGGTTAACATAAAATCAAAATTAGCAAAATCTGGAAAACAACGCCAACTTCATAGACAAGCAAGAAAGCGGCTTGGTTTTAAAACAATCTCACTGGCGGGATATACTTCTGCCGGTAAAACTACATTATTCAACACATTAACAGGAGAACAACAAGAAAAAAATGATGAGTTGTTCACGACTCTTTCAACTACTGTACGAAGAATGACAATAAACAAAGAAGTTGTATTGATTTCAGATACTGTAGGGTTTATCAGCAAATTACCCGCATATATGATTGAAGCATTCAAATCAACATTAGAAGAACTGCTGTATACTGATACAGTAATAGTTGTTATTGATGCTAGTGATCATTTTGATGAACTACGAAAAAAATTCAAAAGTTGCTATACGACACTAAATGAAATTGGTGTAGAGGCAGATAAGATGATTTTCGCTTTAAATAAATCGGAATTGTTAGATGAGGATGAAATTTTAGATATAGTTGATTTGCTAGAGTTGAATAGTAAAAAATGGATTGATATTTCTGCATCCACACAAAAAAATGTGGACAAACTTAAAGAAATAGTTGGTAATGTTTTTCGAAATGATATCTCACATAAGAAAGATGAAGTTGGAGTAAAAACTTATGAAAATTGAAGTTTTAAGGATTGGGCAACGTGTTGTTAGGGATGATCGTGTCACTACCCATGTCGCATTGGTTGCAAGATCATTTGGTGCAGAAAAAATCTATATGAATGAGGTAAATTCAGAGATAGAGAAAACTATTTCTGATATTAACAAAACTTGGGGTGGAGATTTCAAAATTGAAATTATTTCTGATTGGAAGAAGATTATTAGAGAAAGAAAAAACACTGGGGTAAAAATTGTCCATCTTACAATGTATGGTCAAAATATCAATAATATTGAAGCCAAAATTAGAAACGAAGATAAAATTTTGATTATAGTTGGGGCTGAAAAAGTTCCACGGGAGATATACGAATTAGCGGATTATAATATCGCGGTGGGAAATCAACCACACTCTGAAGTAAGTGCATTGGGTGTATTATTGGACCGTATTCAACAGGGAAAACAGTTTGAATCAAAGTTTGAGAATTCTGAGAGAGTGATAATTCCTCAAGAGCATGGCAAAAATGTTATGGTGAATAAAACAACTGATTAATAATGGAAAATGAGGATTATTCATGTTGATTGATAAATACGAGGATCCGTTTGTGAAAATTTCCTATATGATTGGCGGTGATGAATATCTTAAGGTTGCAAGATCATTATTAAAATCACAAGATGCAACTGATGAGGAGATTGCCAGTTCAACGGGTTTAAGAATTAATATGGTCCGAAAAGTTCTCTATGATCTTTTTGGCAAGGCACTGATTACTGGAGTTAGAGTGAAAGACGAAAGAAAAGGTTGGTTCGTTTATCGTTGGCGTTCTAGACGGGATGAGGTTGAAAGCTTTATCGAGAATCAGAAAAAAAAGATTGGAGATAGACTACAACAAAGATTAGATTATGAAAACTCGTCACAATTTTATCATTGTGGAAATAATGATTGTCCAAGAGTAACTTTTGAAGATGCACTTGAAGAATTTTTTAAATGCACATCATGTGGAGGGGTTTTGAATCTGAAGAAAAATGAGAAACTGCAGAAGGCGTTTGCTAAACAAATTGATAAAATAAGAAAAGAAACGCAAGTCTAGTTTTCATAGTGCAGTATAATTTCATTGTTCATTCTTCTAGTACTTTTTAATTTCAGTTTTGTTGATTTCGCGATTGTTGAAAATCCATCACCATCTACCAGGGTTGTAGAGGTTATACCACCTACAAGATAAGGTGTGATAGTAATCATAGCCTCATCAACTAGATTTTCTTTAACAAATGACCAGTTTGTTTCACCACCACCCTCAACTAGAATTTTTTTTATGCCTTGTTTTCTTAGTACAGCAAGTAATTTTTTTATGTTTACGTGCTTTTTCCCACAAATTATAATCTTAACAGGAAGTTTTTCTAACCTTTGTAAATTTTTTTTGGATGCACTTTCTCCTACTGCAATAATTGTAGGTATTTTTGAACTAGTTCTTAAAATTCTAGAATTGTTTTTGATTGTCGCATTTGAATCAAGAACTATACGTATTGGGTTTGTTTTCTTATGATGATGCACCGACAAAATTGGATCATCAAATTCAGCGGTATTTTTTCCTATAAGAATTGCATCAACTTTTCCTCTTAGTTTGTGAACTCGATTTTTATCCGCCTTTGAGGAAAGCTTTGAATCACCAGTACGTGTTGCTAATTTTCCATCTAAAGTGATTGCAGCACTAAATATTACATGTGGTCTAAATCTTCCCATGAACTATATCGCCTCCAATCATTACAGCCTGAATCGAATTTTCGTTTGCCCTATGAACAATAGATGCGTGTGGGTTTCGCAAGGGATCAAGATCTAGGTCATTCTTTTTAATAAAAACGGCATCAGCCAAGTATCCTTCTTTGATACATCCAATTTTTTTGTCTAGTATTTTTCCTGCATTAACAGTAGCCATTTTTAGAATATTTTTTGGTTCAATGCGTTTTTGATGAATACCCATAGTTATTTTCCATAAAAAGTCCATTTCCCTGAATAAATCAGGGGAATTAATCATTACGTTATCAGTTCCAATTGCTACATTACAATTCATTTCCATCATTTGAAGGACATTTGGAATTCCCTCAGCTAAAGACGCGTTCGCACGAGGACAAACAACTATGCCTCTTGTTTTTTTGGATGCCATGTTTAGATCACTTTTTGATGCGTATGTCATATGCACAAGAAAATCTGGTTTTAATAACATGGAACGCACTGGCTCGGTTTTTCTTGTAGCTTGCTTTGATTTCAAGTAACTCTGTTTTGTTTCTGCGCAGTGTATGGCACGAATCTTTTTTGTTTTAGAAAAATGTCTCAGAGAGGAATCACTATTTTCATTTGCACCACTGATTCCTATTCCATCACAATTTTTTAACAATATATCCATCTGGTTTTGATATGATTGTGGGATTGGTGTGTTCCTTTTGATCTGTTCTTTTGATTGATAGTATTCGATTCTACCTAGTACTATAGAACGAATTGGTATATTTGATAATGCCTTTTGCATAAGCAAAACACCATCTAATCCACCTTCTCTAAAATCAACAAATGTTGTAATTCCTTTTTTTAGCATAGATTTCACAGTTTTTCTCATATAGTGAATAAGTTCTCGTGGTTCAGTTTCTTTGAGAATTTTTTGTTTAATTCCAAAAATAGGATTGATTTTAGCATCTGGATCCTTATCCAGAGCTATATCTTTTGCAATTGAATCACCAAGATGTGTATGTGAATTAATTAAACCTGGAATCAGTAAAAGACCATTACAGTTTACAACTTTTTGTTTAGTAGATTTAATTTTAGAACTAATTTTTTGAAATTTACCATTGCTAATCAGTACATTTGTTTTTTCTATAAATTTTAAATTATTTCCATACAGTATGCTGATATTTTGTAATATCATTTAAGCTCGTAGATTTCTGGTTTCTCTTTCCCTGAATCACGAATCTCTCTAATCGTATCTAGTGACTTTGTTGCAAGCTTTACTGCATTTCTAGCAGTTTTTCCTGTTCCTATTCCGCAATTTAGTTCAATTCCAAGTTCATTTTTAATTACATCAATAAATTCTTCTGCGCTCTCCTTATAGTTTGAATTAGCAACAACCATGAAGTTATCGCCGCCCATGAAAAATGAAAGTGCTTTTTTTGATAAGAAAAACTCTGACATCTTTGCATAGAGTTTGAACATTAATGATGAAATTTCATACGGTGATATTGTTTTTCCTCTAGAAGTTAGATTGTCAACATCTAGGTGCATGATTGTAATCTTTGGCTCTACTTTACCATCTATGAACCCAAAAATATTATGTTCTTCATTTAGTTTTATTCCAGATTTTTTTCCATCATATGCACTAAGATTAGCATCAAAAGGTGAATCGCCATAACCTATTGACATTGATAACTTCAAATCAAAGGATGATTCTAGTTTCTTCTGGATTTCTATATGATCTTCCAGTGTAATGCCGCTTGTAATTGCAAAAAATTCATCAGATCTATTTGAAAAAACTAGACCATTCTTTTCAGAAAATAATTTCTGTATTTGAAGATAAAGTGATGCCTGGAGCATCTGTATTTCATGTTCTCGGTCACTTCCTAATGTAAGAGTCCAAGGGCCATAACCTGTAATTTTGATAATTGTGATCTGAATCATTATTTTATCCTCTTCAACTCTTCTGTTACCTTCAAAATAGCCTCAACTGCCCTTTCTGATACAGGTCGAATTCTTGCAAACGCCTGCCTTTCAGACATTCCTGGACCAGAAATTCCCAAGGAAATTGGTTTTTGGTATTTAATTGATAATTTGGAAATTCGTGCTGCAACAACATCTGCAATCACTTCATCATGCTTAGTTTGTCCCTTAATGACTGCGCCTAATGTAACAATGGCATCAATGTCTTTCTTTTGCAGCAATGTATCAATAACTAATGGCATATCAAAAATGCCAGGGACTTTACACTCGTATTTTACATTCAACTTTAGCCCTTTAGCCTTTTCAAGTGCAACCTTATGCATTCTAGACGTCACTTTGTTGTTAAATTCCGAAACCACTATTGCAATATTCAAAATTAACGCACCTTAGAAAATTCATAGAGTTTCTTGCCATCGATAAAGGGAATGGCATTCTCTTTTGCATATTTTTTTGCCTTTTCAACAGACAATGCAGCATAAGTTTCTGCATCCATCATTTCACATATGGCAGAAACTGGTTGTAATTTTGCCAATTTTGTTAGGTAAATTGACATCTCAGTGTGACCCTTTCTAGATGAAAGAAGACCATCTGAAGCAAGCAATAATGGAACATGTCCTGGTGTTTTGAATGAGGAAGTAAATTGTTTTTTTGGATTATCTGAATTGCACAAGTTTGCCATTTCTTTTATGGTCAAAGCCCTATCAGTGTCAGTGATTCCGGTGTATGTCCGTTTGTGGTTTACAGATATTGAAAAAGTTGGATGATCTCCATATGGTGCTGTCCCCATTACCATGTTTTTTGAATCTGAGTCAAGATCATCAGAGTTTGCAAGTATGTTATGCATGTATTCTAGATCTAATTTTTTTGCCAAGTCATTTGAAATTGCCAAACAAAGTAAGCCACCTGCGTGTTGTCGCATTCTTGCAACATGTTCCGGTGTACAAAATTCAGCTGCAACCATCAAATCTACTTCGCTTTCTCGTCCATCTGAATCATAGATCATAACAAACTCTCCCTGTTTTAGAGAAGCAATTGCCGTATCGAATGTCATCACTAAAAATTGATTTTGAAGATGTTATAAAACTTACTAAAAATATGGTAATTACTAATTTTGTGGTAATAGATTAGCCTTATTTTTTTATGTATTTCCCAAGAATGTCTGTTTCAATATTGAGTTTGTCTCCAACTTTTTTTGATTTAAAGTTAGTAACTTTAATCGTATGTGGTATCAAACAAACAGATGCAAGATCTTTTTTTGCATCAACTACTGTTAAACTAATTCCATCAAGTGCAATCGAACCTTTTTTCACAACATAT
>LULM01000686.1_pt1 | contig 25127 bp, 24 predicted proteins | sample 728151 | NCBI WGS metagenome assembly LULM01 (sample SAMN03860289, study PRJNA289734) | marine metagenome | biome: seawater column; feature: ocean; material: water; isolation source: Red Sea water column Station 149 - depth 200m | place: Saudi Arabia: Red Sea | collected 2011-10-15 | depth 200 m
AACGCGATCGACGCGGAGAAGGTGGTCCTGGTCGCGGAGGTCGACGAGCACCGCGACTTCGAGGCCGAGGGTTGCTCGAGCCTGAAGAACTGGCTGCGTGACCAGCTGCACCTCGACGGCAGACAGGCGGGCCAGCTGGTCCGCTCCAGTCGGACCCTGCGGGACATGCCCGACCTGGAGTCACTGGCCGTCGAGGGTGCCGTCTCCCTGGACCACGTCGACGCGTTCACCTACGCCGCCAAGCACATCGACCCCATGGTCGTCGAGCAGTGCATGAACCCACTGCTCGACCTGGCCACCCACGCGGCACCCACGACCGTGCGTCAAGCCGTCAAGAAGTTGCGCGCCACCGCCCACCCCGACGACCTCGACGAGGCCTGGATCAAGGGCATGGACCAGCACGACCTCAAGGTCTCCGTCGTCGGCGACGGCGTCGCCGTCACCGGGTTCCTGCCCTTCGACACCGGCACCAAGCTCAAGACCGTCCTGCAGTCCCTCTCCGCACCCACCTGCGCCGAGGACGACCGACCCGCCAGCATCCGCCGGGTCACCGCCCTCGACCAGCTCCTCACCGGGATCCTCGACTCTGGTCTGCCCCAGGACAAGGGCGTCCGACCCCACGTCACCCTCACCGCCGACCTCGAAGACCTCGCTCACAACCCCGAGACCGCCACCGCCGAGCTCGCCGGCTTCGGCACCATCGGCCCCACGCAGCTGCAGCAGATGCTCTGCGACAGCGACATCACCCCCATCCTCACCGCCGGCAAGCACACCGTCCTCGACGTCGGCCGCACCCACCGCCTCGCCACACCCCACCAACGAAAAGCCGTCGTCAACCGACAAGGCGGCACCTGCGCCGGACCCGGCTGCCACGGACCCGTCGTCCACGTCCACCACATCACAAGGCGGCACCTGCGCCGGACCCGGCTGCCACGGACCCGTCGTCCACGTCCACCACATCGAGTACTGGTCCGACGGCGGCCCCACCGACCTCGCCAACCTCATCGGGCTCTGTCCGAGATGTCACGCAGCGGTGCACCAGGGGTTCTTCACCATCGACCCCGACACGCACCAGACCCACCGCACCCTGCGCACCCGACGCACCAACGCCCGTCGCACCCGAGCCGGCTGACCTCGACGGCACTCAGCCGGGTGGCACGACGAGAGACGTGTTGCTCGAACGGTGGTGGCGGTGCGCAGCCAGCTCGCCGGGGCTTACTCGATCACCTCGACGTCGAGACGGCCCGCGCGAACGATGATCTTGAAGCTCAGGAAGTCGAGGAGGAACGTCCGCCACCCGTCCCACCGGAGCTCGCACAGCTCGTCGTTCGGGTCGTCGGGGGAGTAGCTCGCCTCGGTCGTCCAGTCGGTCACCACCGCGTCGACGAATCGCACCCGCGTCGACGGGCCGTCGTCCGACGACGGGGGCAGCACCAGCGTCAGGGTCGGGACGGGGACGAAGGTGTAGGCGAAGTGCTCGATGCGGAGGTGGTGGGTGTACGGCTGGCTGCCGTCGGGCAGGAGGTGGTCGGCCGGTCGCCGCTGGCCGCAGCGTCCGCCAGCGACCCTGGTTCCACACCGGTGACCTCGGTGCGGGGGAGCGCGGGCTGTGCTGGACCTGACGAGCGCGGCGCGGGCCAGCCCGCCAGGTCGGGCGGGTAGCCGATCTCACCGCTGGGACCGACCCAGAACCGCAGTGGCGGGACGTACGTCGGGTTTCGGCGGGCCGACCGTCGAGCTCTCCTGGACATGTGTCGACCTCGTTCACGAGATGAGGGCGGGCGACAGACAGCCGCGCGCCGTCCCCTCGGCTGAGGCAACCGACCAGGATGGCCGCGTCCGACGCTTCTTGTCAATGACGGCAGCTGTCCTGCGGCGGTACGCGGTCTTGGCCGTGGCGAGCGTTCGGTCCGGTGGGTGCGACGCAGGCCGGTGAGCCCTAGCCTTCGGTCATGGATCGACTGGGCGTGCAGACGAGTCGCGTCGCACTCCTCGACGGCGACCAGCGTTCGCGACAGGACGAGTCTGCGACGGCAGTCCTGGAGTGGACGATCAACGGAGTTCCTCTCGGGGAGATCGTCGGCGACCCCACCTCGACGACGCCCCTCTACGCTGCGGCGGACGAGGACCAGCGGCGCGAGCTGCTGCTGCGTCTGCGCGGTGACCGCTCCGATCTGCCGACGTTCGTCCCGCGCTTCGAACGCACCCGACTCGACCGGTTGCTCGGGCGTCAGGGGACGCCGTGGGCGCCCTTCGGACCCGCATTCGAGGACGGTCGCGTCGTGCTCCTCGAGTGCCCCTGCGGGGACCTGGACTGCGGCGCGCTGACGACCGAGGTCGTCGTCGGTGACGACGCGGTCGAGTGGCGCGAGATCGGCTGGCAGGTCACGTACGAGCCGTTCGCCGGTTACAACGCCGAGGTCTGGTCCGCCCGCTTCGACCGCTCCCAGTACGTCGCAGTGATCGACGACGTCCTCGCCATGGACTGGTCGCAGGTGCAGTGATTCCGTCCGCGACGTCCGCGGCGCGGGAAGGTGCCCGGCTCGAGCTGGGCGTTGAGCAGGTGCTCGTCGGCGGAGTTCCGCGCCTCGGCGATCGGAGCGGCGAGCGCGGTCGACCGCTCACCTGCCGTCGTGTCGTCGCCGATCAGTACGGCAGTCTCAGGCCACGCTGAGCCATGAGCTCCTCGTACGTGGCTATCCAGTCCCGGACGGTCTCTAGTGCGAAGCTCTCCGGGGCTTCTTCCTCCAAGTCGGAGAGCAAGATCCGCAACGTGTCTCCTTGGATCAACAGTCCGGGAAACTTCCGTCCGAGGTCTCGAGCCAGCTGGACGTTCCCTGCGCGACCCAAGGCCTCGATCTCCATGGAACAACCATCCCGCACTTCCGCGTCGCGCGTTGCGTCGTCGCCGGACGACAGAGCAGGGGCGCTCTCGGTTCGGCCTCGCCGCGCCGGATCCGCTTCGGGCGCGACGAGAACGACGGCATCGGTAGGCCCCGTGGGACTCGAACCCACAACCCGCGGATTAAAAGTCCGCTGCTCTGCCAGTTGAGCTAGAGGCCCTGGCGAGGCCCAGTCTGCCAGCGTCGGGACGGGACGTGGGGCGGGCGCCCCAATCGTGCGAAGCCGGCCCGACAGGTAAGACGGCGCGTTACCCTGGAAGCACCGTCCCCCGGCGGTTCCCCACCCCTGCCAGCAGTGGAGCTTCTCGTGCTCGAGCCCCTCGACGATCGTCTCCGTGACGACGACGTGCTCGACGAGATCGAGCTGACCAGCCGGCTCATCATCGCCGCGTCCGGGCGCGAGACGCCCATGTCGCAGGCGGAGATCGACGCGTTCCTCGGCCTCGACGTCCACTGACCCGTTCTCGGGAGTCCAGCCGATTGACACCCGGTGAACGCCAGCACCTACAGTTGTCTCGGCTTGAACCGACCCGACAGGAGCCTTGGAGTGCGATTCCGCATCCGTCCGGTGGAGACCACCTTCTACGACCTCTTCGCCGAGTCGGCGTCGCACCTGGTCGACGGGGCCAACCTGCTCGCGCAGGTGCTCGACCCCGACGTCGACCGCACCGCCCTCGCCGAGCAGATGCGCGACGCCGAGCACCAGGCCGACGAGACGACCCACAAGATCGTCAAGCGGGTCAACTCCACGTTCGTGACCCCGTTCGACCGTGAGGACATCTACCGCCTCGCGAGCAGCCTCGACGACGTCATGGACTTCATGGAGGAGACCGTCGACCTCATCGGGCTCTACGAGATCAAGGAGCTGCCCGCGCAGTTGGCCGCGCAGGTCGAGGTGCTCCAGCGCGCCTGCCAGCTCACCGCCGAGGCCATGCCGCGCCTGCGCACCATGAAGGACCTCGAGGAGTACTGGATCGAGATCAACCGGCTCGAGAACCAGGGCGACCGCTCCTACCGACGCATCCTCGCCGACCTCTTCGGCGGCGGCTACAAGTCGCTCGAGGTGCTCAAGCTCAAGGACGTCGTCGACTCCCTGGAGCACGCCATCGACGCACTCGAGTCGGTCGCCAACACGGTGGAGCAGATCGCCGTCAAGGAGTCCTGAGCCATGGACCTCGTCCTGGCGATGGTGATCGCCGTCGTCGTCATCGCGCTCGTCTTCGACTACACGAACGGGTTCCACGACGCCGCCAACGCGATCGCCACCTCGATCTCCACGCGCGCCCTCACACCGCGCATCGCGCTGGCCATGGCCGCCGTCCTCAACTTCGTCGGTGCGCTGCTCGGCGTGGGCGTCGCGCAGACCATCCAAGGCATCATCGACATCGACTCCCAGGTGTCGTCGGGCGTGTCCATCGACCGCGCCCACGGCCTGACGATCGTGCTCGCCGCGCTCGTCGGCGCCATCACCTGGAACCTCATCACCTGGTACTTCGGCATCCCGTCGTCGTCGTCGCACGCCCTCATCGGAGGCATCGTCGGTGCCGGTGCGGCGTCGTCGACGACCGTCGACTGGGGCACGCTGGTGGAGAAGGTCGCCATCCCGATGGTCGCCTCGCCGCTCATCGGCTTCGTCGGGGCGTTCGCCCTGATGACCGCCATCATGTGGATCTTCCGGCGCGCCAACCCCGGCAAGGTCAGCCGCGGCTTTCGGCACGCGCAGACCGTCTCCGCCGCGGGCATGTCGCTCGGCCACGGTCTGCAGGACGCGCAGAAGACGATGGGCGTCATCGTCCTCGCCCTGGTCGCCGGCGGGTTCGAAGACGGCTCCGACGTGCCCCTGTGGGTCATCGTCGCCGCCGCCTCCGCCATCGCGGCTGGCACCTACTCCGGCGGCTGGCGCATCATGCGCACCCTCGGCCGTCGCATCATCGACCTCGACCCGCCCCGCGGCTTCGCCGCCGAGGGCGTGGCCGCGACCGTCCTGTACGTCATGGCCATCGGCCTGCACGCCCCCGTCTCGACGACCCACACGATCACCTCGGCGATCATGGGCTCCGGCGCCACCAAGCGGTTCAGCGCCGTCCGGTGGGGCGTGGCCAAGGGCATCGTCACCGCCTGGATCGTCACCATCCCGGCCGCCGCCGGCGTGGCGGCCGCGTTCTACTTCGTCGCCCGCCTCTTCCTCCCCTAGCTGGCGCCCTGTGGAAGATTCCCAGGTCGACCTGGGAATCGGTGATGTGCACGGCTTGCTTTCCGTGCGCGGCTGAGGAAACCGTGCCAAGTGGGAGATTCCCAGGTCGACCTGGGAATCTGCTCCCCCACACGCGACGACGCCCGCTCCCGGGAGGGGGAGCGGGCGTCGTGGGCTTGCGGGGGTCTGGACTCTTCCTAGGTCTCGATATAGCGAGGCGCCTTCGGCGCGCACCACTCGACCTGGCTGACCCGCTCGGGCGCTGAGCGCCCGTCGGGGTCAGCCAAACCGACCCTGGATGTAGGCCTCGGTGGCCTCCTCGTCGGGGTTGGAGAAGATCTTCTCCGTCCGGCCCGACTCGACCAGCTTGCCGGGCTTGCCGACACCGGAGAGGTTGAAGAACGCCGTCTCGTCCGACACCCGCGCAGCCTGCTGCATGTTGTGGGTGACGATGACGATCGTGTACTTCTCCTTGAGCTCGTGGATCAGGTCCTCGATGACGCTCGTCGAGATCGGGTCGAGGGCCGAGCACGGCTCGTCCATGAGCAGCACCTCGGGCTCCACCGAGATGGCCCGCGCGATGCACAGACGCTGCTGCTGACCGCCCGACAGGCCCGAGCCGGGACGCGAGAGACGGTCCTTCACCTCGGCCCACAGGCCGGCACTGCGCAGCGAGCGCTCGACGATCGCGTCGGACTCGGACTTCTTCATCCGCTTGCTGTTCAGCTTCTGGCCCGCGAGGACGTTGTCGTAGATCGACATCGTCGGGAACGGGTTCGGACGCTGGAAGACCATGCCGACCATGCGACGCACGTTCACCGGGTCCATCTCGTCGGCGTAGAGGTCCTCGCCGTCGATCAGCACCTTGCCCTGCACGTGCGCGCCGGGGATGACCTCGTGCATGCGGTTCAGCGACCGCAGGAAGGTCGACTTGCCGCAGCCCGACGGGCCGATGAAGGCGGTCACGGACCGCGCCGGGATGGCGATGTTGACGCCCTCCACGGCGAGGAAGTCGCCGTAGTAGATGTTGAGGTCGGAGACGTCGATGCTCTTGGCCATCGGGGTTTACCTTTCGCCCTTGGGAGAGAAGAAGAAGGACACGAGCCGGGCGACGAGGTTCAGCAGCATGACGATGACGAGCAGCGTGAGCGCGGCGCCCCACCCTCGGTCGATGCTGAACTCCGGGGGGACGCCCGGGAAGCGGATGGAGGTGTAGGCGAACACCGGCAGGGTGGCCATGCGTCCGTCGAACAGGTTGAAGTTCGTGGAGTCCGTGGCGCCGGCGATGATCAGCAGGGGAGCGGTCTCGCCGATCACGCGCGCGATCGCGAGGGTCACACCGGTGACGATACCGGCGAGTGCCGTCGGCACCACGACCTTGGCGATCGTGCGCCACTGGGGCACACCCAGCGCGAGCGACGCCTCGCGCAGCTCGTTCGGCACAAGCTTCAGCATCTCCTCGCTCGAGCGGACGACCACCGGGATCATCAGCACCGAGAGGGCCACCGAGCCGCCGATGCCCATGCGGACGCCCTCGCCGAAGAACAGGACGAACAGGGCGTAGGCGAACAGACCGGCCACGATCGACGGGATGCCGGTCATCACGTCGACGAGGAAGCGGATGCCCTTGGAGACCCGGTTCCCGTCGCCGTACTCGACGATGTAGATCGCCGTGAACAGGCCGATCGGGACGCTGATCAGGGTCGCGGCCCCGGTGATCAGCAGGGTGCCCATGATCGCGTGGTAGATGCCGCCGCCCTCGCCGACGACGTTGCGCATCGAGAAGGTCAGGAACTCGCCCGACATCACCGACAGGCCGCGCGAGAAGACGGTCCAGATGATGCTGCCGAGCGGGATGAGCGCGAGGCCGAACGCCGAGTAGACGAGCAGCGTGACGAGCCGGTCGGTCGCCTTGCGGGAGCCCTCGACGACGCGCGACCAGATCGGCAGCGCGAACGTGAGCAGCCAGCCCAGCAGCACACCGCGGACGATGCCGAGGCTGCTCAGGGCACCCAGCACCGCGACGGTGGCGGCGATGCCCGGCTCCCGAGAAGTCCTTGCGCCGGTCGACGATCGCGCGGGCGGCGAAGTTGACGGCGAAGGTGATGACGAACAGGACGAGGCCGGAGGCGATCAGCGCGTTGACCGTGAGTCCGCTGGCCTCGGGGAAGCTGAGCGCGATGTTGGACGCGATGGTGTTCGGGTTGGTCGAGCTGATGAGGTTCGGGGTGACGACCAGCGCGGGCGACAGCACCATGGCGACGGCCATGGTCTCGCCCAGCGCGCGGCCGAGACCCAGCATGGACGCCGAGACGATGCCCGAGCGTGCGTAGGGGAAGACGGCCATGCGGACCATCTCCCAGCGGGTCGCGCCGAGCGCGAGCGCGGCCTCCTGGTGCAGGCGCGGCGTCTGCAGGAAGATCTCGCGGCAGATGGCGGTCACGATCGGCAGGACCATGATCGCGAGCACGATGCCGGCGGTGAGGATCGTGCTGCCGGTGGCCGACGGCGGGCCCGCGAACAGCGGGATGAAGCCCAGGTTCTCGAACAGCCAGCGGTAGAACGGCACGATCGTCGGCGCGAGGAAGATGATGCCCCAGGCGCCGTAGACGACGCTGGGCACGGCCGCGAGCAGGTCGATCACGTACCCGAAGACCGCGCTGAGCCGACGCGGCGAGAAGTGGGAGATGAACAGCGCCACCCCGATCGCCACGGGGACGGCCAGCACGAGCGCGATGACGGCCGCGAGGAGCGTGCCGTAGATCAGGGGGCCGACGTACGCGGGGAACGAGAGCCCGCTCTTCACCTCGTCGGCCGAGGCGGTGACGCCGGGGATGCCCTCGGCCGTCAGGAAGATGGCGACGCCCGCGAGCGTCAGCAGGATGACGAGGGCGGCGCCGAAGGAGATGCCGAAGAACACTCGGTCGCCGGGGCGCGTCGGGGTTCGGCGGGCCTTGGCGGGCTCGGGGGCGAGCTGCGAGGTCACGACGGTCCTTCCCAGTGCTTGGAGGGGTGGTGGTGGAGCAGGTCCGGTCCCCGCCCCTGCCCTCGAAGGGACAGGCGGCGGGGACCGGATCCGATCAGCTGGCGGCCTTGATGGCCTTGACGGCCTCGGCGACCTTGCCCGAGAACTCCGACGTCAGCGGGGCGGAGCCGGCCTTGTCGGCGGCCTCCTTCTGACCCTCCTCGCTGGTGACGTACTCGAGCCAGCCCTTGACGAGGTCGGCCTTGGCGGCGTCGTCGTAGGACTCACAACCGATCATGTACGACACGAGGACGATCGGGTAGACCCCGGACTCCTCCGTCTTGCGGTCGATGTCGAGCGCGATGTCGGTGGCGTCGCGGCCCTCGACCTGCGTGGCGGTGTCGAGCACCTTGGCGGCGGCCTCGGGGGTGACCTCGGTGTACTCGTCGCCGACCTTCACCTTGGCCTTGTCGAGGTCGCCGGCCTGCGACTCGTCGGCGTAGCCGATCGTGCCGGAGCCGTTGGTGACGGACTGGACGACGCCCGACGTGCCCTGGGCGGCCTCGCCACCCTTGATCGGCCAGGTCTCGACCTCGCCGCCGGTCCACGAGCCACCGGAGGCGGCGTCGAGGTAGGCGGTGAAGTTCTTCGTGGTGCCCGAGTCGTCCGAGCGGTGCACCGGCGTGATGTCGGTGTCCGGGAGCGTGGCGTCGGGGTTGTCGGCCTTGATGGCCGCGTCGTTCCACTTGGTGATCTTGCCCTCGAAGATGCCGCCGATGGTGGCGGGGGAGAGCTGCAGGTCGTCGACGCCGTCGAGGTTGTAGATGACCGCGATCGGGCTGACGTAGGTGGGGACCTCGACGACCGGACCGTTGCAACGCTCCTTGGCCTGCGCGAGCTCGTCGTCGTCCAGGTAGGCGTCGGAGCCGGCGAAGTCGACACCGCCGGCGATGAACTGCTCGCGGCCCGCGCCGGAGCCGGCCGGGTCGTAGTTGACGGTCACGTCGCTGTTGGCGGTCTGGAACGCGGCGGTCCAGGCGTCGACGGCGGCCTCCTGCGAGCTGGCGCCGGCGCCGTTGAGGGTGCCGGAGAGCGAGGAGTCGGAGCCGGAGCCCGAGCCGCCCTCGTTGGACGCGCCGCAGGCGGAGAGTCCGAGAGCGAGGGTGAGGGCGAGCGCCGCGGGGGCGGCGACGCGCAGCGTGGTGCGGTTCACAGGGGGTGTCCCTTCGATGATCACAGGCTTCTGTCGTCGGCGACGCTAAGGAGCAGAGGTGTATCGGGGGTCCTCCGTGGGTGAACGCAGGGTGAACGACGAGCGAAGGATGGGCTCCCGTCGCAGGTCAGCGGGGTGATGCAGGTCTCCCCAACGGTTCATCTGCGACGACCACGCCTCGACGCAGATGCAGCACCACGCCCTCGCCCGGAGCCAGCTCCGGAGCGTCCAGCCCGAGGGCCTCGAAGACCCACGGCAGGGTCGGCCGGTGTCCGCAGACGACGGCCGGCGACTTCTCCGCGAGCACGTCGGCGACCGCGCGACGCACGTCGTCCTCGGTCGTCTCCTCCGACAGCCGGGCGTCGTGCCGCAGCTCGAGACCGTGGTGCTCGGCGTAGGGCGCGACGGTGTCGACGCAGCGTCGCGCCGGGCTCGACACGACCCGGCGCACGCCATAGGCCTCGAGCAGCGGCACGAGGGCGTCGGCCCGGCCACGACCGCTCGGCGTGAGGGGACGCAGCAGGTCGTCGCGACGCCAGTGCTCACGCGCCTTCGCCTTCCCGTGACGCACCACCACGAGCGTGCGGGTCCGGTGCGCCTTCACGTCACGCAGGGCCAGGAACGCGTCGAGGAGGTCGAGGTCGTGCTCGTAGCTGAGCAGCCTGCGGGCGTCGCCCGGGCGCACCCAGCGCAGGTCGTCGATCTCGCGGTTCGGCGTGAAGGGCGTCGCGGTCTCGCCGACCACGCGGGCCGCCCAGTAGCTCACCCGCTTCGGGCCGCCGGCCACGCGGTAGCGGGTGTCGGGGAGCGGGTGGCCGAGCCGGACGAGCTGGGCGGTCTCCTCCGCCACCTCGCGCACGGCGGTGGCGACGAGGTCCTCGCCCGGGTCCGGCTTGCCCTTGGGGAAGGTCCAGTCGTCATAGCGCGGACGGTGGACGAGGAGCACCTCGACGCCCCGCTTCCCCGACGAGCCCGGACGCGGCGCGCAGCGCCTCCAGGTGACGGCTCCGGCGGCGGTCAGCGGACGTTCACGTGCCATGCCTCGTATTGTTCACGTCCTAGGTGTCCGGACGGTGACGGGCCGATGCGCGAGGAGGTGTGCGGTGCTCCGACGGGTGCGCGACCCGCTGGTCGCGGTCGTGGTGCTGGCCGTCGTGATCGCCGCGGGCTGGTGGGTCTCGGGCACCGCCCGGGCGGAGGTGCGCAGCCCGCTCGCTGCCGCCCTCGCTGCCGCCCCTGCGGGCACGACCGTGCTCGGCCTCACCGACTGGCAGCGCATCCGCGACGTCGGCTCGGACGACCCCGGCGCGCGCGACCTCACCACCCGGTCGGTGCTCGACGACCTCGGCGACGCCGTCCCGAACGCGCTCGGCTGGTCGAGCGACGACGTGGCGTGGGAGGCGTACGTGCAGGACCCGACGGCTGCGGGCGTGCTCGTCGTCGCGCCAGGTCCGGACCTGTCCTGGAGCCGGCTCGAGGCGGGCTTCCGGCGCGCCGGCTTCGCCGACGCGGGCGGCGGGCGCTGGACCGCGTCGGCGGAGGTGCTGGGGACGACCGGGTTGGGCGACCAGCTCGCCGACGTGCGGCTCCTGCGGCGCGCCGGGCTGCTGGTCGCGGGGTCGGACTCCGCCGCGGTCGAGAAGGTCGTCCGTGCCGCGACGGGTCGCGCGCCCGCACTGACGTCGGTGCGTCGCGCTGTCGACACGGCCGCGCCGCTGGCGGACGCCGACACGGTGCTGCTGCAGGCCGGCTCGCTCGGGTGCGAGGACGCGGCCGTCCCGGCCGAGTCGGCGGACCAGGCGGAGGCCGCCCAGGCGCGCGCCGGACGGCTCGCCGGCTACGTCTACAGCCCGTGCGCGTCGTCAGGCGCCGGTGCGCGAACGGCTCGCCACGGGTCCGTTCGTCGGACGCTCCGGCCAGGTCGAGGACGAGCTGCGCGACCCGGAGGTCGCGGTCGACCAGGCCACCGTGAGCCTGTCCTTCGACCGCTCCGCCGACGGCACCGTCCTCATGCTCGGCACCGGCGCCCTCCTCTTCGCCGCCTGCTGACGACCAGCAGAACCCTCCGCTGGTCGAGTAGACGACGCTGCGACGAAGGAGCTGGCGGTGGCGTATCGAGACCACTCCAAGCGTTCGCTGGGGGTCGGCTCGCGCTGGGCCGTTGCCGGGTGGTCTCGATACGCAGGGACTTCGCACGCTCGTCCCTGCTACTCGACCAGCGGAACCCTCCGCTGGTCGAGTGCCTCCACGAGCGCCAGCGAGGGGAGGTGTATCGAGACCACTCTGGGCGTTCGCTGGGAGCCGGCTCGCGCTGGGCCGTTGCCGGGTGGTCTCGATACGCGGCACGGCGCTCCTTCGTCGCGCGTGCCGCTACTCGACCAGCGGTGGGTTCCGCTGGTCGAGTAGTCGCCTCCGCCGAGGGACGAGACGTGAGGTGACGTATCGAGACCACCCCACGCAGACGCTGGGGGTCGGGTGACGCGGTGCTGTCAGGAGAGGCGGCTGCGGCGCTTCCTCGCGCGGGCGATGAGCTCGGCCTGGACGTCGCGGCCCGAGGGGTGGCGGGTCCAGGTGCCGTCGGCGCCGAGGTGCCAGGAGCTGGTCTCGTCGTCGGCCATGCGCTCGAGCAGGTCGCCGAGCACCTGCGTGTGCTCCTCGCTCGGCACCCGCACCAGCACCTCGACGCGACGGTCGAGGTTGCGGTGCATCAGGTCGGCCGACCCGATCCAGGCCTCCGGCTCGCCTCCGCCGCCGAACCAGTACACGCGGCTGTGCTCGAGGAAGCGACCGAGGACGCTGCGGACCTCGATGTTCTCGCTCAGCCCCGGCACGCCCGGACGCAGGGTGCAGATCCCGCGGATGACCAGGCGCACGGGCACGCCCGCGCGCGACGCCTCGTACAGCCCGTCGATGACGGCCTCGTCGACGAGCGAGTTCACCTTGAACGCGATCCCTGCGGGTCGGCCGGCGCGGTGATGGGCGATCTCCTGGTGGATGCGCTCGAGCAGACCCTCGCGCAGGCCCGACGGCGCCACCATGAGGCTCCGGTAGTCGCCCTGCTGCGCGAACCCGGACAGCGAGTTGAACAGCTCGAGCAGGTCGTTCGTGATGTCCGGGTCGCTCGTGAGGAGCCCGAAGTCCTCGTACAGGCGGGCCGTCTTCGGGTTGTAGTTGCCGGTGCCGAGGTGGGCGTAGCGGCGCAGGCCGTCGGGCTCCGCGCGGACGACCAGCGCCAGCTTGCAGTGCGTCTTCAGGCCGACGAGGCCGTACACGACGTGGCAGCCGGCGCGCTCGAGCTTGCGGGCCCAGCGGATGTTGGCCTGCTCGTCGAAGCGCGCCTTGATCTCGACCAGCACGAGCACCTGCTTGCCGGCGCGGGCGGCGTCGACGAGCGAGTCGATGATGGGCGAGTCGCCCGACGTGCGGTAGAGGGTCTGCTTGATCGCGAGCACGTGCGGGTCGGCGGCGGCCTGCTCGATGAACCTCTGCACGCTGGTGGCGAACGAGTCGTACGGGTGGTGCACGAGGACGTCGCGCCGACGCAGCGTGCCGAACAGGTCGGCCGGGCTGGCGGTCTCGACCTCGGCCAGGTGCTCGTGGGTGCCGGGCACGAACGGGTCGAACTTGAGCTCCGGACGGTCCAGGTCGGCGATCTCGCCGAGGCTGCGCAGGTCGAGCGGACCCTGCAGGCGGAAGACCTCGCCGTGGCGGATGCCGAGCTCGGTGACGAGCAGGTCGAGCACCTCCTCGTCGATCGACTCCTCGACCTCCAGGCGCACCGGCGGGCCGAAGCGACGGCGCAGCAGCTCCTTCTCGAGCGCCTTGAGGAGGTTCTCCGCGTCGTCCTCCTCGACCTCGAGGTCCTCGTTGCGGGTCACGCGGAAGACGTGGTGGGCGACGATCTCCATGCCCGGGAACAGCAGGTCGAGGTGCGCGGCGATGACGTCCTCGAGGGGCACGTGGCGGCCGGCGCTCGTGACCATCCAGCGGTCGATGATCGGCGGCACCTTCACCCGCGCGAAGTGCTGCTTGCCGGTCTCGGGGTTGCGCAGGACGAGGGCGAGGTTCAGCGATAGGCCCGAGATGTACGGGAACGGGTGGGCGGGGTCGACGGCCAGCGGGGTGAGCACCGGGAAGACGCGCTCGCGGTAGGTGGCGGCGACCTCCTCGCGCTCCTGCGCGTCGAGGTCGTCCCAGCGGACGAGGTGGATGCCGGCGTCGGCGAGCGCGGGCACGACGTCGTCGACGAAGGTCCGCGCCTGCTCGACCATCAGACGGTGGCTGGCCTCGAGGCTGTTGGCGAGCACGTCCTTGGGGTGGAAGCCGCTCGCGGACGGCACCGCCACGCCGGCCGCGATGCGGCGCTTGAGGCCGGCGATGCGGACCATGAAGAACTCGTCGAGGTTGCTGCCGAAGATCGACAGGAACCGCACCCGCTCGAGCAGCGGTAGGTGGGGGTCCTGGGCGAGCTCCAGCACGCGGGCGTTGAACGCGATCCACGACAGCTCCCGGTCGAGGAACCGGTCGGCCGGCAGCGCGTCGTCGACGGGCTCGTACGGCGGGTCGACGTCGAACTCGTCGGGCGACGAGGGGTTCTCGACCGCAGGCAGGTCCAGATCGGTGGTGTCCACGCGGACATTGTGGCAAGACGACGTGAACGTCGTCTGAACGACGCAGCTGTCCGTCTCGCAGGGCGTGGCAGACGGGGTCGCCGCGTTGCGTGGCGAAGCGCCCCGTCGGGGGCGGTGGCGCGCTATGTTGCGCGCATGGTGACGACGTCGGACCTGCTGGCGCTGGTGCAGGCCAAGGGTGCCCAGGCCCTCTTCTCCCTCCCGACCCCGGCCGTCCGGCGGCTCGCCGGCCGACCGGTCGAGGTCGACGGGCGCACGCTCGACCCCGAGATGCAGCTGCTGCTGCGGGTGATGGGTCTCAACGGTCCGGCGGTGGAGACGCTGTCGATCACCCGCGGCCGTCGCGTGTACACCGAGGCGTTCCGGATGCTGGGCGGTCGTCAGCCCGTCGGCGCGGTCACCGACCGCACGATCGACGGGCCGGAGGGTCCGGTCGGCCTGCGCTTCTACACGCCGCGCGGGCTCAGCGGCCGGTCGCCGGCGCTCGTCTACCTGCACGGCGGCGGCTGGGTCTACGGCGACCTGGACGCGTACGACGCCGTGTGCTCCTTCCTCGCCGAGGAGGCGCAGGTGCGGGTCGTCTCGGTCGACTACCGGCTGGCTCCCGAGGCGCAGTTCCCTGCCGGGTTCGACGACGTCTGGGCGGCGTGGCGGTGGGTCACCGAGCACGCGCCGGGCCTCGGCATCGAGCCGGGCGCGATCGCGATCGGCGGCGACAGCGCCGGAGGCAACCTGTCGGCGCTCGTCGCGCAGCACGCGGCCCGGTCCGACGACGTCGTCGCGCCCGCGTTCCAGCTGCTGATCTACCCGGCCACCGACTTCGTCGAGGAGCGGCCCAGCCGGACCCGTCTCGGCGAGGGCTTCCTGCTCACCAAGGCGTTCATGGACCTGTGCGAGGAGAACTACCTCGCGGGCGACGAGGACCGCGCCGACGACCGGCTCTCACCGCTGCGTCAGGACGCGCACGGCGTGGCGCCCGCCTACGTCGTGACCGCCGGCTTCGACCCGCTGCGCGACGAGGGCACGGCCTACGCCGAGCACCTGCGCGCGGCGGGCGTGCAGGTCGAGCACGTGGAGGAGAGCGGGCTCATCCACGGCTTCGCCAACATGGTCGGCATCGGGCGCTCGGCGCCGCGCGCCATGCGTCGCGCTGCGGCGGCCCTGCAGCGCGGGCTCAGCTAGCCGAGGGCCGCGCGTAGAGCACGTCGCGCGCCCGCTCGACGAAGCCGAGCCTGCGGTACACCGCGAGCGCGGGGCCGTTGTCGCCCTCGACGTAGAGGTCGACGACGTCCACGCCCGAATCGGCCAGGTGTCGCAGCCCGCGGGCGGTGAGCGCCGTGCCGAGCCCGCCGCCGTGGTGGTCGGGATCGACGCCGACGACGTACACCTCGCCGACCGGCGGCTCGCCCCCGGCGGGGGCGGTCCATCGCACCCTGCTCCGGGTGGTGGGCGAAGGCGCGACCGTTGACGCGGACGACGGCGTCGGCGTCGTCGGGCCGGAACGTGCGGATGGTGGTGCCGGCGGGGACCTGCTCGACGACCGGCTCGCCGCCCTCGCGGCGCAGCACGAGCAGGGTGCGGACCGGCTCGAGCCCGAGCGACGACGCGAGCGCCTGCGCCGCGGGCAGGTCTCCGTGCGCCCAGAACCGGTGCTCCCCGGCGTCGAGCAGCTCGCTCACGAGGGCGCGACCGCGACCTTGGCGCCGGTGGTCGGGGTGCACCGCGAGCTCCACCGGAGCGTCGCCCACGGCGACGGCGGCTGCGACGCCACCGTCGAGCACCCGGTCGACGCGCAGCGGGTCACCGGCGCCGACGGCGAGGCGGGTGGCCTCGTTGAACGGCTCCACCCCGTCGGTCTGGTGGGCGGCGTGGTTCAGGGCCAGCAGCTCGTGGTCGTCCGCGGGCTCCTCGCCGGCGGTGGCGGGGGCTGCCGGGGTGGAGGTCGTGGGCTCGGTCTCGCCGCGCTGGGACTCGGCGAGCGCGACGCCGATCGCGAGGAACGCGCCGGCCCAGACAGGGTTGCCGGTGACGAACGTGAACAGGACGCCGACGACCGTCCAGACGAGCACCATGCCGCCGTACCGACGGTCGCGAGAGTTCTTCACCCGCCCCAGCCTAGGCGTGGGTCGAGGGGAGACCGTTCGCGCCGCGGGCGTCGAGCAGCCCGCGCAGCTGGTGGCCGACCTCCGCCGCGACCGCACGCGCCAGGGCCTCGGGCGAGTCGTCCTCCGGCTCGGGCACGACGTGGTGCACGGTGCCGGTCTCCTGCAGGTCGAGGGCCGAGACGCGCTGCTGCTGCGCCATCTGCGGTGCGTGGTCGACGTCGCCGTGCACGATCGCGCTGGCCCCCTCGGGCGGCAGCGGCGACAGCCACGCGTTCTCGGTGGCGACCACGACGTCGGCGGGCAGCAGGGCGAGGGCCCCGCCTCCGCTGCCCTGGCCGAGGAGCACGGACACCGACGGCACCTCCAGCGTCGACATCGCGGCGATGCAGCGGGCGATCTCGCCGGCGATCGCCCCCTCCTCAGCGCCGGGCGACAGCTCCGCGCCCGGGGTGTCGATCAGGGAGACGAGCGGCAGGCCCAGCTCGGCGGCCAGGCGCATGCCGCGCCGCGCCTCGCGCAGCGCCGCCGGGCCCATCGGGTTGGCCGGGGTCTGGGTGGTGCGGTCCTGCCCGACCACCACGCACGGCACGCCGTCGAGCCTGGCGAACGCCACCAGCATCGCGGTGTCGCGCTCGCCCTCCTCGGTGCCCTGGAGCCGCACGGTGGCGTCGCTGCCGTGGCGCAGCACGTCGCGCGCGCCCACCCGCGGCTCGGCGCGGGTGATCTCGATCGACTCCCACGTGCCGTGACGCCGCGGCGTGCCCGGCTCGACGCCCGGACGTCGGGTGCGGGTCGCGTCGGTGACGGGGTCGACGAGCAGGCCGAGCGCACGGTCGACGACGGACGGCAGCTCCTCGTGCAGCACGACGGAGTCGACGATGCCGCGTCGGGCGAGGTTCTCGCTGACCTGGACCCCGGACGGGAACGGTCGCCCCTCCAGCAGCTCGTAGACCTTCGGCCCCAAGAACCCCACGAGAGCGCCGGGCTCGGCCACCGTGATGTGGCCCAGCGACCCCCACGACGCGAACACGCCGCCCGTGGTCGGGTGCCGCAGGTGCACGAGGTACGGCAGGCCGGCGGCGCGGTGGTCCATGATCGCGCGGGAGATGTCGACCATGTGCACGAACGCGGGCGTGCCCTCCTGCATGCGCGTGCCACCCGAGGCGGTCGAGGCGAGCAGCGGCAGGCCCTCGGCCGTGGCACGCCGGACGGCCGAGACGATGCGCTGTGCCGCGGCACGACCGATCGAGCCGGCGAGGAACCCGAACTCGTTGAGGACGAACGCGACCGGGCGGCCGCGGACGAGACCGCGACCGGTGATGATCGACTCGTCGCAGCCCGAGCGCTGTGCCGCCTTCTCGACGGCCGCACGGTAGTCCGGTGAGTATCCGGACACGTCGATCGGCTGGTCCCAGGACTCGTAGGTGCCCTCGTCGAGGACCAGCGCGACCAGGTCCAGCGCGCTGATGCGGTCCATCCGGCGTCCGCTACGCGCGGGCGCCCGGCCCGGGCACCGACGTGCTGCGGCGCGCGGCCGGCTCGTCGGCTGCTGCCTGACCGACCGTCAGGGCGACGGCCTGTCGATGATCTACAGCTTCTTCGATGCCGCCCATCCGCTGCGCGAGGGGCTGGGCACCTTCATCATCGCAGACCATATCCGCCGCGCGTCCAAGGCGGGGCTGCCTTACGTCTATCTGGGCTATTGGATCGAAGGATCGGCCCGCATGGCGTATAAGGCGCGCTTCCGCCCGCTGGAAAAGCTGGGCCCGGAAGGCTGGACGCGGTGCGAGCCCGTGGCGTCCGATCGCATTGCCGCGATGTTCGAGATCGCCTGACCGACCAAGACGCGTCTTTAGCGCTTCAATATCATGTTCGCCGACCGCGGTGCGCGCGTCGCCGGTCGACCTTTTCCCGCATTGACCTTTTCCCGCATTCAGGGGCATAGCTAACCTTCCAGGACATAAGTCCGGGTCGCATCCGTAAATTGATCGCCAAATGGGGCCGGCGAGAGGGGGAAGGGATGCTGGTGCGCATGGTCATCTGCAGCGACGGCGACGGGCGCGACGACGGGTCGCGGAGCGATCGCGCATGAGCGACGCGGTCAAGGTCGCGGTCATCGGATCGGGGCCCGCCGGCCTGAGCGCCGCGGCGCGCGCGGCGCAGCTCGGGCTGGCGCATGTGCTGCTGGAAAAGACCGACCATCTTTCGGATACGATCTTCAAATATCAGAAGGGCAAGCGCGTCCTTGCGACGCCCGAACGGCTCGATTTGCGGTCCGACTGCCGCTTCGCCGAGGGGGCGCGCGAGACGATCCTGGGCAATTGGGATCAGGATGCCGCGAACAACGGGGTCAATGTCGCCTATCAGGCCGAGGTCGTCGAGGTATCGGGGCAGAAGGGCGCCTTTTCGATCAAGACCGCCAAGGGCACGGTGATCGCGGCAGAAAATATCGTCCTCGCCATCGGCACGCAGGGCAATCCCAATCGCCTGCGCTGCGACGGATATGATCTGCCGCACATCATCTATCAGGTCGACGATCCCGAGGATTTCAAGAACCAGCATATTACGGTCGTCGGATCGGGCGATGCGGGGATCGAGAATGCGCTCGGCGTTGCCGAGGAAGCGCTGGAAAACACCGTCACCATTCTGAACCGGTCGAAGGATTTCGCGCGCGCCAAGGCGAAGAATGTCTCCGACATGATGGAGGCGGGCGAGAACGGCTTTCTGTCGATCCGCACCGAAACGCAACCCAAGCTGGTCGAACCCGGTTGGCTGACGCTGGAAACGCCGAATGGCGACGAGCGGATCGAATGCGACGTGATCGTCGCGCGGCTGGGGTCGGTTGCGCCGCGCGGCTTTGTCGAATCGATGGGAATCGAATTCACCGGCCCGGACCGCGAAGCCTTTCCAAAATTGTCCCCGACCTTTGAATCGACGGTGCCCGGCATCTTCGTGATCGGCGCACTCGCGGGCTATCCGCTGATCAAGCATTGCATGAACCAGGGCTATGACGTCGTCGAGTTCATCAACGGCAACAGCGCGCTGACCCCGGCCGACGAAAAGGATCTGGCGGCGATCTTTGCCGATTTGCCGCAGAAGAAATCGGTCAGCGAATGGCTCGACTATCTGCGCACGCGGGTCCGCATCTTCGCCGATGTGTCGCCGCTGCAGATGCGCGAATTCATGCTCGATTCGAAGGTCGCCTTCTATCGCCGCGGCGAGGTGGTGTTCGAAAAGGGCGAGCCGGGATCGTCGCTGTTTGCGATCGCCGACGGTCATGCCGAGGTGGAAGTGGCGCCCGGCGTCACGGTGCCGATCGAACAGGGGTCGATCTTCGGCGAGGTCGGGCTGATCTCGGGCCGCAAGCGCGGCGCGACGATCCGCGCCGGCGAGGACAGCATCTTCGTCGAGGTGTCGCGCACCGCCGCGCTCAAGCTGATGGCTGCAGTGCCGGGGGCGAAGCGCGTCATCAACCGCATCTCGCTCGAACGCCAGTTGCTGCAAATCTTCAAGGGCGGCCTGATCGTCGATGATCTGCAGGAGGTCGTCGACCAGGCTGAGGTCGTGCGCGTGCCCGCGGGCAAGGTGGTCGTGACCGAAGGCGAGCAGGGCGACGATGTCTATGTCATCCGGTCAGGCTCGATGGTCGTCGAAAAGGATATCGGCGGCAAGCCGATCTTCCTACGCTATCTGCCCGCTGGCAGCTATTTCGGCGAGATGGGCGTGCTCAGCGGCGAGCCGCGCAATGCGACGGTCAAGGCCGCGGTCGGCAGCGAGGTCATCAAGCTGACCGGCGAAAGCTTTCGCAAGATGCTCGCCGCGCGGCCGCAGGTGCGCGCCGCCACCGAGGCGGCGGTCGCCGAACGCGCGGCGATGAACGCCTTCATCGAATCGCGCAAGGCGAGCTATTCGAGCGCGGTCGACCTTTATTCGGACACCGCCAGCTTCATCATGAAGGAGGGGCTGGGCGAGGCGACCGATGCGCTGCTGATCGACGAAAATCTGTGCGTCGGCTGCGACAATTGCGAAAAGGCGTGCGCCGACAGCCACGAGGGACTGTCGCGGCTCGACCGCGAGGCGGGCAAGACCTTCGCGCATCTGCATGTGCCGACAAGCTGCCGTCACTGCGAACATCCGCATTGCATGGCCGACTGCCCGCCGAACGTGATCCACCGTGGCCCCGACGGCGAGGTATTCATGGAACCGGGCTGCATCGGCTGCGGCAACTGTATGCGCAACTGTCCCTATGGCGTGATCCGCATGGAGGCCGCGCCGCCGCCGAAGCCGGGGCTGCTTAGCTGGCTGCTCTTCGGCAAGGGGCCGGGGCCGGGCGAACCGTCGCCCAAATGGACCAAGAAAAAGCTCGGCGACGAAAAGCCCAAGAAAATCGCGGTGAAGTGCGACATGTGCAAGGGCATTGCGGGCGGGCCGGCCTGCGTTCGCGCCTGTCCGACGGGTGCCGCGATCCGCGTGTCGCCCGAGGAGTTTCTGTCGATCGCGCGGCTCGAGGAGGATGCGGGCTGATGGCGAGTCTGTTTCCCAGAAGGCTTTTGGGCCGCCGCAACCGGGGCACCCAGACCGAACGCGTCCGCGAGCGCAAGCATGAGGGCTTTCTGCGCTACGCCAATTTCCGCTGGGCAAAGATTTCGGGCGGCCTCTGCCTGCTCGTCATCACCTCCTATGCGCTGATCGATGTGACGCCGCGGCCCAATGGCGGAAGCTGGTACGGCTATACGCTCGGCACCATCGGTGCGCTGCTGATCCTCTGGCTCACCGCGCTCGGCTATCGCAAGCGCAAGATGACGCGCGACGCCTGGTCGCTGAAGGCGTGGACGTCGGCGCATGTCTATCTGGGTCTGAGCCTGGTCGTCATCGGCACCTGGCACACGGGTTTCCAGCTCGGCTGGAACGTCCACACGCTCGCCTGGGCGCTGATGATGCTGGTCATCCTGTCGGGGCTTTATGGCGTGATCGTCTATGCGACGCTGCCCGCCGCTCTATCGAACAATCGCGACGAGATGACGCAGATGCAGATGCTGGAGGCGATCCGCGCCTTCGACCGCCAGTTGCACGCCGCCGCGCAGCCGCTGTCGCCGGAGGACACGGCGCCGGTGCTCGCCTCGCTCGACGAAGATCCCTTTGCGGGAGGTATCAGGGCGCGTCTTTCCGGGCGCTATCCGAAGGACGCGACGGCGGCGGCGCTGCGCGCGCTGTCGCTCTCGCACGGGGGCAACGCCGACGCGCGGCAGAAGGTCATCGGACTGCTTTCGCAGAAGGAGGCTGCGCTGGCCCGCCTGCGCGCCCACCTGCGCATCCGGGCGATGCTGGAAATCTGGCTCTATGTGCATGTGCCGCTGACCTTCGCGCTGATCGCGGCGCTGTCGGCACATATCATCAGCGTCTTCTTTTACTGGTGAGGCGGGCATCATGAGCTTCATCCTGCGCCGCATCTCGACGACCAAGACGGGCAAGCAGATCGTTCGCGATCAGCCGCTGCCGGGCACCAGCATCACGCTGGGCCGCGACGGCGGCAACACGATCCACGTCGCCGATCTGGCGGTGAACCCGCAGCATGCGACGATCAGCAGCGCCGACGGCCGCCATGTGCGGGTGCAGGCGAGCGAGGGGCTGGGGTTCGACCTCAACGGCCGGACGCTCGACACCGCCGACATCGACAGCGCGGCGGGGGCCGAGCTGCGCTTTGGCGGCCACCGGCTGACAATCGCGCGCGAAGGGGAGAATATCATCCTTCTCGGTAATGCCGGGGCGCCGCATGGGCGCCTGGGCCTTTGCGCTGGTCGTGCTGCTCGCCTTTCTGGTCGGGCCGATCTGGGCCTGGCACAGCTATCGCAGCGTCGATGTCCGGCCGCAGGGCTATCATGCCGACAAGGCGTGGCTGTCGGGGCCGCTGTCGAGCGCGCACGCCAGCCTGAAGAATGATTGCCAGGCCTGCCATGTCGATGCCTTCGTCGCAGTAACCGACAAGGCGTGCGTCGGATGCCACACGGGCGAGCATAAGGCGATGAGCGCGAGCCATGCCGATGCCTCGACCGCGATGCTGCTCGCCGCACGGCACCCGCCGGGTGTCGGCGAGAAAGTCCTCGCGGGCTTCGCCAAGGCGTTCAACAAGCCGCAGGGGCGCTGCGTCGAATGCCATACCGAACATGAAGGCGCGGGGCCGATGCCGCCGACGCCGCAGAAATTCTGCGCCGATTGTCACGATGGCATGGCTTCGCGGCTCAAGGCGGCGGGGTTCAAGGTCGATGTCGCCGATGCCGGCGATTTTGGCACCGCGCATCCCGAATTCCGCCCGCTCGTCCGCGCGGCGCCGGGCGCCAAGCTGGCGCGGGCGATGCCCGGCACGGGGCCTCTGGTCGATTATGACGGCCTGAAATTTCCGCATGACATCCATCTCGCCGCGAACGGCGGGGTGGCGCGGATGGCGGCAAGTTTCCGCGGCCAATATGATTTCGGCAAGAAGCTCGAATGTCAGAATTGCCACCGCCCCGACGCCGACGGGGTGCGGATCAAACCCGTCGTGATGGAACGCGACTGTGCGATGTGCCACAGCTTGGCCTTCGAAACCGTCGGCGGCGTCACCCGCACGCTGCGCCATGGCGAGCCCGATCAGGTGGTGGCGGACCTATACGCCTATTATCGCTCGACCCCGCCGAGCCGGCCGCTGCAACTCGGCGGCATGGAACGGCGGCGACCCGGCCAATATGCCGAGGGTCAGCTTTACAATATCTATTTCCGCGAGGTCGCGGTGCGGCCCAATCGCGCCGCCGATGCGGTGCGCGCGGTCTTTTCCAAGGGCGGGGCCTGTTACGACTGCCACACGATTTTCGCGCCCGCATCGGGCAACAATTGGCGGGTGATGGCGGTGAATCAGACCCCGCGCTATCTGGAAAAGGGCTGGTTCGATCACGATGCGCACAAGGCTACGAAATGCGCCGACTGCCACGCCGCCGCGCCGGGTTCGAAGGCGGCCAGCGACCTGCTGGTGCCGGGGCTGCGCCAGTGCCGCGACTGCCATGTGGGCGAGGGCGGCGCGCGGCTGGTGAAGGTCGAGACCGCGACCGAATCGCCGTGCGCCATGTGCCACGAATATCATTCGGACGGCGGCAAACCCTGGATGCCCGCCCGTCAGCGGAAGGTTAACAGCGCGGCAATCACGCATAAACCTCTGGCTGCTATCTATGATGTGAGCCTGATCACAGGCACCGAGGGGCGGGGCCTTTATGATGTGACGTGGCGCACACCTTCCTTGCACGGGGCAAGGCGGGGCGGGTGAGATATTGAAGGCCGCCAGAGGCCCAGCAGGGGACGGATATGCTGATCGCCCAGATCACCGATATCCATATCGGGTTCGATCCGGACAATCCGGCCGAATATAACCGCAAGCGGCTCGACGATGTGCTCGACGTGCTCATCGAGGGCCCGAACCGGCCCGACCTGTTGCTCGCGACCGGCGATATCACCGATCGCGGCGATGCCGACAGCTATCGCCGGCTCGCCACCGCCTTTTCGCGCTGCCCCTTTCCGGTCTGGCCGAGCGTCGGCAACCATGATTTGCGCGACAATTTCCACGCGCAGTTTCCGGGCTTCGACGACGGCAATGGTTTCGTGCAATATGCGATCGAATTGCCCGACGTGCGGCTGGTCACGATCGACACGCTGGAGGAAGGGCGCCACGGCGGCGCCTTTTGCGACGCGCGCGCCGCATGGCTCGACGCCGAGCTCGCGCGCGATACGACCAAGCCGACCTATATCGTCATGCACCATCCGCCGGTCGAGAGCGGCATCGAGTGGATGAACACCCATCCCGACGAACCGTGGGTGCATCGCTTCACCGATGTCGTGCGCGGCCATCCCCATGTCCGCGGCCTGATCTGCGGCCATTTGCATCGCAGCGTTACCGTTGCGTGGGAGGGGCGGACGGTCGCGATCTGTTCGTCGACCGCGCCGCAAGTGTCGCTCGACCTGCGCCCGATCGACGAAAATCATCCCGACGACCGCCCGATGATCGTGGCCGAGGATCCGGCCTATGCGCTCCATCGCTGGAACGGCCGCGAGCTCGTCAGCTTTTACGACCATGCCGGCGCGCACACGATGCTCGCCAAATATGACGCGCGGTTGCAACCGCTGGTGCGCGAACTGAAGGCCGAGCGGCCGGTTTAGACGAGCCCGGCAAGGGCAAGCACGCCTTCGATGCCGCGGCTGGTGATCGCCGGTTCGACGCCCAGCGGTTCGGCGGGGACGCCGAAGCGGTTGACCCAGGCGGTGCGATAGCCGAACCAGGTCGCGCCCACCGCATCCCACCCGCCGAATGCCGCAAAGCCGATCTGTTCGCGCGGAATGTCCCACGCATCGAGCGCCATGGCATAGGCCTTGGGCGACGGTTTGAAAGCGCTCACGCGGTCGGTGCTGAGCGGCGCGTCGAAATAATGGGCGATGTCATTGCGCCGCATGTTGGCGGTGAGCGAGTCGGCGCCGAGGTTAGACAGAAAGGCAAGGCGAATTCCCGCGCCGCGCAGCGTTTCGAGCGCCGGACGAACATCGGGCCAGACGTCGAGCGCGTCGTAAGCGCCGACAAGCGCCGCGCGTTCGGCGTCGCTCAGCGTTACCTGCATCGCTGCGGCGGTGTGCCGCAGCGCCGCGTCGGCGGTCGTGCGGAAATCGCGGTAACGGCCGGCGGCGGTTTCGAGCCAGCTATAGCCGAACAGCTTGGCCGACCATTGGGCCGAGAAGGCCTCTCCCTTGTCACCCACGATGGCTTTGACGCGCGCCGCAACGCCGCGCGGATCGAATATCGGAAAACCGTCGAAGCCGATCGCGCGGATCGGCGCGGCCGCGGCGGCGCGCGCGGGAAGCGCCGCGGCGACGGTCGAAGCCGCGGCGCCGATCAGCAAGGTGCGGCGAGGAAGAACGGGGAGCATGGCAATCCTTTGCACGATGGGAGAGATTTCTTCCCATTCGCGCGAAAGGATCGAAAGGTGACGGTGCGGGCGATCAATAACCCAGGGTCAGGTCGACCTGCGGTTCGACGGTTTCGCCCCTGTGCCACCGGTCCAGATTTTCGAGGAAGCGCTGGGACGAGCGGACGAACATCTTGT
>LULM01000049.1_pt1 | contig 24932 bp, 52 predicted proteins | sample 728151 | NCBI WGS metagenome assembly LULM01 (sample SAMN03860289, study PRJNA289734) | marine metagenome | biome: seawater column; feature: ocean; material: water; isolation source: Red Sea water column Station 149 - depth 200m | place: Saudi Arabia: Red Sea | collected 2011-10-15 | depth 200 m
CCTTATGTACTTACCACCAGCTTCTTGATGTTCTATCATTAATACTGGACGGAAGTATTCTTCTCCGCTTTCGTATTTTTTTCTCTCTATTTCTACCCATATTCTAGGCACTTCTTTCATTTTACTATCCTTACGACTATTGAACATATGGTACTCCTTTACCAAAATACTCACTAAAAACACTATATAGACAGTAGTAGGGGTGTTGTTTTGATTGTTGGTTGTTTTCTCCTAGTTTTTGTGCAACCAGTGTCCAACGCAATAAGTGGTATATACGCCCAAAACACCTGAAATAAGGCGAAAAACTGTGGGAAACCGCCCCAAATTGCTTCTAATAGATACGCTCAATAGGTATTATCGTACCATTTTTACACGTTCTTGACTCAATACTACCGTCTTCGTTACGTTTTACGAACCAACTATTGCCATCTGGTAGCCTATTTACCATCAAGTCTTGGCAATCCGTTGAGAAAGCCTCAGTTACATACACATTGACCCGCCAGTAGTTATCGAAAACACTTATCGCCCTACTAATGTTGGACATGTTCTTGGGCTTACCCATCTGCTTTACTACCTCATCTAAGACATCCTTGCCATATTTGTGGTTGTAATCAGAATTGCGGCCTCTCGCCGGTGCAGTTTGCTTCTTCATGTTTCTTCTCCTTAATGAAAGCTCACACGTATAGAATAATCTCTATATCGGCATTGTCAACGAACGAGGAAAAAGAAATCCAAAATAATGCCCACTTTTTTTGTTGACCAAGTGAATTGTGATGTTATAAGTATAGCAAAAAGGAACAAGACATGTTGAAACCACTCGCGTTAGGCGGCTTACTAGTACTGTTAACCCTAGCACCCATGAAGCGTACTAGGAGGAATAAGCCTCTCCATATGAGACCAAGTATCAAGTCAGAGATAGACAAACAAAGGGTGTACCCGATACCGTATACCCTGTACGACTACAAAACACTCTGTTAATCCGCCCTTATCTTTTTCTATATTGCTAAACGGCTTACTGCCGAAATCCGCTAGCTGTCGCCATTATTCGCCTAATCTTAAAGGGTTAGCTGAAACAACTTCACTAACCACCTTATGAATATATGGCCGAATAATACTATAGCGAATATCGTTATCACAAAGAAGAACCCGAACCAGTCTGTGTCTTCTCCATGATACTCGTCTCTAGGAGTATTGTATCGCCTCTCACAGCGTGCCTTTGGGGGCTTATATGGATTGTTATCTTCCATACTACTATTATGTTCGCGATTAGACCATACTACTACTTTTTTCACTAGGTCTCGCGAAATCAGCCACAATACCTTATTATATTAGGTAATACATACTAGCATACAGGGCTTCCAGTCCCCTTACTACTCTTACTACTACATATTTGGCTAGGTCTTCTCAAACCAGCCACAATAGCAGTATGCTTTAGCTACTACATTTAACATGTTACTCACATGTTCATACTATTGGCTTACTACTACAAATCACTAACTCAAAACGATTTGCGCCACAATAGCAGGAGAGATAAGGTGCTACATGATACTGAGAATCAATCTCATTAAAATGGGGGGCAAGGCTTAAGTACCCCTCACCACCCAGAGTAAGGGATAGTACACGTATGTGATAATGAGACTCAATCTCAACAAGTTTTAAGAAAGGCTCGCGTGTATCACCTGATAATGAGAATCAATCTCAATAAGGGAGAAATCGCCGTAGCGATTTTCATGCCAAAAAACCACCCCTACCGCATGGGACGGTAAGGGTGGCGTTCACAAAGGAGAAAACGCGCCGTAAGAGCAACGCTTTCAGATGCCAGTTAAAGACATGGCAGTCTGTTGTAGGGGTGACTTGCAGGGGAATCGCACCCCTAACCGATTGCATGATGATGTTGACCTTTAGCTCGGTCGGTGTATCCGTGAACACCTTTGCTGCTGAGAGGTTTCACTTCGTGTCGTCATATCATGTTGGGCAATTCACCCAACAAAAAAACATCTTCATGGCTATTCAATCGGCGCTCTAAGCCAAGCCATATAAAAAGCGAGAAGTGTGGGAGTTGAACCCACGATTAACCGCGCTACAGGTTTTGATGCCTGCTCCACCGCCTTATTGCCGGTCTTGCGACCTTACATTGCCATAGGTTCACGGTGGCACTTCCCGATATAAAATTTGGTGTGCGGTAGCCATTCCGCATAAATCCTAAATTGTCCTACCAATCCTGTCATCCGAAGATGCTATTAAGGCTTATACTGGACACCAATACGGCCTAAGCCGTTTGAGGCTTCCTTCGCTTAAAGGCCGAAGCCATTAAGTTCCAGACACCTCGTTTGTTGGGCTTACTTTGCACATCATGCACAATCATAGACCCATCATAGAAGGCTTGGATGTCACCATCCCCAAGTTCTAGGTAAACTAGATTCTTGGAACGCTTCGCTTTAGGTTTGCTATACCTTAGAGTAGAGCTTGCTAAAGGATTCTCGGTTAAGTCTCGAATACTCGAAACCGTGCCTTGATAGCGTTCGGCCTTCTTGCTGAAGTCCTGCATGAGGACTCCATTCTCCATCCTTGTCTCAGGTTCATCAATGTGTTTGAGATAAGTAAATTCTACTTTGTCACCCACTTTGATATTGTTGTTAGTTTCAGTCATCTGAAAAATCTCCTTTCGTGAAATCAATTTTAATCTATATCGGCATATTGTCAACAACAAATCACAAAAACTCTGCTGTTATCTGAAAAAACTTTCAGGGCGTTGTCACAAAACTCAATGATGTCATCGGTAAGTTTACCCAAGAACTCACCAGCATGTGCCGCTGTTCTAAGTTCAAGAATCATACTCGGCGTTAATTCAGCTTGTAAATTCTGAAACCGTTGTGAAGTCAACCTCTTAACATACCTAGACAATCCATAATCGACAACTTTCCATATCACATCAACGTCTAATTTGCCTTCTGCATCGTGATGCCTTAGCTTGTCAGTCGTGTAAAAGATATTTGTCTTAGCCACTTTAACCTCCTTCCTATTTGCTACTCATCTAATATAGTTTATATCGGCACAATGTCAACAAATCTATATGAAAAAAAGCCATATTCAGCAAAAAAGATTTCCCTATATATATCCTAAAAATATGGGAATAAGTGTTGACCTCAGATGAAAAATCGCCGTAGCGATTTCTGTGCCAAAAGGGAAACCCCTACCGGCAGCGAGGCGGGGCAACGTGATGTTGTAGTGCTACCGGCAGGGGTGGAAGATATAAGTTGGCAGTGAGAGGGCGATACCATCCCCACGATGGCTGTTTTGGAGAGTTCAAAACCACCCTCTCACCTACCCAGTACGTTATCCGTTATATTTAAGTATCGGACAGGAAGCGAATCCCGCTGTAACCTTTTCTCCGGTTTCCTCAAATAAACCGCTCTCAATAAATTGTTCGCACAACCCTGCGTTTTCGCTATAGGTCTTGGCAATGAAACAATCCTTGTCTAACGCAATCCCGGCAACGTTGGTTGATAGTGTTGCGTATGGTTCCGAGTAGTCTTCAAAACGATGGTAAAGCTGAACGTGAAGATTACCGTTGGTGTACCTGTTGGTTTCAATCCAACCAGCTTTTAGCTCATCTGTTATATGTGAAAATAAAACTTCCATGATTTCTCCTTTGTAAAAAAATGGTGTGACTCCGACCGGAACCTGTCAGAAACCAGCCAGAGTCACAACCACCAATAGGTTAGTGGGCTGCGTCCAACTCATCAACCTGTTTAAGTAAGTCAGCGACAGCCGATGCGACCGAAGCTGTATCTTTAACCTTCTTGCGACGGTTCTGAACCTTTGGAAGTTCAACACCGTGTTCACGCAATTCCTTGCGTAGTTGCACAGACCGTTGCTGTGTGTAGTCTCTCGACAAACCTAGCAACTCTGCTACTTGTTCGACAGTACCATCATTGCTAATGGTATTTGTCCATGTGGTTGCGAATTCCATGTCGCTTACAACATGTCGTTCTTTCGTACCCTCTTGGGAAACATTGTTAGCATCACTCATTTGTGACCCCTTTCAAAAAATAAAACAAATCAACTCTACAAACATTCTATAGTCTATATCGGTATGGTCAATGACCCACCTATATATTTTCCACACAAATAACCGGCTTTTTTCCTTTTAGGTACATGTATACCAAATCAGCCTTATGGATAGGCTCGCCAGTCTCTACAATCTCGAACGTATCCGTCTCATATGGATTGTACCTTGCGTGCTTTACGTCACCACTCCACGCCGGATGAACATACCCCTTGACGAAAGCGTGAACATTCTTTACCTTGTTACGGCGGACAGCATCACGGCCACCCTTACGGACAACAAACTCAACATCACTCAAGGCAATCTTGTCAGTGTGGTTATCTCCAACCAACCCGTTTTGCATAACACTGAAACAGCCTTTGGTAATGTTGAAGTAAACAGCTACCTTCTTGTCTTTATTAATTTTCATTGTGTCTCCTTTGTTACGTCCCATGATAGTTTATATATCGTCACATGTCAAACATTTTCTTTAGAAAAAACCACCCACCAGAAAAGTTTTATTTTATATATTGACAAAACAACAAAAATCGCCACGGCGATTTTCACCCAAAAGTCAACCCCTTTAGCATTTTTTTACAGATTTATTTTCCCACGAAAAAACCCCCACCAGCCGAAGCCAGCGGGGGTAATCTCTAGCGATTCCTTCGCTCTCTTGCCATCCATTCGCTTAACGCTCCAAGCAGCAAGAGGGCGAGTCCGATTAGACCCGAACCCTCAAACTTGCCTGAACTCATACCGCAACCTTTCCAGTGAAAACAGCGTTGACATCTTTATCCTCCCAAGAAGAAGCTCGTTTGAGAACATTCTCCCATTTGGCGGGGGTAGTGTCAAGCAACTTGCCACCAAGATTGTCAAACTTGACCCAACTTTCATTGTCCAAGACTTGACCAGCACGAGTAACGGCGTTGACAACACCAAACAAATTCCGATGGTCGGATTCATGCTTGAGGTATTGACCAAGCACTTCGCTAGACTCTTTCTTGCTCAACTTGCTTTCCTTGCAAACTGTCGCAATCACATTTTTCAGTGAACCAGTGATTTCCAAATCACGGGAAGCCATGAAGCGTTCCATGCCAGCAGGAATCAAATTCAGCTGTGCTTCGATGTTGTCTTGAATCTGAACACGAAGTTCACCCAAGTCAATCTTGCCACGATGCACACGGCTGATTTTCTTACCTGATACCTGACCCCATATGCAACCATTCATGCAAATAGAACGGAACAATGACGGCATCTGTGATATACGGCGTTTACCGATTTCACAATTACCGATTGATACCATAGCACCGTAATCAGAATCATCGTCCTGACCGTAATCTATGATAGAATCAGGAATGAGGATATTACCATAGATAGTATCAGCATCCCCACGCCAATGAGATAGTCGGCCTTTAGGAAGTACATCTTTCAATGCTTCCATGTACCAACGGTTATCAACAGGGGCGTAAGTCTCAGTAAGCCATGCCCGCATTGTACCGTCTTTATAAGTACGCCAACGGAACTTCTTATCAGGTTGAATACGGCGTAAGGCATTACGCAGTACAGTCGCCAACGTCGAGGCATCTTTAACGTCACGCTCGAACATCACTTCACCCTTATGATTGGTTGGATTCTCAATCATAGAACGAATGAAGAATGTTGAGGCGTTGCAAGATACGCCCAACTGATTTAGGGCGTGCGGCGTGGGGAAGAACTCCCGCCCGTCCTGATAACGAAAACAGAACTTACCGTTAGCATTAACAGAGGGCTGCATAGAATCACGGCGGTCTAAAATGTCCTCACGCTCATCAACATCGGCCTGCAATGCCTGCATACCTTCATCAAAAGATACGGTTTTCTGATACCAGTCCTTGTGAACGTGTGTACCTTCTTGAAAACCTGTTCCAGTTTGACCCTGCAAGGTGCGAACAAAATCACCTTCACTCTTATCAGCAGTCATTCTCAACTTCTCGTAGTTCATATCGAACTCCCATGTAAAAAAAACATAAACTCAACACCACTAGTCTACTCTCTTATATCGGTATGTCAAGCACTTAGCATGAGGAAATAAGGCTTTATTTGGCAAAATAAAAAGAGGGGGGAAATCCTTAAAAATCGGGGAATTTTCTTGACATTCCGGCAAAAATCGCCACGGCGATTTCTTACCAAAAGTCAACCCCTCATTCGCTCATTACCTGATATTTGTGTCCGTTACTTAGTGTGATATCGCCGCCGAAGAACTCCCACAAAATCTGAGTCTCGCGTGCTTCACATGCTTCAGCGTGTAGCTTCAGCAATTCAGGCATATCTTCTTTAATTTGTTCGTCTGTGCAATCTGTTTTTAGAATTTTCATAGTATCTCAATCTCCCATTGTGATTCTTCTACGTTATAGTGTGCGTTGAATTTAGTTCTTGTGTCTGCAAGATGCGAACATACTTCACTAAATAAGTCTGTTTTCCTAACTGGTATAGTTATCGTCACGCTTTCACCTTCTTTCTAGAATAAGAACCTTTTCCTCTTAACTTGACTAATGCTTTCGCTGCTTCACTACCTGCCGGTTGAGTACCGTGTACCAGTAGTGCGAAACTACCACCGTTTAATGCTGCGTGACTGTCGTCATGGTCAATCGGCAAACCTAATTCTTCTGCTTGTTCTTCAGAATAAACTACTACTGCTTCTCTTAGGTTGTGCTTGTCGATTAGAAAATCCTCACGACCACCACGGCTTGCCGTTAATACTACATTGTCGAGACTGTTGACAAGTGCCATATTTTTTAACCAATACCGCAAGCTCTTGGTGTAGGCATAAAATAGCGTTTCGGGGTGTGATTGTGCAAGCATCAACCATGCAATAAAATATTGCTCGTTGAAAAAATCTCCGCCTATATGCTGTCGTACTATTCCAGCATCCGATGGTAACGCCCTATCCATAGCGTTGTGCATATCTTCAGAATTTTTACAAGCACGCAAAACGTCAAAATTCTGTTTTCGCCTATCGTGGACGTTTCCTAGCCTAGCCTCTTGACTAGCACTAAAGCATCGAATTTCGGTATCCTTGCCATCAACAACTTTGCGTTTTACTTTGTCTGTTTTGGCATCATAGGATAGCTTAACCTTAGATAGGCATGACTTAGCAAATGGGCAACTATGGCCGGACAACAAATCCAAAGAATAAACCTTAGCCGTAAACCTGCCAAAGTCTAACCACTTTTTGAGTTCGGGAACTTTATATAGTCCTTCAGTTTTTGCGTTTGCGTCTGAATATTTTAGAAACATCTTATCTCCTTTGTTTTGTGATATATAACACTATAGCATATATCGACCATATTACAATTAAAAATAATCAAATATCAGGAAATAACTATAAAAACATGCATAAAAAAACCCGGCTATTTCTTTTAAAAATAACCGGATAAGGTATTGACATATATTGAAAATCGCGGCGGCGATTTCTGCTAGGTCTTAAAGCCTGCCGTCCACAATAGCAGGCGGGATTAGCTAATCCACGCCTTTTCTATCAATCATGAAGCCTGTTGCTGCTTCATAATCGTGGTTGAATAGTCTAGTCTTAGATTCTAGGCTAGTGGCACAACCTGATAAAGAAACCAAACAACCAAGAATAAAGGCTGTTAGGCATAATACAATAGCTCTCTTTTTAGATTCCATCATCATTCTCCCATTTCTTTTTCAAAATTTTCAATCTCTTGTGCAGTGTCTAACAGCTTCCAAACCAAACCACCTAGTAGCAAACTCATATCTCTAGATAGTTCACTCTCCCAAGGCATTTCGCTACATATCTTATGTATTGTTAGCCCTAGTGTTCCTTGACCCTTTTCTTCCATCATTTCCCTGAACAGTTGAAAAGTCAAATCCCTATGGTCTCTTTTTGCTTCTCTTTGCTGTTTTTCTATCACCGACTCTGCAATCGGTGAAGTTACTTTTGCCAACGTCATTCTCAAAACCCTTTTTAATGTAATACCAATCTATCTTACTACTTCTTTCAAAGCCGCAAGCCAATAGCTTATTATCGTCATTCAGAATTGCTACACGGTTCTTCTCTACTGTTACCAGTCTCATTCTTGCCCTCTAACTGTTGGCGGATTATTACATACATAGACATATTACAACCAACACCTGCGACAAATCCTAACGCGAACATAAAACCCATCACTCAATACTCCTATTCTAAAATCAACCTTCAAACAATGGCAACTCTAAATCAGCACGCCTAGCATATTCTGCTATTCGCTCAGCCCTACCTTTGTCCAATCTTCTACTGCTAAGGCTATCAATCATACGAGTCCGTCGCAGATTATTAGTGCGAGAGTTTACAGTTCTCGTAGTCTTTACAACATGTTTACCGTTTCGGTAGTTCATGGTTTCCATCTTCTTCTCCTTTGCTGAACAATATACTTTACCACACCATGCGATAAAGTCAATTAAGATACTCACGAATTGCACGATTATTTTGAGCGGAACGTGTACGCTGTTTTCGTGGTCTGCTATCATGCGCACCACCACCCGATTGATGTTTTTGGTGGCCGATTGATACTTTTATGTCTTTGGCCTTGATGACCATTTTCTTATTTGACATTGTAATCTCCTTTGTGTTGTCTCTCTATTATACACATATCGGCATATATATCAACTGAAATCAACTCATATAAACAATTTAGACAAAAAAACCCCTATAAAAATAGTTTGGTATATTCCCATGAAATGAAAGATTATGTATTGACATCGTGACAAAATCGCGGCGGCGATTTCTAAAAAAATCAACCCCTACCGAACAGTTTTGCAAAAAAAGTTTTCTTTTCCTTGCTCTGTTTTAATTTCCTTCTTTCGTCATTTATGATTCGCTGATAGTGTTTTGCTATTGCTAGCTGTTGTCGTCTGTACATCTTCATTATTCAACCTCCAAATTTTCTTCATAGACTTCAACTATCATACCATCATGGACACCATAGTTTTTAGATTGGTCAGAGGGGTTAATGACCTTGCAAAGGTAGACATTCTCAAAATGATATTTGTCAAACCTATGTAGTCTATGAATTCGTACCTCTTGCCCCTTTTCCAATAGTGCAACCTTCTTGTCTCGGTATTCGTCATAGAAACGTGTCTCTGTAATCTTTGCAATAGTCATCTTAATCTCCCTTATGAGTGACAATGCCCGTCGGTTTCAATCCCTAACCACATGGTCGCGCCGGTTGAGTTACTACTAACCAACACCATCCAACAATCGTCAAAGGCTGTTTGGGGTTCTGATACAGCATCCCATCGCTTTTTGAGCTGTTCATACTTGGCACGTTGTGCGTCAGTGCCGGACGAATATACACTACTACTCATTTCCTTCTCCCTATACTTCTCGTTTATACTTGATGTAATACTTAATGTAAGATTTCCAGTCCATTACTCTTTTCCTCCACTTAGTGATTCGCACCACTTAGTAAACACTTCACGAGCTTCTAATTTGCTCAAACCAAACTCGTGTTGCAATTCTCTCGGCGCTCCCATCATGTTGATAGTCCCGCCATCTCGTAAATCAGTCAAAAACTCAAAATATTCTTGCATCTCAATTCTCCTAGCAAAAAGCACAACAATCTAAACTATACGAATACTCGCCATTCTCACGATTACACTTAGGGCATATGTCCTTGCAATCTTCGAGTAAAACGGGCAGATTCATATCATACCCTGCAATTTTTCTATACAAAGCCTTTTGTCGCTGTAGCTTATCGGTAAAATACTCGTCGTTGGTTTCCGCTACAAACTTGGTCAACCTTTTAGCTTCTTTTTTTAGAGCTGTTATAATTATCAATTGCTCGTGGGCTGTTAGTTCGATTTTCATTTTAATTCTCCTTTGTGACTCTCTCATTATAATTACTTATCGGCATATTGCAAGCATCTACATCAGATATTTATTGAAAAATTTCACTATTTCTACAGCATACCACAGTATGACACCAGCGCCTGCCAGCAATATAAATGCAGTCCCAAACAATCCAAACTCTTTTCTCATTTCAATAAGTCTATCAATCATTTTCGGCCTCCCTTAATGAACCTATCAATTATAATATATATCGTCATACAAGGACGGAAAAATATACTAAATATGTCAAAATAAACACTATTTTTTTCTCTAAAGTTTGGCACAAAAATCGCGGCGGCGATTTCACTCGGTCTAAACACCTGCCGCCACAATAAGCTATTTAGAATAGCTAATACAATTATATAAAATAAAAAACCCCTGCCGCCTTCGGAGTGTGGCGACAGGGGAACGATGGCGGGCGTTATGCGCCAACGTCGGGATTATGTTACTACTTCCTCGGTGTTCACTTCTTCAACTCCCCAAACTTCAAATTTTAATCCGGTTGGAGCGTACCAGTATGTAGTACCGTCAACTACTTTTAACTCGTCGGCTTGTCTTGTGTACTGTGTTTCGCCGTGAATGCTGTGGTTAATCCAAAACTTATAAAACTTCATCTTATTTTCCCTCCCAATTGCAGGCCATCTCAGTAGCCTCAGACAGACTAAGGTATCCGCGTACCGACTCATGAACCAGATGACCAGCGGAACTATAGCCGCAAAACTCATACTCGTTACCAACCCGTATTACGCTGTACTCTAAACCTTTGGGGTTTTTCCCGCTAGCCTGACCGCTAACCATTCCACCCAACTCTTGAAACTCTAATGCAAAACTCATTCTTATACCTCCTCGACCAAACCGTTAAAATTTGCTAGAGCATCATGAAGCTGCTCCAGTTTTTCAGCCCAAAACTCATTGTCTGGATGTTTTTCCAACTCTTTCCCGACAGCTTCAATCTTCGAGTGAATTGCTGAAATAATGATGACTCTATTTGTTAGGGTTAACTTCATTCTTTTCTCCTTTGTGACATCTTAATTTTAGCATACTCTGAAATTATGTCAATAGGTTTCAAGCACAAATCTATTAAAAATTTCAGCACCCACAAAACCAATAGCACAAGCACCAATAACTAAATACAACATATCAATCTCCTTATTCTATTATATATTATCGGCGTGTCAATCATTCACCTTTAATAAAAACATCAAAAGAGTCAACTATTTTTTTATGGGGAAAATCCTTAAAAATGCGGGAATTTTCTTGACATCTCGGCAAAAATCGCGGCGGCGATTTTCAAAAAAGTCAATAGGTCTTCTAGAATTTTTATGGTATTTTTTCTAGACTACAAACCGAATCGACTTCAACAACTTCTGACACTCTTGTCAAAACGTGCCGACAAACTCCGGCCATGTAACAGGTGTACTCAATCAATCCGCTTTCACCTACGGATAAATCAGACACTTCAACCTTGCGGTTGACAGTGACGTAGCCGTCACCGCGTGCCATCTTGTGGGTTAGGCGAATTGTTTTTTGGCCTTTAATGGCCGCTTGGAATTTTTCTATATTCATTTTATTTCCTCTAGTTCTTCTTCAAGTTTATCACATTCAACAAATACCGCTTTGGTTTCCTTGTCGAACTTGTCAACTATCTCAAGCCACTCAATCCATTCCATAAAATAATCGTTTGGCATAATTTTCTCCCTATGTCCAACTTTCCCAACTACAACCGCACTCGTTACAGGTTTCTTCAGTCTTAACGCTGTAGGTGCCTGACTTCTTAACCGTAAGGTCGTAACGCTTACGGATTTCTTGGCGTTGGCGTGGTGTACTTCCGTACCTGTTGCCATCGGCATCTATCTTCGTACCATATTCCATATAGCATATGGTGACTTCTTCCTCAGTACCACACTCAGCTAAATGCTTAGTGTATTCTGCTGGTGTTTCTTTCCAGCCGTTGATAATTCCTAAATATTTCATTTCGTTTTCTCCTTTTGAACTATTAACATTATCGTCTAGAGCCGTGACACGTTAGGTCACTCAGGGCAATAATTATTTATTTTTTCCTGAATTCTTTGCTAAGTCCTAAGTATCCGGTTTCGTCGTAGCCTTCTAGCAATCCGTGCATTGATTCATCTACGCCGACGTTGCCGTACTTGTCACTCACTGCGTGAATCCAATTCCAGCACTGTTGATTGCTTTCGCCATCATAGCCTAGCGCCAATGAGATTCGAGTCATTGTGTCTTTGATGTAGGTCGGTGATTCTGTGTTTAACTGTGGCATTTTGTTTTCTCCGAAAAACGTTTTCTTAATCTCTTATATATATATTATCGCATATGGTCGTGACACGTTAGGTCACACCTAGTTAATTTTATGAAAAAAAACCAATAAAAAATAAATCATCATTTTTCCCTTTTTCTGCAAAATAAGTGTTGACATAGGGGTAAAATCGCGGCGGCGATTTTTTAGGTGGTAGGTCCTTACTACTACTACCACAATAGCCGCCCGGCTTAGCTACGACACACCGTTGGCGGCGACCTCGGAAGTTGAGGAGCTTGCCCGCCTGTCGTGTGTCATGGCCTAGTCCCACGAGTCGCACTCGGCAACGTCAACCACGCCGACCCTGTCCATCGTCTCCCGCGTGAACGCTCCGCGATAATCGGGGTGCCAAGGCACGAAGAGGACGAGCCTGTCCCCGTCGAGGGATTTCACCTCGATGGAATCGTGTTCGGGATGAATCCCGTTGGCGTGAGCGGCGGCGTTGGCGGCGGTGTCGAAGAAAATTTCAAAGTACATAGCAAGCTCCAAAAAACAAAAAGGAAAAAGGTAACGCTATTGGCCTAGCAGTCAAACATGCAATCGCAGTCATGCTCATAGTGAGGCTGACCAACGCCCATCATGATGCGCTCCATGCGCCATTGATGGATGTCAAGCTGGCGTTGAGCTTCAAGCTCCTCGCGCGATGCTTCGAGCAATTCGCCCTGTGCGTAGGCGGTGGATTCTTCGACGTGTGCGTGTGAGTTGAAATCGGCCATGTGTGTCTCTCCTGATAAGTGAACTTTGTTATGCCTTAAGTATATCATATATATCGACATATAACAGAAGATAAATTACATAATTACACAAATAAACACATATTTTTTTTATTAAAAATAATCAATAAAAATAAGCACATTCCATTGACACAGCGGGCAAAATCGCCGCCGCGATTTCCTTATTGAGACCGAGTCTCATTAGGGGCTTAGCCGTCCGGCTTAGCTGCGACGGGGCTAGGCTTGTGTGGCGTACATGGTCATTAGCATATGGCCATACCTATAGGCTTCACCCTTATCAGTGAATAGCCTATTGGGTGTAGTCGTGACTATCCAACGCTGTACATCCTTGCCATCTATACGTACTATATGGGGCTTTACTATAACCTTCATGATTGTGATGCTCTCACCCATCCGTCCAACGCTGGGTTGGTTACTATATAAGTTCTATTAGGCGTACCGTCTTCATCACCCAGTGCAATGTAGTATATAGCATTATCATAGTCTAGGTATTTCATTACAGTAGGTAAGTCTTTACTTACTTGGGTTGGTGTGCATGTGGTACACACTTCAGTACCATTCTTTGCAAAGACAACAGACAGCTCTGGATTCTCTTTTCTTTTCATTTTGCTAGACCTTTGGGTTGAACTTACTACTACGCTTAGCATATCTATATGTACCATACAAGTCTAACGCTTGAGCAAACAGACATACTAACAACGGTGCTACTACTATAGCAAATATAACTATCTCAACAACTAACATACTTAACCCTTTCAATATAACCAGCTTACCATAAACGCCTTACTACTACAACTATGCCCAAGATAGTTTTGGGTAGTTGTATCCGTCACTTGTCTTATCGGTGACGTACTCAATCATACAGCTATCCATAGCTGTCCACTTGAATCGCTTGAACTTACTGGACACCTTACCATTGACATCCTCGTAATCTTCACGCTCAGGGGTATACTCTAGGGTCATATAACCCTTATCCCTATATCGTGCAAATATCTCTACTACCCTACCCTTACGCTTTAATCCGTTGTAGGTGAACGAAACAGCATCGCCACATTTGACATTGCTAGCGAACCAGTGTTGATTGATGGTGAACATTCTCATAATCTTAATCCCTTAGTGAAACTTAACTTCTTTACTATAACTATTATCGCATACCGTTGTGACACGTTAGGTCAAACCGACCTAGTTATTTATGATATTTTTTAGAATATCTTTCCTGTCCCATAGTAGCTGCAATTCCTGCATAACAATACTCTTATTGTATTGTCCTAATTCCTTACCATACTCATCAACCTTCTTTTCTATTTTGCGATTGACTTTGAACAATTCTAGTTTGGCTTCGTTGCGTGTCATTTTATTACCTCGATTAACTTTCTTATATTACTATTATAACATACCCCTGTGACACGTTAGGTCACTAGGATACATTTTCTTTTTCTTTTTCTTCCTCTTTATCGCTCAGCACCATAACGTCGATGATGGCATACTTAACAGCCTTCGACGCTCCAGCTTCTTGTAGCTTATAGTAAACGTCCCACAAGTCTGATTTCATTTGCTTGCTTGTATAACTCATTTTGGTATCCTCAATAACCATTAACTTAATACCTTAACTATAATATACATCGACCAATTTGTCAAGCAATAATTACTATATTCACTTTGTTTTTAGGAAAAAAGTCATATATTTTTTTACCACCCCCTTGGGGGGTTTTCTAAAGAGTTACCACCCCTTCCCATACTAATAAAAAAAGGGGGGTGGTTCAAACGAAATTAACCAACACAGAAGGTGTTATGTATTACCTAAACCTAACCTATTAGCCCCAGTCAGGTTCTTCGGATTCGTCTTCAAACCCGTCATCCCAGATGAAATCTGATACGTTGTTACCCAAACGCTCGATTTCCGTTGCTGCAAGATACTGTATCTTCGGATTGTTGATAAAGTGATAATCCGAATCTCTCTTGTCCATTAAGAAAGGAAACGTAGTTGTTTCCAATGTATTAAGATGTTCCGGTGAGATACACCAGAATGCACTTTCGCTATCATATGATTTATCGTCCTCCCAAGCATCGACTTTAGCGAGGACTATAAAAATCCTACCGCTATCAATGGTATTAACTCTGTCAATAAAGATAGTACGGACGAAATAAACTAAGTCGAACTGGCTAATCATCTTCCAGTTCGCACTTGCCGCGACCCCTTTTCTTCTTTACACCAAGCTTATATCTTGCTTTACGTACCATATCCACACTAACGGACTCCGATATGTCTGATTCATACCGTATTCGCGTTAATTCGGTTGCCATACGAGCATCTGTGTAAAAAGAACAGGTCTCTTTTACATATTCTATTTCTGATTTTGTAAGTTTCATGGTTTTTTCGCTAGATAAGTGTATAATACTTATGTTGGCGACTTTTCTGTTAAGTATTATAAACATTATTGGGATAAAAAACATGTCTAAAGAAATAGATAGCAAACTTTATGTTAAAGCTACTGGAAAATTGGAGCTTGAGGTGGAGAAAGAGTTAGAAACTCCCGACCCAGAGAAAGCTCAGGCAATGAGGATTTTACAAAAGGAAGAGGATGAAGATACCCGCAGGGATGACTGAGAAAGATGTCATATCCACCATTGAACGGGTAGCGGAAAGATACGCACATAAGTTTAAATTTGGTTTTTACACTCACGAGGACATAAAGCAAGAAGCCTTCATGATAGGCATGGACGCTCTCGACAGATATGACGAAAAGCGACCCCTAGAGAACTTTCTTGCTGTACATGTAAAAAATAGATTAAAGAACTTCAAACGCGATAACTACTATCGTAAAGAAGAAACAGACGAGCATGACGCACAGACAGATAAAGAGCTGAAGCGCATGATGAGAAAAGAAACCAGAAAACACTTAATGCAACCTATTGATATAGACTCTGTTAGACAAGAGGGTGAAACAAACATGTTCTTTACAGTGGACATGACCGAAAACTTGTCAAACAAAGAGATTATAAGAATCATTGACAGAGAGTTAGGTATGTCCTACAGAAAGGATTACCTCCGCATGGTCGATGGTGTATATGTCTCGAAAGCTCGTCGAGATGAAGTAAAAGAAGAGATACTACGTATCCTTAAGGAGAATGGCGTTGAAGAAGGGCCGTTTCACCAAGAGTGAACAAAAATTTATAAAAGAGAACCATGATATTCTTTCTGAGGAAGAAATGGGTCTACGTTTAGACCGCGACCCCGAAAGTATATCTAAGTATATTCTTGATAAAATTAAAACCGCCCCAAATGACGCAGAACTACAAGCTTCATACGATTTACAACAACGCCCCTATTGGAGAGAGCTAAAACAGCAATTCTCTGAAGAAGAGCTGGAAATGCTTGTCTACCACTGGGGCAGAATAATTTCTCAATTCCGTGATGACGTTCTACCCACGGAAGAATTGCAAGTTATTGATGCGATAAAGCTCGAAATACTAATGAACCGAGCCTTGATTACGCATCACCAAACCTCTGAAGAGGTTAAAGACTTGGAAATACGCATACAAGCCGAAAAAGACTTAGGCGACGATGGAGACCGCGATTTTATACTAAACCTTGAAAGACAGGCTGGTGTACTTCGTGCAGCAATCGAAACCATAAGTAAGGACTATAAAGATTTACAAGCTAAGAAGAGCGGTATGCTTAAAGACTTAAAAGCTACCCGCGAACAGCGTGTAAAAAGACTAGAAGACTCCAAGACAACTTTTATTGGTTGGCTTAGGAGGTTGATGGAGGAGCCAGAACTCCGCTATCAACTAGGGGTCAATATGGAAAAAATGAGACTCGCTACCGAAATGGAGCGAAAAAGGCTGACAGAATATCATAGCTATGAAGATGATGGCGTAGACCAACCGTTTTTGACTCCAGAGGATGTAAAGGACTAATGCAAATCTATTCTTGCTCTACTCAACGTAGTGGGCATAATGCAATACTCTACTGGCTTCTGCACCAGAAGAATGTCGTTAAGCAGTTTGTGCGTGTAAAACAGTCTAAGCTTACGTATGGAAATCCAAAGTCGAGAGACAGACAGGTAACATACGGAATAGCGACAGATGTTATAGAGTCTAATCTTTATCTAGGTGTGACTATTCATAGCCCACCAATTCCGCCCGCCTTTACTAAAAACCCAATCGTAGAAGAACTTGATTACGACCTAATAATCTGGAATCTGGTAGATAATGAGCCTGAAAGCCTGCATGAAAGGATGCAAGCAGCACATGGTCAATACAATCCAGACAATAAGATTATCATTATAAGAGAATTCAAAAACTGGATTGCAAGTCTTGTCAAACATATGCAATCAAGCAGGACTATCACAAAGAAAAAACAACAATGGCTATGGGATAGCAAGACGCAAGAACAAAAGTCCTTGATGCACACCTATCTCAGAACCTATCTAGAACACGCCCAATACTTTTTATCATCTAATGACTATACCACAATCTTATATGATAAGTGGTTTTCTGATGAGGATTATAGAAAACAAATAGTATCTGAACTGGGCTTAGAATTTACAGATATGGGACGCGATAAAGTCTCCAAACACGGTCGTGGAAGTTCATTCGATGGACTTGACTATAACGGCAAAGCTTTAGAAATGAATGTACTTGAACGCTATAAAACCATGATTAATGATGATGAGTACATAGAATACATTAGTGATAACCAAGAAGCATTAGACCTTAGTAACCAAATAGTCAGGAGTCTATCATGAAAACTGCCGTAATACTCGGTGTAACAGGACAGGACGGTTCATACCTAGCAGAACTATTACTTGATAAAGGATATTACGTAGTAGGTATTGCTCGTCGAGTCTCTACAGACAACACCAGTAGAATCTTTCATCTGCTAGACAATCCAGATTTCGAGTTAAAGTCCGGTGACATTACCGACCCATTCTCACTGTATAACATTCTGTCCTCCTACGAACCGATTACAGAAATATACAATTTGGCCGCACAGTCTCATGTAGGTACTTCCTTTGACCAGCCTAGCCTTACATGGGACGTTACAGCAAAAGGAGTCCTTAATGTTCTCGAATATTTGGCATCAACTGACTCTTCAGCGAAGCTTTATCAAGCTTCTTCTTCCGAGATGTTTGGCGACTCGTTTTCCACACTCGGCGGAGAGAAGTTCCAAGACGAGAATACGGTCTTTAACCCTCAGTCCCCTTACGCCATTGCTAAGCTTGCTGCTCACCATTCAGTTTCCCTTTACCGTAATTCTTACGGGATTCATGCTAGTTGTGGCATTTTGTTTAATCATGAGAGCGAACGTAGAGGCGATAACTTCGTTACTCGGAAAATTACCAAATGGATAGGCGATAACTATGAGAGTTTAGGTGAGAATTCGCTGTATTTGGGCAATTTATACGCAAAAAGGGACTGGGGACACGCTGAAGACTACGTTTATGCCATGTGGTTGATGCTTCAACAGGAAGAACCGGACGATTACGTTATTTGTACAGGTGAGACATATAGTGTCGAAGACTTCTTAAATGAGGCTTTTAGGTGTATAAATATATGGGACTACAATGAATACGTTAGTATTGATGAAGAATTATTGAGACCTTCTGAAGTACCTTACTTGCGTGGAAAATGCAGTAAGGCAAAAGAAGTGCTTGGATGGAAACCGAAAACCTCATTTAAACAATTGGTCGAACGAATGGTGGAGTTTGACTTGGGAAGGAGTCAGGTTTATGTCTAGGTTAAAAAATGCTGTACAGAGTACACATAAATATAGAAAATTTACAACCAAAGCTATTAGAAGCTGGAGTGGACATGTATGAAACATCTGGGTCGGTTTTGAAGGTCTTTATGGCCGGAAAAGACCCGGATGACGTTTGTCACAAAGCAGTTAAGAAGCTTGTAGCGGATGTGACTGCGTATAGAAGAACATCTAGGGTTCTAGAATTAGCTAAAGACATTAGCAATCTGATTAGAGTTGTTAAGTTAGAATTTAGTTATCCTTTTCCATAGGTGTATCATGAAAAGATTGTTAAGAAGATTTTTAATATTGGCTTGTTGTTCAGTAGCGGCATTTGCTCCCAGCTATTTTTATGTCGAATATAAGAGTAAGCAAATGATGGAGGTTGTTATTGAACAAAATAAATTAGTTATGGAAAACAGGACTAGGACAGAGATACTAAGAGCGGGCATAAACTATGCCATTAATGGTCTAGACCAGCTAGCCAACGAAATAAAAAAGTATCATAAACCAGAATTAACCACGATAAACAAGGAATTCATCGCAGGTAAATGAGTGCTAAAAACGAGTTTTTAACCAGTATAGATTTGTCACTTTGTCTCACTTTGGATAGAGAAGAAGCGGAGGGTCAACCCTCAAGTGAGGCGATGTTTGATATGGTTCATAGCAACTTTCTTGAAGTTGGTGACATATGGCTTGACAGGTTTATAGCAGGAAAAGGTGAGCATTGTCACATCGTTGACACAGACGAGCTTCCTCCAGACTTGGAAGGCTCTTGTCCAAGAGAAAGCTGGAGAGCTAGACCTAATGCGTATAACGCTTGGAAGGCTCACAGAGAGATAATTAAGAATGGTATCCATCACAATGCGGAGAACCTTTTGATTGTCGAGGAAGACTGCGTTCTTAGACCTTCATACTTTGACTGGGTATTAAACGGAGCATCTGAATTCTTGATGACTCAAAACTGGGATATGATTTACTTTGGTTCATATTACAGAAAGAGTAGCAGTATAGAAGTACACCCTAATGTAATAAGAATGGCTGGCGAAACTGGTTGGCACTGTGTATTGATTAATAAGCGTATGTTCGATGTTTTGCTTTCATTGCCTGCTTTAGGGCCTATGGATTGGTTGTGTGCAGATAGGATTCATCAAAAGCATATTTGTTATGGATTAACTCCTAGCGTTGCATTGCAACTAGAAACATATAGTGCAGTAGAAGACAAGATGACTAACTATAACACACATTTAGTTTGAAGTGTTGCGCCATGAATGAAAAAATTATCATGAATAACTTTTCAATATCTAGTTCTGAAGAAGGCGCTAGCCTTTTTGGTCCAAAAAAAGATTTGGTCATCTTAGATTTAGGACCAGCTTTTTTGACAGGCCCAACTCATTATAGTTTTGAGATGGCTAAAAAACATAAAGGAGTTACGCTGTATCTAATTGAACCACATCCAAATTTTGCTAGGTTTTGTAAAGAACAAGCTGAAGGTTATGAAAATATAATTGTTATACAAAAGGCTATTTCTGATTATAACGGAACTGCGCAGCTTAAAGAATGCAATAATTCTGAGTGTAGTTCAATATTAGATGTGGACATTGATAAAATTAAAAAGTCCGGCTGGTCACAACCACAATGGCTTGAGCTAAGTGAAAAAACTTTTGATGTTGAAGTTTGCAGGTTAGACAAAATTATAGAAGAATACGAAATAAAACAAATAGACCACATAAAGATAGATATTCAGGGAGAAGACTTGAAAGCGTTAAAGTCTGCTGGAAGATATCTGGATATTATAAATAAAGGTGTCTTAGAATCGTCCACAGGGGAAGAGAAAAGTTTGTATAAGGGTCAGCACACCCAAGAAGAATGTGTTGATTTTTTAGAATCCAAAGGGTTTAAAATAACTGATATAGAACCCAACGACACCATTGGCGTGGAGGTCAATATACATTTTGAGAAACTTTAATGACCCTATTTATAAAGACTGGCGAAAAAAAGTTTTAGCTAGAGACAAGTATAAGTGTCAGATGCCTCAATGCAAACGAAGAGGAAAAAGGATGCAGGTGCATCATATTAAAAAGTGGAGTTCTGCTTCATCATTAAGATATGATGTGGACAACGGTATAACTTTATGTTGGGATTGCCATAACGAGGTGAACGGAAAAGAACAGCACTTTGAAAGACTGTTTATGGAAATACTTAGAACCAAGTAAACCTAATGGCTTAGATATGTCACAACACAAGTATACGATTATAAGAGATACGAGAGAGAAGAACGGCTGGTCATTTGACTTTTATGAGACCTGTGAAGCTGTAGTTGACGAAGGTCTGAAAACGGGTGACTATACAGCGAAGGGTCTCGAAGAATTGCTTGTAATTGAAAGGAAAGCTTCGAGCGGAGAGATAGCATTAAACTTAGGCAAGAAGCGAAAACAGTTTGAGGCCGAGCTTGAACGTATGCGAGAGTTCCGGTGGAGATACATAATATGTGAATTTTCCGAAGATACGTTGCGGATGTTTCCAGAGGGTTCGACAATCCCCAAATCAAAATGGAAGTATCTAAGAATGAATGGAAAATTTATGAGAAAACTGCTTTACGAGTACGAAGAGAACTACGAAGTAACGATTATATTCACGGACAACAAGCAGGAAGCGGAGGAGGTTGCAATAGGTTTAATCAACGAAGCCTACACTACTTTAGCACAAGAGAGGTAATATATGTCTTGTGATTATTCTTTGCTAAACCAAGTGCAAAATCATGGTTTAAATGCAGAAACTGGGGAAATATATTTACACGGCTACTACATAGACGACGAGCAAGAGCCGGGTATTGAATATAGGATGGCAACTAATTTTGTAAAAAATCTACACATACTTAAAGAAAAAGATGTGTTAGTCCACATGCATACTATTGGTGGTAATTGGCATGATGGTATGGGTGTATATGACGCAATGACATTTTCACCAAACAAAATAACCATACTTGGATATGCCAGCGTTTCTTCTATGTCCACAGTTATACTTCAGGCAGCAGACAGTAGAGTATTAATGCCAAATGTGGAGTTTATGATTCACTGGGGTTCTGTCGGCGTAGAGGGGCATTCACTGGTCGTCCAGTCCAACGCAGAGCAAAATTCAAAGTGCAATCAAAGGATGTTGGATATTTATACGAAAAAGTGTGCGAAAGGCAACTTTTTTAAGAATAATAATAAGTATAAAACACCTGTGAGTATAAAAAACTTCATAAGAAAAAATATAGACCGTAAAGGCGATTGGTACATGACAGCAGAAGAGGCTGTGGATTATGGTTTCGCTGATGCTGTTCTCGGTCAAAAGGGGTATGAAAATATAGAGTGTCTAATCTCAAAAAAATAGACGATGCTTGGTTAAACATAGACGTAGACGAGTCTAAAATATTTAACCCGCTGACACATACCTACGCAAACAGCGAAGAAGAATTTCATATTCATCTTACTTGGCTCATGTCACAACCTGAGTATTTCAGTTTTGTTTGCAAGCAAGTATTCAACATAGACATTCTTCCAATGCAATCTCTTATATTACACGAGCTTTGGAATAGAAAGTTTCCTATGCTAATAGGCTCTCGTGGTCTTGGTAAATCATTTATACTTTCTCTTTACTCAATGCTTCGTGCTTTTTTTATGCCGGGCAGAAAGATAGTAATTGTAGGTGCTGCATTTAGACAATCAAAAGTTTTGTTTGAGTATATGGATACAATATGGCAAAACTCTCCCCTACTAAGAGATATTATGGGACCATCAAGTGGTCCGAGAAGAGATGTTGACAGATGTGTTATGAAGTTGGGGAAAAGCACTATAACATGTTTACCACTTGGTGATGGTACTAAGATTCGTGGTCAACGTGCTAATGATATCATTACAGACGAATTTGCTTCTGTGCCTCGTGAAATATTTGAAAATGTTGTTGCTGGTTTTGCTGCTGTAAGCTCGTCACCTATAGAAAATGTAAAAAGGCTTGCATCTGAAAAGAAAGCAAAAGAACTCGGTGAGTATCTAGAACTTGCCGATAGTGAAGTAGAACAAGACATGTCAAACCAGATTATTCTGTCTGGTACTGCTTATTATGACTTCAACCACTTTGCAGATTACTGGAAAAAGTGGAGGTCAATAATTAAGAGCAAGGGAAACCCTACAAAGTTAAAAGAAGTGTTTGGCAATGAAGAGGTTCCGAAAGATTTTGATTGGACTCAATACAGCATAATGAGGATACCTTTTGAGATGCTTCCAGAAGGTTTCATGGACGCTGCTCAGGTTGCCCGCTCAAAGGCCACAGTTCACTCAGGAATCTACCAAATGGAGTTTGCGGCATGTTTTACCACAGATAGTCAAGGGTTCTTCAAACGCTCTCTTATCGAGTCCTGTGTTGTTTCAAATGATAATCAAATCAAGCTGCCTAGCGGGGAGGTTTTCTTTTCACCGGCTTTGATTGGAGATTCTCAGTCGCAATACATCATAGGTGTTGACCCAGCTTCAGAAGTCGATAACTTTAGCATCGTTGTTCTTGAAGTTCAGCCAGACCATCGTCGAATTGTTTATTGCTGGACTACAACAAGAAGTCATCACAAAGAGATGGTCAAATCAGGAATAACTTCCGAAAGTGATTATTATTCTTTTTGCGCTAGAAAAATTAGAGACTTAATGAAAAGGTTTCCTTGCAACCACGTTGCTATGGATGCACAAGGTGGTGGTATTGCCGTGATGGAAGCACTACACGATAAAGATAAAATTAAAGATGGTGAGCTTGCTATATGGCCAATAATAGATGAAAACAAACATAAGGATACAGATGACAATCCGGGATTGCACATATTAGAAATGTGTCAGTTTGCTAAGTCAGACTGGTTAGCAGAAGCTAATCATGGACTAAGAAAAGACTTTGAGGATAAAGTTTTGCTGTTTCCATTTTTTGATTCCGTGAGTCTTGGTTTGTCTACCGCTACAGACGCTATAGCAGAAAGAAAATACGACACATTAGAAGACTGTGTTCTAGAAATAGAAGAACTTAAAAATGAGCTGTCTATGATTCAGATGACACAAACAGCTTCTGGTAGAGACAAATGGGATACGCCGGAGATGATTGTCGCCGCTGGTAAAAAACAAAAGATAAGAAAAGACCGTTACTCAGCATTACTCATGGCAAACATGGCCGGTAGAACATTGGCAAGGACTCCAGAGAAGTCTATATACAATACAACAGGTGGCTTTGCTAACAACGATAGAATGAGTATGGAAGGACCATCTTTCACTGGACCAAACTGGTTTACCCAAGGAATGAAAGATATTTATTAATTTTGTGTATAATAGTGTAGACGATTCTATTGCAATACTATTACAAAGGTAATGATTAAATGGCAGAACAGGAAAACAAACGAAGTCCTTTCGTAACTTGGTCTGGAGATTCTGATAAAGCAAGGGCTTTTGAGATATCTGGAGAAGCAATTGATGCTTACGAGGGAGTACAAAGTTCGTCTGCTTCTCATAGAAGTTTTCTTGATATAGAGCCAAACCTTTCTGTTCGTCAGCAGTTTACTAGGGATGACTACTATAGATTTCGTACAAACGAAAGAATCCCTAGTCAACAAAAACACATTATTAAAATGTGTATGGATGCCTATAATAAGGTCGGCATCATAAAAAACATTATTGACCTTATGGGTGATTTTGCTAGTCAGGGAATAACGCTTGTACACCCAAACAAAAAAATAGAGCGTTTCTATAAAAAGTGGTTTCAAAAGGTTGGCGGTCGAGAACGCTCTGAAAGGTTCTTGAATATTCTATACCGCTGTGGCAATGTTATCGTAAAAAGAAGAACTGCCAAAGTCAGCAAAAAAGCCCAGCAAGACCTCAGTAAAGCCGCTGACATGAGCATTGACCCAATGAAAATCATCAAAAGGGAAATACCTTGGGTGTATGATTTTCTCAACCCTATGTCTGTTGAAGTCATAGGCCAAGAACTTGCATTGTTTGCTGGTGAACCAAAGCTGGCACTCAAGGTTTCAGACATGATAAGAAAGATGTCTAAAAAGTCTGAAGTTCAATACAACAAGATAGTAAAAGACCTTCCAAAAGATATACAGCAAGCTCTAACTAGCGGGCAAAAGTATATTGAGTTAGATATGGAAAAAACATCTATCTATTACTATAAGAAAGATGACTGGTCATTGTGGGCATACCCAATGA
>LULM01000280.1_pt1 | contig 24867 bp, 34 predicted proteins | sample 728151 | NCBI WGS metagenome assembly LULM01 (sample SAMN03860289, study PRJNA289734) | marine metagenome | biome: seawater column; feature: ocean; material: water; isolation source: Red Sea water column Station 149 - depth 200m | place: Saudi Arabia: Red Sea | collected 2011-10-15 | depth 200 m
CTTTTTTGACACACACAATCATTGGTGTATCTACCTGAACAAATGCTGAAACCTTTGTACCTCTAAGTTCCATGATTAAATCCTGAAAGACATTCAAATCATCTGATTCAAATGCTAGCATAAAGTCTTCATCGTGTATTCCAAAAGAATATGTCGTGTTTAATTCCACTTGAGGAAATTTTTGACTTACTTTAATGTGCTCATCCATCATTTGTCGTCGTTGTTCTAATGGTAAGAGATACCACTCTCTTGTTTTAATGAATGGATAAACTACTGTGTATCTCTTTGCCTCTAGTCCCCCTACAAATGAGTGGGTTCGATTTGTTTGAGCATAAATTGATGGTCTTGTTGAGGATAGATAAACTCTTGATGGAGTAATGTATTTTCCAACAACTGTCAAATATATTTTTGAAATTGCATCTTGAATTTCTTCTACTGATTCAGACATAAACCAAATTAAGAAATCAGCATCATCTCTTAACCCTAATGTTGAATATGTTCTTGTTTTGATTGGTAAATTTGCTAAAACATTTTCTAATTCTCTTGCAGATTCCTCTTTTGCCAAATCTGCCATCCATCTCCATTTTGGATCCACTTTAAAAAATGAAAAATTGAAAAAATATCTCTTATTATCTTCTTCAGACATGTTCACTCATTTGTTGTCTATTATTTAAAATAATTTTTGATTATCTTATTTGGTTTCTTCCAAAACCCAATCATAGCCACGTTTTTCAAGTTCTTGTGCAAGTGATGCATCTCCACTTTTCAAAATTTTGCCATTTGCAAATACGTGAACATGGTCTAATTTATCAAGGAAATTTAGAATTCTTGCATAGTGTGTAATTACAATTGTTGTAGAATCTTTATCTGAAACTTCACTAATTGCTTTTGCAACTGATTGAACTGCATCAATATCTAATCCTGAATCTGGCTCGTCCAAAATTGAAATCTTTGGTTTTAAAACTGCCATCTGTAAAACTTCTGCACGTTTTTTCTCACCACCTGAAAAACCTTCGTTAAGATATCTTGAAAGAAAGTCTTCTCTCAATCCTACTGCATTGATGTTCTCTTTCAGATAATTTTGGAATTCTCTTACTGTAATGAAAACTTCTCTGTCTTCACCTTTCAATGCTTTACTTAGTGCATTGTAAGATGTTCTCAGAAAGTGTGAAAATCCTACTCCTGATACTTCTGTTGGATATTGAAAACCTAAGAATAATCCTTTCTTTGCTCTTTCATCTGCTGTTAATTCTAAAATACTCTCGCCATCAAGAAGTATGTCTCCGCTTGTAACTTCATACTTTGGATGTGCTAAAAGCGTGTATGATAATGTACTTTTACCAGAACCATTAGGTCCCATGATTGCGTGAACCTCGCCCGGACCTGTTTTCAAATTTACGCCTTTGAGAATTTCTTTACCTTCTCTTTGGACGTGTAAGTCTTTGATTTCTAGTACTGCCATTAAGATTCACTTCTGGCTTTCGTATATAATCTCGACGAATTTTAGCTAATCCTAATGTAAAATAAAGAAGAAAAGGGGGGATTATTTTTTGGCTAAACTAGGTCTTAGTGTCAAAGTCATCTTATGTGTAGAAAGAATCTCTTTGACTCTGTTTCTGATTGTTACTTCTGTGATTCCAGAAACTGAAGAAACATCTCTTTGTAGAACATTTTGTCCTAACAAAACTGATGAAACATACAGATATGCTGAAGCTATTCCGTTTGGTGCTTTACCATCTGTAATGCTCTTGGTTTCTGTTTTTGCGGCAATTTCCAACGCTAGTCTTTCTACTCTAGCATCTGTTTTGGTTAGATTTGCGATCTTTGAAATGTACTTGTCCATAGTAACTACTGGTGTCACTACATTTCCAATTTCCAAAACAAGATTTCTATAGTATTTTGCGGCTAGCTTTGTCTTTGCTTTCACATCTTTTGGTGCACAAACATTTTTGCAAATTTCTTCTAATGAACGTACTATCTCACATTGTTTGCATGCCATATACACTACTGCAACAGTAATGCTTACGACTGATTTGCCTTTCACCTCGATGTTTTTCCCATCTAGGCTTCGATAAATCATTGATGCTGTCTCGACCACATTTTTTGGAAGGCTACAATTGTCACATGTTTCAGAAATTTTTCCTAGGACATTTGTTAGTCTTCTTTCACGTGGAGATGTTACTCGAACTCTTTGTTGCCATTTTCTCAGGTTTTGCATCTGATTGGAAACTGTGCTTGAAATTTTCTTTCCACTAAAATCCGTGGATGAAATTGAGATGTCTGTTGCAATTCCCATATCATGTTGTGCTAGTGTTGTTTGTCCAGTAGCTCTTGCTAATCTCATTTTGTCTTCGAGATTTGATGTTTTAGTTTCTGGACCCATGTCAGCCATTTGTTCGTCAACGACAATGCCGCATCCGGAACAAATTCTCTCGCCATTATGAATGTCATCCACTACCGGTGAATTACATTCGGTGCAGCAAGATTGTATTTCTAGTGTATTCATCTATGTCTTCTCCTGCTTTTTTTCTTTGCAGGAGCTTGATCAAGCGCAAAAACTTTCTTTCCACTAATCTTTCTCAAGTTATTTGTTAGTGGTATGGCAGACGCAAAGGGGCTTGATACTGGTCCAATTAATTCTGTGACTTTAGCAATTTTTTGACTATTGTTGTCACAGAGAATCTGACCTTCAGGTACCTCTGAGTTGAGTCGTACAATGACTCTGCCACTATTGGCTAAGTGCATAACTTCACCTACCTCCTGCAATTACAATTCAAAAGTTTTGATAGTTTTCATAAAGTTCTGTCAACAAAACTTTAGTTTGTAGCTATTTTCGTTACTGTTTTGATTGTTTTGCTCGCTTGGAAACTAATTTTTGAGAAATTTTTTCTAATATTGCTGACTTTTTTTCTGTTTTTGGTAGAACAATATATCCAGATCTTACGTATGGTCTTTTTGGAAATCTAACTTGTTCCTCAGTTTCGTTAGGTTGTAAACCTGCAGCGTTTGATGCATCAATTAATTCTTTTAATGATGGATCAAAAACACATTTCTCTTTTGATAACCTTCTTCCCTTGTTGCGTGGTAATGTCTTGTTAAAATAATCAAGCCAGATTACGACGTGTTCGTAATCTTTCATATCTCTATTTGATTAAAATTCCACTAACTGTTCCGCTTTGACCAGGTCTTGATAGAATTCTACACTTTCCATCTTCTGTTTCAACTATTGCACCTTTTGTAATAATTCCTCTTCTCTGATAATCATTGTTTGTTTGATTTTCCAAAACTTTTACAATCTTTGATCTTTTTACTTTAGAATCACCCATAACTAAATTCACAAAGCTTGCAATCTTTAGACCAGTTTTTCTATTATTTCCTCTAGTCTTTCTTGTAACGGTTTGTTGCTCTTCTCCCATCTCTGCTTCGTTAGGGTATCTGTCTGTTTCAAATTTCTGTCTAGTTTTTAATGGGTGTCTAAGACCTCCGGTAATCTTACTAGTCTTTAGATTCTCTACAGATTTCTTCATAGAGTCTTTTTGATTCACTCTAATTTATACAAAACGCACGATTCTGGAATTTTTACGAATGTTAATTATAATTGACGGTATTTGGTGTGGTATTTCTAGTTCTGACTTTTTTGAATAATTTCTGTCTTAATGTGTCATCGTCCCCTTGAATTCCAAAGTATTTTTTGAATTTTTCAGTTGTAGTAAATATTTTGTATCTTCCGACCGTCTGATGTTCTATGAAATCCAACTGTGTTAATTCTTTCAAATGTGAATAGACTCCAGTTCCACGAACTTCTACCAGTTGTTTACTAGAGATGGGTTGTTCATATGCAATATACGATAAAGTTTTCTGTGTAGCTCTTGGCAACATAGGTCTTGATGCATATTTTCTACCAATAGTTGCACTATACTCTGGTTTTAATTGAAAAACATATGATCCATCTGGTAAATTAGTAATCTCGATTGCTTTGAATGATGTTTTTGTTTTCTGAATTAATTTTGTCAGTAAATTCAGTGTTTTTGTTCTTGATTCTGTACCTGATGCTCGTATTAAATCCTCGATGCTTAATGGTCGTCCTGCCGAATATAATGCCGCCTCTAATCTTGCAGTTGCTTCATTTTCATTCTCAACTTTTACCATTGTTTTTTTCGCTCCCCAAATTGACTTAAAATCATCTTTTTCATATCGTTGATCAAATTGTAAATTATTATTTGATTAATGTCACCATTATCTCGTCTTTTCCCTCTTCTTGCATAATGTCCACTTTCTCATCTCTTGCCAAAAACAAGATTGCAAAAAAGCACCTGATGGAATCTGTTGTATCTAAATCAGCTACAATCTTCTCAAGTAATAATGATCCATTTGCTTGGAGCTTTCTTAAAACAAGATCTTGATATTCGCCTATGATATTTTCAAGATTATTGAAAATCTTCTTAAAATCTGGAGGTTCAATTGGTTCAAATCTTAATTTGTTACTTTTTCTCTCTCTAGGATTTGCAATTGTTCCTATAAGGTTCTCAAGTAAATCAAGTAATTCATCTAAACTTACAGGATATGTAGACTCGTGTCTATATGGGAATTCAAGAATATCGATATCAACATCGGTTCTCTGTCGTAGTGGTTTTTTCTCCATTGCTGCCTTTTGTAAAGCAAAGATACTTTCAACTTTCAATCTGTAAATTAGAGATGATGATAATGCAGCCATTCCTGCAACTCTGAGATCTTTTTTATCTGCTTTTTCAAGGATTTTTAACAGCATTGATAAAATCTGAATAAGATCTATTTCCCAGACATCTCTTTTCTGAATTCCCTCTGGGTTAAATAATACATTAATTGGAACTTTTGAAATTAATGTCTTAGTTTCTTCCCCACTCACACATACCTCATTATCTAATTGAATAATATCTATCGGCTCTATTTTCTTTTCATTATCAGTCAACTCTTATATTATAAAATGAAAAATTTCTTTTGTGAAAGCAGCACAAATTACCGAACCTGATCAACCACTTGAACTAACTCAAGTTGATATTTCTGATCCTACTGGAACCCAAGTTCTAATCAAGGTATTATCTACAGGTGTATGTCATAGTGATCTACACCTTTGGGAGGGTGGATATGATACAGGTGATGGCTTTATGAAAGTCACAGACAGAGGCGTAAAATTTCCTGTAACGCCTGGACATGAAGTTGTTGGAAGCGTTGAAAAAATAGGTGAATCTGTCCAAAATGTAAAAACTGGTGATGTTGTTTTAGTATATCCTTGGATTGGATGTGGAAATTGTCCTACATGCCAAAAAGGTGACACAAATCTATGTGAAACTCCAAAATCTTTAGGTGTATTCCAAGATGGTGGTTATGCAGAACAAGTTATAGTACCAGATTCGAAATTCTTAGCAAATATTGGAGACTTGAACCCTGATTCTGCATCATCATTAGCATGTTCTGGATTAACAGCATACACTGCAATCAAAAAAGCACTAGTGAATAATCCTGAATCAATTCTAATTGTTGGTGCAGGTGGTCTTGGTTTAATGGGTGTACAATTGGCAAGTCATTTAGCAAAATGTAATATCATTTGCGCTGATATTGATGATGAAAAATTAAACACTGCTAAAGAACTAGGTGCTACACATGTTGTTAATACAAAAGAAAGTGATGCATCACAAAAAATAATGTCTATCTGTAATGAAAAGGGGGTTGATAGTATAGTTGATTTTGTTAACGCACCACCTACTGTTAAACTAGATTTGTCTGTTGTAAGAAAACGAGGAAATATCATTCTTGTTGGTTTGTTTGGTGGTTCAGTTGAATTACCATTAGTTTCTGTTCCACTAAAAGCAATAACAATTCAGGGTGCATACACTGGAAATTATACTGACATGGTAGAACTAATTGAACTTGCAAAGAAAGGAGTCATCAATCCAATTGTCTCCAAACACTACACTTTAGATGAAGCAACTCATGCTTTAGACGATCTAAAAAATAGAAAAATTATAGGAAGAGCAGTAATTAATCCTTAAACAAAAAGTGGTCCCCACTGAAGGATTTGAGCCTTCGACAACCCGGTTTCTGTATGCCTAGTAGACCACTGTTATTCAGCCCTAAGCCGACAACTACAGCCGGAAGCTCTACCAGGCTGAGCTAAGTGGGGACTTATTTTTCGATATTTTTTTTGTTTATTAATTATTAGCTTTGTACATTTTTGAACAAATTTAATTACTTTCACGAATTTTCAGATTCATGAGTGAGAATTCGCAAAAATTAGGTGGTTATGTATGTGCTCCATATCTACATGATCATGATTCTATTGAACTCAAAGACAATTGGGTTTCATCTAAAAATATTGAATCACTATACTTTGTTACTGCAACATTTTCTGAAGACAGTAAACCCTACTTTACAACCTCATCGAACCACTATATTTTAGCAAAATTTAAGGATCCTGAAAAAATCTCTAAAGAAATACTTTCTATAGATACTGACAAACCTTCATTTTTATTCAAAATAGATGATTCAATATTTGATAGACCATTAACTGAGAAAACAAATTTTGTCTCAATTTACTATCTTGAATATGGTGATTCAAAATCTGACCTTCGTGATGTTTCTGCACATGTTGCAAGACGCGAAAAAGTCTATAGGGCTGGATTTGGAAATCTTACGTTATTATCAAAAGAATCTCCAAAATTTGCATTTCCATATAGCGATCATATTGTAATGCTTGAAATTTCAAGTGATAAAAGTCACCAAAGTGATAACAAATACTGCGAACAAACTCGTCGTGACATAGTTCGAAAAGGAATTGTTATGAATAATCTTGTAAGTCTCTCAATTCTTGAAACAATGAAATAAAAAAAGGTAAATACCCCTCGAAAAATTATTTTTGTATGAGTAAGCCTTCTGATTTGGGTTCATTAAAAATTGGTTCTTACATACTTTTACCTGTAGGTGATCAACCCACAGGAGAACCTTGTAGAATATCTGAATATGATACAAGTAAACCAGGAAAACATGGTGCAGCAAAAGCACGTATTGTTGGAGTTGGTGTATTTGATGGAGCAAAACGTCCACATGTTGGTCCTGTAAGTATGCAAGTTCATGTACCATTAATTGATAAAAGAACTGGCCAAATCATTTCAATGACCGGCTCTGAAATCCAAGTTATGGATGGTGAAACATTTGAAACTGTTGATATTCAAATGGTTGACGAAGAAGTAGATGGAAAATTAGAGCAGGGACAAGATGTTGAATATTGGAATGTTATGGGAAGAACTAAAATCATGCGAATTAAAACATCCTAAATTGGATGCTAATGATGATTGGAAAAGCCAACTGATTTCTGATGAAGATTATGAGTTTTGAGGCATCCTTGAGTTTTGAGGCATCCTGTTCTTTTATTTCACAATGAAATTAGCTGCATTATTCTCAGGTGGAAAAGATAGTACCTATGCAATACATCTTGCAAAAAAACATGGTCACAGTGTAGATGTTTTATTAACAATTTTTCCTCATAACGATGAAAGTCACTTGTTACATTATCCTAACATTAGATTTACCTCTCTGCAATCTGAATCGATGAATATTCCACAATTAACTGAACAATTAACCTCAACTGAAACAAAAAATGAATCTGAAGCATTGGATAGACTAATTCTTTCTGCAAAAGAAAATTATTCAATTGATGGGATAGTTCATGGTGGAATTCTTAGTCAATATCAGAAGGATAACTTTTCTTCATCTTGCAAAAAAAATAATCTGGAAATAATTTCTCCATTATGGAATACAGAACCTGAATCTTACATGAAAGAACTATTATCTGAAAATTTTCAATATATTGTTTCTACTGTTAGCTCTGATGGATTAAATGATTATTGGCTTGGACGAACAATTCAAGAAAATGACTTGATTGAACTCAAAAAATTACAAGAAAAATATGATTTTAATCTTAATTTTGAAGGCGGAGAAGCTGAAACATTTGTAACAAATTGTCCCTTATTTGAAAAACCTCTCATAATTCAAGATTCAACCACTGAATGGGATGGTTATAGGGGAAGATTTGAAATATTGGAGGCAAAATTAAAAGATAATGCTTGACAATCTAAAAGACGGACTAAGATCTGCAATTAAAAAAATTGTTAGTTCTTCTGGTATAGATGAAGAACTAATCAAAGAACTAGCAAAAGATGTTCAGCGTTCATTATTACAATCTGATGTAAATGTAAAATTGGTTCTTGAGATTACAAAAAATCTACAAGAACGTTGTATCAACGAAACACCTCCGCCTGGATTATCACGGAAAGATCACATAGTCAAAATTCTTTATGATGAATTATCAAAATTATTGGGAAATGATACTGAATTTCATTTCAAATCTGGTAAAATTAACAAAGTTTTGATGTTGGGTATTCAAGGAAGCGGAAAAACAACTGTATCCTCAAAATTAGCAAAATTCCTTACAAAACAAGGTTATCGAGTTGGTGTAATTGGTGCAGATACCTATCGACCCGGTGCACTTGTACAACTAAAAACAAATTGTGAAAAATCTAATGTTGAGGTTTACGGTGAAGAAAATAACAAGGATGCACCTGAAATTGTTAAAAACGGTTTGAAACATTTTGAAAATTCGAATATAGATGTGGTGCTAATTGATACTGCAGGACGGCATAAAGAAGAACAAGATCTTCTTAATGAAATGACTGAAATTTCTAAAGTATCAAATCCTGATTTGGCTTTATTGGTTATTGATGGAACAATTGGTCAGCAGTGTTTCTCGCAGGCAGAGGCTTTCAACAAAACTGTTCCTGTTGGAGGTATAGTGATTACAAAACTAGACAGTTCTGCAAAAGGAGGCGGCGCCCTAGCTGCATCTGCTGCTACTGGTGCACAAGTCATGTATGTTGGCACTGGTGAAAGAATTGATGATCTTGAACAATTCTCTCCAACACGATTTGTTGGTAGGCTCTTAGGAATGGGTGATGTTCAAGCAGTTCTTGATCTTGCAAAGCGTCTTGGTGATGAAGCAGATGAAGTACGAATGAAACGAATTTCTAGTGGAAAAATGAACATGGAAGATTTCTTTTATCAACTAGAAGAAGTTACTAAAGTTGGTTCTCTACAAAGTTTGATGGAAACTATGCCTGGATTATCTGGTATGGTAAAAGAAGATCAGCTTGAACAAATGGAAGAACGAATGGACAAATGGAGATACATTATTCAAAGCATGAACACAGCCGAAAAAGCTGATCCTGATTTGCTTAATTCATCTCGTATAAAGCGAATTGCAAGAGGTTCTGGATGGCCTGAACATGAAGTAAAAGAATTACTCAAAAATTATAAAAACTCAAAAAACATGATGAAAGCTTCCAAAGGAAGACAAATGCAAGGAATGCTTCGAAAACTTGGAATGGGTTAATTCAAAAAACTACGAATATACACACATTGTTCATAAGGTATTATCATTTCATTAGAACGAATTTTTCTATCTGTGAGTTTGCATTCTGAATCTCTAACAATTACTATAGGGCGCAAATCATCTCCTTCGCCCATTTCATGATTTGCAATTGTTGCTAAATTATCCGCAGTTGCTTGAAATGTAACTTTTAGTGGATTTCCATCTAAATCCTTATTTCCACGTAAATCTTTTGTTGGCTCTATTCCTGCACATGCAATTGTAACTCCTGTTGTACCAATTCTTGTTGGCATTAATCTACTATCTACAATAATTATTCCAACATGTATTTTTGATTCAAGAAAGAGTTTTCGTTTTAAATCTTCAGCAAATTTGTATGGTTCATCAGGATAAAGAACGACTTCTGTACCTTTAGAATTTGATTTATCAATTCCTGCATTAGGTGCTAAAATACCATTTGTAGTTGACATGACAAATCCTGCAACGCCTCCTATAATCTCATCTGATTCTCTGAATACTATCTCCATAAATTTATCATTAGACTGAAATTTTTTAGAAATTTCTTTGGCTTTATTACATACATTAGACTTGTTGATATTCAAAACTCTTCCTTGGGAAATTGAAACAAATTTACTAGAAATGACGATAACATCTCCATTTTTGAGCAAAAATCTATTCTTTTGAAAAATTTTTTTTAATTCATCAAAAAAGCTAAATTTTCCATTCTTTTTACCTGATGTTAGTGGAATAACCTCCAAATTCATACCTATTTTCCATAGTATACTCTAATTATTGTTCTGAAAAGCTTTTAATCTCAATCGATGGCATTGTCGTTCATGAACATAACCGAAAAAATACTTGCTAGGGCTTCAGGTAAATCAAGTCTATCTCCAGATGATGTAGTTTTTGCCAAAGTCGATAAGGTGATGGTACATGACGTCTCTGGACCAGGTGTCTTGAAAGTATTTGATAAATTACAAAAACAAGGTATTGACACATCCAAACTACATGATTCTACAAAAGTATGGATTGCTGAAGATCATTTTGTTCCTTCTGCTGAAAAAATTTCTGCAGAAAATATTGTAAAACTATCTAATTTTTCAAAACAATATGATATCAAAAAACATTTCAAATATGGAATGGGTCAATATGGAATATGTCACACTCTATCTCATGAAGAAGCATTGGTAAATCCAGGAGAAGTATATGTTGGTGGTGATTCTCATACAAATACTACTGGTGGATTAGGTGCATTTGCTTGTGGTCTAGGACATACAGATGTTGCATATGTATTATTGAATGGAGAAATTTGGTTTAAAGTTCCTGAAACCTATTATTTCAAACTAAATGGAAAATTACCTCCTCATGTTATGGCTAAAGATTTCATTTTGAAAATAATTGGTGATATTGGTACTGACGGTGGTGCATACAATACTATGCAATTTGGGGGAACAGGAATTGATGAAATGTCGGTAGAAAGTAGATTAACTCTAACCAATATGACTACTGAGGCTGGAGCAAAAAATGGAATTATTGAAGCTGATGAAAAAACAGTACAATATCTTAACGAGAGAGGATCAAACAGTGCTTCTGTTTTTCATGGAGATTCTGATGCAGAATACTCAAAAGTTTTTGAATATGAGGCATCAGAATTAGAACCAACAGTAGCAAAACCATTTTCACCTGAAAACATCACTGTTGCAAGAGAATTGTCATCTACTGAATTGGATAAATCATACATTGGTTCGTGTACTGGCGCAAAGTATGAAGATCTTTTAGCCGCTGCTAAAATTCTCAAAGGTAGGCAAGTAAAGATACGTACTGAAGTGTTACCTGCCGCAATCTCAATATACAAAAAAGCTGTTAAAGATGGTTTGATAGAAATCTTTCTAGATGCAGGTGTAACTGTAGGTCCTCCTACATGTGGTGCATGTTGTGGTGCACACATGGGTGTGTTGGCAAAAGATGAAATTTGTGTAAGTACTACAAATAGAAATTTCCCTGGACGCATGGGTCATGTTGAATCACAAACTTATCTTGCATCTCCCCAGGTTGCTGCAGCATCTGCAGTAACTGGAAAACTAACTGATCCGAGGGACTTGAATTGATTGGCAATGTAATAAAATATGAACAAGATAACATCGATACTGATGTAATCATACCTGGAACTTATCTAAAAATTCATGATTACAATGAATTGGCAACTCATGCAATGGAGGGAATTGATCCTGATTTTCCATCTAAAGTAAAAGAAGGTGATTTCATTGTTGCAGGAAAAAACTTTGGTTGTGGTTCATCTAGAGAACATGCACCTATAGCTTTATCCACTTGTGGAATAAAAGCCGTAATTGCTACTTCTTTTGCAAGAATTTTCTATCGTAATTCTGTAGATGGTGCATTTTTACTCCCAATTGAAATTGACGATGCAACTTATCAGAAAATATCTAATTCTGATCAATTAGAGGTCAACATTGAAAAAAATGAAATAAAAAATCTCACAAAAAATGAAGTATATTCTATGAAACCATTTTCAGAAATAATCGCAAAAATTATAGCTGCTGGCGGTCTTTTCAAATATAAAAAGTGACTGTAGTAAATGACTGAAACATTATTTGAGAAAATTTGGAATTCTCATGTTGTAGTTGAAAGAGAAAATGAACCATCTTTGATTTACATAGATCGTCATCTTGTACATGAAGTTACTTCTCCTCAAGCTTTTGATGGATTGAGACTTAACAACAGAAAAGTTCGACGACCTGATCTCACTATAGCTACAATTGATCATAATGTTCCAACTACTGATAGAAGTTTACCTATGGTTGATGAAACCTCGTCTACTCAAATTAAAACACTTGAACAAAACTGTAAAGATTTCGGAATAAAGCTATTTGGAATTAATGATCCTAATCAAGGAATTGTACATGTAATTGGACCCCAATTAGGAATTACATTACCTGGAAGTACAATTGTATGTGGTGACAGTCATACTTCGACTCAAGGTGCATTTGGTGCCTTTGCGTTTGGTATTGGAACTAGTGAAGTTGAACATACTCTTGCTACTCAAACACTATGGCTTGAAAAACCAAAAACCTTTGAAATCTTAGCTAATGGACAAAGAAAGAATTCTTTTGCTGTAACTTCTAAGGATATTATTCTAAGCATAATTAAAAAAATTGGAACCGATGGTGGAACAGGTCATGTATTGGAATATCGTGGAAATGCAATTAGTGATTTATCAATGGAACAAAGAATGACAATATGTAATATGTCTATTGAGGCAGGTTCTCGTGCTGGTCTAATTGCTCCTGATTCTAAAACATTTGATTATATCAATAATCGTGAATACACCCCAGAAAATTACGATAATCTAGTTGATACATGGAAAGAAAATCTAATGTCTGATCCAAACTCAAAATTTGATAAAAGTTTTACAATTGATGTAGAAAAAATTGAACCACAAGTAAGTTGGGGAACAAATCCTGCAATGGTATCTGATGTAACTGGAACAATTCCTACCCCTGAAGATTATGGTAAAAATAATGAAATCCAAGTTGAAAGTGCAAAAAAAGCTTTGGCATACATGAACTTAGAACCTGAAACTCCCATCGTAGAAATTCCTATTGATAGAGTATTCATCGGTTCCTGTACAAATGCAAGATTAGAAGATCTAAAAGATGCTGCAGAAATTGTGAAAGGTAAAAAAGTTAATTCAAATGTAAACGCAATGGTTGTCCCAGGTTCTCAAATGGTTAAACATGAAGCTGAAAAATTAGGATTAGATAAAATTTTCAAGGATGCAAATTTTGAATGGCGCGAATCTGGGTGTAGCATGTGTCTTGGAATGAATCCTGACATCTTAAAACCAGGAGAACGTTGTGCTAGTACGTCAAATAGAAACTTTGAGGGACGACAAGGTTCTGGTGGTCGTACACATCTAGTAAGTCCTGTTATGGCCGCTGCTTCTGCTATATCTGGCCATTTTGTTGATGTGAGGGAATGGTGCTGAAACATGGAACCTTTTTCAAAAGTTACTAGTAAAATCACCCCATTTGATAAAGCAAACGTTGACACAGATCAAATTATTCCAAAACAATTTCTCAAATTAATTACCAAGTCTGGATTTGGAAAATTTCTTTTCTATGACTGGAGATTTGATCAAAATGGAAATCCAAAAAATGATTTTGTATTGAATAATCCTGTCTATCAGAACTCTCAAATTTTGGTAACAAATGAAAACTTTGGGTGTGGTTCGTCCAGAGAGCATGCTGTTTGGGCTCTCAAAGATTTTGGCTTTAGAGTAATTATTGCGCCTTCTTTTGCAGATATTTTCTTCAGTAATTGCTTCAAAAATGGTGTTTTGCCCATAATTCTAGATGTTACTCAAGTTGAAAAATTACTAAAAGTGCAAGATTCTGTTGAATTGGATTTGAATTCACAAAAAATTACTTTTGGAAATGAATCTATAACTTTTGAAATTGACTCTCATAGAAAAACTAGATTGCTGGAAGGACTAGATGGTCCGCCAAACTTCTTTGGTTCTTTTCTTCTTGCATCTCCGCTTATCAAATATTTATCGTAGTCTGCAATCTTTTCTCGTAATTGTTGACGGGTTGATTTAGGGAATGGATGATCTTTTGGTTCTTTCTTAGATTTTGTCCAACCAACTAATGCTCTTGACATTGCAGTTGCTGATGCATATGCTTGTCCCATGAAACCTCCACCTCTAACTCTAATTGAAATATCAACTTTGTCTCTATTCTCTTCTCCAATAATCTCTAATGGTGCCATCATCACTTCTCTTGCTGATTCTGGTTCAATCATCTCGAGTGGTATGTTATTTACTCTAACTTTACCATGACCATTTTTAGTAATGTATACGTGTGCACTGGCAGTTTTTCTTGATGCATAGTAAATCTCAGTTTTTGGAATCAAAAGTTAGTTCCTCCAACATATCTGCTTAGTTCTGCCATTGTTGTATATTTTGATGAATCTTTTGTAATCTTTGCTTTTTCAAATTGAATTTTTTCTATTCCTTTAACTTCACTTGGAACTCCAATGTATGTTCTTAATCTTGCCAAATCTGTTTTTCTTGATGGTTTTTCAGTTGGAAGCATACCTCTAATCATTCGTTTCATAATTGTATCTGGTCTTCTAGGATGGAATGGTCCATGTTGTGGATGAATGATACTGTGAATTCTCAAAAAGTCTTCATACTCTGAAATTACTTTAGCTTTTCTTCCACTCATCATAATCTTATCACAATTAACTATTGAAACTCTATTTCCTTTTCTTAGTAGTTTGGCAACATTTGATGCAACTCTTCCTGCAATCAAGTTTGTTCCATCGACTACTACTGGTTTACTTGTATCAACAACTTGTTGTTGTTGCTGTTGTTGAGCTTGAGAACGTTTGTTACTCCACTTACCCAATTATTTTCACTCCTTTACCTGTTGGAAACTTTTCAATCATTTCTGAAAATTTCAATATTTCTCCACCTGATTCTTTAATTTTTTTTGCTGCAGAGTTTGAAATTGAAAATGATGATACTGATACTTTATGTGAAATATTTCCTGTTCCTAAAACTTTACCTGTAATGATTATGGCATTTCCATCCTCTGTTGTTTCATCAATTCTCTTAAGATTGATAATTTTCTGATTTGATCTTGATTTTTGAACATAATCAGCTACTTTTGCCCAAATTGGAGCATCATTATCCTTAGATGCCTTTTTGAGTATTTTCAGCGTTTCTATCTTAGCTTGTGTTACCATAAGTCAATTCGCCATTTTACCCAAATATAATATGTTGTCTTACTTTATGTCTGAAATGATTGTTTTAAACTCAGATAATCTAGTTGCTAGTTGTTCTACACTTGATAATATGATATGTTTTGGTTCTAATGCACCGGTTGTTTCCACTGTTAAAATTTTCTCATTATCGTTATCTGAATCTGTTAATGTTGCAACATTTGCAGAGTTCCATTTTGCATGTTCTGTTCCAATTCCTAATCTTGCATGAGCTTCAACCTTTAATGATTGACCTGGTGCTAGTGTAACTATAGGAATATCATTTGATGTTGGAATAACATTAGGATCTTGTGATTTTAAATCACCTGACAATACAGTTCTAGTTTCATCAGAAACTCCTGAATCTAATGTGAGCATTATCTTGTCAGTCTCATTTCCATCCTTTGATGATTCTAAATCTGTTTTTAGAGGAATTAAACCAATTCTATGAGCTACTCCTTCATCTGCTAAAACTGATGTATTTTCTAAAATATCGACATTTTCAACTGCATAAATTGGAGCTCCATTAAGACAAATTCTTCTTAATGCATTAGCATATTGAATTGGGATACCTTTTAGCTTTACAGATATCTTTTGCTCATTCTCGTTAATAATTTCTAGTGACAAATCTTAATCAAAAAACAGACTGTACCAATAAAAATGTAGTACTTTTTTCATCAGAGATAAATACGAATGTGCTTTGATCCATATATTATGGATAAAGTAACCGTTGTAAAATACAGTTTTGAAAACGAAAAATTTGAAATTTTGGTAAAGCCTGATCCTGCATTTGATTATAAATTAGGAAAAATTTCTGAGATATCAAAAATCCTTGTATCTGATGAAATCTATACTGATTCTGGAAAAGGCAAACGTGCATCAAGTGAATTACTTCTCAAAGTCTTCAAAACAGATGATGCTACACAAATTGCTGAAATAATGATGAAAAAAGGTGAACTCAATCTAACAACCGAACAAAGAAAAAAAATGACTGCAGACAAACGTAAACAAATTGTAACATTTATTTCAAAAACATACGTTGATCCAAGAACACATCTTCCACATCCTCCTTTAAGAATCGAACAAGCATTGACTGACGGTCGTGTTTCAATTGATCCTTTCAAAAATGCTGATGAGCAAATCAAAGATATTGTTGAAAAACTAAGACCAATTATTCCATTAAAAACTGAAAACCTAACCCTTGAGATTTCAGTTCCTGCACAGTTTGTTGCTCAATCTTACACTGTCTTGAAATCAACTGGAAGCTTAAAAAAAGAGGATTGGCAACCAAATGGTTCATTAAAAGCAATACTTGAAATACCCGCTGCCGCAAGACCAAACGTGATAGACAGACTTGGTGCAATTACAAAGGGTACCGCAAATGTTGAGGTACAAAAATGAGTTCTGAACGTAAACGTCATGTCATTCCTGGTGAAGTCATAACCTCTGGACCTTATAGGGCTGAACAAAATACTGTCCAAGTCGGTGAGAATATTGTATCTACTATTGTTGGTTTATCTGATGTACATGATGGAAGTGTCAGAGTTATACCTCTAACTGGTGGTTATGTTCCAAAAGATGATGACTTAGTAATTGGAAAAATTGTATCACATTCTTCTTTATCTTGGACTGCAGACATTAATTCTTGTTATGTTGGAATGCTTCCAGCTAGTGATGTTTTTGGAAGAGATTATTCATCAAGTTCTGATGATATGACTGCAAAATTAGCTAAAGGTGATTTAATTGCAGCAAGAATTGTAAATTTTGATAAAACTCGTGATCCTCTAATTACAATTAGCGGTCGTGAATTAGGTAAAATTGATTCAGGTGAATTAGTAAAAATATCTCCAAATAAAGTTCCTAGATTAATTGGAAAACGTGGTTCAATGATTCAAATGATTGAATCTTCTACAAACAGTCAAGTTACTATTGGTCAAAACGGATTACTTGTTGTTTCCTCTGATGATCCAAATGGATTATTAAAGGCGATACAAGCAATTGAATTGATCGAAGAACAAGCACATGTTGCAAATTTAACTGATCAAGTAAAAGAAATGTTGGAATCAAAAAGTGAATAAAAATGGGTGGAAGAGACACAGATATTGTATTATTAGATGAAAATGGAATAAGATGTGACGGAAGAAAAGTTAACGAAACTAGAAAAGTCACAATAAAGGCAGGAGTATTAAAAAATGCTAATGGTTCTGCATACATAGAATTTGGTGATAACAAGATTCTCGTAGGTGTCTATGGTCCAAGAGATGTTCATCCAAAACACATGTCTGACACAGATACTGGAATTTTACGTTGTAGATACCACATGGCACCATTTTCTGTTGGTGAAAGAAAAAATCCTGCACCTTCTAGAAGAGAAGTTGAAATTAGTAAAGTAATCAAAGAAGCATTAGAACCTGCTGTCATGCTAAAAGAATTTCCACGAACTGCAGTTGATGTATACATGGAAGTTTTACAAGCAGATGGTGGTACAAGATGTGCTGCATTAACTGGTGCTTCAGTTGCATTAGCAGATGCTGGAATTCCAATGCGTGATCTTGTAGCAGGATGTGCTGCAGGAAAAGCTGCAGATGCTGTTATCTTAGATGTTAATAACGAAGAAGACCAGGCAGGACAAGCTGATCTTCCAATTGGTTATATGCCAAATTTGAAAAAGATTACATTATTACAATTAGATGGTATTCTTACTCCTGAGGAGTATAAACAATGTATTGAAATTGGAATTGATGGTTGTAATCAAGTCTATGAAATACAAAAGAAGGCTTTACAAGACAAGTTCTTTGCAAATGGTGAGAAACAATGAGTGACGGATTAATTATTGATCAACTAAAGAGAAATCAAATTATAGATTTACTTAAAGAAGGAAAACGTGTTGATGGTCGTGAATTTGATGAATCACGTCAATTGACTATTGATCTTGGTGTAATACCTAAAGCTGAAGGCTCAGCACGTGCACGACTTGGTGACACTGAAGTTGTTGCTGGTGTAAAAATTCAACCAGAACGTCCTTTCCCTGATACTGGTGACAAAGGAATGTTGATTTGTACTGCCGAAATTTTACCAATTGCACATCCTTCTGCAGAAACTGGTCCTCCAACACCTGATGTTGTAGAACTTGCAAGAGTTACTGATAGAGGAATTAGAGAAAGTGGAATGTTAGATATGAAACAACTTGTTTTAGAAAAAGACAAATCTGTAATTGGAATATTTTGTGATAATGCTGTAACTGATCATGATGGAAATTTATTTGATGCATGTTCTTATGCTTCAACGGCTGCTATCAATTCTTGTAAAATCCCAAAATATGAAATGCAAGATGATGCTCCTGTAAAAGTCGAAGATCAATTTACAGAACCTCCGGTTACAACCTTACCTGTATCTGTAACAATGGCAAAAATTGGAGAATACATTCTAGTTGATCCTACAATTGATGAGTGGTCCATAATGGATGCCAGAATCACAATTACAACAAACTCTGATGGTAATGTAGTCGCACTGCAAAAAGGTGGACATGATGGATTTACTGCTGAAGAACTAATCAAATGCTCTGAGATGTCAATTAAAGCAGGCGCTAAAATACGAGAGATTATAAAACAAACAAAATAAAGTGATAATTAGAATGGCAAAAAAACAAACTACACTAAAAGGACTAGGACCAAGATATGGAATCAAAATTCGTAAGCAATACACACAAGTTCATCATTTGATGAAAAGTAAAAGAAAATGTCCAGAGTGTGGTGGTTCTATCATTCGTGAAGCAGTTGGAATTTGGACTTGCAAAAAATGTGGAATTAAGATAGCTGGAACCGCATATGACGTTAAAATTTAACGCAAAAATTCAATTCTTTTCTGATAAAGAAACTTCTTCAATATATCATTCAATTAATACTGATAATGAATTTTATCCTGAAAATCCAACTAAAACAAAAATCTCTCTTGATAAAGAAATTCTCATTGAACTTGAATCTGAACACTTACCTCACTTACGAGCAAATCTAAATTCTACACTTCGTCTATTACAGGCTTCATATGATACCATAAACTCTGTAAAGATATAATAAAACAACAATAAATCCTAAATCATGTCAGCAGGACAACAGATGCCACCTTGGTTACAAGAACAAATTGCAAAAATGCAACAATCTCAACAAAATCTCCAATCAATCTTAATGCAAAAGCAACAAGTTGAAATGGAGAATGCTGAATCAGACCGAGCCTTGGAAGAATTAAAAAAAGCATCTGACGATGATCAAGTTTTCAAATACGCTGGAACAATACTCATCAAATCTGACAAAAAATCATTAATTGATGAACTAGAAGAAAAAAAGGAATTATCCAAAACAAAATCAACTGTTCTTGCAAAACAAGAAGAACGACTAAAAACTAGTCTTCAAGAACAAGAACAAAAAATTCAAGAGATGCTAAAAAATCCAAACCCTCCAACTGATAAACCATCATCATAACACCTTAACAAATTTTAACATAGAACCTGTAACCTAATTGTGAAAATTGAAGAATTACGAATTATAGTTGATGAGAGAGAAAAAAAGAGTGGAATTCCAAAATTATTATCTGCAATTGGTGTAAAAACTGAAGTAAAAACGCTTCCAATAGGAGATTATATTGTTGCACCTGAAACTGTAGTTGAAAGAAAAAGTATCAGTGATTTACTCTCTTCAATTTTTGATGGACGTCTGTTTGATCAATGTAATAGACTAACTGAACATTATCAACATCCAATATTGCTAGTTGAAGGAAATGTAGATGAAATTGAAGAATTAACTGACAATCCTCTGATTTTTTACGGTGCACTGTCTACTGTGGCATTAGAATTCAAAATCCCAATAATCCCTACTCCTAGCGCAACACATACTGCAAAACTACTTGTTTCTCTTTCTTCACGAAAAGAAGTAACAAAAGGTCCATTTCTTAAGAAAATTAAAAAATCAAACAATATTGAGAAACAGCAACTATCTGTACTGTCTAGTCTTCCTGGTGTTGGTGAAAAATCTGCAATACGGTTACTCGAAAAATTTGGCACCCCTCTTGATGCATTATGTGCTCCTATCAACGAACTTGCAAAAACACCTGGTTTGGGTGAAGCAAAGGCAAAAAAAATTAAAAAAATGTTACAAAATAAGAACAAAAACTTCAAAAAGTCTGGACAAAAAACATTACACGAATCTTAAATTGATTTTTTAATTAATTTTCTATTTAATTTATTACCACAAATTGGACATTCTCTTTCTTTTTGAAATTCTTTTCCACACGCTGAACAATAACTGATCCATTTGCCTACTTTGCTAATTCCATCTGTCATTAATGAGGATGTTTTAATTTCTAACTGTCTTGCAATATTTGTAACTGCAAAATCATCTGTAATCAATTCAGCATTATTTTCCAATGCTAATGCTATGATTGATGCATCTTGTTCAGATATTGTTATTTTATCACCTGTTTTTTCTGCTGTTTCATTAACTATTTTGATAGTTTCTTCTCTTGGGTCTCTAACTTGAAGTCTATTTGTTTGTTGTAACATTTCTAATGCACCCTGTTTTGATTTGATGTGTTCTATTTCACCATATACTACACTTGTTGTCATAAAAGAATCATTAGAAGAAAATGGTATTCCTGCATAAAATGCAGTAGCATCTAAAACTCTAAAAACCAAGTTTATTCATTTGTCTTAGACCTTTCTTCTTTAATCTCACAAAAACTGCTTGCTTCTTGAATTTCTTTATAGTAATTTTCTGATCAAATTCAGATGATTTTATCATCTGTGCATCCATTACTATGTTACAATCATGTGAACAATTTATCTCAATTTTTTCATCAGGTACAACAATTGATGGTAATCTATGCACTGGTGCAACAGGCGTGATAATTAACACATCCAAACTCTCATGTAATAATGGTCCTCCTATTGAAAAAGAATGACCTGTTGAGCCACTAGGTGTTGAAATTATCACTCCATCCATTTTTTGTTTTACTGTATCACTTTGAAATCTAATTTCAAATTCGGCAGTTTTTGTTAAATTTTTACGGTTTACATAAATCTCATTTAATGCTGGTGAAAATTCTTCACCATTACATGATGCAACAACTCTTGTTCTTTTATCTAACCAAATTTCATTTTTTGTGATTGCTGTTATTGCATCGTCAAAATCATCTAATGTTATTTCTGACAATATGCCACGATTTCCGCCTACATTGATTGTCAAAATTGGAGTCTCATTACGTAAATTCCTAAATGCCCTTAATGTAGTACCGTCTCCTCCTAATGTAACTACCAAATCTAATTTTATCTTTGTAAAGTCATCCAACGATTCAACTTTCTCGGCTCCTTGTACACTAACAGGAGCAATTGTATAGACTTTGATCTTTTTTGCAATCATTTTTTTTGCAATCATTTCTGCAGCGTCTTCAGAAATTTTTGATCCAAATTTACTCACTATGGCTACTTTGTTTAGTTTCAAGCAGTCTCTTCACCCTATATCGCATTTAAAAATGATAGTGCGGTTTTCACGCTTAATTCTCACCAAGTGATCATTTTTTTCAATATTTACTCGATAACGTTTTTAAATAATTGAAAACGCTTCAAAGTAAATGTCACTCTTACTCAAAGATCGAGTATACACAATGGAATCCCCTACTGCAAAAAGAGGAGTTTATCCATTACATGGTTTTAAGCTTGGTTTGTATCGTTTACCATTTCGATTAGATGATCCTTTAGAAATCAAATCCATCCATGATGGTCTCAAAAAAGCATTTGAAATGGAAGTTTATGCTGATAGAATTTTTGCTACATATCATTGGTCTGAAGAAAACATGTCTGATCAATTTGCCAAAGGTTACGAAAAAGTAGACTTGGAAGTTACAGTAGAGATTGTAACTGGCGAAGTAGTTGACATCATTTACCAAATTTGGCCAATTGATAAATTTGGTGACCCACATTGGTTGAAAGATTATAGAAAAAAGGCTGATCATTTTGCAAAAATGGTTACTGATACAATTTTACGTAATACTATACTTGAAGAAAAATTCCGTGCAGCATTAATGAAACTTGAAAAAATTTCTGAAAAAGAATCAATCAAACGTTTAGAAGAATTAACTCCTCTTGCAATGATTGTACTAAATGCAAAACCAAAAGTGAAAGTTGCAGAAGAAGAGGAAATTGAAGAACTTGATGAATCTGCTGCTGAAGCATTTGATGGTGCAAAACCTGGTCCAATTGATGTTGATTACAAATCTAAAATGAAACAATCTCCATCATTTGAAGCTGAGACTGGCCATGAGATTAAAACTTGGGGTAGAGTTGGAACCGAGAATGCAATTATGGGTGTATGGGGAGAATTTGTATCCGTTGACTTTGATATTTGTGTTGCAGATGGTGCATGTATTGATGCATGTCCTGTTGGAGTATACGAATTTGCAGAATTCCCTGGAAACGCTGCATCTGATAAGAAACCATTAATGTCAAAAGAACCAGATTGTATATTCTGTCTTGCATGTGAGGGTGTTTGTCCTCCAAAAGCCATTAAGATCTTTGAACAAAAGTAATATCTCTGATTTCAGATATATACCACCGTACAAATTCTAAAGTGATAGATATTGGAAGGTAATCCGTTCACTCAATTTGTATTTCAAATCTTCATATTTTGTGCAATCCTGATTATTGGTTATACCTGTAATTTCTATTATTTGGCATTTCTATCCAGTCATAGAAAAGACAAAAATTCTGTTGTTGAGGTAGGCGAACCAACTATCACAATCCAACTTCCAATTTACAATGAAAAATACGTTGCAACAAGATTAGTTGATGCTGTCTGTCAACAGGATTATCCAAAAGATAAGATGCGAATTATGGTTTTAGATGATTCAGATGATGATACCGTTACAACAATGTCAAACACTGTAAAAAAATACCAAAATTTAGGATTTGATATTCAACATATTCGTAGAGGAACAAGAAATGGATACAAAGCTGGTGCTCTAAAACATGCAATGAAATCTACTGATAGTGAATTTGTTGCAATTTTTGATGCTGACTTTATTCCTCCAAATTGGTATTTGAAAAAGGCAATGCCTCATTTTGCAAAATCAAATATAGGTTTAGTTCAATGTAGATGGGGACATATCAATGAAAACTATTCTGCTCTAACACAGGCTCAAGCTCTAAATCTTGATTTTCATTTCTTGGTAGAACAAAAAGCAAAAAGCAACTCTAAACTTTTCATGAATTTTAATGGCACTGCTGGTATCTGGAGAAAAGAGTGTATTGATGATGCAGGTGGTTGGCATACTGCTACACTTGTTGAAGATTTGGATCTGAGTTATAGGGCTCAAATGAAAGGTTGGAAATGTCTTTTCTTACCTGATATTGTAGTAGATGCTGAACTTCCTGTTCAAATGAATGGTGCAAAAAGACAACAATTCCGTTGGGCTAAAGGATCTATACAATGTGCGGTAAAACTTCTTGGAGATATTCTAGTTAAAAGAAAAATAGCTTTTGATACCAAATTACAAGCATTTATTCAACTTACTAGACACATAGTCTTCCCATTGATGCTCATACAGTTCATCACACTTCCAATACTTCTTGCGTCTGAAGTTAATCTTTACATTGTCAGTTTTCTGCCTGCGTTAACACTAGCAACATATCTTGCTATGGGGCCTGGCGCATACCTTCTTGTTATTCATAAAATGTACAAAAATGATTGGAAAGCAAAAGCGAAAGCGTTGCCATACCTTCTTGTTTATTCCATTGGAATGTCTGTAAATAATACGGTAGCAGTTTTTGATGGTGTATTTGGAAAAAAGAATGAATTTCTTAGAACTCCAAAATATGGAATCGTTAAAAATGATGATGACTGGAGAGATAAAGCATACAATCTACCATTCTCAAAGACCACTTTGTTGGAAATGTTCTTTGCTGTATATGGAATACTAGGAATTTTCATTGCAATATTTTCCAATAATCCAATATTTGTGCCTATAATTGCTTTACAAGCAGTTGGATTCTTTTACATTGCGTGGCTAAGTTTCTCTCATACAAGATATAAAAGACCACAATCTACAAAGCATAAAATAACAAAGGAAGAAAAAATGGCTAATAATTTCTATAAACTTGCACTTGGAGGAATATTTGCAATTATTGTAATTGGCGCATACATGGCATTTACTGGTTATGCAAATGATGTCTATCCACTTGATCAATCAGTTGGTTTCTTAGATAGAATTGTTGCAACATCAGATCCTCAAACTATCATTGCTGACATTAATTCCATTAAGGCAAATCTTCCTGAAACTGGTAATCCTGTATGGATATTTCCAACTGATTCAACTAACTTTGTAAGAATTCAAGCTGATCTAGATACAATGTTGATTAGCGCAGAAAAAATTGCAGCAGTTCCAACTGATAGCGCCGCATACCATACTGGAATGTTAGATATTAACAGCCGTGCTGTATTAATTCAAGAAAATATTGCTGATGCTATTCCTTACATGTATGTCAGTTTCTCAAATATAATTTTCAGTTCTATTTGGATTGCAGCAATTCTAGGAATATTTGCTGTTCTCAATAAAAAGAAACAAAAAATGCAAGAATATGATGTCTCACAAGATGTCTAAGAAATATTTAATTCATTTCT
>LULM01000185.1_pt1 | contig 24808 bp, 6 predicted proteins | sample 728151 | NCBI WGS metagenome assembly LULM01 (sample SAMN03860289, study PRJNA289734) | marine metagenome | biome: seawater column; feature: ocean; material: water; isolation source: Red Sea water column Station 149 - depth 200m | place: Saudi Arabia: Red Sea | collected 2011-10-15 | depth 200 m
CTTTTAAGACATAGATTTTTAAATCAAGGAAGATTTGGACAAGATTATATAAACAATATTCCAGGAATACCTCGTAATACCGCTCCATTTAATCCTGGTACAACGTTTACTCCAGCCTATACATCTGCTCCTGATTATTTATATAATAATGGAGCAAATAATTATGCCGCTGATTATTTTCAGAACCTATATAATCCGAATGCTTATTTTTCGGACAATTTTTATGAAACAGGACCTTTAATTGGTCTACCCATTAATGCAACAGATTATGATGGTGGACAATTATCAGAAGAAGAGCAGGGCGACTTATGGTGGAGAACACCCACTATACAGGGAATAAAACTTTTAGATTGTGGAGAGAGGTTTTCAGAAGATGAACAAGGACCAAATAAGGGTAAACCTTTTTTTAATATGGGTATGTATAGACCTATACACGCTAGCGAATCCCAATGGGACAAGCGTATTGGTCCAAATACTTTTAATGAAGATTCTTCTCATAGAGTTGTTTGTTTTCAAGGAGGAACTAGAACACTTGCTTTAACAACAAATTATCATGCGGGAGCATTAATGCTTCCTTCTATAAGAGGGTTTGCTAATCATCCTGACGAAAATATAGCTGGAAGGCATATGGGAAGAGATGGTGCTAGAAATTTTAGTCCAGAAATGAATCTTGTAAGTATTAAGAGAAATAAATCTCAGGATGTTATGTATGGAGGAAATACTGAAGAGGATTTTAGTTATAATAGATTTATGTCAACGGGACACTATAGGTCAACGGATTCATTCACTTCTATTGAAAATATTCAACCAACTATACACACAGGAAATTGGATAAGGTCATGGGATAATAATGCAACAGGTCCCCCAAATGAAGTTTTTGGTGGCGATACTTATGTTTGTTTGTATGAGAAGAAAAAGTCAATGAAACCTAATAATGATTTATTTGATTATGAGTTAACAAATCAACAAAATGTTATGGGAGACAAGGATGAGGCTATGGCTTTTGCATATACAGCTCCTATGGAATGTAATATGAATTTAGACTTAAGACAGGGAAAATGGGTTAATTCTAGTACAGCTGTTATTCCTAAATATGTTGATGACGATAATGTTATTAGTAAATCATATATGGCTGCTAAAGAACAATCTATTCTTTATGCTGCTGAGCCTTGGAATTGGGAAGAGGCCGAATCATTTCCCGCAACTGTTGCTTGGTCTGAAGTTAAGTTGGGTGGAGATATATTAGATGCTTATAGTATTTTTCCTTACTTAAATAGAAAAGAATTAGAATATGAAAAAGGTCCTATAACTCAATTATTTACTGTTTTTGATAGACTTATTTCTTTACAACACAAGGGAACAGCATTGTTAAGTACTAATCCTAGAACTATTGTTCAAACTGAAGATGGAAAACCTATAAATATTGGTGGTAGTCCAGACGCTCTTGAAAGATTTGATTATATTAATGAGCATTATGGTTCTCAGCATTTTCATGGAAGTGTTGTAACTCCAAATGGAGCATATTATTATGACGATGCAAATTGTAAATTTTTACAATTAAGACCATCCGAGGGAGGTAACTTAACAACTATTTCTTTGGGAGAAACAAAGGGGGTTCAAAGTTTCTTTCAACACTATAAATCTAGAGTTGTAAACGATAGACCTTTACATCATGATTCAAATATATATGGCTCAGGTAGTGGAGGTATATCTATTGGCCATGACCCAGAATTTAATGAAATTTTATTCACAATAAAGCCTGAAACAGCATTTGCTAGAACTATAGTTTTCAATGAGGCTTATGATTTATTTACAACATTTTTATCAAAAACAGCTTGCTTTTATTTTAATCATGGAGGAAGAATGTATTGTACATATGATAATGTAACAAGAGAATTTCCTTGGGACCTTTTAGACGATACTGATTATGAGGCATATGCAAATGTTGATTTTGACCCAAATGAAGATGATAGCGCAGAGGCGGGAGGACAACCTGTTCTAGGTGGTGGAGTTGCTCCTCCTGATAATAATGGTGGAGCGCGTCATGGACGTCCTGCAAGGCCATCTATTTTAGATTGGACACCAGAACCAAATTTAGGAAAACCTATAGATGGAAGACCTTCTAGCACAAACACTTCTGGCTCAAGCAGACCAGATATAATTATACAACCTCCCACTCTTGCGAGAAGTTATGTTATTCCTACAGGAAATGGTGGAGGCGTGATTCCTGACCCTCCCGCAAATGATGACCCACCTGGTCCAATTGTAGACCCAATTCCAGACCCACCTGTTACTGACGGTAGTGGTGAAGTTGGTGGAGATGTACCTGGTGCAGGAGGAGGAGGAGGAGTCTCAGATATAATACCCCCTGGTGACACCACTGATGGTGGTGCAGGAGAAACTGCGGGTCAGGATTTAACAGACGATGATGGACCAGATTATGATGGTCCTGGTTGTACAGATTCAACAGCGTGTAATTACAATCCTTATGCAACTGCAGATGATATGTCTTGTGTATATCCAAATGAATGCGGTTGGTGTGATGGATATGATTATGGAGAATTTTGGTGTTATGGTTGTGACGACCCAGCAGCCACAAATTATTGTGCATCATGTACATATAGTTGTCAGGAGTATGTTGATTTGTATGGAGGGGATGTCACTGATTGTTGTCTATATGAGCCCGCTTGGGGAGAAACTGGATGTGGAGACCCACAAGCATTTAATTATTGTGAAGATTGCGTGTATTTTGATAATGAAATGTGTGTATATCAAGAAGTGGTAGACCAAGAAATTTATGGATGCATGAATCCCGCATATGTGGAATATGATGAACTTGCTACTGTTGATAATGGTTCATGTGAAACTGAGTGGGTTGGGGGCTGTACGGAGTATTTATGTCCTCCATTTGATTATATGGACCCCGTTTCAGGAACCACTTATCCTGTACAAAACCCGACTGCTAATTATGACCCATTAGCAAATACACCTTGTAATACATCAGGACTCCCAGGAGCGGTTGGTTATGACCCTGAACTTGATAATGAATGTTGTATTTGTGACCAAGATTCACTTATAGATTATTTCGATTGTTTAAATGGCGATTGTGATGGAGATGGAGCGATAGATGATGAATTTATAGAGGATGAACCTCATGGTGTTTGGGTAGACGAAACTGTTGATGATGATTGGACCATCACTGATGTTCCTGATGGCTCAGAATGGGAAGTTCCTTTTACAGACATACCTCTTACACCCGAAGATGTGTTTGATGGATATGGTGGTGACCCAGATATATATGATAATATTGATAACATTGAAGGTGGTGATGGTTATGCTGGAACAGAGAGCCCCTTTGCGGCAACTGGATTAGACCAAATATGGCTTGCTAATGGATACGAAAATAGTGGTCTTACAGCTTTAGGTGCTTTTAATATGGGTATTCAAAAATACTTACAATTTGGAGGTATGAATTATTATTGGTATGAACCATTTGAAATAGAATTTGTTATAAATGATGAACCATATACAAGTAAAATATTTGATAGTATATCTATTAATATGCAAGAAGAGTCAGAAATGTTAACACAATATAATTTATGGGACAACTCTTACGAGTATGGTTTCAATAGATTTACTAAATTTGTATTTAAGGGAGATTCTACTGCGGAAAAACAATATCAAATGGGTCAGGTTTATGAAGGAGAGTGGTATGAAAACTGGGGCTACTATAAAGTGAGAGAAGGTTCTCATCATGTTCCTGTTAGAGCAGCTGGATTTGTTGATAACCAATATGGATTAGGATTAGCTATTGGAGGCGGTGTAACAAGGGTAAGAGGAAAATTTGCAAAAATAAAAATGGCCATGCAATATGGCTATAATGATGCGGGAGGAGAATCTTTAATGTCTCCTTTAACGTCAGAACATCAAGAGATGGCTAAAAACTTTAGTTATAGTATATTTTCCATAGTACCAAAATATAGATATTCAAGAATTTAAAATTATGACAGATTCACCTTTTACAAAATATTTAGGATTAGATAAGGGAAATATGCCAGACCTTACTTTTTTAACAGACTTTTTCAAAAAAAGAGAAAAGGAACCATATGCTGGTGGAACAACACTTCGAGAAAGGTGGAAACAAGAAAAAGATGAGAGAATGGAATTAGGAGAGGGTAGTAATATTGTGAAAAATATACAAGAACTTTCAACAAAGATTGATGATACGTCAGTTAATTGGTTTGAAAAAGGGGCGGGTAAATTTTTAGGAAAAGAAGGAACAGAACTTTTGGGAGGACAATCAGGTGTACAAAATGTTACTGGAATGATAACAGGAAAGATTAAATCAATGGTTGATGATGATAAAGCTCATACATATACAGGTAGAGAAATGGGGGCAGACGCTTTAGCCCTTGGTACAAATATAGCAACAGGAAATGTTATGGGAGCTGTTGAATCTGGTTTTAATTTATTAACTGGTAAATTTAAAGCTAATCGAGCAAAAGATGACTTAAGAGACGAAATGGAAGACCAATTTTCTGATGTTATTTCCTCTAAACAAGAAATGGATTCTTTAAACACTCAAGTATCATTAGCGGAATCTACAGCTTTAGCACAAGAGCAAAGTCGCCAAAAGGCTATTGAAAAGGGTTTTGTTACATCTAAACTAGGGGCAAGATTAAAACATGGGGGTAGAACAGATAATGTTCTTCCGTTTCTTTCTAGTGAATATATGAAGTATGGAGGAAACCTTAATCAAGAAGGTGTGTCAGTTGGACCATCTCATGATGAAGGTGGAATACCTGGTACAGTTCTTGATAAAGGAGGAAATGCTAGGGGTCAGGTTGAATTTGAAGGAGGAGAAATGATTTTTTCTAAAATAGATTCTGAAAAAATATCAGATTTAAAAAAGAAAGGTGATAATGAAAAATTAGGAAATTACATTTCTAAGGCAATGGATAACTGGCCAGGAGGTTGGGATGTAGGTTCAGCAAAATATGGAAAAAAATTAAAAGACTATTAACATGGGATTACCGATATCAAAACATAATGATTATGTAAATAATAGAAAATTATTCTTAAAATTACCAGGAGTAATGGATAGACTAAATAGTATGTCTGAAAATCTTGGTGTTCCAGTATATGAAATACTTGCGGTAATAGAAAAAGAAACTGCAGGTAGTTATTCTGCGGCACAACCAAATTTAGCTAAAGAAGGTAAATATGGAAAAGCAAGAGGATTAATTCAATTTTATCCAGATTCAGGTAAAGACTTTAAAACTATAGGTGGACAACAATATTTACTGTCTGACCTAGAAAAGATGTCTGAACTTAAACAGTTAGATGTTGTAGAAGCTTATATATCTGAACAATTTAAATGGAGAGATGTAGATAATCCTACTACAGGAGATTTTGCTAAAGCTGTTGCAATACCAGCTTCATTATCTAATGAAGTGTGGGAACAGTGGAAAACAAATAATGATACTGACTATAAAGCCTTTATGAAAATGAATCCAGGGTGGTCTGTTGAAGATGAAAATGGTGAAAGATATATGACTCCCGATACTATTAGTAATTTTTATTCAAATCCTGAATTATTTACAGATATACGTGCTGATGTAGAGACTATTCAAAACAGTCCATCAAAAGTGGCAAATGAGGATACCTCAACTTGGGTTCAAAATTATTTAGATGCCCTAAAGCATTCATGTTATCCTATTGGTAAAAATAAAAATTCCACTTCTGATAAATTTTTAACAAAGTTTGAGAATCTGGCTGGGCCATTAGATTTTCCCAATGCGGAAGAATGGATTGCTAATATTGAAAATATATTGTCAAGTTTTGACTATGGAACAAATCCAGCAGTTAAAAATCTTGATACATTAAAATCAAAAATAGTAAATCTAGATGTGTCAGATATAAATAAAGTCTCTTCTGATAATATTATTAAAGCTTATAAAGAATATTTAAGTGATGACGATGTAAAACAAATAGAGAATTTACTTAAGAATCCTAAAAAAAATGGAAACGCAATAAAGGGTGAGATTATAAGTCAACTAGATAAAAATAAAAATTCTATTATTGAGGGTCATAAAAATATTCTTAATGGTAAGAAATTTGGACCAATTACTCTACCTCCAATAGCTTCAGGTGGTAAGATATGGGAGAGTCTTAGTAAGATATGGGAGTTAAACAAGAATCTTAGTGGGAAGGAGATGATAAAAGATATATATGATATCATAACTAATACACATGAACCATTAAGTGATGAAGAGCTACAAAAGACAATATCTCTTACATTAGACCATGTCATTGGAGACTTTGAAATACCTGTAGGAGTTGAAACAAATGAAAGTGGAGAAATTATAAAAGAAATCACAAAAACAACATCTGAACTATATGACCTTACTAAAGATGGAATCACTGTTCAAGATGGTCAAATTATAGTACAGCCAAATAAAAAAAGTGTTATTGATAATTTAGCCAATAATTTAACTCATGAGCTAATACGAAATGAGATACTTTTAAATACTACAAATTCTCCTCATTGGGAAGAAAGAGATACTTATTTAAGGGAGGGAGACCCTATATATGGAGATGATGGAACAACAACAGGAACATTAGACTCTACTCCAGAAGATAGTTATTGGAGCATTTATGGTGTAGAAGGAGATTGGGTGAAGACTGTAGATATGGTAAAGGATATGTCTTTAGAAGACCTAAAGGGTAAAATTCCCCAAAACTTATATGATTATTTTGAACAAAAACTGTCAGAGGGAGGTGATGGAAGTATACTTGATATGATTAAACAACAAGATTGTTTTGGAAGACAGAAGTTAGAAGAGTTAGAAAATGCTGGCATAATATCAAGAGATGATAAGAAGTTAGAAATGATGACCGATGATTATGGTCTTGCTGCGGGTATTTATGTAGATGATACATATACAGATGGGACTCCTGATGAATATGGATATACAGGTAGAGTGAGAAAAGTTCCTATTGAGGGTGTTGAGTTTAATCCTAAAGACCCAACAACATGGAAGTGGCAAAGAGAAAGAGTTGGAACTGTAGATGAAAATACAATACCAGCATATGGAGAAGATGGCACAAGACCTCATGATGGTAGAATAATTCCTGGAAGTGAGTCGGATGCCTCTAATGTAATGTGGGAAGATTTAACTGGCGGATTATCAGATAGTCAAGTTGGTGTGATGACTGGTGGTCAGTTTCATGAGGGGGCCTATAATTTATGGGAGTCTAATTCTGGAGATTGGTGGTCTCGAAGAACACAAGATAACAACTATGTTCCACCAGAAGAAAAAAAGGCTAGTATGCTTAATAGTGCTCTTACAGCATTAAAAGCTGGAGCTGGCTTAATAAATCTCTCTAAGGCTATGGAAGAGATTCCTGTTGGAGAAGAACCGCAGTTAAGTGAGATGCACAATGAGTATGTTAAAAAATTACGTGACTTATCAAATAAGGGCTTCAGTGCTGCTGAAATGTCTAAATATAAGGGTGAGTTAACAAACGCATATACTTCGGGCGTTAAACAAGCTCTAAGAGCCTCTGGTGGTAGTAGAGCTAATATGTTAGCTAGTTTAGGTGTTCTTAACGCTAATAGAGTTAATGCTCTTGTAAACTTAGCCGCTAAAGATGCTGAATTAAATAGAACTAATTTACAGAATCTTGGAGAAGCTTTAAAGACTCAGGAAACATTAAATTGGAAATCAGGAGAACTTACTAGAAAATATGATATGGCTGAGGCTGAAAGGCTTAAAACAATGCAAGGAGAACTTGGAAGTACTTTATTGGATGATGTTAACAAGTCTATAGAAGACGCTAGATTAAATGGGCCAGGAAGTGCAAACTTCAAACTTCTTGAAATGATTAAAGAGAAGCATGATGCCGATATAAGAATGTTGGAGGCTGAGTCGGCACAGTTTGCTTCAGAATTTGTAAATACTCCTGGTACTTCAAATTTATTAAATCCAGTTAAAGGTCCTGATAATGCAATATCTGATTTTGATTCTTCAGGTAATACAACAAATAATTTTGCTCCAAGTACTAACCCTGAAAATACAGAAAATCTTGAAACACTACTTAGTTCTTTACCTACAAGTGGTAAGTATGAAGATTATTTAGATTATTATAAAAATATATCCACTCAAAAAGGATTCTATGGAGATTCAGATGAAACAGCTTTATCCCCAGGAATGCAAGTACCTTTTAGTAGAACAGAAGACGAATTTGGACAGGCTTATAGTGAAGATAATCCAAAACCATTATATGTTCTTAGACATGAAAAAAGCTTTTTGAAAGGTAATCAAAGTGGACTTAAAGAGTATAGACATCAACCTTGGTATTTAGGAGGATGGGGCCAATTAGATATGCCTAAGCCAGAATCCTGGAAACCTTTTGGTATAGATGCTCTTGAAATACAAGGTAGTATTCCTTTTATAGAGGATGCTCCAGGACAATCAGCAAGACATATAGCTGGATTTGACCCTGAAGAAAATCCACAAGGAATAGCTGGTAGAGGAGAGGTGTTTACAGAAGATATAGGTAAACCTATTGTAGAAGCATTCACCGCAATAAGTGGAATGGGATTACTTGGTAGATTAAAAGGACTTACAAGAAAGCCATTTCAAACGATTCTCCAACATAAATGGACAGGCGGCGGTAGAGGAGCAGGCCAAAATCTTATAGGAGGACAAAAAATGATAGGAGGTCCAAAAGCTATAGGGGGACCAAAAGCTATAGAAGGACCCTTGGGTATAGAAGGGCCATTAGCTCTTCCTTCTCCACGAAAACTTTTGTATGGTCCTGGTTTAAAAAAGGGAGGATTGGTGCCTACATATATGAATAAAATAAATTGATTAACTTTGTAATACAAAAGCAATGGTAAATTATAGTAAACACAATCAAATCCTTTCTGGATGGACGGGAGCATCAGAGGCTAGAAAACTAGCTTCTCATAATGCTAATGTCTATAATCAAATGGCTCAAGTCCAGTCTCAATGGAAAGAGTCTCAATCTAAAGAACTAGAATTACAACAGAAAAATTTTGAGGAAGCTGAAGCAAAAACAAAAGCTGTTTTAGGTGCTAATAACTTTATAGGAGAAACAGCAGAGGCTACCTTTAATTCATATAAATCACAAATATCTGATAAGTTAAAATATTATAATGGAGATGTCCTTAGATTTATGGATGGTGGAGGAAGAGACCTCCTTAATCAAATGAGTAAAGATTTATCGTCTATTGTTCCACAAGATTTATATAAAAGTATACTTGATTACCAAGAAAAACTTATAAGTAATAAACAGGGTGAAATTATTCCTAATAGTGTTCATGAGGCTTATCAAAGATGGATGCAGGGTGAAGCTCAAGATTTTAGTTATGGTGGAATGCTTTTAACTGAACTTGCTCATCCTGGTGAGGGTGCTATTAAAGAAAAAGGAAAAGCTCAAGCTTATTTAGAACATCAAGATAATAAATTAACAACAAGAACTAACTATGCTTTAGAATATGGTCTTGATGCAAATGCAAATATTTCTGATGGACAACTTTTAGAATATATATCTAGATACTATTCTCCAGGTGAAGGAGAGATAATGTCAGCTACAGGATTACAAACAACCTCTACAGCACAAATAGTAAGTGCTTCATTAGATGATTTATCATATATGTATAATGCTGAGAATATAAATCAACTTTACGAAACTGAAGGATTTGGTAGAATAAATTCTTTACTAAATTATGAGGCTGATATTCCACCTAATAAAGGATTAGCAGAGAGTGGTTATTTTCTTGATAAACTTGATGACGATGAGATTACAGGTGTTTTGGGTGGACAAGTTCTTCAGGGAAAAGACTCAGACCTTATACACGCTCATTTTGGAGACCATTATATTGGAGCATCGGATGACGAGCCTGCTCAGATTCTTCCAGGAAGAGTAGTTTCAAATCAAGTTCCATTTTATGATGCTAATGGAGATTGGATAAAAACTGGCCATACATTCGAAAGAGAACTTATACCAACTGGAACATTTCTGGCATATAGTGTTATAGATGGAGATAAGAGAGTTCTTTTAACAGATGCTAATGAAGAAAAATTCCATAAAAAATCAATCAAACCTGTTCTTGTTACTAGATTTGTTCATCAAGGAGAAGATAAATGGCATAGAGCGGGAAGACACATAAAAAAACACACTGATGTAGTGTTTGCTGAAATGCCTATAAATGCTATGTCGGGAACAGAATGGGATTCAAAACTTGGAAGAGTTGGAACTAATGTTGCTAAGTGGCAAAAAACTGAAGACCAAATTGCTAAGACTAGACACATAAGACAGCAAATGGAAAATTCAGGATTTGATACATTTAAAAGTATAGCTTTTAATTCGGAGAATTTAACACCTCAAATGAAAAATACTCTTGATTCACAAGTAAAACAATATTCAGCGACATTCCCTTTATATTTAGATGGATTATCTCAAAGTGGTATTGATAATGTTACTCCTACAGTTTTTTCTCATCTTATGGCGGCGGGTATGATTACTGAATATTTCCACACCACTCAAGGTAATGTTTCGGGTATGGATACAGCAGCTCTAATCACTGCTCTTTGTAATGGTGCTGGTAGAGTTAATGAGGTAAGACAAGCTTTAACCTCTGTAACACCAGAAGCATATTTAAATATATTTAGAACTCATGCTGAAAAAAGTTTTGAAAAAGAACAAGTTGATGACTTTATAAAATTAATTACAATTGTAGCTCCTATGATTGAGCCCAATATACTAGAATTACAAAAAACTTTTAAAGATGCTGAATGAAAAAGAGTTAAATAATTTAAGTAAAGAGGTCTCTAATTATGATAAAGGAAAACCTCCATCTGAGGAGGGAGACTTTAATCTTGTGAATTTTGTTTTAGATAAAGCAAAAGAGAATCCAAAAAGAACAATAGATATGATTACCAGGGGTCCTCAGGGATTGGCTGTAGAATATGCTAAACAAGAATTTAAAGAAGCACAAGAGACATCACAGAGAATGGATTTTCAACCTACAGATGAAAAGGATGAAGCTTCTCTTATGTCAGAATTACCAACTTTATCAGAAAAAGAAAAACCACATTGGGATGTTCCAACTGAACTTCAAGATAATGTTATTCGAGGTATACAAGAATGCGTTAGGTACTGCCTGGAGAAGTTTGGTGGCTGGAACTGGTGGTGTTTTGGTTAGTGCTGCTGGAGCTATAGAAATGATAGCAGATTCATTTAATCTTGGAAAGGGACAATATAAGTGGGGCCGTGGTGTAGAAGAACTTCCTGACACTTTAACTCTTGAAGAATATCAAGCCGCTAATCAAGAAAGAAAAGAAAGAGATGTTATTTCTGAAATGGTTTGGGGTTATGATACTAGAAGTGGTCTTGCGGAGCAATTAACAAAATGGGGTATGGATTTAAAAGGTGTACAAGACGCTGCGGGATTAACGCCTTTACATGAGCTCAAATGGCATAATCTTTTAAGCTTTGAAACCCTTTATCATACTATTCCTACTTTATTACCCCATATGTTAACAATGATTATTCCTGCCGCTAAAGCAACAAAATTAGCTCAAGTTGGTATGAAGTCGGTAAATGCTGGTAAGGGATTTTATAAGGGAGCTAAAGCAATGGGACTTAATAGAGTGGGCGCCTTGAAGTTTTCTAAATTTGCAACTGGCACAACAGCTGTATTAGCTGGTGGTCTTAGCTCAAGAGTCTTTGAGGGATTTTTAACTGCAGGACAGGCTTACTCAGAGGCTAAAGCACAGGGAATGAATGATTATCAGGCTGCTGCTGTAGCTCAAGCAACATACATAGACGAATTACAATGGACTCCTATGGCGGCTCTTCAATGGGGTTTATTAGCTAATGTCCCTTTTAAAAATTTAAGTAATCTTAAGTTTTGGAAAAATATAACCAAAATGAGAGGTAATGGTAGTGGATTTGCACCATCTATAAGAACATTAGCAATAGCATCTGGTTATGGTTTGGGTGAAGGAACTATGGAGATGTTTCAAGAAACCTATCAAGATTGGATTATAAATAAGAATATATCTCAAGTTCGTGGAGAACAACAACAAACATATAAAGATTTCTTTTTCAGTGATGAGGCTAGAGCTATAAAGGTGGCTTCTTTTGGTATGGGATTTGCTGTTGGTGGTGTTTGGAATTCAATTAATGCTATCGCTGAAAGACGACATATATTAGATGAGCAATTTAGAAATTTTGATTTTGAACAAATATTTGATACATCAAGAATGGTTAAGGGTGAGGATATTTATGCGGATGATGCTGAGGTAGCTCACGATACGTGGTTAAGAAGACTGTTTGGACAAAGTTCAGGAAAGAGAAATATATATGATGAAAATGGAGAGCTCCGATATAAAACAATGAAGGAGCAACATAAGACTGTTCTTCATCAAGATGTAGAGCATATGGCTATGGGTTCTGTTATTACAGGGACTACAGATGTTGCTATGGACATGTTAGACCATCTAGTAGAAAATGGTGTATTATCTGCTGAAGAGGCTCAAAGTTATAAGGATAAAATTGAAGTCTATAAAAAGGTTTTTGATGAAAATCCTGTTGCTAAAGGATTAAGCCCTAGGAATAAAAAAATAATGCTTCAGAAATATGCTGACTTAGATGAACATAATTCTGAAATAACTAGAATAAATGAGGAGTATGATGCTGAAGTAGAACTAGTTAAAAATAACAAGAATATAAGTGAAGAAACAAGAAATAGAGAAATATCTAAAATAAATAAAGATAGAGAGTTAGAATTGGATGTTGTAAATAATTCTGCAAATATATTAAAACAGCAGATAGAAAACCTTCACAAATTAAATGAGGCAATGCAAAAAGAAGACCTCTTTATGAATATTGTTGATAAAATAAAAAATAAAAAGAAACTATCTAAAGAAGAACAAGAGTTTTATAATCTTAAAAAAAGTGCTATTGATGGATATATAAAAGATGGTGTTGATGGCCTTCTTGGTAGAAAATCTCCAAAGCGTGTAAAAAAAGAAGTTGCTAAGTGGATTAATGCGTTCATGGATGGAAATGAAGAACTATTAGCCACAGACGAGTATAAGGGATATTATTCAGAACATGCAGAAGAAATAGAATCTGCTTTGAAAAAAATTGCCACAGATGAAGCTAGACCAAAGGGAAAACAAAAAACAAAAGAAGAAGAGAGAGTTAAGGAAAAAGCCAAGGAGGGAATAAAGGCTATGATTACCAAGGCGGATAGAGAAGCTTTATCTGAACTAGGCTACACGAAAGAACAGATTGCAAAAATGAGGCCTGAAGATGCTAAAGTAATAATAGACGAAGGGATAGCTGTAAAAAAAGATAGGAAGAAAGAGGAGAAGAAAAAGAAATTAGGTAAAGTAATTTCCACTAAAGGCACTAGGACTAAGCTCATAGAAAAGAAAGATATTTATGAGACCAAAGAGATAGATGGAGATAAGGATGTTCGTGTTGAGGTTACAACAATGAGTGACGGTTCGTTAAGAGTAAGTTATAGGTCACGGTTTAAGGGAGATAAAAAAGGCGTAGTTGGATTAGATGAGGAGGGATGGATAGAATTTCACCACGAAAATATTAGTAAAGAAAGAAAAGAGTTGTTAATTAAAGAATTTGGGTCTATCAAGGGGTATATTGACCACTTATATGAACGAGAATCTAAATTTATAAAAACAATAACAGATGTTGATAAGTTATACTCTCAAAAGCAAATAGAAAGACACGGTATAGTTAGGGAGGAAGTAGAAGAGGAAAAAGCGGAAATAGAAAAAGAAGAAACAGAAAAGGAGGTTGAGACTAAAAAAGAAGTTAAAAAGAATATTATAAATGTAAACAATAAAGAAGAAGTAGAGGGGGCAAAAAAACAAATTCTTGAAGATGATTATTTTAAAGAAGATATATCTAGAGACCCCGAAAATAGAAAAATAATAGAAGAATATCTTAATGATGTTTTTGACCCTGAGTTTTCAGATAATATTGATTTAGACCTACTTATAGATAGAGTAAAACAACACTTTGATATTCATAAAAGTTCAGATGCTAGAGGGGCTAAATTTAGTAGACAACCTATAGACACTGAAAATGAAAAAGAGAAGGAAGAAAAAGATGAAAGTGAAAAATCATTTTTTGGAAAGCTTTGGTCTTGGGCGGATAGAAGAATAAAGATAAGAAACGCAAATAAGAAACAAGAGAAAAGGATAATCAATTTAAGAGGGAGAGGGGCTATAAGCGTTTTAGAGGACTGGGCATCTAAAGTGTATGGAAAAAAGGTAAGAGTAGTTGCTTTAGAGTCGTTAATTGATGAATATGGATTTGAACAAGTCTCTGTTGTTATAGGTTCTACTGTTTATTTAAATAAGGGGTTAGCTACACAAGAGGCGTTTTTTCATGAAGTTGCTGGACATATTTTTATATCATTAGCAAAAGACCAGAAGTTTGTAAAAAAAGCAATGAAAGATACTGTAAGACATCATGCTTGGCAAACTACAAAAAAAAGATATAGAGATATGCTTCTTGTAAGAGATGCTGAGGGGAATATAGACACTCTTGGAAACTTTATGAATGGAGAGGATTCTTATATATTATTTGACGAAAGAATTGCTACAGAGGACATATTACAGAAAATGGGACTAGAGGCCCTCCCTGATAAAGAACAAGTTGAGATACAAGAAGAACTTTTATCAGATATACTTGGTAGAAGATTAGAGCAAGAAAATGATTTATTTTTTAGAAACACTCCATTAGGAAATGAGTTAGATGGTTCCTTTAAAAAACTTTTTTCTTGGTTTGGTAAAAACGCACCAGCTAAAGAAGATTCTGAGCAATTAATGGAAGATGCCGACTCTAATCTTTCTAAAGATAATTATGAATATGTTAAAAATTATTTTAATAGTCAAATGAAATCTGACAAACCTCCTGGTTGGGCAAAAAATAAAAAAAGAAGAGGAGCTAGATTTCAAAGGGGAGATTATGAAAGAGCTTCTGCTGTAGATTATTTATGGAAAGGTATTATTAGAATGATGAATGTTCATGGTTTTGACTATCAAGGAAGAGAGTTTGATGTTAGTACTCCAGCTGGACAAAAGAATTTAAAACAAACAGTAGATAAGTATTTTAAAAAAGTTAAAAAATCTTGGAAATATCAGAAAGATTCTGGTATGGAAGAGTACTTAAGAAAAAATGAAAAGTCTTTAAAGCGTCAAATATACACTTTCTTTTATAATATTAATAGTGGAATGGAAGTAGATAACGCAATGGATATTTCTAAAACACTAAGAGACCCTGATTTTATGGGCAAACTCCTTGATATATATGATGACGAGTTTAGGTCTAGAGGTTCAGAGGTTCTTAGAAAAATATTTAATAAGGTTTCTATAAGTGAAAAAAGAGTAGATACAGTATACAATGTTAGGGTAAGAAAATCTGATGGAAGTTTTGGTTTTGAAAAGATTCTATTTAATATAGACATGGTAAAGCAAGAACTTTTTAGAAAAATAAAAGCTACTCCTGATGTTAGTTCTTTTGAAGATTATGTTGCAAATTTATTAACAACTCCTAATGACGAATTAACAGGAAGAGAGTTAATGATAAAAGACTTTTTTGATGAAGTTTTTGCTGATAAAGAAATAAGACAATACACTCAATATGCTAATTTGAATAATCTTTTCTATGAACATTTTGCAAGAGACCTGTACAATGAAATGAAAGATATGAGGATTTATCGTCCTACATATTTAGTGAAAGATGAGACTGGAAGACTTGGTGTTGCTCATTCATTAAGTAGAGATGACCAAAATATTGTAAAAGATTATTTAAGTGATTCTGGTTTATTTAGAAAAATACATGTATATGATTATTTAGGATTAGATGAACACGCTGATGTATTAACATTTAATAAAGCTAGAGATTCTGAGGAAGGGAAATCAAATTGGATAGACCAAAAAAATAAACTTAGATATGTTATAAGATTATATGATTTATTTCAAGATATAAAAGCTTATAAAAAGAATCCTAGTAAAGAGTTTAGAGAAGAGATAGAAACTAAATTTGAAGCATTTCTTTTAGACTATATATTGCCAAGTGAATTAACTGATGAGTTTGCTAGAGGACAAGAGTTTTTAAAATCTATGAATTTAGATGGAGATACTGTATTTAGTTCTTTGGTAAATGGTAATATCTTACAAGACTTAATTTCTGAAACAGCTCTTATTCAAACAGAGGGGCTTACAGACGAAGAACTCTCTACATATCTTGATGAAATATTTCAGGTAATGCCTGAAGAATATTTTGCTAAAGAGGGTATGACATACAATAGAGCAAAGTCTAACTTTAAAAAACAAGTTAGAGAGCTTCAGGGTATGCAGGAATCTGAAGATGTTAAATTTAATATAGGGATATTTAAATATAAAACAGGGGAAGTAGACATGAGTTTGTATAAAAAATTCCCTAAATCATATACTTCTGTAAAAATCTTAAGAAGTTTTATTTCATCTATTAAAGGAAATCTTTATGGTGCTCATCATGTTGTATTAGACCCTAAAGGAAATGCAACATCTATATTGCAAAGAACCATGGTAATGCAATTAACAGAGGAAAGAGCAGACCGATTATTAAAATCTAATCCAGAAAGATTTGCTGAATTATACAGAGGAAATATATTTGCAGAACTTAAATCTGGATTAAGAACAGACTTATCTCTCAGTAAAGATTGGAAATTTGATTTAGATTATTTACTTGGATATCAAGTTACAACTCCTGATGGATATCAATCTGGATATTCTAATGACCAAATGAACTTTAACCTTATGAAGATGTGGTATCTAGAGGAAACTATTGCCGCAATAAGAGGGAAAAAACAAATAATGCCTATTGATTTTGGAGAAGTTTTGTCTGATAGTCCTAGAAAGGTGGTATTAAAAAATGGTCTTGTTATTCAAAAGTCTGATATCGACTCTTATGCCTTCTTAACTAAAACCCATATTAATAGTGCTTTTAGATATGGAGACGGAATGAATAGTGTTCAGCTTAGAGAAGACGCTATTGCTGTCTTAAAGTTCATTAGAGATAATCAAAACTTGATTGGAGAGGGTAATGTCTTATCAAAAATAAAACATGGAGAAGAATATAGTGAGTCTGCTATTGCAGAAATGAAGTATGCTCTTCTTTTACAAGCTATTAATTTAGCTCATGCACATGACATGTTGGTTGAAAGAGATGAGAATTATATAAAAGATGTTCCGTCTAAATTCTTTTTAGATAATACTAAAAGGGGTAAAATGAGTACAACATATGTTAATTCTCTTAAGGGACACAATATATTACATATCCCTTTAGAAGACATATTGGGAGAAGAGGGAGAAATGTTGGCTGACGCGTCTACTTTTGTTACATCAGAAACGGCTGATATTATTAAAAATATATTTGGAGGTCTTCATAATACAGGAAGAAACTTTAAGATAGTTCATAGTGGTCAAAATCTTGATAATACAACTTTTGAAAAGAAATATGGTTATCGTACTACTGTTGGTATGAAAACTTATATACAATCTTTAGATAACGAATTTATTAAAAATAAACCAGTATATGATAAGATACACAAAATACTACAAAACATAGAACAAAAATTAGCTCAAAAGGGAATACATAATACAATTGTAATAATAGGTTCTAGGTCTGCTTATAAAAGATGGGGTAGTTCAAGATATGATAATTTAATGATAGGTAAAAAGGGGTGGACGGCAAAAGATTTCCTAAATGATACAGATATTGAAAATACCATTTGGAATAAACTTATGGAAAACTTTATGTATCATGAGGGTGGAAAGATGAAAGTGGGTTTTAATGGAGAAGAAGCTGGATTACAGGTGGAATTAGACAGACAAAAGGTTAATGGTAATTTTGCAAAACAAACAGCTACTAATATATATAATCTTATAAAGAGAGATGGGTTAAATAAGTCTGAGGTTATAAGTATAATAGAAAATTTAAACTTAGTTAAATCTAGAATTTATGATACTGTTGCGGGAGAATTATTAAGTAAATATAGAAATAATAAAAAAGCGGCTTTAGAAGATATATCAAAAATGATGCCAAATGATGTTTGGGGGGTTGGTAATAAATTATTATTACAAGAAGGATTTGATTTTCTTCCTCAACAAATAGATATAATAATAGAGCTTCTTGGTTCTCAACTACAAAATAATGGAGTTAGATTAACTCCCCCTGGAACAATTGCATATCAAATGGGTGACCTTACTTATGGTTCAAATAAACTAAAAACATATAGATTAGTACAAGACCCTGTAACTGGAAAGATGATTAATGCTGTAGATGTTATTGTTCCTTTTTCAATGCAAAAACAAGGATTTAAAGAGGGAGATATTATTATACTTCAGAGAATACCTGAGTCTAATGTTGGCTCTATCGTTATAGGTAAGATAAAATCATTCACTCCAGAAGTTCAAGGAGAACAAGTTATTATACCTTCTGAGATTTCTAAACTATTAGGTTCTGATACAGATGGTGATGCTTTACATATTTTTGGTAGATATAATTTGGATAAAGACGATAATATAGGTACAGAAACTAAAGAGATATTTAATAACAATGTGTTTAATCCACTATTAAATCTTTTATCTAACAATGTTGAAATTCTACAAAAGGGTATTGAATTTGAGGATTCTGTTAATAAGGCTATAAAAGCTGGTGAAGAAAATAGACTAGCTCCAATAACGGGAGAGCTTGTCTTTAGAGATGGTAAATTAGTTCCTAGAGGATTAGATAAATACTTTTTCTTAGACCAAATAAAAAATAAAGAAATTCAGTCTGGAGGTAGAGGTGATATTGGAAAAGGTATTGGATTTAACTATGTTAGAAATTTATTCAGTGCTTATGGAGTTGAGATTGTTAATATTACTGGGACTCCAGTTAAAGGATATGCTGGAACAGACTTAGATGTTGGATTTATAGATGCTGGCTCTGTATTTGATACAATAGCTAGATTTAATAATATAATATTAGATAATCCAAACACTCACTATTATGGTCATTTAGGTATAACTCCAGATGTAACATTTGGTTGGTTAACTTTAATAGGAATGAATGTGTCTATAGAGGATACTTATTTAATAATGAATAATCCTGTAGTAAAAAGATATGTAGAAAAGGTGGTTTCAAATAAACAACCAGGTTCTCTAGACGAATATCAAAAAGAAGCAACTATTATGTTTGATATGGCTAGAGAGATATTGGAAAATCTTAATAGACCTTTTAAAGATAATAATGTTCGTAATGCTCTTAATGATACTATTAGTCAAGAAATTATTGACCCAAATGATACAGAATCTTTAGAAAATCAATTAAGAATTTTAAGTCTTTTATATAATGCCCACAAGGCTCAATCAGATATATATCTACTTCAAAGATTATTATCTTTAGAAAAGTCGGAAAATAAATTAACATCATTAACTGATTACATGGCCTTAGAGCATAGAGTTAATGAAATAATAAAAGGTGAAAAGGCTGGTGTTGTTAGAGATAGACTTACTAGATTAAAAGAATTAATGAAAGACCCTAATATATCATTTGCGATGAAGGTCGCTGGACATATGGGTAATTTGTTAAAACTTGATTTGGCTCATCAGGAAAGTCATTTAGCTATATCAAGAAGAATATATGAATTAGCTGGGAATTATCTTTTAGAAAATCAAAGAGGAACTTCTAATGAATTTAAAAAACTAAAAAAACAAATTGACCACGATATAAGAAATTCTATAATAGCAGAAAAGATAGGTCTTGTAGGGGACTCTATATTCTCTATTATACCAGATTCTTTTACTGGACATGAACTTAGCTTAGAGGAGGAAAGAATATTAAATAATCCAAATCTTGATAGGAATCAAGTTTCTTTTGAAGAGTCCTTATATGTTTTAACTGGATTTATAAATAAACTTATAAATGCTCATAAAATAGAAACCATAAATGGTGTTAGAAAGAAGGTTTATTATTTTACAAATGAGGAGAGAGAATTCTGGAATAGGTATATAGATGTTAAAATGGTTAGGAAAACCAGAATTATTGGAGAAGGTAATTTTTCTAAAATAGAAAAAGATGGAGATGTTCTTTCTGCTAAAGGCATAAAAACAGAATCATATTGGGCTCCTGTTATAACATTAAAGGGAGAGGCTAAAAATATAAAAGGAATGACTTATGGTCAAATTTTAAAAGCTAGACACTTCTTTTCAAAATTAAATCCTAAAATACAAAGATTTTTACTTAACTATGATTATTACATTAATGGTTTTGGTTCTACAGGCAATAGTATGACTCCTTTATTTTCTAGTGAACTAATGAATAGTGTAAAAGAAAGTGTGGATAGTATTCAAGATACAATTAATATTCCGTTAGATTCTTATTTTGTTACACATTTATCCAAAAGAATTCTCATAAACAATAGACAACTTTTGGGAAAAATTCCTTTAAAAGAAAACTTTAAACACGGAGAGCTTAATGCTAATAGAGTAGAGTTTAAGGGTAATAACATAACTCTATATTATAATGGGCCAAAACGATTTGAAAGATTAAATAATGTTTATGGATATAAATTAGGACAATTATTTAAACAAGAAATTGTAGATGCTGATGGGGTTGCTCATGAGATTGTTTATGAGTTAGTTTCTTTCACAGAAACACTTAGCGAAAACGATAATCCAGCGGGAGCTAAATTAGTTTTTAGACCTGTTAAGGAGTCTATGATTAGACAAAGGATTATGTATCAAAAAACATCTGAAGATAAAGATATTTATAATAATTTTGTAAATCCTAAAGATGAATATGATAAACTTGATGATGATATTATAGATACAAATGAGTCTAGTAATTTCACAAATGAGGAAAGAAGATTTGGCGCTAGGTTTAGAAGACAACAACATAATGATAAAATGCCTGTAAGTGAAAATATGGGTGGATATGTTTTAGAAGAAGAAGAATATATAATGAGATATCTAAATATAGATAGTCTTACTAGTCAAATAAAAAGAACTACAGAGTATCAAAACGCTCGTAGAAGATATAGGGCTATTTATAGAAGAGATGTTAATAGAGTTTCTGAGATAGAAGATAAGTATTTCTCTAGAGAAGACGCTTCAACTAGATTGTGGTCAATAGCTCGTGATGCTAGTCTACAAGAGCTACAAAGAGTATATAATGAATTAGCTAATTTAGATAGTATAGCATCAGAATTCGCAAGAATAGAGATAGGATATTATCTAACGATGAAGATTGCTAAAAAACAAATAGATTCATTAAAGAAGAGTAATCCAATTATGTTTGATGATGAGGTTAGAGCTAAACTAGGTCTTCCAGATTTAGAAATAGCAGGAGATTCTCTTCTTGGTAGAGACATAGATTTTGCTGATTTTGTTCTTAATCCAGGTGAATTTGGAGCATTGAAACCAGAGGTTCAATTCCTTATGAATCTTTTACATAAAAAAAGAAGTCAATATAGTAAGGATGTACAAAAGATGACTCGTAATTTCAATAAGGTTCTTACTAATCTTAGAGATGATAGGTTGGGTAAGGTTAAGTCTTTTTTCCTTGGAAAAGGTTTTGGGGGTATTACTTTTGGTTGGTATAATCATATATTTAAAAATATAGTAGATGTAAAACAACAGTGGGATAATGAAAAGGGAATGTATGTTCATTATACATCTCTAAAAGATATAAAAGATTATTCTACTTCAGGTTTATCTAAAGCTGAGATAGAGTATCATAGATTTATGAAACAAGTTTTAGAAGATATACATGGAGAATTAGATGCTCAAAATGTTCAATATTCTAATTTATCAGAAGATGGTAGAACTATTATTCCTCCTAGAACTGCGGGAGGATATGAGACTCTTGCTAATAAAGGATTTGGAGCTTTTTACACTTTAATGACTCCATCAGATTATAGATTTGGTGATGTTATGATAAGAACAAAAAATCTCTTAACGGGAGAGGATGTTATAATGAGTTATAGTACTGCTAAAAATATGTATGGAACACCTCTTAAGATTCAAAAAAGATGGAGAGATGCTAATGGTGTTAATCATGGTTTTAAGAGTACATTTGAACAGTTTAAAGAAATGAAAAGAATAAGAAATCTGGCTAAAAACCATTTCTTAACTAATAGAGATGCTACAGGTGCTTATACTGGGGTATTACATCAAGCTTCTAATTATGATGTTAATGAAGATTTTGATTCATATTTAAAAGAACAAACAAAGAGAGCGTCTATGGTTGCTCAAGTAAACTTCCATGATACCGTATATCATTATGCTGCGAAAGTTCTTCATAGATATGGATATGGAGCAACAAAACCTAATTGGGTAGGAAGTAATCATACAGGATATTTGGAGGCTGAAAGAATGGTAGATGCTATTTTAGCTGCCAATAGACTTGCTTCAGCTGGAAGAGACTCAAATGCTCAAAGATATTTAAGAACAATTATTAAAGATGGGTTCTTATTACAGAATCCTAAAAAGACTATGGCTGAGGTTGGTGGAACTTATGTGGGAAGTCTGCAAGATGCCGAATTTTTTGCAAACACGTTCTATTATCTTGCTATGGTTGCTGGTTTAGGTCTTAGTTTTAAGTCTGCTGCAGTAAATATAGCTATAGGTAAGTATAATGAGTTGAGAAGAAGTGGAATGGGAAGAGAGTTTGTGGTTGGTCATATGAGATTTTTTGGTGTTGGTTCTGGAGATAGTTGGGACCCTAATATGGCTAAAAAAGGAAAAGCTTTAGCTAATCACTTTGGAGTTCTTTCTTTTAGAGCTGACCAGATTGGTGAGGGATTAAGATACTCTCCAATAGAAGAACTTTTATTCTTCCCTATGAGATGGAGTGAAATTTTTATTCAGGTTGCTGCATTTATAGGTCAATTTAGTAAAGAAGAGTGGGAATCTTTTGATGTGTTAGATGATGGGACTATTGTTATAGCAAAAGGAAGAAAACATGCGGGTAAAAAGGCATATGATTTAACAGATGCGGAATTAGAAGAAACTGGATTTATATCAGACGAACAGGCTATAAGAGCTGCTGATAAAGTTTTATCTGTACAGGGTAGAGGATATACTGATTTAGACCAAAGAATAATTCAAGCATACGCCTTAACAAATATTATATTACAATTTAAGAGATGGTTACCAACATTTGTTATGGATAGAATGAGAAGAACGGATATGATTGATAGATTTGGAGATGTTCATATTGGTACTGGTACAGCTCAATTTGGTTTTGTAAAAGATATGTGGAAAGAAAACGGTATAAGGATTGATAAGTCTTTAAAAACCTATATGCAGGCAAGAAAAGATAGAGACCTATATGAGGAGTGGAGAAATTTAATGATGAACCCTAAAGACACTAATGCTTATAGAAATAAATTAAATTCTCTCGCTAAGAGACTTGGAATATCAGAAGCTGAAATTAAAAACTTTAATAGTTTTTCTCCAGAGCTAAAGAAAAGATTAGTAAAAATGAATCCTCATAGGATATCTGCTTTAGATAGAGGTAATACAGGAATTTTATCATTATTACTTTTAAGTGTTTTAGTTGCTATGTTATATGAGGATGATGATGAAAAGAAAAATAGTAAATTATATCAGTTTTATAAAAGGACTTTAGGAGATGCTCTTTTAGTTGTTAATACAGATAGTTGGTCTCATATGATGACACCACCATCAGTAACTTATTTTATAAACCTAGTAAGCATGTTGAAGCAGTTGGTGATGAGAGATGAATATAAGAGGGATGCTAAGTATGGTGAAAGGGGTGATAAGAAGTGGAAGGCTACTGCGTCTAAGTTAGTTCCTAGACCTGTAAGAAAACTTTTAAGAAAAGAAACAAAAAAGAAAAAGAAAGGGAAACGAAGAGCTTTCTAGCATCTAGAAAAGCTTATTAAAATTAAATTAGTATATTTGTATAATCTATAAAAGAATAAAAAAATGGCATATTCAAAAACGCCGAGTACGTCGGTTACGGTTAGTATTCGAAACAGTGGATTCACGTCTTCAGACGTAGGGATAAGTAGTTCAATGGCTTGTACTGCTATTGACCATAGAACAGGATGTAAAAAAACAACAGGATTAAAAAGAGCGAAGGGTGCTTTAAATGGCTCTGCTGGGGTTGTTGTTTTTGATGAAAGTGCTATGGACGGCTCTGCTTCTACAAGAGCATATATATATATTAGAAACGCTGAAGAAACAACAAAAGGAACGAGAAAATTTACTGTATATGTAAATACAAAAAGTGCTTCTACACTTCTATGTGAATTATATGAAGGAGATTTCTTATATACTCCTTTAGCTGGAAATAATGGTGCGGATATACTTGTTTATGCAACTGACGACACCTGGTTTTTTGAATACATGTTAGTTTATGAAAATGCTGCTGCAGCACATATTCCAGGACAAGAATTGTAATATTTAAAATAATAAAAAATGGCTTTTAATACAACAAATCCAAAAACAACTATTAATATTGGGGTTAGTAGCTCTAATATGTCAACTGCTAATATAAGTGCTTATTGTAGTTTTACAGCTAATAAAAGAGGAAGTTTGACAGATGGTCTTGATGTATCAACTGGTGTTCAAAGATTTACACCAGGACAAACAGGTTCGACAAAGATTATTGAGGCTGATAATGTAACAGCTGATAAAAATGGATTTATATATCTTAAAAACCTAGCAACAACAGCGGG
>LULM01000337.1_pt1 | contig 24399 bp, 24 predicted proteins | sample 728151 | NCBI WGS metagenome assembly LULM01 (sample SAMN03860289, study PRJNA289734) | marine metagenome | biome: seawater column; feature: ocean; material: water; isolation source: Red Sea water column Station 149 - depth 200m | place: Saudi Arabia: Red Sea | collected 2011-10-15 | depth 200 m
GATTAAAAATATACGTCAAAACATGCTGCATCAATTCAGCCATAAACTGGTGAATGAACATGCAGCAATCTTCGTTGGCAATGTGAATGCCAAAGCACTCGCACAAACTAAATTAGCTAAATCAGTGCTAGATGCAAGTTGGACAACACTAAGAACCATGCTTAAGTATAAATGCGAGAACGCAGGGGTATGGTATGAAGAAGTCAATGAAGCGTATACCACCCAAACGTGTTCGTGCTGTGGCTCACGCTGTAGTAGTCCGAAAGGTAGGACAGGTCTTGGAATAAGAGAATGGCAGTGCATGGAGTGTGGTGCGCTCCATGATCGGGATGTAAATTCCGCACTGAATATTCTTGCGCTCGGACATGAACGTCTCGCAGGAGGAATCCCCGTCCTTTAGGTCGGGGAGGATGTCAACGGTGATGAGTTGGTACTTCGCACATGACTGGGCGAGCAACAAGCCTTTTCTTCGATTCGTCATTATCTATTTTACCGAAAAAGTGATCAATCTATTGTTTTTCAAGCACATACTTTGTGGGGGTGTGTTGAGATATCGACAGGTCGACTGAAACGTTTGTCGCCAACATTTAGTCAAGCTTACCAACCTTTAGACGCAAGCATCGATCCGTTCCTCTTAAATGTGTAATCCTTAGAATGTCTGTATCAATCCGCAGGCTTTTTGATTATACTGCTGTCTATTTTCAACTTCGTCAAAACTCACGCTTTTGAGTTTTGAGTTCGTCTTTTTTAGACGTTATTATTTGGATGTTTAAGGTCGTTCATGGCAGCAGTTAAAAAATCCACGCCACTCGCTCAGATTCGTAATTTCTCAATTATCGCCCATATCGATCATGGTAAATCGACTCTTGCCGATCGCTTTATTCAAATGTGTGGTGGCTTGCAAGATCGAGAAATGCAAGCCCAAGTGCTTGATTCGATGGACATCGAACGAGAGCGTGGGATCACGATTAAAGCCGCATCGGTGACATTATTTTATCAGCATCCAAATGGTCAAGAATATCAGCTCAACTTTATTGATACCCCTGGGCACGTGGACTTTTCATATGAAGTGTCACGTTCACTTGCAGCCTGTGAAGGTGCGCTATTGGTTGTCGATGCAGCGCAAGGTGTCGAAGCACAATCCGTTGCGAATTGCTATACAGCGATTGAGCAGGATTTAGAAGTTTTACCTGTTTTAAATAAAATTGATTTACCGCAAGCTGAGCCTGAGCGGGTAATCAATGAAATCGAAGAAATTATCGGGATTGAAGCGACGACGGCACCGACGTGTTCTGCGAAAACTGGACTAGGTGTTGATGGTGTCTTAGAGCGTTTGGTCGAAGTGATTCCTGCACCTGAAGGCGATCGTGATGCGCCATTGCAGGCATTGATCGTGGATTCGTGGTTTGATAGTTATCTTGGCGTAGTCTCGCTGGTACGCATCAAAGATGGTCGAATCCGCAAAGGCGACAAGATGCTGGTCAAATCTACAGGGCAAACTCACGTAGTCACTTCGGTAGGAATGTTTAGTCCAAAACATACCGAAACGAATGTGCTAGAAGCAGGTGAAGTGGGCTTTGTGATTGCAGGGATTAAAGATATTTTTGGTGCGCCAGTCGGTGATACCATTACCTTGTCGAATACACCACAAGTCGCAGCTTTGCCTGGATTCAAAAAAGTCAAACCGCAGGTCTATGCGGGATTATTCCCAATTGATTCTAGTGATTTTGAACCGTTCCGTGAAGCGCTACAAAAACTACAAATTAATGATTCGGCATTATTTTTTGAACCTGAAAGTTCAGATGCTTTGGGTTTTGGTTTTCGCTGTGGCTTCCTCGGCATGCTACACATGGAGATTGTCCAAGAGCGTTTAGAACGTGAATATGATCTTGATCTGATTACGTCTGCGCCAACGGTGATCTACGAAGCTGTGACCAAAAAAGGCGAAACGATTTATATCGATAGCCCATCGAAAATGCCTGATGGTTCGACCCTTGAAGATTTACGTGAACCGATTGCAGAGTGTCATATCCTGACCCCTCAAGAATATTTGGGCAATGTCATGACCTTGTGTAATGAGCGTCGTGGCATTCAAAAGGATATGAAATTTTTGGGCGCACAAGTGTCGATTACCTTTGAAATTCCGATGGCGGAAGTGGTGATGGATTTCTTCGACCGTTTAAAATCGTGTTCTCGTGGTTTTGCGTCACTGGATTATAATTTTGTGCGTTTTGAAAGCTCGAGCTTGGTCAAAGTTGATGTGCTGATCAATGGTGAAAAAGTCGATGCCTTGGCAATGATCTGTCACCGTGACGATGCACGTCATCGTGGTATTGCTCTAGTTGAGAAAATGAAAGACCTGATACCACGTCAGATGTTTGATGTGGCGATCCAAGCGGCGATTGGTTCGCAAATCGTGGCACGTTCTACCGTCAAAGCGATGCGTAAAAATGTCTTGGCAAAATGCTATGGCGGTGACGTCAGTCGTAAGAAAAAATTGCTTTCCAAACAAAAAGAAGGCAAAAAGCGTATGAAGCAAGTCGGCAGCGTGGAGATTCCACAAGAAGCCTTTTTGGCAGTCCTACAAGTTGATAAAAAATAAGGTGTAGCATGGATTTTGATTTTAACTGGATACTGGTACCCGCAACACTGATCTTTTTCGGTATTTGGTTGTTGGATAAGTTGGTATTCAAGCAATATCAACAGTTGAAAGACAAGAAACAAGCTGCATTGCAAGCGGATCAAAATATCCAATCGCAACAACAGAATTTTGAGCAAGTAAAATCTAAATATCCACAGCTTACTTTATTAGAAGCAGTAACTAATCCTGATGATCCAGTCGATGTCACTCAAGCACGTGATCAATTGAGTCAAGCTAAAGGTGATGCAGTGCGAGCACATGCTACGCACGATGCGCATCAAATCAATCCGATTATCAATTGGGCTTATGATTTTTGGCCAGTCTTGGCTGTCGTATTGGTTGTGCGTTCATTCTTATTTGAGCCGTTTAATATTCCCTCCGAGTCGATGAATCCGACCTTGGAAACAGGCGATTTTATTCTCGTGAATAAGTTTGCTTATGGCGTGCGCTTGCCACTAATTAATACGAAAATTATTGATACAGGTGCGCCTGAGCATGGCGATGTCGCAGTGTTTCGTTATCCAGTAGACCCAAGTATCAGCTATATCAAACGTATCATTGGTTTGCCTGGTGACACTATTGCATATCAAAATGGTGAGTTGTTTATCAATGGTGAAAAGCAATTCTCACAAAAAGGCAATGCAGTGGATTTGCCTGTGCATTATCAAGATGCTTCTGGTCAGCAACAAAAAATCATCGTGGATGCACAGCAGTGGGTGGTGAATATTGCATCACATCGATTTATCACGCAATATATCAAGGCAACACAATCAGATGGCATTGCTCAGCAATTCATTCAGCAATACCAACAAAAAGCGCCGCTATCACTTGAGCAAAATTGGGAAGTGACTGTACCAGAAGGCGAATATTTTGCGATGGGTGATAATCGTGATCAAAGTGCAGACAGTCGCTATTGGGGATTTGTTCCAGAAGCAAACTTAACTGGGAAAGCGACCTATGTGTGGATGCATAAAGCACCGGGATTAAATTTACCGAGCTTTAAGCGCAATGGCAGTATTCCATAACCATTGCGATAGAGATCCGAGCAGATGGGTCAATAATAAGGAAAAGAGGTCAACAATGAAAAATCAACGTGGTGCATCTTATTTAGGGATTTTCTTTGCCATTATTCTATTTGCTTTGGCAGCGAAAATTGCAGTAGCAGTTTGGCCAGCCTATTGGGATGATCGTATTATCAATTCTCAAATTGAAGAATCTTTAGCGACCTTGCCTAAAGATACAACGCAGAATAAGTTCAAACAAGATTTATCACAACGCTTAGAAATGAATAATATTCGTGACATTAAAGTTGATGATATTCTTCAAGTCACCAATACCGCAGGTCTTGCTGTAAAAAAAGAATATGAGGTACGTAAACCATTTTTGATGAATATGTCATTATTGATGACATTCCAAAAAGATTTTGATCAGAGGTCTGTAAGTACAGGTGAATGATCCACGTTTAATGTCGAGATTGGGTTATCAGTTTCGGCAGATTGATTTATTAAAGCTGGCGCTGACGCACCGCTCAGTGAGTCAGCGTCATAATTATGAACGCCTCGAGTTTTTAGGGGATTCATTACTTGGTACCATCATTGCACAGTATTTGTATGCTCGATTTCCCAAAGAGAAAGAGGGGAATCTGACACGTATGCGTGCCACACTAGTGCGTCAAGAGTCATTAGCCAAGATTGCCAAAGATTTACAACTCAGCAAATCATTGATACTCAGCACGGGTGAGTTGAAATCAGGCGGTCATCATCGTGAGTCAATATTGGCTGATGTGGTCGAGTCGATTCTTGGTGCGATTTACTTAGATAGTCAAGATTTTGATCAATTGCAACAGATCGTCTTGCAATGGTATGCGCCATATCTTGAACAGATTCAACCGACCGAACAACTCAAAGACCCAAAGTCACGCTTACAAGAGTGGTTGCAGGCACATAAGTTACCTTTGCCGAAGTATGATGTGATTGATATCCAAGGCGATGCCCCGAATCAGCATTTCACCATACTCTGTGAAGTTGAAGGTATGGATGGTGTGAAGGGTGAGGGCGCAAGTCGTCGATTTGCCGAACAAGCCGCAGCAGCGGAGATTTTAAAACGATTGGAGCAAGCCAAATGAGCACCGAAGATCAACACGCTTCTGGCGAACAAGACATTATTAATCAATTTTTTAATGATGAGAAAAAGCCGATTCCAAGTGATTTTCGCAGTGGCTTTGTGGCGATTGTGGGTCGTCCAAATGTCGGTAAGTCTACATTAATGAATCATTTGCTTGGTCAAAAACTTTCGATTACCTCTCGTAAACCACAAACCACACGCCATAAAATCATTGGTATTGATAGTCGTGATCATATGCAAGCAGTCTATGTGGATACGCCAGGGATGCACAAAAAAGAAGTGCGTGCCATCAATAAAATGATGAACAAAGCAGCGCATTCTGCACTGCGGGATGTCAATTTGGTCTTGTTTGTGATCGACGGACAGAAGTGGACACAAAATGATGAGTTGGTCTTAGAAAAACTCGTCAACGCCAGCATGCCTGTGATTCTTGTCATCAATAAAGTAGATACTCTTGAAGACAAGAAGGCGATTTTACCGCTGATTGAGCAACGGACAAAGTTGATGCAATTTGCCGAGATCGTCCCTGTGTCAGCACTTCGGTATGCGATGGATCAAGTCACCGATCGTTCTGAACGTTTCCTTGCCAGTGAGGTGATTCGTGAGAAAATCATGCGTCAGCTTGGTGAGGAGTTGCCATACGATCTGACAGTACAAATCGAAAGCTTTAAAATCGAAGAACCTGTTATTAATCCAAAAACAGGAAAATTAAAAGCAGCGTGTACGTATATTGATGCGACGATTTTTGTCGAGCGTCAGGGTCAAAAAGCTATCGTGATCGGTGATAAAGGCAAGAAGCTTAAACAAATTGGTATGGATGCACGTGCTGATATGGAAAAAATGTTTGAGCAAAAAATCATGCTTACGCTTTGGGTGAAAGTCAAAGGCGGTTGGTCTGATGATGAGCTTCAGAGGAAGGTTAGGTGAAAACATCATTATTACTCGTATTTTTAAGTGTATTTGCACTGCAAGGCTGTATTCATAAAGTCGTGACTGTACCAGTTAAAGTGGCTTACAAAACCACCAAAGGTGTGGCGAAGGGTACGGCAGCGGTTGCAGGTGCGGTGATTCCAGATGGCGATGATGAAGACGACAAGGAAAAAGAATAATTTTTCATATACTTGGGTTGTTGTAGCGCACCAATCTATCTAGCGTAACGTATCCGTTTGAATAATGTTCTATTGATTAGGAACTCTTGAGGTAATCAGCAAAGCCATGATGCGAAATCAATCCTTAACAGGCTTTGCGATTCATCAACGGCGCTATCGTGAGCGCAGTTATATTTTACATTTTTTTAGTGAAGAGTTTGGGCGTGTTGATGGTGTAACTCGTCAGCAACCGCCTGCGCTCTATCATCGAACTCAGCTTCAAGCAACTGGTAAATCAGAATTAAAAAACTTTAGCCAAATCGACGTTCAAGGTCAACCTTTTTATTTGCAGCAAAAAGCCTTGTTTGCGGGGTTTTATCTCAACGAGATTTTATTAAGATTAATGCCACCCGAAGAACCAATGCCTGAAACTTATCAAGCTTATCAATCGACATTGGAACAGCTGAAAAATCTCTCCAAAGATGATCCCAAAGATATGCAATTGAAAATGATCTTGCGTCAATTTGAACAGGTGTTTTTGCAAGAACTTGGTTATGCGATCGACTTTAGCCAAGATGCCAATGGACAGGATATTTCGCCGACGATGTATTATCAGTTTATCCCGCAAGAAGGTTTTGTGATTGGGCAATATGGGCAAAATTTCTTAGGGCAAGATTTATTGAACCTTGTACAAATCGAGCAAATCAACTCGGAAAATGTGAGCTTACTTGCTAAACTATATCGACTAATTCTGACGGAATTATTGGGGAATAAACCGCTAAAAAGCCGTCAACTTTGGGTGAGTCAATTGCATCAGAATTAGTTTGCATAAGAATCATACGTTCAATTTTATGTGAAATCATTAATTCACATCGTTAATAGGATATTTTCATGGCAGCACTTTTAGGCGTCAATATCGACCACGTTGCAACACTTCGCCAAGCACGAGGCACGATTTATCCTGATCCTGTCAATGCGGCGTTGATTTGTGAACAAGCGGGTGCGGAGGGCATCACCCTGCATTTGCGTGAAGATCGTCGTCACATTCAAGATGCTGATGTTTATCGAATGCGCCCACTGTTGACCACACGTATGAACCTTGAAATGGCAGTGACTGAGGAAATGCAAGCGATTGCCCTTAAAGTGATGCCACAGCATGTCTGTCTCGTGCCTGAACGTCGTCAAGAAGTCACGACTGAAGGTGGTTTGGATGTGGTCACGCATTTTGAAAAAGTCAAAGCGATGACCCAGGCTTTGGTTAAAGCTGGAATAGATGTATCACTGTTTATTGACCCTGACGCGGCGCAGATTGATGCTGCGATCCGCTGTGGCGCACCGACTATCGAGATTCATACGGGTGCTTATGCGGATACGACAGGTGAAGCACAACAATACGAACTGACACGTATTCAACATGCCGTGCAGTATGCAGAAGGTCGCTTAATTGTGAATGCAGGGCATGGACTAAATTTAGATAATGTTACGCCAATTGCAGCACTCACACAGATTCATGAGTTAAATATTGGACATGCCATCATTGCAGATAGTGTGTTTGTTGGTTTGGCGCAAGCAGTGCAACAGATGAAAGCGACGATTCAAGCTGCACGTTAATTCATTTTTCAAATTTTTAATTAAATAGTTTTTCCTATGTCTGAAGATTTAAAACACGTTAATGATCTGAGCAGTCGTGGCTTAGATCACTTAATGCAACCTGTCTACGATTTTCTTGGCTGCCGCACACCACAAGCGTGGCTTGATGCGGCGCCTGAGAATTTAGAACTACTGATTCAAGATCATGCCAATTGTGAAAAGAAAGCTGCAGGGACAGCGATGAACTTGATGTTTCGCTATAGCTTCTTTACCGATTTACAAGTCAAATTGGCACAATTGGTTCGGGAAGAAATGTTGCATTATGAGCAAGTATTAGAATTTATGGCGAAGCGTGGTCAGGAATGGAAAGCGGTGAGTGCAGGGCGTTATGCAGGTGGCTTACGGAAAGAGATTCGTACCTATGAGCCTGAGGCGTTGGTCGATGTGTTAATTATTGGTGCGTTTGTAGAAGCACGTTCTTGCGAGCGTTTTGCTGCATTGTCGCCGATCGTGGATGAGGAGCTTGGGCGCTATTATCGTTACTTGCTCAAGTCCGAAGCACGACATTTTGAAGATTATTTAGCACTGGCAAAAGATGTGGCGACCACCGCAGAGATGAAAAACCCTGATGAAGACATCGCCGAGCGTATCGCACATATTCGTCAAGTGGAAGCGGATTTAATTCAAAGTCCAGACAAACAATTTCGCTTTCATAGTGGCGTACCCGCTTGATTGTTTCAGTTGAAACCTTATCCTTTGTATGCTGAAAAATCAGTTTACAAATTAATGAATAAGGATTTTGCAAGCAAGCTGACTTTGTTTTAAAACTATTTAAATCGAATTTATGTTTAGTGATTTTAAATAAGGAAAGTTCAAAATGGCAGGATGGTTTGAGGTCGATAAGGCAAAAGATGGACAGTTTAAATTTGTACTCAAAGCAGGCAATGCAGAGATTATTCTCACCAGTGAGCTCTACAAAACCAAAGCTTCTGCGATGAATGGTATTGCTTCTGTGCAAAAGAATAGCAGTGATGATGCACGCTTTGATCGTAAAGTTGCAAAAAATGATAAACCATATTTCAATCTGAAAGCGGCGAATCATCAGATCATTGGTACAAGCCAATACTATGCCAGTGAAGCATCACGTGATAATGGTATTGAATCTGTGAAAAAGAATGGCTCAAGCGAAACCATTAAAGATTTGACGGTATAAATTGATTTAGAACACATTGAAAAGACTTCTGCGGAAGTCTTTTTTATTAAAAGGATAAATATGACAAAGACATGGAGTCAGTTTCGACTCGCACCAGCGTTTGCGACGTTTATTATCGTCATTAGCTTTCATGTTTTGTTTTTCTTGAATGATCCGATTCAGTTTTTGATTGGCTAAATCACACCGTCGATTATTTTTCAGATGTTGGCGTTGATGTGTGTTGCCTTGATCGTGGGTTATGTGGTTGGTTTTTTTACCGCTTATCTAACATCGAAGATTTTCTATTACTTTTTAGGTGACCCAAATCAAAATCTACACCGAAGTTACTATCTCAAGTGTGGTGCATTGGCTGCTTTGGCGTGATCACCATGGTTAATTTTTTGCTTAGGAAGTTTTGAGCTTTTGATTTGGATGTTGATCTTTCTTCTGATTGTGGTATTTCCGACGACGCTGATTTGTGCTGAGCTAGAATGGCGAGCGCATCGACAAGATTGATCATTCGATTTTTTAGCACATAAAGAAACAGCCACATAAAGTGGCTGTTTTTTTTTAACTTTAGGAAGTGTAAATACGTTACGCATTTTTACTAGCAAGTTGTCGTAACACATAATGTAAGACACCGCCATGACGAACATATTCGCGTTCTTTAGGTGTTTGCAACATGACATTGACTTCGAAGCTCTCCGTTGAACCATCGGCTCGGGTTGCAGTTACTGTAGCAACATCACTTTCGCCATTGTCTAGTCCAGTGATGGAAAGCACTTCTGAACCGTCTAAATTGTGGCTTTGAATAGATTCGCCGTCTTTGAAAGTCAATGGTAATACGCCCATGCCGACCAAGTTTGATCGATGAATCCGTTCAAAAGATTGTGCGAGCACTGCTTTGACACCGAGTAGAATCGTACCTTTTGCCGCCCAGTCACGACTTGAACCCGTACCGTATTGCTCGCCACCAAGCACGACCAATGTCCGGTTTTGATCTTTATATTTCATCGCTGCATCGTAAATTGGCATTTTTACGCCGTCGGTTAAACTGGCTTGATCTGCTTGGAAATAGAGGGTATTGCCACCTTCTTCACCATTCATCATCAAGTTTTTGATGCGAATATTGGCAAATGTGCCTCGTGTCATCACCGCATCATTACCACGACGTGAGCCGTAACTATTAAAGTCTTGTTCCATCACCCCACGACTTTGTAGATATTGACCCGCAGGAGAGTCAGGCTCGATGCTACCCGCAGGTGAAATGTGATCGGTCGTGATCGAATCGCCAAATAAACCGAGAATACGGGCATTCTCAATATCAGGCACACCTTCGGCGTCCATGGTCATACCATCGAAAAATGGCGGATTTTTGATATAAGTCGACTCATCATTCCATTGATACAGCTCAGAATCTGGCGAACTAATTGCATTCCACTCTTCACTACCTTCGAAGACTTCGCCATAATTTTTATGGAACATTTCCGCATCGATATTATTGGCAATCAATTCATCGATTTGCGCACTGCTAGGCCAAATGTCTTTTAAGAAGATATCTTTACCGTCTTGATCTTGTCCGATTGGATCATTGGTTAGGTCAATATCCACTGTACCTGCCAAGGCATACGCTACGACTAGTGGTGGTGAAGCAAGATAGTTGGTTTTGACATGTGAGTGAATACGCCCTTCGAAGTTTCGGTTGCCTGACAAGACGGATGCAACCACGAGATCATTTTCCTCAATCCCTTTTTCAATGGCATCAGGCAGTGGCCCCGAGTTACCAATACAGGTGGTGCAACCATAACCCACTAAATAGAAACCAACCGCTTCCAGAGCATCCATCAAATCGGTTTTTTCTAAATAATCGGTGACCACTTTAGAGCCTGGTGCGAGTGAGGTTTTCACCCAAGGCTTGGCTTTTAAGCCGAGTTTCGCTGCATTCTTCGCCACCAAACCTGCACCGATCATCACAGCAGGGTTAGACGTGTTGGTACATGACGTAATGGCCGCAATCACTACCGAACCGTCACGAAGTTCAATGTCATTTTCATCTAAAGTGATTTTTGAAATGAGACGTTGCAGGGCATTTTTTTCTAGGCTTTTAGCCGAATTAGGCGAAGCTGCGAGGTCGTCTGCTTGCGATTGTTCACCACCTTCATTGGCAAAACGGGATTCATCGTCTTTAGTTTGACGAGATTTGCTCATTTCGCCCAAGGTTTCCACAAATCGACTGTGCATATCAGACAGTGCAATGCGATGATGTGGTAGTTTTGGTCCTGCAAGCGATGGCACGACCGTGCTTAAATCCAACTCAAGATTGCTTGAGTACTTTGCAGTAGGAGAGCTTTCGTCATGCCATAAGCCTTGCGCTTTGGCATATTGTTCGACCAAGGTAATTTGCATGTCATCACGACCAGATAGGCGTAAATAATCTAATGCAACTTGGTCAATCGGGAAAATACCACAGGTTGCGCCATACTCTGGCGCCATGTTGGCAATGGTTGCACGATCAGCAAGTGGCATGTTGTGCAAGCCGTCACCATGAAACTCGACAAACTTCCCGACCACACCATGTTCACGCAACATTTCAGTGACACGAAGTACCAAATCCGTCGCCGTCACGCCTTCTTTGAGTTTGCCTTTGATCTTGAAACCGACCACTTGCGGAATCAACATTGACGCAGGTTGACCGAGCATTGCCGCTTCCGCTTCAATCCCGCCAACTCCCCAACCGAGTACACCAATACCATTGATCATGGTGGTGTGGCTGTCTGTACCAAATACTGTATCAGGATAGGCGTACAGCTCGCCGTCTTGCTCAGATGCCATCACTACACGAGCGAGGTATTCCAAGTTGACCTGATGCACAATCCCGGTTGCAGGTGGCACGACTTGGAAGTTTTGAAAAGCTTGACGACCCCAATGTAAAAATTCATAACGTTCTTGGTTACGTTTAAACTCAATTTGTTTATTTAAGTCCAGCGCATCTTCACGCCCATACACATCGACTTGCACCGAATGATCGACTACCAACTCACTCGGAATAAATGGATTAATTTGTTCGGCTTTGCCACCAAGTTTGACCACCGCATCACGCATCGCTGCCAAATCGACCACCGACGGCACACCTGTAAAATCCTGCAACACCACACGAGCAGGCATGAAGGCGATTTCTTGACTTGGTTTGGCGTTTGCATCCCAGTTTGCTACGGCTTCAATATGATTTTTGCCGACGCTTTGCCCGTCATCTTCATTACGAAGTAGATTTTCCAATACAATTTTCATGCAATAGGGCAAGGTTTGAATATTTGAAAAACGCTCGGACAACTTAGCTAAACTATAATAATTGTGGTTTTTTCCATCAACATCCAGTGCACTTTTGACTTCAAATATATCTGACATTTTGGCTTCCTTTATCTTTTATACAATGAAAAAATCGAGCGATTCAATTTTTTGATAAAACGTTCGGTGGCTACAAGATTCAGCTTAACAAATGGATGCTAATTTTCAGTTTTTAAAAATGTATAACTTGGTGGGAAAAATGTAATGGATATAATCTGTTACAGAATAAGTAATTGAGAATGAATCACAAAATCAGCCTTAAAAAATGAATGCACATAAATGCTATTTTGGAATGAAAAATATCAGAGACTGTCAGAAAACTGTCATCAATCGATCATGAAATAGTCAAATTTTATACTTAATATCGCAGAATAAGAAAACCAATTTGGAAGATGCATGATCAACTCATCAGCACAAGTACTGGATTATACGCAAGCAAAGCTTGGCTATGAAAATAAAAAGCAACAAGAAAATCATCCACAACGCCCTGCACGTAAATTAAGAATTGCCATCGTCACTGAAACTTGGCCGCCTGAGATCAACGGTGTGTCTCTTTCTGTGATGCAACTGACCAAAGGCTTACAACGTCGTGGTCACAAAATTTTATTGGTTCGTCCACAGCAAAGTGAAAAAAATCACAGCTTTTATCCAGATCAAGAATGTGTGGTACGTTCGCAGTCGATTCCAAAATATCCGCAGATGCAATTTGGCTGGCCACAGATTTTTAAAATCGGTCAAGCACTCGATCAATTTAAAGCAGACATTGTGCACATCGTGACTGAAGGACCGCTTGGATTGGCCGCACTCAATCAAGCCAAACTGCGCAATATTCCGATTTCGAGTGGGTTTCACTCATCATTTCATGATTTTAGTCGTTATTTTGACATGGCATTTTTGGTGAGACCTGTACGCCAATATCTAAAATGGTTTCACAATCAAACGGATCTGACCCTCGTGCCAAGTGAAGATACCCGTCAAGTATTAAAAGATGAGTTTGGTCTACGTTGTCCGATGCGAATTATTAGTCGTGGTGTAGATAACCAACGATTTAATCGCAACTTGCGGAGTTCAGGTCTACGTCGCCAATGGCAAGTAGATGACAATACTACGGTGCTGTTATCGGTCGGACGAGTTTCACCTGAAAAAGAAGTGCCGTTTATCATCAAGAGTTTCTATGCACTAAAAAAACACCAACCACAGCGTAAACTAAATATGGTCGTGGTTGGCGATGGCCCAATTCGTGAGGATTTGGAAAAACAATATCCTGATGTGGTTTTCATGGGAGCGCAAATGGGTGAAGCGTTGGCGATGTGTTATGCCAGTGCAGATGCGTTCTTATTCGCCAGTGAAGTGGATACCTTTGGTAATGTTGTATTAGAGGCGGTATCAAGTGGTTTGCCTGTGTTGGCATATAACTATGCAGCACCTGCACTGATGGTCGAGCATGAGCGCACAGGTTGGTTGTTACCATTTGGTGATAAAGAGGCGTGGCAAAAGACCTTGCTCAAATTACCTTCACTCAAAGACTTAGCACATATGGGTCAGATTGCTAGTCAAAAAGTGGGTGATTGTGGTTGGGATCGACCAGTTGCAGACTTTGAGGACGCATTATTGCACTATGCGAAAAAACCAACCATGTACTTGCAGTTTTGAGTAATGTTTAGGAAGTGAAGAATTCAGATTTGAAGATGAGATTAAAAATAAATCACGGTGCGATAAAAGCGTGGTCGCACCATCCACACTGATCACAGTTGATCAAGGAGTCGTCGTATGAGTAGGAAGATAAAAGTTGCGCAAAAAGCGATACTAGATTGGGATTTACGAGGTTGTGTTTACCTGAATCATTGGTCATCACACCCTTACGCGGCAAAATTTTTTAAAGCAGTAAGTCGTCTTGGTGACGGTGCATTTTGGTACATCATGCTTGCCATCGTATGGGGCATGAATGGCTTCGCGTATTTCACACAGGTAATTTATATCATTCTTGCTGGCAGTATTGGTACGCTGATTTATAAACTCTTAAAACGTCATACCGTGCGTCCACGCCCTTATCAGGTGCATCAGGTGATTAGTTTGGGTGAGCGACCACTGGATCATTTTAGCTTTCCGTCAGGGCATACTTTACACGCAGTTTTGGCATGTACAGTCTTGGGTAGTATTGAATCCGTGTTACTTGCGATCATGTTGCCATTTACTATTTTGGTGGGCTTGTCACGTATGATCTTGGGTTTGCATTATCCGACGGATGTGATCGTTGGGGCGAGTATTGGCTTTGTGGTGGCGATGTTGACGTTGTGGTGTGCGCCATTCTTAGGTATTGTGCTTTAAGCCATGCGAGCCAATCCATCGAATCATAAATAAAAAAGGGAATGACTGGTTTGATGAGTCTTGTTTTGATATGGGATAAGCATTGCGTCTAAGCTGAATTTTGTTAAAGTAGCTTGCATTGACATTGTAAATAGAAATAAAGGCTAAGCTATGGCACTCCGTTGGACAGATTCAATTGATATTGCGATTGAGCTTTATGAAGCGCACCCAGATGTCGATCCGCAATATATTCGCTTTACCGATTATTTTAGAAGCCATTCAAATGGCATGGATTGACGAAGCACGTTAATTACATTGGTGAAAGCCTTTTGTGCCAAATGACGCACTAATGCATTTGCATTTTGTCGAAAAAGTTTAGGCTGAATCAAAATCAAGGCAAATTGCACTATATCTTGCGCCTATCGCTCGTATATAATGCGCCAAATTTTTCGTTTTTATTATCTAGTTCTTAGACATTTAAGGAGCCAATCATGGCGATTGAACGTACTTTATCTATCATCAAACCTGATGCTGTAGGCAAAAACCACATCGGTGACATCATTGCACGTTTCGAAAAAGCTGGTCTTAAGCCAGTTGCAATGAAGTACAAGCAACTTTCTCAAGCGGATGCGGAAGGTTTCTACGCAGAGCACAAAGAACGTGGTTTCTTCAATGACTTGGTTGCATTCATGACTTCTGGCCCTGTGGTTGTATCTGTACTTGAAGGCGAAAACGCTGTACTTGCTCACCGTGAAATCTTGGGTGCAACAAACCCGAAAGAAGCGGCGCCTGGTACAATCCGTGCAGACTTCGCTGTAAGCATCGACGAAAATGCTGCTCACGGTTCTGACTCAGTTGCATCGGCTGAGCGTGAAATCGCTTTCTTCTTCAATGCAGACGAGATTGCAGCGCGTACGCGTTAATTCGATCGGGATGGTGTTTGTATAGTGCGTCTTGCCTAGCAAACAAATCTCATCGTGATAAAGCTAGATCAGTGTTATACTTATCTAGCTTTTTTGTTTTTCACTAGGGTAAATGGTGAAAAACGTATATAATTTGCCCCCTCGATTTATCCTTCAATATTTTTATTGATCAGTTCCATTTCACGCTCCTCATATTACATGGCAGGTTTTGCATGAACACAGCTCAATCCATTTCTACGCTTGCGCAAGATGCGACTGTGCATGAAAAAACTGTGCAAGATCAAGCTGTATCAAAAACAGTGCAAACGAATTCTTCAAAAGCCAATTTATTGGGAATGACACGTGCTGAGCTAGAAGCTTTTTTTGAAAAAATCGGTGAGAAGAAGTTTCGTGCAGGGCAGGTGATGAAATGGATTCACCAGTTTGGCGTGACTGATTTTGAAGAAATGACCAATATTTCAGGCAAGCTTCGTGAAAAGCTGGTCAATATTGCAGAGATTCAAGCGCCTGAAGTGGTTCATCGTCACTATTCCAAAGATGGTACCCGAAAATGGGTATTTCGTGTTGGTGATGGAGATGGTTCTCTAGTCGAAACAGTGTTGATTCCTGCCGATGATAAAACTGGTGCACGTAAAACCTTGTGTATTTCTTCGCAAGTCGGCTGTGCGCTAGATTGTTCATTTTGCTCAACAGGCAAACAAGGTTTTCAGCGTGATTTGACCCCTGCGGAAATCATCGGTCAGCTTTGGGTGGCGAATCAATCTTATATGGAAGATGTGCCAGTTAGAGATCGTACTCGCACCGTGACAAACGTGGTGATGATGGGAATGGGTGAACCATTACTTAATTTTGATCCAGTAGTCGCTTCGATGTCGTTGATGCTTGATGATTTTGCCTATGGCATGTCAAAGCGTCGTGTGACTTTATCGACTTCAGGTGTGGTGCCGATGATTGATAAGTTAGCTGCAACGATAGACGTCGCATTAGCGATTTCACTGCATGCGCCAAATGATCCACTGCGTAATGAGCTTGTGCCGATCAATAAAAAGTATCCGCTTGAGCAATTGATTGCAGCTTGCCAGCGCTACTTGGCGAAAGATGGTAATGAAAGTAGTCGTAAGCACATTACCATTGAATATGTCATGCTCGATGGTGTTAATGACAAAGCTGAGCATGCGTTACAATTATTAAAACTATTAAAAGATTTACCCAGTAAAATTAATTTGATTCCGTTTAATCCATTTCCGCATGCGCCTTATGGACGGTCGAGTCGCAATCGCATTATGGCATTTCAAAAAACTTTGTCAGATGCAGGATTTGTCTGTACCATTCGTCAGACACGTGGTGACGATATTGATGCAGCATGCGGTCAGTTGGTGGGGCAAGTTGCGGATCGGACACGTCGTGCTGAGAAATGGAAGCAGAAAATTGCCAGTCAGCACAATGAAATTCTAAGAACACAAAGTGACTCATGACACATTAATCTGTTGTAAATGTGAGTCACAAGCGATGAGAATATTGAGGTCTTTGTTTGAATGATGGTTACTCGTTTTAACCCAATAGGGCAAACAGTATTAAAATCTACATTAGGTGCGGTTGCACTCAGTGCTTTGATCGTGATGTCTGGCTGTGTAACCACGACACCTGCGACCCGACTTGGGGAAAAAGATCCTGAGAAAGCAGTACAACTGCGCACACAACTTGCTGCAGAATATATCCGTACAGGTGAGTTGGATAAAGCCAAACAAGAGCTTGATCAGGCGTTAAATACAGATTCACGTTCTGTTGAAGCCAACTTGATGATGGGTGTCTTGCTACAACAAGAAGGTAGCCCGACCAATATGGCAAAAGCGGAAGAATATTTTAAACGTGCGATCTCCATTGATGGGACGCATGCCCAAGCACGAAATAACTATGGGACGTATTTGTATCTTCGTGAGCGTTATCCTGAAGCGATTGCACAATTCAAAGTGGCAGGGGCGACTTTAGGCTATACACAGCGTTATGCGGCATTGGAAAATTTAGGACGTACTTATCTGAAGGTCGGCGACAATGCCAATGCAGAACAAGCCTTTACCCAAGCCTTGCAAGCTAATCGTGATTCGTTGATTTCTCGTCTTGAGCTTGCAGAATTGCTTTATTTCCAGCAACGCTATACATTGGCGGGGCAAATGTATGAAGATTATGTGCGCTATACAGGACAAGCCAGTCAAGGTGCACGTGCGCTGTGGATTGGTTTGCGTTTAGCGAGAGCACGTCATGATGATTTGGGCATGCAAGTGCTTGCCAATCAATTGCGTGCACAGTTTCCTGATAGTCAGGAATACAAGCGATATTTAGAGTTAAAACAGAGTTCTGAGGCGGTATGGAAATAGACACGAATACTCCCAAAAATACATCTTCTACGCCGTCAAGCATTGGCAGTGCGCAACGTCCGGGTGAGTATTTGCGTCAAATACGCATGTCACAAGGCAAAGAGCTGTCGGACGTTGCTCAGGAGTTAAAAATTTCTGAGAAGCAATTGGTCGCTTTAGAAAAAGATGATTATCAGTCTTTGCCACAAGCGCCTTTTATCAAAGGCTATTATCGTGCTTATGCCAAGTTTCTTAATGCGGATGCCACGGCATTGATTCAACGCTTTGATGAAATCTATAGCACTGATACAGGCTTAACCTCAAGCCATACTTTGAAAGACTCTCCAATAAAGTCGATGGGACGTCTGACTCGTGGCAAACGTCGTGGTTCAAATACTTGGTTAAAACGCATTATCCTGTTAATTTTGATCATAGCGATTGTTTGGGCACTGTGGTCAGTATTGTCAAATTGGATGAGTAAGAATCATCAAACTCAACTTGTCGATAATGCAAACGGCGTTGAAGTGATTGAATTCGATTCGGCGGGTGTTGGTACTGGAGTTGCTTCAAGTAGTGGCGATCAGTTGGTATTAGATTTTAATCGACCAACGTCAGTGATGATCCAAGATGCTACGGGCAATACTTTGGCACAAGGTCGTCAAAGTGAAAGTTTAACGTTGTCAGGACAAGCGCCTTTTAGTATTCGAATTGATGATGCAGAGGCTGTTCAGCTCAAGCTCAATAATGAACAAATTGGTTTATCCAGCTATACCAATGCCAGTGGTTCGGCTGACTTTAGATTGTCACCTTAATCCTTGACACTAAAAAGTTTCATCTGTGAGAGGTTCGCATCATGATCGTCAATCCAATTCAACGTCGTCCAACACGTAAAATCCGTGTTGGCTCGGTCTATGTCGGTGGTGATGCGCCAATCTCTGTACAGACCATGACCAATACTGAGACTTGCGATGTCGATGCGACGGTTGCGCAGATTCAACGCTGTGCGGATGCAGGTGCAGATATTGTCCGAGTATCTGTGCCGACTATGCAAGCCGCTGAGGCTTTCGGGAAAATCCGCAAGCAAGTCGACGTGCCATTGGTCGCAGACATTCATTTTGATTATAAAATCGCTTTAGCCGTTGCTGACTATGGTGCGGATTGTTTGCGCATTAATCCAGGCAATATCGGTTCAGAAGATAAAATCCGAGAAGTCGTCGCTGCTGCACGCCATCATGATATTTCCATGCGTATTGGGGTCAATGCAGGTTCATTAGAAAAAGATTTGCAAAAGAAATATGGCGAGCCAACAGGTGAGGCGTTGCTTGAATCGGCAATGCGTCATATTGATATTTTAGATCGTTTAAATTTTCATGAGTTCAAAGTCAGCGTCAAAGCATCGAATGTATTTTTGACCATGGATGCTTACCGTTTATTGTCCAAACAAATTGATAATCCACTGCATCTCGGTGTCACCGAAGCAGGGATCTATCGTACAGGCACAGTGAAATCAGCGATTGCACTGGGCGGACTATTGCTCGACGGCATTGGTGATACTATGCGTATTTCACTCGCTGCTGAGCCAGAAGATGAAGTGAAAATTGGTTTTGATATTTTAAAATCATTAAGTTTACGTTCGAATGGGATTAACTTTATTGCGTGCCCAAGCTGTTCACGTCAAGAGTTTGATGTGATCAGAGTCATGCAAAAGCTTGAAGAGCGGTTAGAAGATGTCCGTGTGCCGATGGATGTGTCGGTGATTGGTTGCAAGGTCAATGGACCGGGTGAAGCCAAAGAAGCGGATATCGGTGTGGTCGGTGCAAGTCCAAGATCATTGGTCTATCAAAATGGTGAAAAGAGCCATTTGATTGATACCGATCAATTGGTCGATGAGATCGAAAGCATGGTGCGTCATCGTATTCAGCTTTCGGAAGAAGCGAAAGATAAAGAGATTATCCGCACCAGTTCTGAGTGATTTCGAACATTTTTTAAATAGTTTACTGAAAAGTTTGTTGAAATAGTGTGTTAAAAAGATCATGAGTTCAATAGTTGCAATTAAAGGGTTTAACGATTTTCTACCCACCCAAACGCCTGCTTGGCGCAAGCTAGAAGCACACTTATCGGCTTTGATGGATGCCTACGGCTACCAGCAAATCCGTTTGCCAATCGTTGAACAGACCAATTTATTCAAGCGTTCGATCGGCGATGCGACTGATATTGTTGAAAAGGAAATGTATACCTTTTTAGACAAGGGTAATCCGCCAGAATCATTGACTTTGCGTCCTGAAGGGACAGCAGGTTGTGTGCGAGCGATGCTTGAGCATAATTTACTACGTGGTGCGACCCCTCGTGTCTGGTATGTCGGACCGATGTTCCGTTATGAAAAACCGCAGAAAGGACGTTATCGTCAGTTTCATCAGTTTGGTGTAGAAACATTTGGTGTGGCAACACCTGATATGGATGCCGAAGTGATCTTGATGACGGCACGCCTTTGGCAACGTATGGGCGTGGCGGACAAAGTACAGCTTGAACTGAACACGCTAGGCGAGGTCGATGAGCGTACCGAATATCGCAATGCCTTAGTTGCGTATTTAGAGCAACACAAAGAGGCGTTAGACGAAGATTCACAGCGTCGTTTAAGCACCAATCCACTACGTATTTTGGACTCAAAAATTGAGTCTACACAAAAGATTATTGCCGATGCGCCAAAGTTACATGACTTCTTAAAAGAAGACAGCTTGAATCACTTCGAACAGCTCAAACAATATTTGACTGATGCAGGGATTCAATTTGTCATCAATCAAAAGCTCGTTCGTGGCTTGGATTATTACAACAAAACCGTCTTTGAGTGGACGACCACACATCTTGGCTCGCAAGGTACAGTCTGTGCAGGCGGTCGTTATGATGGCTTGGTTGGACAGCTGAAAGGTAAGGCGGATCAATCGGTGCCTGCGGTCGGTTTTGCGATGGGTATGGAGCGTTTGCTACTCTTGCTCGAACAGCAACTGACTGAAACTGCGACGGACTGTGATGTGTTCCTATTGGCAGAGCCTGCTTATCAAGGTAAAGCATTGGTACTTGCTGAGCAGTTGCGTGATCAGTTTGAAGAGGTACAATCTTCAATTCGCCTAAAAACAGGCTCGCAAGGCAGTATGAAAAGCCAAATGAAAAAAGCCGATCAATCAGGTGCAAAATTCGCCTTGATTTTGGGTGAGCGAGAATGGCAAGATCAACAGGTTTTGGTGAAAAACTTACAGACTGCTGATCAGCAACAGATTGCAATCGCTGAGCTTGCATCATTTTTAACCGCCACTTTTGGCAATTAATGTTTTTTCTCGCTAGGTTTTTCTTAGCGTAGCGCCCAAATGGGTAAAGGATAGATTCATGGTAGCAATGACTGACGAAGAACAGAAAGAACAGCTCAAGTCGTTTATGAAGCGGTACGGCTCGCCAATTATTATTGGTGTGCTTTTGGCGCTGTGTGCATTTTTTGCATGGCAGTGGTGGAATAAGAAACAAGCGATTGAGGCGAGTAATCGTACTGCGCAGTTCCAAGAAATTCTGAATCAACAAGAGAATGCCAATAGCGATGATGCAGCCTATAAAAAGTTGCAGGCGGATGCCAATACGTTAATCAAAGAAAGTCCTGATAGTGTACAAGCCTTACAGTCGCAATTAGTGCTTGCCAAGTTGGCATACGATAAACAAGACTATGCCAATGCCACGAAGATTTTGACCAATGCGCAAACTAGCAAGGTCGATGATGAGGGTTTAAAAGCCATTGTGAATGTGCGTTTGGCATATACGCATATCGAGCAGAATCAACTTGACCAAGCCTTAAAAACTTTGGATCAAGTGAAGTTAGAAAGCTTTATCCCAACGGTAGAAGAAGCACGTGGTGATATTTTTGTCGCACAGAAAAAAATTGAAGATGCGCAAAAAGCTTATAAAAAGGCGTGGGATGTTCTCGTTGAGCGTAAGCAAGCTCGTGAATTATTACAAATTAAATTGGCAAATGTCGGCGTAATGGTGGAAGATCCTGAAATTGAAAGCCCTATTCAGACACCTGCACAAGGCGCTTCACCATCAGTGAGTGCTGTTGAAGCAGAAAGTGCTGGACAAAGTACCACGACTGAAAATATTGCGAGTGAGTCTTAAGACATGAAAAAAATGATCAAACTTCCTTTTGCTGCGACCGTCTTGTCTTTGGCATTGATTGGCTGTGCCAGTAAGGGTGGGATCGAAGTCGAAGAGGCCAAACCAAATCCATTACCAAAGATTCAACCAACCCAAGCTTTGAATCAAGTCTTTTCGAATACTGTATCGTCTAGCCCGAAACATGACTCGCTACACTTACAGCTTGATCGTGCCAATAATGTATTTTATAGCGCAGACCCTGATGGTGAAGTTGCTGCATATGATGGCAAAAAACAACTTTGGGAAGTGCGTCCAACCAAAGACTTAACTGCGGGCGTATCTGTTGATGGCAATGTGGTTGTGGTTGGTAGTCGTCAAGGTAAACTGATTGCATTGAATGCACAAACTGGCGAAACGCTTTGGATACAACAACTTTCAGGTTCAATTTTAAGCCCGTCGTTGATTGAGCAAAATCGTGTTGTCACAATCACCAATGATGGTACGGTCTATACGCATGATGCACAATCAGGGCAAATGGTGTGGACATTTGACTTCCCAAATACACCGCTTAGTGTACGTGGTTATGCGATGCCGACTTTACTGGATAGTCGTACTGTTGGGATTGCAACAGCCAATGCCTATATCTATGCGCTTGACTTGATCACCGGTGTGCCTCGTTGGCAACGTCGTGTGGCTGTGAGCGAAGGACGTGGAGATATTGCACGTTTAGTTGATATTGACAGTCGCCCAGTCGTTGTTGATGGCAATATGGTCAGCGTGAGCTATCAAGGTCAAGTGACAGTGGTTGATTTAGCATCACAACGAGTACGTTGGACAGAGAAAGCAAGTAGCTTATCTAGCCCTGCTGCGGACTCAACTGCGGTCTACGTTGCCAATAGCGATGGACGCTTAGTCGCATATAATCTCGCAGATGGCGCAAAATTGTGGGAAAATGATCAACTGTTACATCGTGGTTTGAGCAATCCAGTGCTACTCGGTGGCGTCTTGGTGGTTGGCGATTATGATGGTGTTTTGCATTTGATCGACCCAACAACAGGTCAGCTACATGGTCGTGCTGAAACAAAAGGGCAAGTAAACAACCTACGTGTTGAGGATGATTTGCTTTATGTTTCAACGGACAAAGGACATTATACTGTTTGGCAAAATTTGGTGAACTAAGCTTCAACAAATCCAAAAAAGCCATAACTTGAAATTCTTTAAGATGCGTTTGATCAAGTAAAATATAGATCAAACGCATTTGTTTTTTTAAATTTTTAGCGTGTTAAATCGTTTATGAAACCTGTCATCGCACTTATTGGACGTCCTAATGTAGGGAAATCCACGCTTTTTAATCAAATCACCAAAAGTCGTGATGCTTTGGTGGCGGACTTTGCTGGCTTAACACGCGACCGTAAATACGGCGATGCGACTTATCAAAATAAGTCTTTTATCGTGGTTGATACAGGTGGTATCGGTGAAAGCGAAAATGGTATTGACGCTTACATGGCAGAGCAATCACAAACGGCAATCCATGAAGCAGATATTGTCTTATTTGTGGTTGATGCACGTGCAGGCTTGCTTGCCTCTGATGAGCAAGTGGCAAGAGAATTACGCACTTTAGGCAAAAAGGTTTATCTCGTTGCCAATAAAGTTGACGGTACACATGCCGAAGCTGCGGTCGTCGAATTTTATAAACTCGGACTAGGTGAACCAATCCAAGTAGCAGCAAGTCATGGGCGTGGTATTGCGCAAATGCTTGAAGATGTCTTGGTCGATGTGCCTGAAGATGAAAACCCTGAAGAGCTTGATAAGCAGACAGGGCTTCGCTTGGCAATGATCGGTCGCCCAAATGTGGGTAAATCGACCTTAGTCAATCGTCTACTTGGTGAAGAACGTGTCGTGGTTTTTGATATGCCTGGGACGACACGTGATTCAATCTATATTCCATTTGAGCGTAACGAACGTCAATATACTTTAATTGATACCGCAGGTGTTCGCCGTAAAGGGAAAGTCGATGAGTCGATAGAAAAATTCTCTATCGTCAAAACCTTGCAAGCGATCAAAGATGCGCATGTGGTTGTGATCGTTATTGATGCAAGAGAAGGTATCGTCGAACAAGATTTGCACCTCATCGGCTATGCGCTAGAAGCAGGTCGAGCGATGGTCATTGCCATTAATAAATGGGATGGCATGAGTGAATATGAGCGCAAACAAGTGAAGAATGACGTCGAGCGCCGCTTTGACTTTATTCCGTGGGCAAAGATTCATTTGATTTCTGCTTTACATGGCACAGGTGTTGGCGATCTATATCCGTCAATCCATCGTGCTTACGAGTCTGCAAATCTCAAAGTCAGCCCTGCAAAACTTACGCAAATTCTCAATGATGCAACCGATCAACATCAACCGCCACAGGTGCAAGGGCGTCGTATCAAAATGCGTTCATGGGAATAAAGTCGATAAAACGCCTGCGGACTATCGTCGTTATTTGGAAAATGTATTCCGTAAAGTCTACAAACTCGAAGGCACGCCAGTACGCATTGACTTCAAAACTTCTGCGAATCCATTTGAAGGGCGTAAGTCACAACTCGATGAGCGCACTGCAGCACGTCGTCGTCGCTATGTCCAAAAGTTTAAAAAGGCTGAGAAAAAGTACAAGCGTTAAAATCGTATTCATAGATAATTGATCATTAGACCAAGCTTT
>LULM01000138.1_pt1 | contig 23788 bp, 22 predicted proteins | sample 728151 | NCBI WGS metagenome assembly LULM01 (sample SAMN03860289, study PRJNA289734) | marine metagenome | biome: seawater column; feature: ocean; material: water; isolation source: Red Sea water column Station 149 - depth 200m | place: Saudi Arabia: Red Sea | collected 2011-10-15 | depth 200 m
CAAGCGTCGCGAGGCCGTCGAGACCCGCAACCAGGCCGAGGCGCTCGTCCACACCACCGAGAAGTTCATCGCCGAGAACGGCGACAAGGTGGGCGACGACGTGAAGTCGCAGGTCCAGGCCGACGTCGACGCGCTGAAGTCGGCGCTCGAGGGCGACGACAACGACGCCGTCCAGGCAGCCGTCACCAAGCTCGGCGAGTCGAGCTCGAAGATGGGCGAGGCGATGTACGCCGCGGCCGCCGCCGAGCAGCAGGCTGCTGGGACCGACGCTCCCGCCGGTGAGTCGACCGACTCCGACGACGACGTCGTCGACGCCGAGATCGTCGACGACGAGGAGAAGAAGTGACGTCCGAGCCCGAGGGCACCACTCCCGACCCGGAGACCGCCGGGGAGGGAGTGGCCGACGAGGCCGTGGAGGTGCCGACGGGCGAGGAGGAGGTCGTCGAGGAGGTTGCGTCCGACGACGCGCCGACCGAACCGACCGCCGAGCAGCAGCTCGCGGAGCGCACCGCCGACCTGCAGCGGCTGCAGGCCGAGTACGTCAACTACCGCAAGCGGGTCGAGCGCGACCGCGCGCAGGCTCGCCAGCAGGGCGAGGCCGCGGTGCTGCGCTCGCTGCTGACGGTGCTCGACGACATCGGCCGCGCGGAGCAGCACGGTGAGCTCTCGGGCGGCTTCAAGGCCGTCGCCGACGCGCTCACGCAGGCGCTCAAGGCGCACAAGCTGGAGGCGTTCGGTGCCGAGGGCGACCCCTTCGACCCCCGGCTGCACGAGGCGCTGTTCGCGGCGGGCGAGTCCGCCGAGGTGAGCGTCACGTCGGTCGGCCCGGTCGTGCGCACCGGCTACAAGGTCGGCGACGAGGTCCTGCGGCACGCGCAGGTCGGGGTCGTCGAGCCCGCCGAGGGCGACGCGCCGGCCACGTCGGCCGAGACCTCCGACGACGAGTGAGCGGCGGTGGGGCGGCGACCACGGTCGCCGCCCCGCCCGCACCACCAGAGACCATCGCGACACGAGAGGAAGGGGTGAGCCGTGAGCAACCCGAGTGACTGGGCGAGCAAGGACTTCTACAAGACGCTGGGCGTGTCCAAGGACGCGTCGACCGACGAGATCAAGAAGTCCTACCGCAGGCTCGCGCGGGAGAACCACCCCGACTCCAACCCGGGGAACAAGGCCGCGGAGGAGCGCTTCAAGGAGGTCTCCGAGGCGTACGCCGTCCTGTCGAGCCCCGAGAAGCGCAAGCAGTACGACGAGCAGCGGACGCTGTTCGGGCAGTTCAAGGGTGGTTTCGGCGGTGGTGGCTTCGGCCAGCCCGGCGGCGGCTACGGCGGTCAGAACGCCACGGACTTCGACCTGAGCGACCTGCTCGGTGGCATCTTCGGCGGCGGGGGTCGCGGCGGACGTCGTCGCCCGCCGCAGGGACGTCGCGGTGACGACATCGAGACCGAGGCGACGATCACGTTCCAGCAGGCGGTCGAGGGCGCGACCCTCCCGCTGCGGATGACGAGCGACGAGGCCTGCCCGACCTGCCACGGCACGGGCGCGAAGCCCGGCACGGTGCCGAAGGTGTGCACGAAGTGCCAGGGCAGCGGCATGCAGACGAGCGCGTCCGGTGGTGTCTTCGCGATGACCGAGCCGTGCTCGCAGTGCCGCGGTCGCGGCCTGGTCGTGGAGCACGAGTGCGCCACCTGCCGCGGCACGGGCCGTGCCCCGTCGAGCCGCACCCTGCAGGTGCGGGTGCCGGCCGGGGTGAAGGACGGCCAGAAGATCCGGCTCAAGGGCAAGGGCGGACGAGGCGAGGGCGGTGCGCCCGACGGCGACCTGTTCCTGCTCGTCCACGTCGAGCCGCACACGATGTTCGGCCGCAAGGGCGACCACCTGACCATCACGGTGCCCGTCGCGTTCGACGAGGCCGCCCTCGGCGCGCAGATCAGCGTGCCGACGCTCGACGGCCCCCCGGTGCGGCTGAAGGTCCCGGCGGGCACACCGTCGGGCCGGACGTTCCGCGCCAAGGGCAAGGGCGCGGCCACGAAGGCCGGCACCCGCGGCGACCTGCTGGTCACCGTGGAGGTGCAGGTACCCACCGACCTCGACGACGCCCAGCGCGCGGCGGTCGAGGCCCTGCGTCAGGCGCGCGGCGCCGCCACCCCGCGTGACGGCCTGTTCGAGGAGGTCGGGACGGCATGACCGACATGCCCTTCACCCCGCCGGGTCCCGACGCGAAGGTGTTCGTCATCAGCGTCGCGGCCGAGCTGTCGGGGCTGCACCCGCAGACGTTGCGCACCTACGACCGGCTCGGCATCGTCGAGGCCGGTCGCACCGGCGGCGGCGGTCGTCGCTACTCGCTGCGCGACGTCGAGCTCCTGCGCACCGTCGCGCGTCTCACCGCCGAGGGCCTGGGCCTCGAGGGCGTGAAGCGCGTGATCGCGCTCGAGAACCAGGTGCTGGCCCTCCAGCAGAAGGTCGCCGAGCTCCAGACGGAGCTCGCGGCCGCGCACCACGCGCTCGGCACGGTGCAGAACCTGCCGGTGCTGGCGCAGCAGACCCAGCTCACCGTCTGGCGCCGCCCCAGCCGCTGAGGCTAGGCGCTCTGGACCTCCGCCTCCCAGCCCGGGACGGCGAGGCGCAGGGCGACGAGCAGCTCGAGGCGGCGGTCGGGGTCGGTCAACGGGTCGTCGAGCATGCGCTTCGCGGTGGCGAGACGCGTGTGGATGGTCTGCGCAGGCGTGCCCGTCTGGCGGGCGAGCACGTTGACGGGCGTGCCGTGCCCCAGCCAGTCCAGGACGGTGCGCCCCAGGGCTGCGCGGCGCACCGCAGGCAGCTCGAGGAACGGTCCGAGACGTGAGCCGGTGAGCAGGTCGGCGAGCAGGGGCGAGCCGTGCACCATCACCTGCGTCAGGACGTCGCGGGTCTGCGTGACCGGCGCGCCCGGGACGGCGACGGCGGCGGTCGTGCGGGTCAGGCGGGCGGCCTCGGGTAGCTCGACGAGGGGTACGACGGGCCGGGTCGAGGGCCGCGTCGGGGTCGGTCGCCACGACCGGCGTGAGGCGGACGGCTGGGTCGAGGCCGCAGGCCAGGGCGAAGCCACGCAGGGTCCGGACGTCTCCCGCGCCGAACGCGGCGCGGGACAGGGCGTGACGACGCCGCTCCGGCGCGAGCGCGTGGAAGCGCTGCATCGTCTGCATGCCTTGGCGGATGTGCCCGAGGATGCGCATCAGGTACTCCTGCACCGACCGCGACAACGCCTCGGAGTCGAGCTGGTCGAGCTGGTGCAGCAGCACCGGCATGACGTGGCGGCGCAGGCCCCGCCCGATGGCGCGCAGCGCGACCGTGAGGTCGTCGTCGGTCAGCCCGTGCACGGTCTGCAGCTCGCCGAAGTGCGTGCACTCGGCGGCCACCGCCTGTGCGGCGGTCCGGGGGTCGCCGTCGTGCGCGAGGAACGCGTCGACGCACGCGCCGGCGAGCCGAGCGCTGACGACCGCTCCGTTCGGGACGGAGTCGCGCACGAGTCTCTCGACCTGGCCACGCAACCCCGCCCCGTCAGGGAGGGAGTTCGACGGGTGGTGCGGGAGGGATGGGTGCACCTCTCCCGTCGTCGTCATGGGTGCACGGTCACAGGGGCCGCAGGGTCGAGTCAACGCACTTCGTCCGACCGACCCGAACCGGGCGGAAATTTGTCACGCGGGTGACAAGTCAGGAGACCGTACGAGACCCCGACGACAGGGCCGTGACGCCCGCGGAGAGCCCGGCCGCGACGCTCGCGAGACCGGGACCCAGCAGGCCCCCGGCGGCGAGGGCGCCCGCGACCGCGCTGCACGTCAGCGCCACGACGAGCCCACGTCGCGCCGCCCTGACGGCGGAGCGGGACGCGCGCAGCGCGGTGGCGACCCGCAGCACGTCGAGGTCGGGCAGACCGAGGTCGTCGGCCAGCGTCGTCGACGGCGCGACGTGCAGCACCCGCTGGCCCTCACGGGAGCGGGTCTCGACGTCGGCCTCCTGCCCGGCCGCGTCGACGTCGCCCGCAGCGTCGACGACGCCCACCTGGAGCCCGACCTCGCGGGTGCGGGCGTCGGTGTCGGAGGAGCGGAGGGCGACGTCGAGGCCGAGGTCGCGCAGGGCCTGCACGCCCTCGGCGGCGTCGGGGCGGACGTCGTCGCCGACGGTGAGCGTGCCGAGCACGCGCGCGTCGACCGACCTGAGACGCCCGCGTCGCCATGGCTCTGCACCTCGGTGACCCGGCCGCGGCCGGAGAGTCGGGAGATCGCCCGGGCGACCCGGTCGTCGCGCTCGTGCTGCAGGGCGCCGGCGAACCAGCGCAGGTTGCGGTCGTGGTCGGGCTCGACGGGGTCGACCGACGTGACCCGGAGGCCCCCGGTGGTGACGGTGCCGTCCTTGTCGAGCAGGACGACGTCGGCGGCAGCGACCTCGGCGACGGCGGTCGGGCTCGGCAGCCCGATGTCGCGGCGGGCGACGCCGGCCCGCGGCCGCGACCAGGAGCCCGCGCTCGGGGCTGTCGGCGACGCCCCATCCCGCGCCGGCCGCGACGGCGCCGACGGTGACCACGACGGTGACCGCGCTGGGCAGGTCGACGAGGCTCTGCTGCCCGCGCCAGCGGAGCACGACGCTGAGCAGGGCCGCCGACGCGACGACGGCGACGGCCATCGTCGGGGTGGCGTCGACGAACGTCTCGACGACGGTGGCGGCGAGGGCGACGACGAGGCCGAGGCTGCCGAGCACGCCGGGACCGAGGCGTCGGCGGGCCAGCTCGGCCGCCGCCTCGCGGTGCACCGGCACGGCCAGCGCGGCGGCGAGGACGGCGACACCGGCCAGCACCCAGCGCCAGCCGTCGAAGTGCAGGTCGGGCACCATCGACACGCTGACGGTCGACGCGGTGAGCAGCGCCCCGAGGACGAAGGTGAGCGCGAGGCACCGGTGTGGGCCGCGTGAGGAGAGGCCGGTGGCTGCGTGTGCCGCGGTCACGGGGCGTCCTCCGCCCGGAAGCGTTCGAAGTCGCTCTGGTCGCCGGCCTTCCAGAGCGGCACGCTCGCCTTGAGCAGCATCGTCAGCTGCACGAGGAACTCGGTGTCGTGCATCGCCTCGCCGAACAGCTCGTTGATGCGCTTCCAGCGGTAGCGGACCGTCTGCGGATGCACCCCGAGGCGCGCGGCGATCGCCGGGGCGCTGTCGCGGGTCTCGAGCCAGACGAGCAGCGTCTCGGACAGGATCTCGCGCGAGTTCGGGGTCTCGGCCAGCAGCGGGCTGAGCAGCTCCTGCCCGAGCTGCTGGCGGAGCGTCGGCTCGGCGTGCAGCCAGATCTGCGTGCGGTGCGCCCGACAGTCGACCACCTGCGCGTCGGGGATGACCCCGCGACGCACCAGCTCGAGCGCCCGCCGCGCCCAGCGGAACGCCGAGGGCACGTCGGCGGGCTCGACGGCCCAGCCCACGGCGGCGCCGAGGTCGCGGCGTTCGCCCCCGAGCTCGGCCACGGCGAGCACGATCGAGGACGGGATCCGCCAGACCGTGTCGCTGCCCGGCTCGGCCGTGCCGGTGAGGAGCTGCTCGGCGAGCACGGCGCGGGCGCGGTTCGGGTCGGCCTCGCGCTGACGCACGGTCTCGGTGTGTCCGGCCTCCACCTGCGCGACGAGGTGGTCGACGAACGCGAGCAGGCCGTCGGAGACGACCGCAGGCGTCGTGCCGTCGACGGTCAGGTGCTGGAACCGTGACCACGCCGTGCGCGTGCCGGTGCCGAGCGCCAGGTGGAAGTCGTCGAGGGATCGGCTCGCGCGCGCCTCGCAGCGACCGACCGAGCGGAACATCTCGTCGAGACCGCGGTCGCGGTGGGGTGCGCCGTCGAGCTCGTCGAGGAAGCGGTGCAGCGCGGTGGTGACCGCCTCGACCACGATCGGGTGGCGGGGCGACTCGCCGTAGTAGGCGATGCGCGCGCAGACGGCGTCGACGATCGAGGCGGCCAGCTCGGGCACCTCGCGACGCAGGCGCCGGGCGTGGGAGGCGACGAGGTCGGACGTGGGGCGGTCCGCGGACAGCGTCATGGCGCGGATCCGTGCGATCCAGGTCCCATCGTCGGCTCCCCGTTCCGATGACTCGTGTGGCTGCACCGAGTTCTACCCCGCCATCGGGCGCACGTCAACGATGCGCCGACGCTGCGACGCGGTCGGGCCGGGGTCGGACGTGGTGCGCAGGGCCGTGCCCTCCTGTCGTCGCTCGGACGGTCCACTCCGGACCGCGCCCCCGTCGAGGACTGTGCCTCACGACGCGCGTCGGCGGCGACCGGCCGAGCGTTGCCCACCCGGTTCTTGTCATGCGGGTGACAAGAACCGCGCCGATTTGCGACTGCCGGCTCCGAACGCGCGACGCCGACCCGCCGCGTACGACACGGTCTGGCCAGACATGTGACCCAGCGCACTGTGCTGCGTCCGCGCCGTCCCGCACCCAGGGACGTCGTGCCCCCCGATGTCGGTACGGAAGGACACCCATGAGGCTCGGATCTCGACGGACGACCGCCGCGGTCGCTGCAGGTGTGGTGGCGGTGGCCGGCCTGGTGGTCGTGGCGGCCCCCAGCCAGGCGGCGCTGCCGACCAGCGGCGACCGGATCGCGCACTGGGAACGTGGACAACGTCGTGGCGCTGACGGACCGTCAGGAGGTGCACTTCTACGGGTCGTCGAACCTGCAGGTGCCTGCCGGTCTCGACGGGTCGACGGTCCGTGACGTCGACGTCAGCGGGCCGGTCCTCGGCGTCGTGACGGCGAGCGGCGACGTGACGACGTGGAACCGGTTCGGGGGCGACCAGCCCGCACCGCAGCCGCCCGCTGACCTGTGCCCAGCGACCCAGCTCTCGGTCGGCGGCACCGTCGACTTCGCGGTGGTGCGTTGCGAGGACGGTTCGGTCGAGGCATTCGGCCGCAGCGGGGTGCGGTGGAGCGTGCCCGCCGACCTGCCCGAGGTCACCGAGGTCCGGGGCGGCTTCCTGTCCGGTGCGGCCGGACCGATCGTCCGCGTGCTGACGAAGGACCAGAAGGTGCTGCAGTGGGCACCGTCCAGCTCGACCGCACCCGTCACGGCGTCGGAGAACCCGGTGACCCAGGGCAAGCAGGTGGCGAGCCTGACGACGGCCACCGCGCTGACGACGTCGGGCGCCTTCCTCGACCTCGGGATCAACGACCAGCTGGCCCCGACCCGTCCCGTGCGACGCGGCGGTGCCACTCCGGCGCTGCTGGCCAAGCCGCTCGCGCACGTCGCCGTCGCCGACACCGGTGCCGGCCAGTACCTCACGCGCGACGGGGAGTTCGACGGCTGGAGCCCCGACACCGGCGTCATGATCGAGCTGCGCAAGCTCCCGACGCGACTGTCGGGGGCGAGCCTCGTGTCCGTCGGCACGGCGTCCGGGCACAGCGCGGTCATCGTCGCGGACACGGCGGCACCCGAGGGCCCGAAGGTCACGGCGCCGTCCCAGGTCTCCGGTGCCACCAACGGCGCCGCGCGTCCCGGTGACACGCTCACGGGCAAGGCTGCGACCTTCGACCCGGCCTCCGACGACGTGACCACCCAGTGGCTCGTGGACGGCAAGCCGGTCGCCGGCACGCAGGACCAGCCGACGTTCGCGGTGACCTCCGCCCAGGTGGGCAGCACGATCGCCTTCCGCACCAGCGCGGCGTTCCCGGACGCCGGCGACCCCCTGGTCTCGGACTCCTCGACGATCAGCGTGGTGAAGGCCGAGGGCCCGAGCGTGGTGAGGGGGGGGTCAGGGGACGCCGGATGCGAAGGAGCTGTTGCTGACCGAGGACATGGTGGGCAAGAAGGTCCGGTTCGTGACGGTGGGCTACTTCGCCGACGACGTGGAGGTGGAGTCGGTCTCGGATCCGTTGACCGTCCGGGTGAAGCTGGCCGAGGTCTCTCCGCCGACGGTCGAGGGGACGCCTGAGGTGGGTGCGACGTTGAAGGTCGCGAAGCCTGCGGTGTTCAACGACGACTCGCCCGACGTGACGATCTCGCACAAGTGGTACCGCGACTTCGTGACCGTGGTCGGTGAGGGAGACACCTACACGCTGACCAAGGACGACGTCGGCTCGACGATCTACTACAGCGCCGAGGCGATCCGTCCGGGTGAGGCGTTCCCGGCGTACTCTCATCGAGGGCGACGCCGTGGTCGGCAAGACGCTCACCGCCTCGCCCGCCCCGTCGAGCGACGACGACGCGATGGTCGCGTTCCAGTGGTTCGCCGACGGTCAGCCGATCGACGGTGCGACCGAGAAGACCCTGGTGCTCACCGACGCGCTCGTCGGGAAGCCGGTCACGGTCCGCCAGACGGTGTCGCGCGACGGCGCGACCGAGCCGGGCGCCAACCTCGCGCAGGCGACGTCGGAGCCGCGCACCGTGCGCGCCAAGCCGGTCGACCTGACGGTCACGAAGCCCGCCACCGTCGAGGGCAAGCGGATCGTCGGCCAGACGGTGACCGGGTCGCCGGCCACGTTCAGCGATCCCGAGGCCGGCGTGACCAGCTACTGGATGGTCGACGGCAGGCGCACCGCGGCGACCGGCGCCACCCTCACGCTCACGTCCGAGCACGTCGGCGCCTCGATCCGGTACGTCAGCGTCGCCGAGCGCGCCGAGGACGACGCCACGGCGGAGTCGGTGAGCGAGGGCCAGGTCGGCCCGGTGCTCGCGCAGGTGGCCGTGAAGACCGCGACGAGGCTGTCGGGCACGGCCAAGGTCGGCAAGACGCTGACGGCCACCCCCGCGACGTTCACCGGTGGTGAGCTGACGGTCGACGGCTCCTGGTGGGCCGACGGGCAGAAGCTCGACCAGGGCGGACTGAAGCTGCCGCTCACCGCCGAGCTCGAGGGCGCGGTGATCACGTTCCGTGCCACGGCCAGCCGCTCGGTCGACGGCATCGACGAGCAGAAGTCGTCGGACGCCTCGAGCCGGAAGGTGGCTGCGGCCGATTCGTCGACCCCACCCACCACGCCGCCGACGACTCCGCCGGGCGGTGGCACCGACCCGAAGCCCCCGGCGGCCGGACAGCCGTCGACGGACATCGTGAAGGGCTCGACGACGGTGGAGCGCGGCGACGTGCTCACGCTCCAGCTGAGTCCCAAGCGCGCCGGCGACAAGGTCGTCGTGATGCTGTTCTCGACCCCCACCAACCTCGGCACCCACACGGTGGCGGCCGACGGCACGGTGCGGGTGCGGATCCCGCAGGGCGTCGACCTCGGACGACACCGGATCGCGGTGTACGACGCCGCGTCGGGCGCGCTGCTCGCGTGGCAGGCGATCACGGTGGTCGACTCCGCCGGTGGCTCGGGCGCAGGTGGAGTGGGCGCTGGTGGCGCGGCGAGCCTCCCGGACACGGGCACCTCGGTCGACGCGCAGCTCGTCGGTCTCGGCGCTGCCCTGCTGCTGGTCGGCGCGGGGGCGATCGGCTACCGCTCCCGTCGCCGCCCGCGGCACCGGGTGGGCTGACGTAGGACGCTGGGGTGGGGTTGGTGGGCCGGACGGTCCGCCGCCCCCTGCCTTCGTGAGGACTTGTCACCTTCACACGAGAGGGTTGCTGTGAGTGGCCGTGCCGGTGGCGTCGGTGTGCGTCGCCGCTCCTGCCTCGGCCGGGAGCCATGAGGTAGCCGTGGGAGGAAGCGACTCAGGGTCCGACCACCCTGTCACCGCGTCGAGCATCGCGTCGCCACAGTGGGTGTACGAGACGCAGAGTGGTTCCTCCCTGAGCACCGGGTGCTCCAGCACCCGGCTCGACCTGACGGTCCGGTCGGGCGCGAGCTCCAGTGCGTTCGCCGTCGTGCCAGGCGGGTCGAGCACCGGGTGCAGCGGCCCGCTGAGCGTCATCAGCCATGTCCACGTCGGCACGTGGCAGCTCGACCTCACGGGGCCCGCGACCGGAGGTGGTGCCGACGTCGTCGACGGCGTGCTGCGGCACGTGCGGATCGACCAGGCGAACGCGGCCTGCAGGTTCTCGGTCGTCGGCGAGGCTCGTGTGCGGTTCCACGAGGCGACACAGCGTCTCGAGGTCGTCGAGACAGGACGCTCTGGGCGCCTGCGTCAGAGCGGTGTCGTCGGATGCCTGGGGCAGATCCGCGACGGTGGGGCGGTCGACTGGAAGGTCACCTTCGACCTCGCCTCGCCGGACGGGGTGGTCACGGTCAGGTGAGAGTGCCGGCGCAGCGCGCAGACTGAAGGTCGCCCCGGGCCAGCGGTGCTCAAGATCTCTCGCGCACCCGTTCCCCAGCGGCCCCGTCCACTGGCGCACTTCGGCTTCGCAAGGTTCCGCGTTCGGCGTTCTCGTCTCCCGGTGAGACCCCGGGACGGCCCCGGCCCCCTCAGCGACGGGCGGTGCGCGGAGCCTCGTCCGGGATGGGGAAAGGCTTCGGTACGGTCACGATCTTCGGGTTCGGGTGGGTGGAGTCGAAGCACCCAGCTCGGGGATCGTCGGGGCGGGTCACGCCCGTAGGGATCGGCCGGGCGTCGAACTTCTCGTCGTAGATCTGGCAGTTGGTCGCTCCGATGCGGATCGACAACGGAGCGCCGTCCTCCGAGACGGCGGCCGTCAGGAGCGGGGACACGTCGTCGCCGGAAGCAGTGGTGCAGCCGACGAAAGCCGGGATGTCGATCGTGCCCTGCAAGGTCCCACCGTTGATGCCGTACTGGTAGATCTCTGGATCGAACACCACGTCTTCCATGTTCCGCTGCGGGTTGACGAGTGTGGGATCGGAGTCGACCGCGAGACGTCGGCTGCTGAGATTCACGGCTCCGAGGGATCCGGTGCTGCAACGAGGGCCTAGTTGGACGTCCACCCCGTCGACCTTGAGGCGGGTCACTCCGATGCTCACCCTTGCCTCGAGCGATGCTGATTCCACGACCGAGGTCGTGTCGTTCCCCCCCCCTGCTCAGGGTGTAGTCGTGAGGTCGAAACCTCAGTGGTTCGGGCACGCCGTCGGCACGACGCTCCTGGCGAACTTGGAGCGTGATCTCGGCCGGGACGGACCCGAATGCGAGAGTCCGGACATGTATCGGTGCGGAATATCCGTAGGGGGCTGGGGAGCCGGAGGGTGACACGAAGAAAGCCTGCGTGTCGTACCAGAACTCCGTACCAGTCTTCTCCCCGGCGGCCCCGTCTGGCCAGTTCTTGTAGGTGAAGATCACGGAGGTCGACATCATCGAGAGCGGGACCTGGGCCCACTGCTTGGTCTTCGGTGAGCCGGCGCGGCCAACTTGAGGGAAGTTCAGCCAAGAGCCGTTCGTGGCGTAGCGATCAGGATCCGGCAGTGACTCACAGCTGTTGAGCGTCCCCTCCGGATACTCCGCGCCGATGCTCGGGCAAGGGATGAAGGGCAAGCCCGGAACCGGACCGTCCGCTGCTCCCGCCGAGGGGGTCGACGCGCCGACGAGAGCAAGCGCGCTCAGAACGAGGGGAATGGCGGTGGCAAGAACGCGAAGGCGTCTCGCCCCGGCACGTGAAGGCCGCGGCATGTGAGCACCGTCTCAATCCGAACCGCACGCGTCAACGGTCAGGGACGGTGCGCACGCGTGAGTGGCCGGAAGTTGTCACGGACGTGACAAGCGCCGTTGCCGACGCGGCGCGATGACCGTCCGGAGCTTCACGACCGATGTGGGCGGAAGTTGTCAGGTGCATGACAATTTTGCGCGCGTTCGTTCGCTCGGACTGGAAGAGGGCTTGCCGGGTCGAGGTCGGCTGTGACGCCATGGGGTCGTGACCGCGGTCACATGACCTCATCGGCAGATCGGAAGGAACACCATGAAGATCAAGCACGCAGCCATCGGTACCGCCGCCCTCGCTCTCGCAGGAGTCGCGGCGGCGGGTCCGGCGCTCGCCACCGGCAGCTCCTACACCGTCGCGGTCGGCGGCAGCTCCGCTGCCGGGACCCACAACATCACCGCTGCGTCGACGGGATCGCTCAGCTTCGCGGTCCCCACCCTCAGCATGAGCTGCACCAGCGCGGCCGTTCCGTCGTCGCCGGCCTCGACGGTGTCCTCGGGCACCGGCGTGGTCGACATCGCCGCCATCAACAAGATCAACTTCAGCGGCTGCACGGGCCCCGGCGGGAGCCTCACGGTCACCACCAGCGGCTCCTGGAAGCTGCACGGCACGAGCGCCGCCACCAGCGGCTCGTCCGACGTCGTGAGTGGTCACGTGGAGAACATCACCGCTGTCGTCTCGAACGCCGTCTGCCGCTTCACCGTCACCGGCTCCGCCAACGGCAGCTTCAACGAGGCCAACCAGCAGCTCAACGTCAACGAGACCGGCTTCACGGGCAACCTGAAGGTCTCGAACGTGACCGGCTGCCTCGGCCAGGTGCAGAACGGTCAGTCCGCGAACTTCACCGGCAACTTCCAGGTGACGTCGCCCGACGGCGCCATCAACGTCAGCTGAACCTGACGGACTCGCCAGCGACGTCGGGTGGGGTCGAGCGAACCTCGGCCCCACCCGCATCCCCACGGGGCGTGGAGCACGTGCTCGACGCCCCTCCAGCACCTCCGAGAACTCACGGCTCGATCTCCGCGTCGCGGTCCGCGCAGCGGCCCAGGGGCGCCCACCTCCCAAGGAGCACACATGACCACCACCCCCACCGCCCGCTGGCGCCAGCGCGCTGCCGTGGCAGCCACCGGCGCGGCCGTCGCGCTCGTCCCGCTGGCGGCACACGCCGCCACGATCGTCACCATCAACTACGACGCCCAGGGCACGTCGCACATCGCGAAGACGAACTCCGACGTCGCGCTCGGCCCCACCACGCTGCGCACCGACCTCGACATCGACACCGGTGACTTCACCGGCTCGCTGCCCCTGCCTGGCACCTCGACCGAGTTCAAGATCGCCGGGTTCCTCCCGGTCAAGGCGAACGTCGACTTCGTCGAGGCCGCGCCGCTGACGGGCAACATCAACCTGACGCAGACGCAGGCGCAGGTCAGCTCCACCGCGACGTACTACGTGAAGCTGTCGAACATCAAGGTCGCCGGCTTCCCGACGTTCGCCGGTTCGAAGTGCCAGACCAAGGTGCCCGTCACCATTCCCGTCGGCACGCGCCCGGACGAGGGCTTCGACCTCATCAACGGCGGCGAGCTCGTCGGCACCTACACGATCGGCAAGTTCGAGAACTGCGGCATCAACACCCCGCTGATCAACAGCCTGGTGCCCGGCTCGGGCAACACCGTCGACATCACGGTGACGAACGGCGTCATCGCGGAGTAGTCCCGTTCCGTCCAGGTCGGCCCCGCGTCACGTCCGACGCGGGGCCGACCTGCTCCGGAACTGCTCGAGAAGGAGAGTCCTCATGGCCGTCCCACGCATCGCACGTCGCACCATCCTGGCTCTTGCCGCCGCCCTCGCCCTCTCCGTCGGGTTCGGCCCGGCAACTGCGGCGGGGAACAGCGTCACCGTCGCCGTTGGCGGGTCCTCTGTGCCGGGGGCGCACTCCGTCACGGCCGCCACTTCCGAGGTCGTCTCATGGGCTTCGCCGATCCTGGCCTGGAGCTGCACGCAGGCAAGGATCCCGGCGAGCCCTGTGTCGGACGTCAGCTCCGGCGCGGGCGTGACCGACGTCCTACAGATCCGCGCACTGCTGTTCAGCTGCGTATGGCCCGGAGGATCGATTGCGACGTCGTTGACCGCTCCGGCGGCCTTCCACGTCACCGGTCCGGCCACGTCGGGGAGCAGCGACGTCGTCCAGGGCCGGATCGATGGCGTCACCATCAGAGCACGGAACGCGATCTGTGACTTCACGGTCAGCGGTTCCATGCGAGCGTCGCTGAACGAGGCTTCGCAGCAGCTGACCGTCGATGAGTCCGGCTTCACGGGGAACCTCAAGATCTCACAGGTCCAGGGATGTCTTGGCCAGGTGCAGAACGGGCAGGCGATGAACCTCAGCATGACCCTGCAGCTCACCTCGCCCGACGGTGCCGTCAACATCAGCGGGTCGTGAGGTCGGGCGGCCGGCTCCTGATGCCTGATGTTCCGCTGATGGCCGCGAAGTGACACCGACCATCCCTTTCAGTCCAGGAGGACTCATGACGATCACGCGTATCTCGCGACGAGCCCTCGGTGCCGCTGCCGCAGCTCTCGCCCTCGCCGCCGGAGTGGGCCCGGCAGTCGCGACCGGTAACGCCTACCGCGTTGCCATCGGTGGGAACTCAGCGACAGCTGCTCACCCCATCACCGCCACGACGACGATGTCCGTCGGCTGGGCGTCCCCCACACTCACCTGGGGCTGCACCTCGGCGACCGTACGGGCCTCGGCTCTGGCCGCGGCGCAGGCCGGGTACCCGGTCACGGACATCCTGCGGTTCCCCACGTTCGACTTCCGGGGCTGCACGTTCCCTGGGGGAGCCATGGCCACCACGACGGCCGGCGAGTGGCAGTTCCATGCCGACGGACCTGCGACGTCCGGAGCGGCGGACGTGGTGGAGGGCCACCTGGACCACCTCAGTCTCACCTGGAGGAACGCCGTCTGCTCGATCACGGTGAGCGGTCGCGCCGCCGCCTCCTTCAACGAGGCCACGCAGCAGCTGGTCATCGAGGAGAGGGGCTTCACCGGTGATCTCACGACGTCCGGTGTGGTCGGCTGCCTGGGGCAGGTGCGGAACGGTCAGCCCATCAACCTCTCGATGAGGCTCCAGCTCACCTCGCCGGACGGCGACATCAACATCAGCGGGTCGTGAGACTCGAGTCGAGGCTGAGGCGAGCAGGCGGCCGACGCTAGGGGACGGCTCGTGGACGAAGCCTTTTCAGGCTGCTACGCATCGGTATCCTGAAGGTGGCGCGGGCTCGGGAACGCCTTCCGATCTGCCGAGACGACAGCCTCCTGGGCCCGCGCCACCTTCCGCGCGGTCAGACCGCGCGGCGCCACCGCAGCATGCTCGACTCCAGTGCGTTGAGGAGCGTCGCCGTCTGGGTGGGGTCCTCCAGGCGCGAGCCGAAGAGGTCGCGCAGGCGACGCAGGCGGTGACGCACCGTCTGGTCGTGCACGCCCAGCTCGGACGCCAGGGCCGGAGCACTGTGGTGCGTCTGCAGCCACAGCAGCAACGTCTCGGCGAGCGCCATGCGCCGCTTCGGGGTCTGGGCGAGCAGCGGCGCGAGCTCGCGCTCGTCGAGCAGGCGCCGCAGGGCGGGGTCGGCGTGCGTGCACAGCAGGTCCTGGTGCTGCTCCACCTCCACCAGGCCGTCGGCGGCCGCCGAGATCACGCCCTCCTGCAGCAGCGAGAGACCGCGCGACGCCCAACGGCACGCCAGGTGGGTCTGGGCCGGGGGCACGCTCCACGCGAGCGACACCGCCTCGCCGGTGCGGTCCGCGACGTCGCGGGCGAGCGCGTGCGTGACGTCCGGCGCGGCCACGACGATGAGTCGGCCGTGCTGCACGCCGGAGAGCGCCCCGGTGAAGGTGCTGGCCAGGCGTGTCGTCTCCTCAGTGTCGCGGGTGACCGCGACGACGACCTCGTCGGGGAGCGTCCAGGAACATCGCTCCGCCAGCATCGCCAGCTCCGACGGGCAGGTGCCGCGCAGCAGCCCGACGAGCATGGCCGCGCGGCCCTCGTCGTGGTCGCGGCGAGCGCGGGCGCTGGCCCGGGCGAACCCGCGCACGGCGTGCTCGAAGAGCCGCTTCTGGTAGGCGAGCAGGCCCGCGCCGAGGGCGCTGACGACCTCGGCCGACTGGCCCAGCTCGCTCGCCGCGAGCTGCAGGTCGGTCCACGACTCCTGCGTCGCGATCTGGTGTGCCGCGCGCATCGCGTCGAGGTTCAGTCCCGCCGTCGACTGGTAGCTACCGACCCACTGGTAGAAGGTGAACACCTCCGTGCCCTGGGTCGGGGCTCCCGCGATCGTGTCGACGAACAGCTCGACGGCGCGACGGATCGCCTCGTCGATGCCGAGGTGGATCTTCGGGTCGCCCTGCGCGGCGAAGCCGGCCACCTCGGCGCGGATGCGCTCGACGATGCGCCGGGTCAGCTCCACCGAGCGCGGCCGGTAGGCGGCGACGACGTCGGCGGGCAGCAGCGGCAGCCCGAGCGCCTCGCGCAGGCTGGTGCGGGTGGACGTACGGGTGGCTTCCCTGTCGGAGCCGTGGTGGGTCAATGCGGTCATGTGTCTCCCCCTCGCTCGTGTCCGGGCGCAGTGCGGGGGCGCTCGGACGTTCCCTCGAGCGTCAGTCAACGGACCGTGCCGGGACGAGTCCAGGGTCGAGGAGGGGGAGGGGACGAATCGATCAGGAAGTTGTGACGCGGGTTACAACTTCCTGAGAGGCCGACGGGAGGTGTCAGGGTCGGAGCAGGTCGAGCGGGTCGACGCCGAGCCGCTCGGCCAGCTGCTCGAGGCTGACGAGCGTCAGGTTGCGCTCGCCGCGCTCGACCGATCCGAGGTACGTGCGGTGGTAGCCGAGCTGGTCGGCCAGCTTCTCCTGGCTGAGGCCCAGCCGCTGGCGGTGCGCGCGCAGGCGCTGCCCGACGACGTGCTGCAGTGGCTCGCTCACGCAGGCAGCGTGTCCTAGTGCGACTCATCGGTCGACAGACGGATCAGTAGCACAACCCAGTCCCCTAGGTCGTGGCAGCGACGCGCGCGGACCACGGAGACCTCGCCTGGCGCGGGGTGCGACGCGAGATCGTCGGCACCGCGACGTGCCCGTCCTGCGACTCATGGGTAGCCGAACCCGCGCGGTCGACGACCGCGGAGGCGGCGGCGATCGAAAGTTGTCATGCACCTGACAAGCAAAGGTTACGAAAAGGTGAAGTTTGCTCCGGGTGGGGTGCGGCCCTGGCGGGGTGGCGCACGACACACCTACGGTCGCCACGGTTGGACGCATCGTGCACGCGTCCCGCGGACGGTCGACGGAGGGACGAGGACACCATGGGCGGAAGCGTCGAGGTACGGGGGCTGACCAAGACCTTCGGCCGCCAGAACATCTGGCACGACGTCACGCTCACGCTGCCGCCGGGGGAGATCACCGCGCTGCTGGGCCCGTCGGGCACGGGCAAGTCGGTCTTCCTCAAGTCCCTCATGGGGATCGTCGACCCAGAGCGGGGCGAGGTGCTCATCGACGGGGTCGACATGGTCTCGGTGAAGGAGGCCCACCGCCTCGAGCTGCGCAAGAAGTTCGGCGTGCTCTTCCAGGACGGCGCCCTGTTCGGCTCGATGAACGTCTACGACAACGTCGCCTTCCCGCTGCGCGAGCACACCCGGATGAGCGAGGACGAGATCCGCCAGGTCGTGCTCGACCGGCTCGACATGGTCGGCCTGCTCGGCACGGAGCACAAGGTGCCCGGCGAGATCTCCGGCGGCATGAAGAAGCGCGCCGGTCTCGCCCGCGCGCTCGTCACCGACCCCGAGATCATCCTCATCGACGAGCCCGACTCCGGCCTCGACCCGGTCCGCACCTCCAACCTCGCGCAGCTGCTCGTCGACGTGAACACCGCGACGGACGCGACCATGCTCGTCGTCACCCACAACATCGAGCTCGCCCGCACGCTGCCCGACAACCTGGGCATGCTCTACCGTCGCGAGCTCGTGATGTTCGGGCCGCGCGAGGAGTTCCTCCTCACCGACCACCCCGTCGTCAGCCAGTTCATGAGCGGCGACCCCGAGGGTCCGATCGGCATGAGCGAGGAGAACGACCACCGCACGATCGACCTCTTCGACGAGCCTGTCGACTACGGGCCGGGCGGGCCGATCCGCGGCGGCGGCGCCCGGGCCATCGAGGTGCTGCCGCGTCAGCTCGAGCCGCGCTCCGGCGTGGCACGACCCAGCTCGGTCCGGCACCGCGAGCGGGTCAGCGCCGGCAACGCGCCCCTCTACGTGGCCGACGACGACGACACCCACCGAGCGGAGGCGAATCCGACGTCGGGGGCGGTCACCCGCTCCCTGACCGCGACCGGAGACGTCTTCGCCCTCGCGCTCGACGCCACCCGCGCGACCTTCCGCCGGCCGTTCGCGGCGCGCGAGACCCTCGAGCAGTTCTGGTTCGTCGTGAGCGTCTCCTGGATCCCCGCGATCCTCGTGGCCATCCCGTTCGGTGCCGTCATCGCGCTCCAGCTCGGCACCCTGACCGTCCAGGTCGGCGCGCAGTCCTTCACCGGCGCGGCCAGCGTGCTCGCCGTCGTCCAGCAGGCGGCACCCATCGTCACCAGCCTGGTGATCGCCGGTGCCGGCGGCGCGGCGATCTGCGCCGACCTCGGCTCGCGGCGCATCCGCGACGAGATCGACGCCATGCGGGTCATCGGCGTCGACCCCGTCCAGCGGCTCGTCGTGCCGCGGGTGCTCGCGTGCATCGGCGCCGCCGTCCTGCTGAACGGTCTGGTGTCCGTCGTCGGCGTGGTCGGCGGCTACGTCTTCAACGTCATGGTCCAGGGCGGCACGCCCGGTGCCTACCTGGCCAGCTTCACCGCCCTCGCGCAGATCTCCGACCTGTGGGTCGGTGAGCTCAAGGCCGTGATCTTCGGCTTCATCGCCGGCATCGTCGCCTGCCACCGCGGCCTCAACACCGCGCCGGGGCCGAAGGGCGTCGGCGACGCGGTGAACCAGTCAGTCGTCATCACGTTCCTGCTGCTGTTCTTCGTGAACTTCGTCGTCACGACGCTGTACCTGCAGCTCGTCCCGGGCAAGGGAGCCTGACATGACGCTCACGCCCGCCCAGGGTCCCGGTGCCCGCGCGCCGCGTCCCGAGCCGACGCTCGCCGAGCTCGGAGTCGACGACCGGCCGCCGCGCTGGTGGGACCGTCCGCTCGACGCGATCGCGTCGGCCGGTGCCGAGCTGCGCTTCTACGGTCGCGTGCTCGCCTGGATCCCGGCCACGGTCAAGCGCTACCCGCGCGACGTGCTGCGTCTGCTCTCGGAGGTCAGCTTCGGCTCCGGCGCCCTCGCCGTCATCGGCGGCACCATCGGCGTGATGCTGGGCATGACGCTGTTCGTGGGCAGCGTCGTCGGCATGCAGGGCTACGCCGCACTCGACCAGATCGGCACGTCGGCGCTCAACGGCTTCATCTCGGCCTACTTCAACACCCGCGAGATCGCCCCGCTCGTCGCGGCGCTCGCGCTGTCGGCCACGGTCGGCTCGGGGTTCACCGCCCAGCTCGGCGCCATGCGCATCAACGAGGAGGTCGACGCGCTCACCGTCATGGCGGTGCCCAGCGTGCCCTACCTCGTCACCACCCGCGTGGTCGCCGGATTCATCGCGATCATCCCGCTGTACGTCATCGGCCTGCTCACCTCCTACTTCGGTGCGCGCATGGTCACGGTGTACCTGCACGGGCAGTCGGCCGGCACCTACGACCACTACTTCTCGCTGTTCCTGCCGCCGATCGACATCCTGCTGTCGTTCGCGAAGGTGCTCGTGTTCGCGGTGCTGATCATCCTCATCCACTGCCGGCTCGGGTTCACCGCACACGGTGGCCCCGCCGGCGTCGGCATCGCCGTGGGCACGGCGGTCCGTCGCAGCATCGTCACGGTGGCCGTGCTCGACCTGGTCCTCTCCATGGCGCTCTGGGGCACCACCACGACCGTGAGGATCGCCGGATGAGCGCGCGCCGTCGCGAGGCGCCGCGCTGGGTCGACGTGCTGCTCGGGCTCACCTACGGGCTGGTCGTCGTCGCGCTGGTCGGCGGTGCGGTGCTCGCCTACAACCGCGCGTTCGTGCCGCGCTCCGACGTCGAGCTGCGGACCGACTCGGTCGGCAACGCCCTGCAGAAGGGGTCGGACGTGAAGCTGCACGGCGTGCCGGTCGGCGAGGTCGCCAAGATCAGCACCGCTCCCGACGGTGCCGTGCTCACGCTCGCCCTCAAGCCCGACGTGCTGAAGCGGCTGTCGCCCGACACCACGGCCCGGTTGCTGCCCAAGACGCTCTTCGGCGAGCGGTACGTCGACCTGCAGTCGACGTCGGCGTCGGCCGGCGACCACCTCGAGGCCGGTGCCACGATCCACCAGGACGCCTCGTCCGACGCGATCGAGCTGCAGAAGGTGCTCGACGAGCTCCTGCCGCTGCTGAAGTCCATCCAGCCGGAGAAGCTGCAGGCCACGCTCAACGAGCTGGCCACGATGCTGCGCGGCCGCGGCGGCGAGCTCGGCGACACCCTGCAGGCGTGGGGCGAGTACGTCCAACGGCTGCAGCCGAGCGTCCCCCTGCTCACCGAGGACCTCGGCCGGCTCGCCACCGTCGCCGACACCTACGCCGACGCCGCGCCCGACCTCTTGACCGCGCTCGACGACCTCACCACCACGTCCAGCACCCTCGTCGACAAGGGCTCGGCGCTCACCGAGGTGTACCAGCGGGTCATCGCGTCGGCCGACGAGAGCCGCGGCTGGGTGGCGTCCAACGCCAACACCATCGAGATCCTCTCCGGAGAGAGCCGCAAGGCGCTCGAGGCCGCCGCGCCCTACGCCCGCACCTTCCCGTGCCTGCTGCGCTCGGCGCGCCAGTTCATCCCCCGGATGGACAAGGCGCTCGGCAAGGGCACGAGCAAGCCCGGCCTGAAGGTCGTGCTCAACGTCAGCCCGCCGCGCAGCGGCTACCAGCCGGGTCGCGACACGCCCCGGTTCGGCGGTGGCGGCACGCCGTCGTGCCCCTACGTGCCCACCGGCGCCGGATCCCGTGCGGCGGCCTCGTCGGCCCAGCCCGCCGCGATCGCGCCGCCGGCCTACGACACCCGTGCGTCCGCAGTCGCGTCGCCAGGCCTGGACGACGCGAACTCCCCGGCCGAGAACCAGCTCATCGCCGAGCTCATGGGCCCGAGCCAGGGCATGAGCCCCGACGACTACCCGCGCTGGGCCAGCCTGCTCGTCGGCCCGACGCTGCGCGGCACGGAGGTGGAGCTGCGATGAGGGCGACGATCGTCAAGAGCGTGGTGTTCACCGTCGTCACGGTGCTCGCCACCGTCATGCTCGCGGGCACCATCCGCAACTCCACGCCCGGCTCCACGAGCCGCTACACGGCGCTGTTCTCCGACGCCACCAGCCTGAACCGCGGCGACGACATCCGTATGGCCGGCGTCAAGGTCGGCACCGTCACCGACGTGCGCGTGCACGACAACCGGGTCGCCGGCGTCGAGTTCACCGTGCAGGACGCGGTGCGGCTGCCACGCGGCACGATCGCGCAGCTGCGGTTCCGCAACCTCGTCGGCCAGCGCTACATCTCCCTCGAGCCGCCGGAGACCAGCACGGACGGCTCGCTGCCCGCCGGTCACACCTTCGGGCTGCGCGAGACCCGCCCCGCGCTCGATCTGACCATGCTGTTCAACGGGTTCCAGCCGCTCATGCAGTTCCTCGACCCGAAGGACGTCAACGCGCTGAGTGGTCAGATCATCGCCGTCTTCCAGGGGGAGGGCGCCACCGTCGAGGGTCTGCTGTCGAGCACCGCGAGCCTCACGTCGACGCTCGCGCAGAAGGACCGGGTCATCGGCGAGCTGATCGACAACCTCACCCAGGTGCTCGACACCGTGAACGGCCGCACCGACGAGCTCGACCGCACGATCGTCACCCTCCAGCAGCTCGTCTCGGGGCTGGCCGAGGACCGCAAGACGATCGGCGACACCCTCGACGGCATGGGCCGGCTCACGACCAGCGTCTCGAACCTGCTGGAGGAGGGCCGCCAGCCTCTCAAGGCGTCGATCGGGTCCCTCGGTGACCTGTCGGCGCAGCTGGCCGACGCGGAGGACACGCTGAACACGTTCTTCGCGCGGCTGCCCGTCAAGCTCGACCGGATCGGCCGCACCGCGTCGTACGGGTCCTGGATCAACTTCTACGAGTGCGAGATCACCGGCGTCATCCCGCGGCCCGAGGGCTACTTCGGCGATCTCGGCGCCAAGCCGGTCGCGAAGAGGTGCACCGCATGAGCCCGTCCCGCAAGGCCCGCTCCTTCCCGACCGCGTTCGGGGAGCGCAACCGCGTGTGGATCGCGGTCGTCGGGCTCACCGTGATGGCCGTCGTGTTCCTCCTGGCGTTCAACGCGCAGGCGCTCCCCGTCGTCGGCGGTGGCGCCACCCACCAGGCGCGCTTCGCGGAGGCGGGCGGCCTCAAGCCCGGCAACGAGGTGCGCGTGGCCGGCGTCAAGGTCGGCGAGGTCACCGACCTCGACCTCGACGGCGCGTCGGTGCTCGTCACCTTCCGCGCCAAGGGGGTGCGGATCGGCCCGCAGTCGCGCGCCGCGATCAAGGTCAAGACGACGCTGGGCCAGAAGTTCCTGGCGGTCGACCCGCTCGGCGCGGGGGAGCTCGACGGTCCCATCCCGCTGCAGCGCACGAGCACCCCCTACGACGTCAACGCCGCCTTCTCCGACCTGTCCGACACGATCGGCGCCATCGACACCGATCAGCTCGAGACCAGCCTCGACGTCCTGTCCGACGCGTTCCAGGACACGCCGAAGGCCGTCCGCGAATCGGTCTCGGGCCTCACCGACCTCTCGCGCGTCATCGCCAAGCGCGACGACGAGCTCGCCCGGCTGTTGAAGTCGACCCGAGAGGTCAGCGGCACCCTCAAGGACCGCAACGCCGAGTTCGCGAAGCTGCTGCAGGACGGCAGCGCGCTCCTCGACGAGCTCGCCGCCCGCCGCCAGACCGTCCAGGCCCTGCTCGACGGCACCAAGCGCCTCGGCACCCAGCTCGTCGGTCTGGTCCGCGACAACGAGGCCCAGCTGCGTCCCGCCCTGGCCAAGCTCGACCAGGTCGCGCGGATCCTGCAGGCCAACCAGGGGCAGCTCGAGGCGTCGCTGCGACGTCTGGCCCCGTACTACCGCACGCTCGCGTCGGCCACCGGCAACGGTCCGTGGATCGACTCCTACATCTGCGGCCTGTTCGACTCCTCCGGCAGCCCCGAGCTGCGCAACGACGTCGTCCGGGACTGCAAGCCGAAGAAGGGAGGCGGCCAGTGAGACGCCGCAGCCTCGTGCTCGCCGTCGTCGTGGCGCTCGCCGTCGTGGCCACCGTCGGCTGGCGGGCCACCGCCGACCGCGACCGCACCACCGTCAAGGCAGTCTTCGAGTCCAGCGTCGGGCTGTACGTCGGCTCCGACGTGCAGATGCTGGGCGTCCCGGTCGGCAAGGTCACGGGTGTCGACCCCGGTCCCGCGGGCGTCACCGTGACGATGCGTCTCGACCACGGTGAGGCGGCCGCCGACGACACCGCCGCGGTCATCGTCGCGCCCACGCTGGTGTCCGACCGGTTCGTGCAGCTGACGAAGCCGTGGGTGTCGGGCCCCGAGCTGCCTGACGGCGCCGTGCTGCCGATCGACCGCACCGCCGTGCCGGTCGAGATCGACGACCTCTACGCCAGCCTCACCGACGTCAGCGAGAAGCTCGGCCCGGACGGCGCGAACCGCGACGGCGCGCTGTCGCGCTTCCTCGACGTCGCCGACCGCAACCTGCGCGGCCAGGGCACCAAGATCAACCAGCTGATCAGCGACTTCGGCGACGCGTCGGGAACGCTGGCCGACTCCGGCGACGACCTCTTCGCGACGATCGGCAACGTCAAGGAGTTCAACGACATGCTGGTGGAGAACGACACGTCGGTCGCCAACGTCAACCGCCAGTTCGCCGAGGTCAACGACTACCTCGCCGACAGCAGCGGCGACCTCGCCGCCGCGATCGACAACCTCGGCCAGGCGCTCGCGATCGTCGACGACTTCATCCGCGACAACCGCGGAGCGCTGCGCACCAGCGTCGAGAACCTGCAGGGCCCGACCCGGGTGCTCGTCAACCAGCGCCAGGCGCTGGAGGAGACGGTGCGGCTCGTGCCGCTCGTCCTGCAGAACTTCCTGCGGGCCTACGACCCCCAGCGCAAGGC
>LULM01000129.1_pt1 | contig 23635 bp, 37 predicted proteins | sample 728151 | NCBI WGS metagenome assembly LULM01 (sample SAMN03860289, study PRJNA289734) | marine metagenome | biome: seawater column; feature: ocean; material: water; isolation source: Red Sea water column Station 149 - depth 200m | place: Saudi Arabia: Red Sea | collected 2011-10-15 | depth 200 m
TCATCATCGGATCAATCATTCTAGTCATTTTGCAGATGGGCAAAACCACATTAATGGAATAGAAAATTTTTGGAATCAGGCGAAAAGAGTGTTAAGAAAGTACAATGGTATTGACCGAAATGCCTTTCCGTTGTTTATTAAGGAATGCGAGTTTAGATTTAACTATGGGAGTCCAAAACAACAGCTGAATGTCTTGTTGAAATGGACTGAAATTTAATCTTATCTACTACAGCCCCTAATTTTTTTTATAAAAAAAGGAAGTGCTAATTTGATATTATCAACTGATTATTCTGCATATGAATACTTTCATCTTTTAATAGAAAAAAGGTCAGCATAAGCTGACCTTTTTTATTGCGAATAATAGAATTATTCAGCAGATTTGATCTCACGATCTACAAGCTCAACATAAGCCATTGGCGCAGCATCACCTGCACGGAAGCCTGCTTTAAGCACACGTAGATAACCGCCGTTACGTTCTTTATAACGAGGGCCAAGAACGGTAAATAATTTACCAACAGTTGCAGCTGAACGAGTTCGAGCAAATGCCAAACGGCGGTTTGCTACAGTATCGTTTTTCGCTAAGGTGATCAAAGGCTCAGCAACACGGCGAAGTTCTTTCGCTTTTGGCAAAGTTGTTTTAATCAACTCGTGCTCTACAAGAGCATTTGTTAGATTTTGGAACAACGCTTTGCGATGGCTGCTCGTACGGCCTAATTTAACACCACTATTACGATGACGCATGGTGAATAGTCCTACTCAATTAACGGCTACGATAGGCAAAACGATCGTCCATACGCAAACTAGCTGGTGGCCAGTTTTCTAAGCGCATGCCGAGTTGTAAGCCTTTAGAAGCCAACACATCTTTAATCTCAGTCAACGATTTCTTACCTAAGTTTGGAGTTTTCAACAACTCAACTTCGGTGCGTTGAACAAGATCACCAATGTAGTAAATATTTTCTGCTTTCAAACAGTTCGCCGAACGAACAGTAAGCTCCAAATCATCCACTGGACGAAGTAAGATCGGATCGACCTCTTCACGTGGTTCTTGTGCAACAGGTGCTTGATCTTTTTGCAAGTCAACAAAAATTGCGATTTGTTGTTGCAAAATGGTCGCTGCCTTACGAATTGCTTCTTCAGGATCAACCGTACCATTGGTTTCAAGATCAATAACTAGCTTATCCAAATCAGTACGTTGTTCTACACGAGCACTTTCGACTGTGTATGACACACGAGTGATTGGACTATAGCTTGCATCAAGTTGTAAACGACCCACTGGACGAGTTTCACCTTCAGGGAAACGCGCATCAGATGGTTCATAACCACGACCTTGAGCAACTTTTAGGCGCATTTTTAAATGACCATTCGCACTCAAAGTACCCAATACATGTTCAGGATTTGCAATTTCAACATTATGTGGCAAACGAAGATCAGCTGCAGTGACTTCTCCAGCGCCTTGTTTGTCTAACGTTAAATATGCTTCGTTCTGATCGAACAGTTTAATTGACAATCCTTTTAGATTCAGCAAGAGCTCGACGATATCCTGCTGCAAGCCTTCTAAGGTACTGTACTCATGCTCAACACCTTCTACTTCTACCTCTACCACAGCAGCGCCAGGTAGAGAAGACAATAGAATGCGACGCAAAGCATTACCAAGAGTGTGACCAAAACCACGCTCTAAAGGCTCAAGAATTACTTTTGCCGAGGTTCCTGTAACCGCATCAACTTTGATCGCTTGCGGAGTAAGGAACTCGTTTGCAGTACGCGTCATATTGCCACCTCAAGGATTATTTAGAATACAATTCTACAATCAAGCTTTCATTAATTTCAGCAGATAGATCAGCGCGATCTGGTGCAGATTTAAACGTACCTTCCAATTTAGAATGATCAACATCAACCCATTCTGGAATACCACGTTGAGTCGCTAATTCAATTGCATTTTTAATACGCAACTGTTGTTTAGCGCCTTCATGCACAGCAATCACATCACCTGCTTTCACTTGAATTGATGCAATATTTACACGGCGACCATTCAAAGTAATGCTACGGTGAGAAACTAACTGACGAGCTTCTGCACGAGTAGAACCAAAGCCCATACGATAAACAACGTTATCTAAACGGCTTTCAAGGAGTTGTAACAAGTTTTCACCTGTTGCACCTTTTACACGAGCAGCTTCTTTATAGTAATTACTAAATTGACGCTCTAAAACACCGTACATACGACGTACTTTTTGTTTTTCACGTAATTGTAGTGAATACTCAGATTGCTTACTGCCACGAGCCCCGCCATGTTGACCAGGCGCTTTAGCATGTTTTTTCGTTTTGACGTCAAATGGTTTAACGCCAGATTTCAGTTGCAGGTCTGTCCCTTCGCGGCGAGAGAGTTTGCATTTAGGACCAATATAACGAGCCATGAATGTTTCTCCTTACACGCGACGTTTTTTAGGTGGACGGCAACCGTTGTGAGGAATTGGGGTCACATCGGTAATGCTGTTAATCTTATAACCCACTGCGCCTAATGCACGAACCGCAGATTCACGACCTGGACCAGGACCTTTTACAAGGACGTCCAAGTTTTTCAAACCGTAGTCCAAAGCTGCTTTACCAGCAACTTCAGCCGCTACCTGAGCAGCAAACGGAGTTGATTTACGTGATCCACGGAAGCCTTGTCCACCTGAAGTGGCCCAAGCCAATGCATTACCTTGACGATCGGTAATCGTTACAATGGTGTTATTAAAAGACGCGTGAATGTGTGCAACACCTTCAGAGACGGTACGAGAGACCTTCTTGCGTGTGCGAGTATCTTTAGCCATCTTTTAGCTTCCAAAAATCTTACTTTTTAATCGGTTTGCGCGGACCTTTACGGGTACGTGCGTTAGTTTTGGTGCGTTGACCACGGACAGGCAAGCTGCGACGATGACGAAGGCCGCGGTAGCAACCTAAATCCATTAAACGTTTAATGTTCATGGAAATTTCACGACGTAAATCACCTTCGGTAGGAACCTTAGCAATTTCCGAGCGAATCGCATCTAGCTGTGCGTCATCTAGTTCACGGATTTTCGTTGTTTGAGCGATACCCACAGCAGCCAAGATGTTCTTAGCAGTGTGAAGACCAACACCAAAAATGTACGTGAGAGAGATAACAGCATGCTTGTTATCCGGAATGTTTACACCGGCAATACGAGCCATTGACTTTTCTCCAACAAGGCGCTCGAGATAATGAGCCGCCCCACAAAAATCTTGAGGGGCGGATATTAACCCAAAAAACCTAATAAATCAACAGGTCTAGATTAAGATTAACCTTGACGTTGTTTATGACGAGGTTCAGCGCTACAAATTACGCGAATCACCCCATTACGACGGATAACTTTGCAGTTACCACAAATTTTTTTCACTGAAGCTTGAACTTTCATGATAAACCTCTAATGCTTCACCTTACGGTTTTGCGGTCGATTGTTTCATCAATGTTTGATTATCATATTGATGCGATGTTAAATGAGCTTGTAGCTGTGCCATAAAATCCATCACAACCACCACTACAATCAGCAAGGATGTCCCACCCAAATAGAAAGGCACACCAAACGAGCTTTGTAAAACCATCGGCATTAAGCAGATGACTGTCATATAAATCGCACCGATGAAAGTCAAACGATTGAGAATATGATCTAAATATCGGGACGTCTGTTCACCTGGACGAATCCCTGGGACATATGCACCACTACGCTTTAGATTCTCAGCAACTTCTTTCGGACTAAATACCAAAGCGGTATAGAAGTAACAGAAGAAGATAATGAGCGCGCCAAACAGAATTAAATACAATGGCTGTCCAGGCGACAATACTAAAGCTAAGTCTTGCAAAGTACGTTTAATAATACCGGCATCAGGATCATTACTCCCCACCCATTGCCCCAAACTTGCTGGGAACAATAATAGTGAGCTTGCAAAAATCGCTGGAATCACACCTGCCATATTAATCTTTAATGGCAAATGTGTTTGCTGTGCAGTAAACACACGACGTCCTTGTTGCTTTTGCGCATAGTTCACTGGGACACGACGTTGTGCTTTTTCAATAAAGACGATGGCTGCCAAAACAATCAACGACAATACTGCAAACACTAATATCGCAATCAAACTACTCTGTCCGCTTTCCACGGAAGAGAACGTTTGCATCACCAATGTTGGTAAACCTGCAACAATACCTGCGAAGATAATCATCGAGATACCATTACCTACACCACGCTCCGTAATCTGTTCACCCAACCACATTAAGAACATGGTACCTGCAACCAAAGAGGTTACAGCGGGAACATAAAACGCCAAGCCAGTAGATAACGTAATCCCTTGACTAATCAAACCAGCGCACATGCCAATTGACTGTACCAGCGCAAGTAGCAATGTACCTTGGCGAGTATATTGTTGGATTTTACGTTTACCTTGCTCACCTTCTTTCTTCAGTGCCTCTAAAGACGGCACCGCAGAAGACATGAGCTGCACAATGATCGATGCCGAAATATACGGCATGATCCCAAGCGCAAGAATCGACATACGCTCTAACGCACCACCAGAGAACATATTAAACATGCCAAGGATTGTGCCTTGATTTGCATTAAATAAATTCTCTAGTGCAGCATTATTAATACCAGGTACAGGTATATGCGCTCCTAGTCGAAACACCAATAATGCCCCCACAAGGAACATCAATCGGTTAATAATCTCACGATACTTGACATAAAAAGGTTGCCCTTTTTGCAAATGTACGTGACCCGAAGAACTAGGAGACATAGACACCGACGATTACTCCTCGACTTTACCGCCAGCTGCTTCAACTGCAGCCTTCGCACCTTTAGTCAATGCAACACCTTGAATAGTGAATGCACGAGTAACATCACCAGAAAGTACAATACGAGCACGCAACATATCTTTACGTACTACGTTCGCGGCTTTCAAAGTGTCTAGTGAAATAATATCACCTTCGACTTTAGCAAGCTCAGACAAACGTACTTCAGCTGTTTTCAATGCGATTTGGCTAGTAAAACCAAATTTTGGCAAACGACGATACAACGCTGTTTGACCACCTTCGAAACCTGGGCGAACGCCACCACTTTTACGTGATTTTTGACCTTTCACACCACGACCGCCCGTTTTACCGACACCAGAGCCGATACCACGACCAACACGAAGGTTTTCGCGCTTTGCACCTTCAGCAGGTGCGAGTTCATTCAAACGCAGAGTCATGGCTTATTCCTCTACACTGACCATATAGTAAACTTTATTGACCATGCCACGGTTAGAAGGCGTATCTTGCACTTCTACAGTATGACCAATGCGACGCAGACCTAAACCTTTCAAGCAAAGTTTGTGATTTTTCAAACGATGTGAAGATGATTTAGTCTGGGTAACTTTAATCGTTTTCATGATTATTACCCTTGAATTTCTTCTACTGAAAGACCACGTTTCGCAGCGACTTTCTCGGGAGAAGTCATGTCACGCAAACCGTTGAAAGTTGCGTTGACTACGTTAGCAGCATTTGTAGAGCCATAACATTTCGCAAGTACGTTATGTACACCTGCTGCTTCAAGAACAGCACGCATCGCACCACCAGCAATAACGCCAGTACCTTCAGATGCAGGTTGCATGTACACACGGCTTGCACCATGACGCGCATTCACAGGATGTTGTAAAGTTGTGCCTTTAAGGTCAACTGTAATCATGTTGCGACGTGCAGCTTCAAGTGCTTTTTGAATAGCAGCTGGAACTTCACGTGCTTTACCACGACCAAAACCTACGCGACCATTACCATCACCTACCACAGTCAATGCTGTGAAAGAGAAGATACGACCACCTTTAACAACTTTGGCTACACGATCAACGGCAACCAGCTTTTCAACAAGACCGTCGTTTTGTTCAACTTTAGCCATGATTAGAACTCCAAGCCGTTTTCACGAGCAGCATCAGCCAAGGCTTTGATACGACCATGAAATTTAAAACCAGAACGGTCAAATGCAACCTTAGTTACGCCAGCAGCTTTTGCACGTTCAGCGATCAATGCACCAACTTTAGTTGCTGCATCAACGTTACCCGTTGTACCACTACGCAAAGTTGCATCCAAAGTAGAAGCTTGTGCCAATACTTTGCCACCATCTGCAGAAATCACTTGCGCATAGATGTGACGCGGTGTGCGGTTGACACACAAACGAGTCGCACCCAATGCACGAATGTGCAAGCGTGTGCTTTTTGCACGACGCAAGCGGGATTGTTTCTTTTCGTTCATAAGAACCTCGCGCCTTATTTCTTCTTAGCTTCTTTACGAAGTACAACTTCGTCAGAATAACGCACACCTTTACCTTTATAAGGCTCTGGCGGACGATAGCCACGGATTTCAGAAGCAACTTGACCTAATAACTGCTTATTTGCAGACTTGAGTAATACTTCAGTCGCAGTTGGTGTTTCAGCAGTCACACCTTCAGGCAAGTTGTAATCGATTGGATGAGAAAAACCAAGGTTCAGGTTAACAACATTACCTTTCACCGCAGCTTTATAACCAACACCGATTAGTTGTAATTTACGTTCAAAGCCGTCACTTACACCCTTCACGAGGTTATTTAATACAGCGCGAGCAGTACCAGCTTGCATCCAAGCGTCTTTCGACTCTTCCGTAGGAGCAATTTGAAGTTTACCTTCTTCCTGTTTTAGCTCGACCAGCGCATGCAGGTTGAAAGACAACGTACCTTTGCTGCCTTTCACTTCGACCTGCCGGCCGTTCTGAGTAACTGTTACACCGTTAGGTACAGCTACTGGGGCTTTAGCCACACGAGACATGAGGAATCACCTATTAAGATACAAAAGCAAGGACTTCACCACCGATACCAGCAGCACGTGCTGCACGGTCAGTCATGACGCCTTTGCTTGTAGAAACAATTGCAACACCTAAACCTTGCTTAACGCTTGGTAAGCTATCTTTGTTGCGATATTGGCGTAGACCTGGACGGCTTACACGTTTAATGCTTTCGATAACTGGTTTGCCTTCAAAATATTTTAAGGTAATCGTCAAAGTCGTCTTCGCACCTTCTTCAGATACTTCAACGCCAGAGATATAACCTTCTTGCTCTAGAACGTTTGCAATTGAAACTTTCAATTTAGAGCTTGGCATAGCAACAGTTGCTTTATTTGCCATTTGTGCGTTACGAACACGTGTTAGCATGTCGGCAACGGTATCTTGCATACTCATTGATAGTCGCTCCTTACCAACTTGCCTTAACAACGCCTGGTACATCACCTTGCATCACGGTATCACGCAATTTGTTACGGCTTAGACCGAACTTGCGGAAATAACCATGCGGACGACCGGTCAAACCACAACGGTTACGCAGACGCACTGGAGATGCATTACGAGGTAATGCTTGTAATTTCAACATCGCTTCAAAACGCTCTTCTTCAGTCGCATTTACATTTGAAATCGTTGCTTTTAATTCAGCACGTTTCTCAGCATATTTAGCGACAGTTTTCTCACGTTTTAACTCGCGATTCACCATACCTTTCTTAGCCATATTGACCTCTTATTTGAACGGGAAGCCAAATGCACGCATAAGCGCACGGCCTTCGTCATCATTACGAGCTGTCGTAGTCACAGTGATATCAAGACCACGGATACGATCGATCTTATCAAAGTCAATCTCTGGGAATACGATTTGCTCTTTCAAACCCATTGAGTAGTTACCACGACCATCAAATGATTTCGCTGAGAAACCACGGAAGTCACGGATACGTGGGATTGCAATAGAGATCAAGCGATCTAAGAATTCGTACATTTGTTCGCCACGTAATGTAACTTTACATCCGATTGGCCAACCGTCACGAATTTTAAAACCAGCGATTGATTTACGTGCAAGCGTTACTACTGGCTTTTGACCAGCAATTAACGTCATGTCTGCTACAGCACCGTCTAATAATTTCTTATCAGTCGCCGCTGCACCAACACCCATGTTTAGAGTGATTTTTGTGATGCGAGGAATCTCCATCACATTCTTAATGCCTAGCTCTTCTTTAAGCTTTGCTTTAAGTTCGTCATTATAACGAGTTTTAAGTCTGGCCATTGCCCTATCAACCTATTACTTCGCTGCCGCCACTGCTTCACCATTTGACTTATAAACACGAGTCTTCGTGCCTTCTGCATCAACTTGGTAACCAATACGGTCAGCCTTTTGGGTTGTAGCATTTAAAATTGCCACGTTAGAGATATGAAGCGACGCCTCTTGAGTAACGATGCCGCCTTCAGCGCCAGTTACACGGTTTGGCTTTTGATGCTTCTTCACCAAATTAAGGCCTTCGACCTTAACACGATCTTCTGAAATAGACAGCACAGTACCCTGTTTGCCTTTTTCTTTACCAGCGATCACGATCACTTGATCGCCTTTTTTAATTTTAGCCATGACTGCCTCTTATAGAACTTCTGGAGCCAATGAGATGATTTTCATGAACTGTTCAGTACGAAGCTCACGAGTCACTGGTCCGAAAATACGAGTTGCAATCGGTGCTTTGTTATTGTTCAAAATCACCGCAGCATTGTCATCAAAACGGATCACAGAACCGTCTGGACGACGAATACCAAACTTGGTACGAACAACAACAGCATTCATTACGTCGCCTTTTTTAACACGACCACGTGGAATTGCTTCTTTTACTGTTACTTTAATAATATCGCCAACTGAAGCGTAACGACGATGCGAGCCACCAAGTACCTTAATACATTGGACGCGGCGTGCACCACTGTTATCTGCTACGTCGAGCATACTTTCGGTTTGAATCATTGCCCTACTCCAAAACCGAGCATCACTGGCTCATTCGAAAGGCGTAAATCCTACTCGAAATTCACCAATGATGCAACAAGAACGTTGAATTACTCAGTTGCTGCTTCAACCACTTCCACTAAAGTCCAAGCTTTAGTTTTAGAAATTGGGCGGCTTTCTTTGATGGTCACAAGATCGCCAAGTTTGGCAGTATTGTTCTCATCATGAGCATGTAACTTAGTTGAACGGCGCATTGATTTGCCATACAACGGATGTTGAACACGACGCTCGATAAGTACAACAATTGACTTATCCATTTTGTCGCTTACAACTTTACCCGTTAAAGTGCGGACTGTTTTCTCACTCATTGCCCGTTCCCCTGTTTTTCGGTAAGGAGTGTCTTGATGCGTGCGATCGCCTTACGAGCAATTTGCACTTCGTGCGTTTTGCCCAATTGACCAGTCGCTTTCGCCATGCGAAGACGGAATTGGTTTAGCTGTTGCTCGTCGAGCAAAGCTTTCAACTCTTCTACCGATTTTTCACGTAGATCTTTAGTATTCATTACATTACCGTCCGAGTTACGATAGTGGTTTTAAACGGTAGCTTCGCCGCTGCAAGCGTAAACGCTTCGCGTGCTAAGTCTTCGTTCACACCTTCCATTTCGTACAGGATCTTACCTGGCTTGATTTGGCAAACCCAGTACTCTACAGAACCTTTACCTTTACCCATACGAACTTCTAATGGTTTTTCAGTAATTGGTTTATCTGGGAATACACGGATGTAAATCTTACCACCACGCTTTACACGACGGCTAATGGTACGACGCGCTGCTTCGATCTGACGCGCAGTCATTTGACCACGTTCAGTCGCTTTCAATGCGATTGTACCGAATGATACTGTACTACCACGATGTGCTAGACCAGTGTTACGGCCTTTATGCACTTTACGGAATTTGGTACGTTTAGGTTGCAACATGGATTATTCTCCCTTGTCTGCACGGTCTGAACGACGACCACGACGCTCTTGACCTTCACCACGACCACGACCACGTTTAGCTGGACGTTCTTCGCTCGGTGCTGGGTTCATGACTTGTTTCATGCCGCCCAAGATTTCACCACGGAAAATCCAAACTTTCACACCGATCGTACCGTAAGTTGTTTCTGCACGATAAGTTGCGTAGTCGATGTCCGCACGAAGTGTATGTAGAGGCACACGACCTTCACGATACCATTCTGTACGTGCAATCTCTGCACCACCTAAACGACCAGAAACTTCTACCTTGATACCTTTCGCACCAGCACGCATCGTGTTTTGTACCGCGCGCTTCATAGCACGACGGAACATGACGCGTTTTTCGAGTTGAGAAGCAATTGCTTCAGCAACCAAACGTGCATCTAGGTCAGGGCGATCAATTTCATTAATACTTACTTGCGCAGGAACACCCATAATAGATGTTAATTCGCGTTGTAATTTCTCAATGTCTTCGCCTTTTTTACCGATCACGATACCAGGACGAGCAGTGCTAATTGTTACCTTAGCAGCGCCGGTTGGACGTTCGATAAGAATTTTGCTGACCATCGCGCTTTTAAGTTTTTTGTTCAAAAACTCACGAACTTGAAGATCTTTAAGCAAATATTCAGCGTATTGTTTTGGGCTCGCATACCAGTTGGCGTTATGACGCTTCACAACACCTAGGCGGATACCGATTGGATGAACCTTCTGACCCATATCAAACTCCTACCTTAACAGTGATGTGACAGGTACGCTTAGTGATACGATCCGCACGACCTTTTGCACGTGGCATGATGCGTTTTAGGCTCATACCTTCGTCAACGAAGATCGTTGTTACTTTCAGATCATCAACATCTAAGCTGTTGTTGTGTTCAGCATTGGCGATCGCAGATTCGAGTGCTTTTTTGACTAACACAGCAGCTTTTTTGTTGCTGAAGCTCAAAATATCGAGTGCGCGCGCAACTGACTTACCACGGATAAGATCAGCAACTAAACGTGCTTTTTGTGCCGAGATAGCGGCACCGCGTAATTTTGCAGTTACTTCCATCATGACACCTATTAACGTTTAGATTTCTTGTCAACACCGTGACCACGATAGGTACGGGTTGGCGCGAATTCACCAAGTTTATGTCCAACCATGTGCTCAGTAATAATTACTGGAACGTGGTTACGACCATTATGAACAGAAATTGTTAGACCAACAAAATCTGGGAGGATCATCGAACGACGTGACCATGTCTTGATCGGCTTGCGGTTGTTGGCAGCAACTGCCGCTTCAACCTTAGCAAACAAGTGTGCGTCGACGAATGGACCTTTTTTTAATGAACGAGGCATTAGTTAGATTCCTTACTTGACGCGACGATCGCGAATAATCATCTTAGTCGTACGCTTATTGGTACGAGTCTTGTACCCTTTCGCTTTTTGACCCCATGGGCTTACAGGTTGAATACCTTTGTTACGCCCTTCACCACCACCATGCGGGTGATCAATCGGGTTCATCGCCATACCACGAACGGTCGGACGAACACCACGCCAGCGCGATGCACCAGCTTTACCCAATGAACGAAGGTTGCTTTCTTGGTTAGAAACTTCACCAAGAACAGCACGACACTCAACATGCACTTTACGCATTTCACCTGAACGCAGACGAATGATTGCGTAAATACCATCACGACCCAACAATTGTGCTGAAGTACCAGCAGAACGCATCAATTGAGCGCCTTTCCCGATTTTTAGCTCGATGTTGTGAATCGTAGAACCGATTGGCATATTGCGTAATGGCAAACAGTTCCCTGGACGAATTGGTGCATCGTTACCAGATTGAACTTTATCACCTGCACGCAAACCTTTCGGCGCAATGATATAGCGACGCTCACCATCAGCATATTTTAACAATGCGATGTGCGCTGTACGGTTAGGATCGTATTCGATACGCTCAACAACCGCAGGGATGCTATCTTTGTTACGTTTGAAATCAATCAAACGGTACTGTTGCTTATGACCACCACCAACGTGACGAGTCGTGATGTGACCGTTGTTATTACGACCACCAGTACGTTTTTTTGCTTCAGTCAACGCTGCAAACGGCTTGCCTTTGTGAAGGTGGTTATGCACCACTTTTTCCACAAAGCGACGCCCTGGAGACGTTGGCTTACATTTTTGAATTGGCATTATTTTCGTCCTTATTCCGCTGCGTTGCTAGTAGCGTCAGCAGTGGTATCGCCCAAGTCAGCCATTTCTACATCTTGGCCAGCTTTCAGGGTGACGTATGCTTTTTTCACATCAGAACGACGTCCTAATGTTTTACCAAAGCGTTTAGTTTTACCTTTAGTGATCGTTGTGTTTACTTTCACAACTTGCACACCAAAGAGTTGTTCAACCGCTTTTTTGATTTCAAGTTTAGTTGCATTTAAATCAACTTTGAACACTTGAACACCAGCAGTATCGCCTAAAACTTGTGCTTTTTCTGAGAATACAGGTCCGCGTAGGACTTGATAGATACGTTCGTTGTTCATCCGAGTTCTACCTCAATTTTCTTCGCAGCAGCAACAGACATGACAACTTTATCAAATGCGATCAAGCTTACCGGATCGATTGCAGTTGCGTCGACCACATCAACGTGTGGAATGTTGCGAGCAGCTAGGTAAAGATTCTCATCAACAGCATCAGTTACGATTAATGCACGGCTTGCATTCAAGTCATTCAACTTAGAAATAAGCTCTTTGGTTTTTGGTGCAGATACTTGAATATCTTCAACCAATACCAAACGATCTTGGCGAACAAGTTCAGCCAAAATACATTGCATCGCACCACGATACATTTTACGGTTCACTTTTTGTGACCAATCTTGTGGGCGAGCAGCAAAAGTTTTACCACCACCTACCCAGATCGGGCTACGAATAGAACCAGCACGAGCACGACCAGTACCTTTTTGACGGAATGGCTTTTTACCACCGCCAGATACGTCTGCACGTGATTTTTGTGCACGAGAACCTTGACGACCACCAGCTAAGTAAGCTGTGACAACTTGGTGTACAAGCGCTTCGTTAAACTCACGACCGAAAGCAACTTCAGACAATTCAACCGCAGAGCCGGAAACAGTTTTTAAATTCACTTTATTTCCCCTCAAGCCTTGATGGTAGGACGTACGATAACGTCACCGCCAGTTGAACCAGGAATAGCACCTTTGACAACAAGAACTGAACGTTCTGCATCAATAGATACCACTTCAAGACCTTGTACAGTTACGCGTTCATCACCTAAGTGACCAGCCATTTTCTTGCCTTTGAATACGCGACCAGGTGTTTGGTTTTGACCTGTAGAACCCAAAACACGGTGAGATACAGAGTTACCATGAGTTGCATCTTGCGTACGGAAATTCCAACGCTTAACACCACCTTGGAAACCTTTACCTTTCGACTGACCTGTTACGTCAACTACTTGACCAACTTCAAACAGATCAACACCGATAGTTCCACCAACTTCGCGACCTTCAAGTTCCGCTTCAGTTACACGAAACTCCTTCACAAGACGACCAGCAGCTACACCAGCTTTTGCAAAGTGACCTTTCTGAGCGCTCGTTACGCGAGATTCGCGACGTTCACCAGTAGTCACTTGAATCGCCTGATAGCCATCAGTTTCAAGTGTTTTGATCTGTGTAATACGGTTTGGATCGACTTCGATCACTGTGACTGGCACAGAGACGCCGGCTTCAGTGAAGATGCGGGTCATACCGCACTTGCGACCGACTAGACCAATAGCCATGTGTGTAAACCTCTTAAAATACAGCTGATTAAATCTTATTCAAAACGACTTAATCATCCGAAAGCCTTATCCCAATGCGATCTGAACGTCAACACCAGCCGCAAGATCCAATTTCATCAATGCATCAACAGTTTTGTCTGTTGGCTGAACGATGTCGATCAAACGTTTGTAGGTGCGAATTTCGTACTGATCACGTGCATCTTTATTCACGTGAGGTGAAGTCAAAACGTTAAAGCGCTCAATGCGTGTAGGCATTGGAATCGGACCACACACTTGTGCGCCCGTACGCTTAGCAGTTTCCACGATCTCTTGAGAAGATTGATCAATCAGACGATGATCAAAAGACTTAAGACGGATACGGATTCTCTGGTTAGACATACCAGTAAACTCCAAGCTTAAAATATAAAGAATCACCCATGACGCACCTCACCTTTCAGTAAGTGTCAAGGGCAGTGAATATCACTAAGGTCGTGATCGATGCCACGACTGTCACGATAAATTGACCATCAACATTTAAATTAAAGAAATAAATCAATAATTTAAACCAGATCAACTCGTCTTCAAAATTCGAAGGTCGCTTATTATATCCATGTAAGCCTTGTAAAGCAAGGAAACACGACGAATATTTTTTAATCTATCTACTGTCTTCCAGTCCTTATTCTTATGAATAATTTGTCCTATTAAACGCATTCAATAAAGCAACTACACAATCACTGCTTCATCATCAGAAAAAGTTGCTCTCAAACCGTCAACAATCAAATTTTGCATGGACACACTATGCGCTAATACATAGTCGATTGCTTGATTGAGCAATAGATTACCAGTTTGGAATTTTTTTAAAGCATCGTGAGAGACAGCTTGTTTCAGGCGATCTCTGACATTCGGCACTTGTTCAACGAACAACTCTACCTCTTGCTCATTTTCTATCAGATTTTTTAATGCCACTTGTGTAATCTCAGGATGAAATTGGAAACCAATGACATTTTTCCCAATTTGAAAAGCTTGGTTGCTACATACGGTATTTTCCGCCAACAGCCTCGCACCCTGTGGCAGTGCAAAAGTTTCTCCATGCCATTGCATGATTTCACATTGCTCAGGCATCACAAAACAATCGATCGGATACGGATTGACCGCCTTTATCGCCGTCCAGCCGATTTCACGCTGTGGATTTTGTGTCACACTTGCACCCAAAGCACTGGCGATCAACTGCCCACCCAAGCAAAGACCAATCACAGGCTTACCACTGGCGATATAACGACGCAACCAACGCTTCTCAATCACAAGCCACGGATAAGTTGCTTCATCATTCACGCTCATCGTGCCACCCATAATGATCAGCAAATCCACCTCATCAATATTCGGTAAGGCCTCGATATCCAACTTATATTCGATTGGTAGTGCAAAAAATTCTGTGGCGCTGATCTTGGCATTTTTACTTTTTAAGTAATTTTCACAGCTCCCAAATCCTTCACCAGCCATATGCTGAAAATAATGCACTCGCAGTTGCGTTGTCATGTCGTTATTCCTTTGTTTGACGATTTACAATTGGATTGCAAAATTAAAGCCAAGCCCTCGTTAAAATATGAAAAAATGATATTTATTCACACTTCGTTATCATTTATTAACAATGTCTAAGCATACCAATACAAGCGAATCAAACACATCTCATCTGCAACTCAATTTGCAAACTGCGCTGAGCCAACCGACTCGCCAAGCGCCACAATATATACACACGGTACAGACGCCGATTTATCGTGCTTCAACCATTATTTTCAAAGATACCGATGCACTGAACAATCGCCACTGGTCAGATGATTATGACTATAGTTATGGCACGCACGGCACGCCGACGACCTACAATCTCGCTGATCAAATTGCGCACATTGAAGGTGCAAAATACTGTCTGCTTGCACCAAGTGGATTGTCTGCGATCAATTTGGTCAATAGCGCACTATTAAATACGGGCGATGAAGTGTGGATTCCTGACAATATTTATAGCCCAAACCATGATCATCTGGTTGCCTTACAGCAAAAATATGGTGTGGTGTTAAAATTCTATAGTCCCACCGACGTAGATAGCATTCAATTTAGCGCACAATCAAAATTGCTGTGGATCGAAGTGGCAGGCTCGATCACTTTAGAATTTCCTGACTTAGCCACACTGATTAAAAAAGCCAAAGCGCATGGTGTAATGACAGCACTGGATAATACGTGGGGCGCAGGTTTAGCGTTTCAGCCGTTTGCGATAAATCACTCACAGAATAAGGATGAAAAGCTTGCGGTCGACATCAGCGTGCATGCCTTAACCAAATATCCAAGTGGTGGCGGTGATATTCTGATGGGAAGCATCTGCACCCTTGATAAACAATTGCACCTTGAATTGCTTCGTATGCACGCCCTACAAGGTATTGCCGTATCAGGTGATGATTGCGCTCAAGTCAGCCGAAGTCTCAGCCACATGGCACTACGCTATCAACAGCACCATCAAAACACCTTACAACTGATTCGATTTTTACAATCTCGTGCTGAATTTGCGCAAGTGCTACACCCAAGTATCGAAAGCCATGCAGGACATCAACATTGGAAAGAGATTTGTACAACAGGACTGGGCGCAGGGATTGTCAGTGTGATTTTTAAAGCGGAATATCAGCTTGAACAGATTCAGCAATTTTGCAATGCCTTACAGCTATTCCACCTCGGTTTTAGTTGGGGCGGACCGACCAGTTTGGTGATGTATTATGATCTTAAAGCGATTCGCAAATTGCCAACACCACATCTACAGGACGGTTGGTTGGTAACATGCAGATGATTTAATCAAGGATATTGAACAAGCTTTAAAGGCTATTCGATAAACACCTTGCCCCTATCTATATTTCCTAAGGAGATTGTCGTGAGTATAACTTTTCAAGCACTGAATCAACATGACATCAGCCTCACGCATGCATTATTAAAACTTTTTGGTGAAGTTTTCGATGATATGGACACCTATACTCAAAAAACCCCTAGCACAAGCTACCTACAAAAACTGCTGAGTAGTCACGCATTCATTGCACTGGTCGCACTTGATAATAATCAAGTTGTGGGTGGACTCGCAGCCTATGAGTTACATAAACTTGAACAGGAGCGTAGTGAAATCTACATCTATGACCTCGCTGTATCAAAACAACATCGTCGTAGAGGTATAGCCACAAAATTGATCAATCACTTAAAAACAATTGCAGCGATAAGAGGTGCTTATGTAATTTTCGTTCAGTCTGATCAAGCGCTTGAAGATGAACCAGCGATCGCACTCTACAGCAAAATTGGTATTCGAGAAGATGTATTGCACTTCGATATACCCGTCCATCGATCCAACACATCAGAATGATCATAATTTTCAAGGTGTCGAAAACATCAACTGAAATCAAGTAAACGCTTAGAAAGATGTCATCACTGGAGCAACACATGAGCAACGTCACACCAAACCACTTACCCATCACCTGTGGAAAAGTCACTCGCATTCAAATCGGCGAAGCTGATCAAGTGAGTATGAATGAGTCGAATGTCTGTGTTGGTGATATTTATCTAATCGGCACGGTGAAAATGCAAGTCACTCGCCCTCGTAAACCATGTTGGAAAATTGATGCGCAACTCAACAGCCGTGGTATTGCCAAATTTCTTTTGGACGAGGGCCGTATCGGTTGGTATTTCCGTATTGCGCAAAATGGGCATTTCAAACTCGATGATGAATGTCAGTTAATCGAACGCCCTGAGCCAGAGGCGACGTTAAGCTCATTATGGTACACCTTTAATCACATCAAAGACAGTAACGATCCACAACTACAATATTGGCTGAATAATGAGTATTTGGTGCAAAGTTTTAAATCTTCTCTGCAAAACGTGCACGTTAAGACAGAACAATTACGCTTTATTTAATCGAGAACCAATTCACGGTTTGGCTTTATCAAAATGGCGACTTTGAAATGGCTTTTTCAAACATTTTGAATATGTTATGTTTTGCTCAAGTCGCATTTTCTATGAGCATCACCAATGAGCCAAGTCTTAACCATCGCAAAAAAAACAACAGATATCACGCAAAATATCGATCTCCTTTCCAAGTTTGCCAACCGTCACGGCTTGATCGCAGGCGCAACGGGTACAGGAAAAACCGTAACCTTAAAAGTCTTGGCGGAAAACTTTTCACGCATTGGTGTCCCTGTGTTTCTTGCGGATGCCAAAGGTGACGTATCCAGTATCGCTAAAGCAGGCTCAACCAGCCCAAAATTCGAAGAACGCTTAAAATTACTTGGCATTGACAGTGTGCCTTTTGCAGCTTCACCAACGACTTTTTGGGATTTATTCGGCGAGCAAGGGCATCCGATTCGCACCACCATTTCTGAGATTGGTCCGATTTTATTGTCGCAAATGCTTAATCTGAACGACACCCAAGAAGGCGTGCTTTCTGCGGTATTTCGTGTTGCCGATGATCAAGGCATGCTATTGCTTGATTTTAAAGATTTAAAGTCGATGCTGACTTATGTCAGTGAAAATGCATCTGAACTGAAATCAGAATACGGCAACCTCTCTCCTGCCAGTCTTGGCGCAATTCAACGCAATTTGTTAGCACTTGGTGATCAAGGTGGTGAGGACTTCTTTGGTGAGCCAAGTCTAAACATTATGGATTTTATCCAAACTGATAGTAATGGCTTAGGTTATATCAACGTATTGGCTGCCGATAAGCTGATGAATAGCCCGAAACTTTATGCCACATTCTTATTGTGGATGTTATCTGAATTGTTCGAACAACTGCCCGAAGTCGGTGATATGGACAAACCAAAACTGGTGTTCTTTTTCGATGAAGCGCATTTACTATTTGATAATGCCAGTCCTGCACTACAAGAGAAAATTGAGCAAGTCGTGCGTTTGATTCGCTCCAAAGGCGTTGGGATTTACTTCGTGACACAAAGCCCACTGGATATTCCCGAAAGTGTATTGGGTCAACTCGGTAATCGTGTGCAACATGCGCTACGTGCTTTCACCCCGAAAGATCAAAAAGCAGTAAAAACCGCTGCTGATACATTCCGTGTCAATCCTGAGTTTGAAGTGGCAGATGCAATTACTCAGCTTGGCGTAGGCGAAGCCCTGATTAGCTGTCTTGATGCGCAAGGTACACCACAAATCGTTGAACGTGGTTGGGTGATGCCTCCATACTCAGCATTTAGTCCAATCACCGTAGAAGAACGTAAAGCCTTAATGACAAATAGCATCGTTGCAGGTGTCTATGAGCAGATAGTCGACCGTGAAAGTGCTTATGAGCTTTTAAATCAAAAAGTGGTGCAACTCGAGCAACAAAAGATCGCTGAGGAAAAGGCTGCTGAGGAAGCCAAAGCGCAAGAAGCTTTGGCAAAACAACAAGCTAAAGAACAAGCTGCTCTAGAGAAACAGCAAGCCCGTGAACAAGAACGTTTGGCGAAAGAGCAACAAAAAGAAACCGAGCGTGCCGCAAGACAACGTGAAAAGTTGATTCAAGACACTGTGGGTACTTTTGCAAAAAGTGCAGCTCGTAGCTTAGGTGGGCGCACTGGGCAAAAAATCATGCGAGGTATTCTCGGGTCGATTTTTGGGCAGAAATAATTAGAAGCAATCATCAAGACAGATCATAAAATGTCTTTGCAAAACAGCGCGCAAAGGCATTTTCATATTTAATATCAATTTAAACAGAAGCTTAAGTGAATAATATAGTTACCACTAAAAGATATATTGCAAATATACTTTTAAAGGTGTATTTTAAATATACCTTTTAATCCACCAACCCAAACAAGAGCCAACGATCATGATTACTGAAAGCCAAAAAGACCTCGTCAAAGCCACAGTTCCTGTTCTACGTGAAAGTGGTGTAGCCCTCACCTCCTATTTTTACAATCGCATGCTCACCAACAATCCTGAGCTGAAAGAAACCTTCAATATGGGACATCAGCGCAGTGGCGCACAAGCGCAAGCCCTCGCAGGTGCAGTGCTGGCTTATGCTGAAAATATTGATGATCCGTCTGTCCTTGCCCCGGTGATTGAACTCATTGCGCACAAACATGTCAGCCTCAACATCCAAGCGCCAGACTACAATATCGTCGGTGAAAACTTGCTACATTCGATCAGTGAAGTGCTCAAAATCTCAATGGATGATCCACTCATCGAAGCGTGGGGCGTTGCCTATGGTCAGCTTGCTGATGTGTTTATCAATGCTGAAAAAGCACTCTATGAACAGCACCAACAAACCAAAGGCAGTTGGCTCGGCTGGCGTCAATTTAAAATCGCCAAAAAAGATGTGGAAAGTGAAGAAATTACTTCATTCTATCTTGCACCAGTCGATGGCGGTGACTTACCAAAATATGAAGCTGGACAATATATTTCTGTGCGTGTCTTTGTCGAAGATTTAGGTCTAAAACAACCTCGCCAATACACATTGTCAAATAGTCCACAATCAGATTATCTGCGCATCTCAGTCAAGCGTGAAGACGAAAAAGGTGAGCTAGCGGGTGGATGGGTGTCTAGCACATTGCACAGTTTGCCTGAAGGCGCTGAGATCGAAGTGTCTGCACCCACTGGAAATTTCTATCTGATTGATCCAAACAAGCGTAATGTATTTATCAGTGGTGGTGTCGGCTTGACACCGATGGTTGCCATGTTAAACCAACTGATCACTGAAGACATGCCACAGCCTGTGACCTTTATCCATGCTTGTCGTAGTGGTTTGGTGCATGCGATGAAGAAACACATTCAAGCGCATCAAGCCAAATTCCCACGTTTAAGCACATTTACAGCCTATGAATTTCCACAAGCGAGTGATGTGCTCGGTCAAGACTACGATGTCGCAGGTCGCCTCGATCTTGCCAGTATGGACAGCGCCCTACTCCCACAAGATGCAGATTACTACCTCTGTGGACCGATGCCATTTATGGCAGAACAACAAAAAGCGCTGATCGCTCGTGGCATTCCTGCTGAAAATATTCATAGTGAAGCCTTTGGGACTGGCGGGGTAAAACTCAGCTAAGTCATCAGTAGACATCAAATGTGATGGCAATGCATTGCATTTGACTGCTTTGTATTTGAAACTTTGCAAAGGGCGGGATGGTGTTATACTAATCCGCTTTTTTATTCCCGTTTTTTAACTTGATTTGATATGCAGCTCAATAAATTTAGTGACTATGGTCTTCGCCTACTGATGTTTTTACTTCAGCCGAGTAAAGATGCGTCAAGCAATGGGCTGATGACCATTGCACAGGCCGCCAGCGCCCTAAAAATTTCTGAAAATCATTTGGTCAAAGTCAGCCATTTTATGGTTAAACAAGGTTGGATTATCAGCACTCGAGGCAAAGGTGGCGGGATTCGGCTTGCACCCGAAGCCTACACACTAGCGCTGGGTGATATTGTGCGTATCTTAGAGCACGACCAAAAAGCAGTGAATTGCCTAGAGCCCGCTTGCGCTTTGCGCTTTAGCTGTGGGCTAAAACCCTTATTAGATCAAGCATTAGAGCAGTTCTACCAACATCTCAATGGTTTTCAACTTCGTGACGCACTGCATCAGCCCGTGCTTTATAGTCTGACCAAAGATGCAAGCCTAGAAAGAACAAATACAAATGAGATTGCGAGTATAGATATTCGCTAAATTTTGATGACTTCACTTTTTATAAATCAAGCGTATAAATGGACTGATCATCTCGCTCAAGGATAAAGAAGTACGGCTGGACGATACTTTTTAAATCCATAATGCCTAACACCATATTTTCACTGATTTTTCGAAAGTGATCATTGATTGGCTTTTCATCATATATCATCGTTGCAGAAGACTTTCCTCGAAACTCGATCATTCTCGCACGTGCCTTACTTTCATAAGTTTTAAGCACTTTGGTGGCGAGTGGCATGAGCTTACCCACTTTCTGAAAGACGCCAACATGCTCATTCAACAGGAGGTATTTGGGATCACCTGCGAACAGTATCCCCTTGCGCTCATCCAAAAAAATCAACGGATATACATGCTCTTTATCTTTAAAGACTTTGCCATACCATTTTGAGAGCTCAAGCAGACCTTCTATGGGATGTCCTGTTTTAATTTCTGCACCACGCCACTGTCCAAACATGAACTCACACGGTATTGGCTCAGCTTGGTCAAAAATAGCCAACAACTTGTCACCATCCGCTAAACCCTGCTGAATCATATGTTTTATTTGAATCTCGACTTCATTGTTCGACATGATGATTTCCAATAGTCTGCAGCATTATGCTCATTACTTTAGCCAGCTTACGATGATTGACAATGCTTTTTAGCACCGATTTTTATTGTTATTTTTATCAATGATTGCGACACAACAAAACCCACAAACAAAGCATTGCTAATGGGCTATTTCTTCTAGTCAAGAATTTACATCAATACTGCCAAACATGCGCAGTAGCTCTTTCGTTGAGTTGGTTTTAGTCAGTGCTAACGCTGTTAAGATACGTGCTTTTTGTGGATTGAGGTCAGGTGCAACGACCCAATCATATTCATCATCAGGTTTTTCCGCATTACGCAAATTCTTATTGGTAACAGCATCAATAACTTCACATCTTGTCGACTTGACTTATAATACCCATCAAGCAACGACACAATGAATTGAAATGCACCGCTATCAAAAGTCCAAAGACACCAAAGCCAAACTCGCACCAAAGCATAAAATCAGCTATGCGAAAAAAACTGACGATGCCACCAGTGCCTATTCATCTCAAGCATTGAATTGGCTACGTCAAGCAGAGTTTTTGATGAGTGCACCAAAGCTTGATTTGTGTGTTGAAGATACAGGCTATGAGATTGCTTTTGCAGGACGCTCCAATGCAGGAAAATCCAGTGCGATCAATACATTGACCAATCAAAAGCAACTGGCTCGTGCATCAAAACGTCCAGGTCGCACTCAGATGATCAACTTTTTTACACTGGGCAATCCTGAGCAACGTCTAGTCGATTTACCAGGTTATGGCTACGCTGCTGTCCCTGAAGAAATGAAAAAGGTTTGGCAAAAAGAACTGGAAAACTACCTAATTCATCGAGAGAGTTTACAAGGTTTGGTCTTACTGATGGATATTCGTCATCCTCTACAACATTTTGACCGTATGATGCTGGAATGGGCGCACGCACGAAACTTGTTTGTACATATCTTGCTGACTAAAGCGGACAAATTGAATCGTGGTCCTGCAAACAAAGCTTTACTTGAAGTCAAAAAAGACCTGAATCAGTTAAAACTCAAATTTTCTATTCAACTGTTTTCATCACTCGATCGTCAAGGTTTGGATGAACTGGCTATGGTCATGGCAGGTCGCTTAGGATTTACCATTACGCAATCTAATGACTCAAATAGCGACACCGAAAACGACAGCACACAAGAGCATATTCAAGAGCTTGATTTGCTTGAAGGCATTGACCTTGATGCTATTCCGATCTTAGGTGAAGTGGATAGCGATCATTCTGAGAAATAAGTCGTTTTTCATCAAAATTATCGTCCCAAAATGACATGCTTTGACCTCAATTCCTTTGCACAGATTACATCGTTGAGCTTAAATAAAAGCAATGATACATAGCTATCAGTGCACAAAGGTTCATCATCATGTTATTACTTTCAATTTTTAAGCGTAAAAAAGTCCTTTCTTCGATTGCTTACCAAATCAAACCTCGCAAGGTAAAATTTGATTGGCAAGAAACGTCTGTGGATTGGATTCCGAATGAGCCTTTTGCAAGCTATTTTGTTAATGAAATCAATATGATTTTGCCTGCAGGTGAGTTTTGGTTTTGCCGTATGTACAACAAAGTATTACATCAAATCGAAGATCCAAAGCTCAAACAAGATGTGCAAGCCTTTATCCGTCAGGAAGCCATGCACGCCAAAGCGCACAGCTCTGCCAATGGTGAATATCTCACCGTTCGGAATATTGATCCTGCACGTAATCTTGAGGTGATGAATCTGCTATTTAACAAAGGGTCTAGATAACTTTAGAGCGGATTGTTTCTTAATTCTTTAAGCAGTTTAGCATAAAGGTTTTCATGTCGATGATTAAATCTAAACTCACATTCT
>LULM01000189.1_pt1 | contig 23335 bp, 21 predicted proteins | sample 728151 | NCBI WGS metagenome assembly LULM01 (sample SAMN03860289, study PRJNA289734) | marine metagenome | biome: seawater column; feature: ocean; material: water; isolation source: Red Sea water column Station 149 - depth 200m | place: Saudi Arabia: Red Sea | collected 2011-10-15 | depth 200 m
GTCAATAAATAGAGATTTATTCGAAGATATACTTGCTGCATAAACTGCTGCCCATGATCCATGGTAATAAACCAGTGTACGATAAAAAGGTTTTGTTTTTAATTCTGTCCTGTCGTTATAGGTAATCGCATTACGTATTGAAATATTGTCTGGTGGTTTTGCTGTAATTGTCTTACCATCTGACATTTTAAACATCATTTGTTCTTTAAAATCTAACCATCCAGAGTTATGGGCTATGAGGTTAGCTGCAAATTCAGCTACTCCTTCAGATAACCATAGTGGTCCTTGTGCAGGGGCATCAGTTTTAACAGTTGGGCCATATATTCTTGAATTAAGTACATGACCACCTGCATATACATGAAAATATTCATGACTTGTTACTTTACGACTATCACATTTCCATACATGAATTTCTCTTTCTTTGGGGATTTGGTTAGTATATGAACAATTCCAAATACCTTTTGAGATAAATATAACCCATGATTTTGATGAAGTGCGGAAACCTGTAACTGCACCGGATTTCGTATTTTTAATCATATTTTTGTGGTATGGTACGCATCGACGATTATTATCTTTCAAAAAATCACAGACATGTAACGATATTTCTGATGTGATTTTTTCTGATTCTTCAATTGTTAAATCATCTGTATTCCATATATAAATCCCAACTTTATTATATGTGCCAGTATCTAATTCTATATCGGTTCTTTTAAGAGGAAAGGTTGTTTCTGATATTGTATTCTTGGCCTTGAAATTTGCAGCATCCGTAATACTAGATTCTGACCAGTCGTAAAGCTCATCACCTCTATATGTCGTCTTACTTATAAGCCAGTAAGTACGAGCGAGCTCTGCGCATCCTGCACATGTTACATGATCCAATGAAGACCTCTTTAGAGAGACTTCTTTCCACTTATTTTCTAAATTATATATCTGTATTTTTATGCTGTTAAGCACTTTCTTTTTTACAAAATTTTGAAAAGCCTGTATTTTTTTGCTATCTATTTCTTGCTGCAATCTTTCAGCCTCCCTATCGTCATGCGGAGACCAATAGTCATTCTCTAAAAGTATCGGAATTATTTCTTCTTCGACGTAGACACCTTTCCAATAACATTCGTTGTAGACATCATCATATATTTCATGTGATTCATAAATAAGCTCAGGTGTAGGCTCATGTATATATAAAACAAGGCCGTCTCGCACTTTGTAGCGCAAGCGACCTTGTATTATTCTATATAAGTTTTTTTCGATATCTATTGACATCTTACCTTCCTAAAATCCAACCAACTGATTGTCGTCTTTTTCCTACTTTATTATATGTAGACGACTATCGTGCGACACTAACGAATTAGCTACCGCTAGTATAATAAGCACCACCACCATCAACTTTCAAGTCATTGAAAGTAGAGTAGGAGTAAGTGCAAGTAGCGTTTCCACCACCAGTGTCACCACCGGAGTAAGAAACAGAACTTAGCTTATTCTTAGTACCAAGATTGATAACCATACCGGAATCATCTTTAATAATGATTGTGCGGTCACTTAGGTTTTCAGCAGTACCAGAAACATTAACCAAGTCACCACTCATAGCAGTAACTTCAAATTCAGAAGTAACTTCGATTGGGTAACCAGCGTATCTGTGATAAGGTCCAAATGAACCCAGTTCTAAGATACTTTCACGACCGAAGTCGGCGCTAACTGAGATACTACTAATGTGCATCCCTTTACTCTTGCCTGATCCGCCAGTACCCATTGGAGCACTGATTTCTGCAGGAATCGTAGAATTAGCAATATCAACGTGTTGGCGTCTAACAAGACCACTACCATTGGTAGAGGAACCGTTACTAGCGCCCGTTGAAGCATCACTACCAGTTAAGCCGGTAGTTGGGCTTGCGCCATAGCTAGTGTCTGGATTAGGAACAACTCCAGCAACGTTGTCTGACCAGAATTTATCGTTACCAACAAGCGTTATAGATTCTGTAGCAGCTCCATCGGTAGGATAAGTGTAAGAAACAGAGCTGATGTACATACCTGAGCATTGTACAACGGCACCAACTGATTCGCCACTCGTGCTACTAACTGTGTCTGCATAAACGCCGAGATAAACGTCTGATCTGTTTTTACCTGCAGCAACCATATTCGTTTTGATTGAGTCACCACAAGCCTGACCATAGAGAAGAGGCTTACCATCAAGTGACTTTTCTAGAGTAACTTCGATGTCTGCAACTTCTTCTGAGTTTTCGTAGATCTCAATCTGACCCAACTCAAAAGCTTGATCTAGCGTGAAGTTACTGGTAATACCGACAGATTGCACACCCTGCATAAAGCGTCCAGCGGAAGCTGGGGCTGCTGGAGTGTGGCCTGTCTTACCAATAAATACCGCTTGGCAAGCATAGAATATTCTATTATTAGGCATAATAATCTCCTATTTGATTAACACATATATGTATACTATCCACCTCTGGCTTGGTTACTACTATATACACAAAAAAAGAAAAAAAGCGCTTATATTACCTCAACTTCAGTGGAACATCGAACTGTTCCCATGTATAGATTGGGCGCTATTTGTGTAATTCCTTGCCCCTTGCTGTTGTGTATGAAACACTTTTTATACCTAAAGTTATAGGATGCGTCGGAAGGATTCGGTGCATCATCTACTAATTGAGGGTAAAGACCGCTAGGCAAAGCATTTTCGTTTAATTCTCCCCTATAGTCAAAAGGGTATACTCCAGAAATAGCAATCTTATTTGTATCGAACAGCCAAATGCTCCTGTCGTTTTGATAAGCTATTTGGTCTATGAGGTTATTGCACTCCCAGTGGTTTTCTGCAACGACGTAGAATAAAACATCGCTATATGTATTTTGTCCACCGCCTAATTGTCTGCCTGTAAAATTAGTATTTGGAACAACTTCTACAGCAACAGTAGGAAGCTGGATTCTTGTTTGCCCCAGCTGAGCCCAATCACCGGAGCCGAACTGTGTGAATGTAGAATTATCAGCACGGAAAGATCCTTGCTGTATTTCCCTAAACCAAGGCACACCCTCAGCAGGAATAACGCTCACCCACTTATGGGCATACTCTAGTTTAACTTCTGTATTGGTAGCTACAGCGGTATCAAGTACAACTCGCCCATCTGGGTAATTTATATGATATGGCTGTTGTATATTGCCAGTGGCTCTAAATGTACCTCCGATAAAAACGCCGGAAATTCTAATTGGTTGTTCTGGATTTGATACGCCTGTCTCCCAAACCCAATTACTTCTATAGCCTTCCCAGACCTGACCATCAGTATAATTAGGATCATCTACAGGTCTGAGCTTATGCAGGTTGCCTCCATATATACCAGACTGAGGAATTTCTATATTGTAGAAAGCGCCAGCGTTTGTAAAACCCCAGTCATAAAAAGTTATGAAGTTTTCGAGGAGTTGATTAGAAAGAGTTGCATCTTGCGTATTCTCAATACCTCTTAATGACTTATATTGTTCATCGGGCATTATGATAGACTCCTTATAATAGCTTTCTCTATCTGTGCAGCTTTTGGCGCCAAGGCTCTGGTTATAAAGTTATCAGTAGAAGTACCTGAAAATGAACTATTGACCTTAAATGGTCTTCGTTTTACTGTCATACTTCCCATTCCACTTCTGCCCTTCGGTCCATAATCAACACCAAAGTCGGCTATGATAATAGAGTCACCAGCTGTTAGCAACCATTGAAGCCAAGGTATTGAGCCTCCTTTTTCTAGCTCTGTTTTCCCAAGACCTAGAAGGTTTACAAAACTAGTAGGTTGTATTCCAATTGTAACCCCTCCGCTAATACTGTTACCTCTTGCGGAAAACTTTTGAGTGGTAAATGTGACTGACTCTGCAATAGAGTTAACGATTGCGGTGGTAGCATCTTTGCCGGTTGGTATACCGAAATCAGCTCTAAGCGTTCCTCCATTTAAAGATGATATCTCTGGGCAAGTCTCTAGCGCGTTTCTGACTATTACCTTTATAGGCTCTTTGGCTTTTGTAACAGACCTTAAAAAGCTCTTATTGGCCTCATCTACTATAGCTTTTAGCATCTTTTTTTCGATAAGCGCTATTGGATCGATCAGCTTGAGGGATATAGACATTAGCCATTCCTTTCCCAAAATGTCACAGCATACTTCTCTGGGTTTTGCTTAAAACCTTGAGGATAAGCAACACTAGCCCTAGTGAATTTCATGGTGTGATAATTTGATATATTGCCATACGATTTTGGAATAAGGTACTTTGCGTTGTCTAACTTCGGAAGAAGGGTCATGTTAGATATAACCTGTATCGCACCTTCAGCTAAATTAACAGCAAAGCCAATGTCTCTCCACTGTCTTGGCTCCCAATAGATTCTCACATCTATATCTTCTTCTGTTTCCGAAGACTTGTATCCAGCACCTGCGCAATACGGACAGGGCATACCTCGGCCAAACGGGTATGGGCCGCCGGGCTTGTATACACTTACAGAACGAGTTCGTGTACCCATCGTATCTAAATAACAATTTGGGCAAGACTCTTTCTTTTCTGGATATACTAATGTGACGGTGCGCTCAAAAAGCTCCACCGCCTCATTGTATACATTAAAAACACCTGTTGGTATTACTATGGGCATGATACTAAACAGTCACAAAAAATACTTTCGATGAGGTTCCGCTAGCGGCTCTCACATAAATTGTAGAAGGGTCGATAACTGGTATAACTACACTCTCTCCAGCGGATAGTGGAAATCCATCCGTGGCATCTGCTGCATCGGTCGTAACTGTAGAAATCCCTACATATACTTTAACCGAATTTGTCGAATCTGCCACAATCTGAACGCCCCTAGACGCATGAGTTGAGGTGGTTGTAAGCTGCACGGCGGTTGTGCCGATACTGCTCTTTCTACCAGTTGCAAAGCTTGATACTCCTGCCATATTTAAACTCCTTATGTGCTATACGTCATGTAGTCGTCAAATCTGTGATTAAGACGATTATACATAACATCTATACTTTGGTCTATTAGTGAAGCGGATATTGGCGGAGACAAAGTGTGGTTTGAGCTAACTTTGTTTGCCGCTGTCAATCCTTTAGCGCCAGCAATGCTGACGATACCAGCACCACCGTTTGGCTGGTCATCACTGTTTCTTGCTTTCTGTGCTACGTCTACAGCCATTTTAAATCTCCTTTATTAATAATCAAATGCGGACCCTGAGCGCCCGTAGTTGTATTGGAACGAACGATTAACAACAGCGCTACCCGGACTGTACGGACCAAGAATAGCTTGGCCATGTAGACTGTTAGTTGTTTTATATGTATTTAGCAGGTCTTCGTACTTGTTGCACAAGTCGTTATATAGAGTGTTTAGTGTCGCAGATACACCTCTAAGGTCTATCATCGAAGGTCCATCTCTAAGGTTTAATGAATTTGCTGCTTCGGTTTTAACTTCGCTGCCTACAATAATACAAGCTGCCTGATAAGCAGTAAGGACTGTGAAGTCGGTATCTTTATTGTCAACAGGGTCTGGTGATATGTCTTTCGCTGCAATATCTACTGTATATGTGTAAGTAAAATCGGCTTGGTCATATACCTTGTATGCGGCAACTGCTATAATTTGCTCTAGTCTAGAATCTGCATATTTAGACCCATCAAGGTCACCTATGAGGGTTCTGACAAAGAGAACTAAATCTGTAGTCCACGCCATTTTATTTTTCCTTTATACTAAGTTGTTACATATACATATACACAAAATTATACTGTTGAAAACGATCCTAAACCCTGAGCCCCAAAGAAAAACAGGTTTAACCTACTACTGTATTTCCCATTTCCTGATGCAGAGGTTGGGGCTAGATTAAACTGGTCTGCACCCAAATCCCAAGCCGTCCCAGCTGCATCCCTGTCTCCTCCATCTATATCTATATTAACATTAGTTGGAGTAGTGCCTAAATCAACACCCGCCCCTATAAGATCTGTGCCTGACTTTAAGTGCAGGTCAGGATCACTTGTTGAGGTGTCTACAAATGCATCGGCATAGGCTTCTGTGGTTACATTTGTTACGTTACTTATTGCGCCAACAGCTCCCCAGTAATCAGCTGTCGCACCGGCAACTATTGGATCTGCAGAAAATGTGTGATATCTATAAGCCAAGATATTTTTACCAGTCGCTCCAGTGGTTCTAAATGTTTGATAAAACAAATAAGCTGAGCCTTCTGCTGCGTCATCGACTGGCAAGTAATAGTATGTGCAATTAAATATATTGGTAATTACGGAACTTTCTGTGTCGTGAACCCGCATGCTTCCGTCAGTACCCGAAGTACAGTTAAAGACAAAGTTGTTCATAAATGTCATGCCGGACCTATTTCTCATGACAGACACCGTACCGCCTGTATCTGATGTCGATCTAATATTATGGATAATACAATTTCTAAGTACAGTCCCGGTGAGGCTAGTGGTGCAGAAAAAACCAAATCTACCTGTGCCGTTGCCGTTTAATTCTAAAAAGGATACATCAGTATTTGGTTCTTGCACATTAATTATATAGGAGCTGGTAGATGAAGGCTTGACCACAACTCCAGATCCTGCAGTTCCGTCATGCTTTTGTCCATCCGCAGCGGTGAGCTGTATATTTGTCGGAATAGCGGAGGCGTCACTAATAGTTACATTTTCAGTGAATACGCTGTCAGCATAACATACGCCTTGAGCTGTATCTCCAGAACTATAAACTGAGCCATTGGAAAGATCTGCTTCCCAAGCTGTTATAGTACTGTAGTCTCTACCTGTTGTCCCTATTGATTTTGCAACTGTTGCCATCTAACAATATTCCTATGATAAGTTTTTATATACTGTAAAATTATGAACATCGCTGTGGTAAGTGGTACTAGCGAATACTACCTTACCTTGAATTTTCCACGTACCTGCAGTATCAATATCATTTGATACTGTAACATACTTAGCTTTACCGTCAGTTCCATCGGTAACTAAAGCTCCAGTCTTTTGTGAAGCATTGTCATCGGGACCCTGTAGTATAATATATATATTATTTGCGGAGCTGATATCTACAACAGATCCATCATCTTTAAAGGTTAATTGGAGAGTAGTTCCAATATCACCTACATGTATTTCATTACTAGCCATATCTAACCCTCGAAAGTAGCAAATGTTTCTATACTAGCGTCTACAGTCTTATTTGTATCTACAGAGGCAACCAATTCCATGCCTGTGTTTATGGAGGCGGTTTCCTCAAAGTCTGTATTTATACTACAAATAAAGCTATCAGACGTATTAATATACACAATAAATTCTTTGGTTATTAGTAATTGGTTTATTTCTGCTGTAGCATCAAGTGTAGCTGAGGCAGTTAACGAAGCAGCTCCCTGTATGTCAAACCCGCCTAATGCCGACAAAGAAGCTGAAGCTGTTAACGAAGCCGCAGCGAGCTTGGACACTTTACCCGACGCAGAACATGCTCCACTGGCAGAAAGTGATGCTGATGCAAACCTGTCCACTTTTGCAGTTTGAGATGTGGAAGCACTAGCAGATAGTGATGCAGAGGCAAATCTCTTAACGCTGGCTGATGCCGAAACAGAGCCAGAGGCTGTAAGCGATGCTGACGCAAAGTTTTTAGCATTAGCTGAAGCTGATAATGTAGCTGACGCCGAAAGTGAGGCTGAAGCGTTTCTTTTTACAAATCCAGTAGCAGCTAAAGAACCACTGCATGATGCCGCTGCTGAAGCAAACCTTGTAACTTTAGCTTCTGAGGATACGGCACCAGTTGCAGACAGACTAGCTGCTCCAGATATTGTCTGTGCTGGTAACGTTCCCTCTGCGGTTAATGTGGCACTGGCGGTTAATGTTGCAGCAGCAGTTATTACATTCCCACTAGAAGAGAAGGGAGTTGACGAAAATGGAGCTCCTGAAAAACTCATATGCCTTCTCCTTTATGTTGTGGGTTGTTAACTAATCTATATACACAATAATAAGATTATATACTTACTATTCCTTCTGTCACTTTATCAAAAGTTAATATATCAATGTGCTCTCTTTCGTCCATTTCTTTTCTACAGTCACATTCCTTGTTGGGATTTCTTAAGTCATCTACAGAGTTACCAAGTGATGTAGTCAAATCCCAGTAGGGTACAAACCACCTTCTTTTTGCTACAACAACTGGGTCGTAATCATCTGGTATTTCTTCAGGAGGATTTTCAAGAGCGATCTCTTGTCGAGTATGAACAGTGTCTCCCGAAAGCTCGACCCTAGTAAATGAGTCACCAGTATAACTCCTACCAGAAGTATTTATAGCCGCAAAGTATCTTTTTTCAATATCTGAAAACGGAAAACTACTGTGTTCAGACTTTAAGTGATCACTGTATGTTTCTATATCATTCCAGACTGCATTAATATCTACATCACTTCTGCTCTTCCCGTACCAGTAGGCAAATCCATTAGCAGCTCTAAAAATTAAATGGTTTTTGTTCTTTAGTCTTCTTGTTATATATTCATAAGGATTAATCCTTTCACCGTCTTCATTCGGAGTCTTCCCAAGAATAGTTTCCTCGCTAGTTATGAGGTTGGTTCTTTTTACATAGTTTGAATTAATTCTCTCAAACTTGTATGTCTTGGTTCTTTCGAGGAAGTTTATGAGCAGAGGATCAGGGGTTCTAGAGCCGTTGGTTTCAAGGCCAAAATTTTTCACATGACACTTCTGCTGTGCGTGATGATAATATATTTCATCCAAAGTAAAAGCCTGAATGATATCACCGTCTTTGTAAGAGCTGGCTACTGGGCCATCATTTATTTTTACTATAACTTCCATAAGGCTCTCCTAATCCATGAATAGAAAAAATGCGGGACTTCCTGTGGTAGCTGCTGTACTTTTTTGGTGAGCTCCAATATCCCAAGTAACTCCAGTGGCATCTCTGTCAACACCGTTTATATCTATATTGACACCGCCAGTTGTTCCTAAATCTGTCCCAGCCTCTAGACACACGGAGGAAGTGTCCAGATGTAAGTCTTCCGATCCTGCTGATGTAGATACAAAATCTATTTGACTAAGAGTTTTGCCTATCAATGCCGTTGAGTCATTTTTATTAACGTCAAAATCCTCAGCATCCTTTGCTGCATCGGTAGTATCATCTGAAAGGTTAGTAGCGGAGTTTAGCACTCTGTTCGAGTTTGGAACCTCGTCCATCCAATAAGCGGCGGCTATATCGCCCTCATCTAAACCTGCAACTATATTATTTTTTATGTTTGCTTGAATGTGAGTGCCATCTCCAAATCTCATCCCAACAGCGTCTTTACTTCCTCCTTGGGATGTTAGCTTATATATCGTATTGTTATAGATGTAAAGACTTCCTATGAACGACCTTATATTTATACCCATTGCGCTATCATTACTAGTCTCTATCATGTTATAAATAATATTATTGAGAAAGTACCAGTTTTCTGAAGTGGTCAAAGACAATCCGCTAGCGATAGCTACTGGGCCAGTACTACCGGGATTGCCTCCTTTATCATGTATAAGCATATTTCTTATGGTGCAATCTCCTGCTCCTGTAGAAATGTTTATAAACTTATTAGTGTTTGTAGAGTCTAGGCTATCCGCACTGATATCTAGCCATTCAATGGTAAAATCGTCTATTCCTATTTTGATGATACCTACGTTGTGGCCAGAACCAGATGTGGGCTTTAGTAAGGCTCCACTTTCTGCTGTACCGTCATGCCTATCGTCAGAATTAACAGTTAATTTTACAGAAGATAAACTTTGCTTACTGTCAAATGTTACAGTTGCGTCTGTGAAGGTAGAGTCTGAATGTAGCTCACCAACAACATCGTCGCTACTTCCCCAATAAGAAGGGCTTGAGTCATCAACCATAGCCTCAAACAAAGTAATTGTAGAAAAGGCTCTTTTGAATACCGCATCCTGTTGGTCACCATATTCATCTGTGATGTTAGTAGGTGGCAGAATCATCCATAGTAACGATGTCTCCTACGGCGACATTGCTTCCGGGACTAGATCCAAACGCTACTGTATATGGATTACTACCGCTAGCTGAACTTGGCGTAACGGTAGCTATACTTTGATTTGATCCAACACTTACTGTAGTTGTTGCCATGTGTCACCCTTATGAACTCTTAATATCTTCACCAACTATAAATCCATCAAACGCAGATGAGGCAGTTGTACATATAAATCCAATCATATCTACGCCACTTGCTGTGGTTCCGGGGGCTGTTCCTCCGGGCCATATGACTGTATCTGTAAAGGCGAGAGAATGATCTCCTCCCCATGCAAATCTAATTAATATTTTTTGACCCACTACGGCGTTTTGTATATCTAAACCTGTTATATTTCCACTTGTGGCTACAGTGAAATAGTTGCCCAAAGCAGCATTAATAACAACACTACCAGACTGACTAGTAAGTGCAGTTGTGTTTCCTACAACACCGACGTTAGTTACAATTCTACTGGCATTGTCTGTGGTTGTAAACTTCATGTAAGAGTTGCTAGCCTCAGTAACATCTAAAGCGGTAGCAACGTTATCTTTAAGGGTAATCTTAGCAGTTCCGTTATTTGCCCCAGATACGTCAATGTTCAAGCCGTTTGCAGCATCTGCCACACTAATACTGTCACAATCTATGTCTCCAACATTTGTTATGTTTCCATCGGATACATCAAGAGACCCACAAGCAATACTACTACTACCATTGTCAATATTTCCAAACCCAGAAGTAATAGAACCAGAGTCCAAAGCTCCAGTGGTGACAATACTAGAGCTACCTGCAATAGCTGAGTAGATAGAACCTATCGCTGTACCACCTATTGTGATTGCATCTGCTTCTAGGGTTCCGTCAAAGTCTCCATCTACAGCATCAATGTTACCCTTGAAGATCGTGGCTGTTATTGTGCCACTAGACGGATTGTAATGAAAATCTCCATCAGACTCTAGGCCAACGTTACCAGTGGCACTCGCATCTTCAATGAATGGTATCAGATTATTCTCATCTGTGCTTTCGTTATCCGCAACTGCGACATGATTAGCGTTTGTTGCCGTAACTGCATTGGTAGCGTTAGTTACCGTTACTCCTGCAATAACCGTGTTTAATGCTGTTCCACCAATCGTAATAGCGTCGGCTTCTAAAGTCCCATCGAAATCTCCATCTACGGCATCTATATTACCTTTAAAAATCGTAGCAGTAACTGTACCAGTACTTGGGTTATAATGGAAATCCCCATCAGATTCTAGACCAACATTACCTGTTGCGCTGGCGTCTTCAATAAAGGTTATAAGATTGTTCTCGTCAGTGCTCTCATTATCAGCGACTGCAACGTGCGCGGCGTTAGTGGCATTGGTAACGGTTACTCCAGCAATGACTGTGTTCAGGGCGGTTCCACCTACAGTAATAGCATCGGCCTCTAACGTTCCATCGAAATCTCCATCTACCGCGTCAATGTTACCTTTAAATATAGTAGCCGTAACCGTACCAGTAGAGGGATTATAATGAAAGTCGCCATCTGACTCTAGTCCTACATTACCCGTAGCGCTAGCGTCTTCTATAAATGTTATCAGGTTGTTTTCGTCGGTGCTTTCATTGTCGGCCACGGAAACATGAGTGGCATTAACTGCATTGGTTGAATTGGTAACAGTGACTCCAGCGATATGTGTATCTAGTGCGGTTCCGCCTATTGTAATTGCATCCGCTTCTAAAGTCCCGTCAAAATCTCCGTCTACCGCGTCTATATTACCCTTAAATATAGTGGCAGTAACTGTGCCACTAGAAGGGTTATAATGGAAATCTCCGTCAGATTCTAATCCAACATTGCCCGTAGCGCTAGCGTCCTCGATGAAGGGTATGAGGTTATTTTCATCTGTACTCTCATTATCAGCCACAGAAACATGAGCTGCGTTAGTAGCGTTGGTAACTGTCACTCCTGCGATAACTGTATTAAGAGCAGTACCTCCCACCGTGATTGCGTCAGCCTCTAGAGTGCCGTCAAAGTCACCATCTACAGCGTCTATGTTACCTTTAAAAATAGTAGCTGTGACCGTCCCCGTTGATGGATTATAGTGGAAGTCACCGTCAGATTCCAAACCCACATTTCCTGTAGCGCTAGCATCCTCAATGAAGGTTATGAGATTGTTTTCGTCCGTACTCTCGTTATCAGCTACATTAATATGAGTAGCGTTAACAGCGTTTGTAGCATTAGTAACTGTGACCCCAGCAATATGTGTGTCTAGCGCAGTTCCACCAATCGTAATGGCATCTGCTTCAAGTGTTCCATCAAAGTCCCCGTCAACTGCATCTATATTTCCTTTGAATATGGTTGCGGTAACTGTACCGCTAGAAGGATTGTAGTGAAAGTCTCCATCTGACTCTAAACCTACATTCCCCGTGGCACTGGCGTCCTCAATAAATGGAATCAAATTGTTTTCATCTGTGCTCTCATTGTCTGCAACAGCCACATGATTAGCATTTGTGGCAGTAACCGCATTAGTTGCGTTTGCAACGGTTACTCCGGCGATAACTGTATTCAATGCAGTTCCACCGATAGTAATTGCGTCAGCCTCTAGCGTTCCATCAAAGTCGCCGTCTACAGCGTCTATATTGCCTTTGAATATCGTTGCTGTGACAGTTCCAGTAGATGGATTGTAGTGAAAATCACCGTCTGATTCCAACCCTACGTTGCCTGTAGCACTCGCATCTTCGATAAATGTTATGAGGTTATTCTCGTCGGTGCTCTCGTTATCTGCAACAGCTACATGGTTGGCGTTTGTGGCGGTGACAGCATTGGTAGCGTTGGTAGCGTTGGTGACAGTAACTCCCGCTATAACTGTATTGAGGGCGACACCTCCTACGGTAATAGCGTCTGCTTCGAGTGTACCATCAAAATCACCGTCAACTGCATCTATGTTGCCTTTAAATATTGTCGCCGTAATAGTTCCACTAGATGGGTTGTAGTGAAAATCGCCATCCGATTCCAGACCTACGTTTCCTGTCGCGCTAGCATCTTCTATGAATGGGATTAAATTGTTCTCATCGGTGCTCTCATTATCCGCAACAGCTACATGATTGGCATTTGTAGCAGTAACTGCGTTAGTTGCATTAGCGACGGTCACTCCGGCAATGACGGTGTTCAGGGCTGTCCCGCCTATTGTGATGGCGTCTGCCTCAAGCGTACCATCAAAGTCTCCATCCACCGCATCTATGTTACCCTTAAATATTGTCGCTGTGACGGTTCCTGTCGATGGGTTGTAATGGAAGTCGCCATCCGATTCCAATCCTACATTTCCTGTAGCACTGGCATCTTCTATGAAAGTTATAAGGTTGTTTTCGTCAGTACTTTCATTGTCTGCGACAGCTACGTGAGTAGCATTGGTAGCATTTGTAGCGGTGTCAGCATTGCCTGTCAGGTCTCCAGTAACATTCGCCGTAATGCTACTAGGTAAACCAACAGTGATCGTTCCCGAAGCTTCGGCTACTTCTACTTCATTGGCAGTTCCACGAAACTGTATATCTTCACCAAGGCTAATTTCAGTAGTGCTAGACCCATCGCTAACGCCTATACTAGAAGAGGCAAGTTTTGCTATAGCTATAGCTGCACTATTACTTATATCGGCATTAACAATGCTATGAGATAAAACGCCACTACCATCTAAATGTACAGATTTGCCTGCAGGATAAACACAATAGATTGTGTGTGTTCCACTACTAAATGTTTGTCTGGTGGTATCTGTGAAACTAGCTTGAGTTGCAAGAATTGTAGTTCTGGTAAGAGTTGTGGAGTCTGCACTGAGTGTGCCCAAGCCAACTTCCCACTTTGTGCCATCTGCATCTTCTAAAGCATAGTACGTTGTGTTGCCGTCAAAGGTTGCATCTGCATCGAAGGCTACATAGCCAGACACTGCGCCAGTAAGTGCCATGTCGCCACTTGTTCCGGTGCAAGTCTCTTTTACTCTATCTTTAAGTACTAAAGCCATTGCCTCTGCTCCTTATAAAAAATTAAGCAAAAGTAATGTCTAAATCACCTGCTGAAATAACAAATTGATCGCCGTTCTCTACAAACTTAGTAGCTGATAGCTGCCCATACAAAAGAACGTTTCCGCCGGAGGATGCGTCTGCAACAAACAGTCCTGATACATGACCCCATTCGTTTGATGCTGCAGCAAAAGTTACTGCCTGCTCATTATCGGTGAGCCCATTAGTAGAGCCTGCACTCCAATATGCATCGCCTTTAATACCAGATGATCTAGCGTAAGAGCCGCCAGAAAGTTCGTGAGTTAGTGTGCCAGCTTCTAGTTGAGCTGCATCATACTTTCCTACCAGACCAACGTAAATGTTACTCGGAGCAGAAAAAGATGTGCCCCTCAAGATATGGTCTATAAGCTTATTTTCTAAATAATTTGACATAGCAGTCATATCAAAATACTCCTATTAATTGTAATGTTAGTTGCCAGCCGTCGCTGGTTTTTATTTTATAGTACTATTATTCCAGCTTCAATTTTGTCTACGTTAATGTCATCCACAAACGGTCTGTCATTAATCTCAACTCTTCCGTCAACTTCTTTGTCGTAATTTCTAATATCATCAACGTTTGCACCCAAGTCCCAGTAAGGAACTTGCCATTTTCTTTTTGCTGCTATGACTTCATCACCCGTAATTACAGGGTTTTGTCGTTCCACAACAGTATGACCAGAGAGCTCTTGGATGATTCCTCCAGCGTTGCCTCTGCAATTCATAGTGTAAAAATGCCTTTTTTCCAAAGATGTAAACTTCCAAGATGTATTGTCTTGTTTAAGATTATCAGACCCTGATTCGATATGATTCCAAATAATATCAAGATCTATAGGTCTAGATCCACTATACCAAATTTCTGATCCTACTGAGCCAAAGATCCTGTGTCTATTGCTTTTTAGTCTTCTGGCCAAGTAATCTTCTATCCATATAGCTTCACCGTCTAAGTTTGGCGAATTGCTTATTATATCTTCTTCTGAAGTCAAAAGATTTATTCTTCTTGCCGAGGTTGCATTTATTCTTTCAACTCTATAAAGACTCGAAGTTTCCATATATTTCATCAACAATGTATCATTATATCTTAAACCAGATACTGGGTCTAGGTTAAAGTTATCTACACTACAAATAGATTGAGCGTTAGCTAATAATATCCTATCATTAGAAAACGCCTGAACAATGTCGCCATCTTTATATGATTTATCACCATCTGCGCTGTTTACTTTTATCAATAGCTCCATAGTATATGCTCCTTTTGGTTATTCTGGGCTTACTTTTATATACACAAAAACAATAAAAAAACCGCCCTATTATCTCTAACAGGACGGTTCTTATTAAACTTGAGCGTACAAGTATTAGAAGGAGCCAGCGAGAACTCTTCTATTGTCTAGTACACCAAAGCCAATTTCGGCCCAACCGTAGTAACCTTGACGCTGATGTCTGTGAAGAGCTTCGTCTTCATAAACTTCAACTTCTTTCTTGACTGGCATTACGAAACTATCGCTAGAGGCTTGATCCAAGCCAATAACTAGTTCAACGTCACCAGTAGCAAGAGAACCACCAAGATCATTATCAAAGTAATCTTGATACTCTTGGTTATCGCCCAACTCAAACAAGTCGTGCAGGTTAACTCCGAAGAGTCTCGTCAAAGGAGCAGCTCCGTCAGCTGCCACGTAAATTTCACGACGTGAAACTTCGTCAAGCTGATCGACACCCCAGTTGCGGATATCTTCGATGGCTTCTGGAGACAGGTACATGTCAGTCAATCGGCCATTAGCGGTAACGCTGTTACCACCGCCGTTACGACGCATAACTGTCTTCATCAGAGATACCAAGCGCTTTGTGAACTGACCAGCAGCTGCGTCGGCATCGTAGACCAAAATATTTCTATCAACAGATGCGGCTAGCAAAGTGTGCCATCCGTCGTCGTTGATTTTCTTAACAAAAGATGCTTCCAAAACTTGCATTGCGCGAGCAATAACGTTCCAGTTAGCTTCACGGGCATACTTCAGCAAGAAGTCAATCGAGCTGGTAATTCCGTAAGTGTTAACCATGACGTAATCGCCTTCGACGCTACGTTCTGGAATACGACCGTGACCCGGATTAGTGTAAGCAATGTGCTCACTTTCTGTTCCCGGTGCAAGAAGATCGAGTGGAAATTCAGGTGTAGCACCCGGCTCAAGTGGCATAGCTTCATAAATGGAAGTTACGACATCACCGAATAAGACACCTTTACGCAATGGTGTTTCCAAAGCCTTAGCGATTTCACGCTGGGCTTCGATAGCCACTGCTTTATCTGAACTACCGGATTGCTTTAGCAATGCGATAAATTCATCAGAAGGACGTTCTTTCATATTCATTATCTATTCTCCTTTATGGGCTATGATTATACTGCAGCGCGGATGGACTGAGGTAGATTAATTTCAACCTTGTAGTAGCCATCTTCGTCTATGCTAGATAAGAATGTACCGATTGAAGCACCAACGTTACCTGAATGGTCAGCAATACAACCGCTATTAGCGATATTACCACCATGAGTAACATAGGCAGGATCACCAGCGGTGACTGCGGTTGCTACCGTTACACTGTTAGTTACAACATATCCTTTTCTAAGGACTGTTACTTTACCGCCCTTTTGGACTTCATCTTTATGTTGGTTAATATGTTGACGTGTGAGGTCAAGGTTAACCATATCATTCAAAAGAATTCCAATAGGAGGTTTACCAGAGGCAGCAGTGTAAGTAACCAAAGCAGCGCCTTGATCCATAGCAGCACCACTACCACCAGTCGAGATTGAAACTACACCACCTCTAGTAGCTGTTTCATTCATGAAAAAGCTAATGTCAGTCTGTAATTCATTTCTATCTGATTTAAGAGCCATTATATATTTCTCCTTGTTAAATTACTTAAGGTTCGCAGTTGTTTTTAGAAGAGAACCAAACCACTCGCTTGCGGTAGAACGAAGTTCTTCAGAGGAATCTTCATCGTCAATAGCTTCTGCCATTGCAATGTCTTCATCTTCTACAGCTTCTTCTAATTCCTCTGCTTGGGCTTCAGCTTCTGCTTCGTCCACTTCTTCTTCAAGAGGTTCCACTTCAGCTTTCTTCTTCATCATAGCTGGAGCTTCTTCTTCATCCTCTTTTTTGTCCTTCTTTTCAAAAGGATTTTCTTTGTCATCTTTCTTTTCCGCCTTCTTCTTCGTCATTGCAGCAACAACAAAGTCGAAAGTTTCTTCATCAAGATTTTCAAATTTAGCAATAGCCTCATCCAGTTCTTCACCTTCAAGACCTGCTTCGGTCAAAGCAGCAACTCTCTTTTCGAGCGCAGCAGCCTTTTCGATTTCAGCAACCTGAGCGATTGCTTCTTCTTTAGCAGCTTCAGAAGCCGCTAGAGCTTCCTCAAGTTCTTTAACTCTTGCTAGAGCTTCTTCTACCTGAGCTTGGACTTCGGCAATAGCCTGATCCTTAGCAGAAATAGTTTCTTCAAACTTTTGCAACTGACTTTCAATCGCTTCTGTTTTCTGAGCTTCCATTTCCTGCTTCATAGTTTCGTTGGCGGTTCGAGCTTCAGCTAGTTCAGCCTTGACTTCCTCCAACTGTTTCTGTAAAACATCGGACATTTTAGTCTCCTTTATTGATGAAACAGCAACTAGTTCACTATCATTTTCACTAAAACTTTTACTGTCATTTAAAATGACACTTCGAGGATTAGCAGGTTTAGAAACCAAGCCCTTGCCAGAGAAAGATATATTTCTTAATAATCTACCCACTGTATAACCCTCATACTTCCCTGTTCCTCCGTAAGCGCGAAGATGCTTTGACAAAAACGCCGAAGCTTCCTCTCTTCTTACAATTTTGCTTGCACCCGTTTCATCTTTCAGTGCATAATCAAAATTTGGGAACAGACATTCCATAGATACATACCATCTATCTCCTTCCTCAATCTCTTCTATTATATTATTCATTCTCTCGCGTAGTTCTGGATCGCTCCAAGACTTATATAGAACACCCTGTGTAATTATATTAAAGTCTCTTGGTTCGCCAGCCTCTGCAAAAGAAAGGTCGCCATCTAAACTGTTGCCTTCAAAGTCAACAACGTAGTTGGCGGTTATGTGACCAATTATATCTTTTTCGTTGTGCATATAATTGAATTGTTTATCTTCTGGAGTGGAACGTGCTTCCCACATTTCTTGTGCGTCGAAAACATCATCATTTTTATTCCACCCGGTACTAACTAAAACAGAGCTTAAATAGTATAAGTCTATCTGCTCTTTATTTTCGGCCTGAGTATCTTCTAGACCCAAAAAATTAAGAGCTAACGCACGGTCTTCTTCGTATTTACCGGCGGAAGTACTTAGTGTATTGGTTTCAGAAATAACAGGAGCGCAATACGCAATCGTGGTATTGTTTTCAATCAATTCCTGAAGACCATCTTGTATTTCTTGTGCATATGCTTTCATATAAAGTCTCCTTACATGATAATACACAAAAAAAGATTTTTCTGTTTAATTTTGCCTAAAAACTAGGAGAACGACGCAAAGGTGGAGGCGTAGATATATCTCATTTCGTCGATGCTTGGTTTTCTGTCTTGAGTCTCAGAAAACTTATTGACCGCACTATCCACTTCAAGACTGAAAGATTCCGATGGCCTCGTATTAGAATCAATGATCTGCTTAATTACATCAGCGTCTATTTCCATAAACGGTTTTATGCCAGTAAGTATGCATAATTTTAGATGCTCTAGCTGATCAAACTCTGATTTAGTGAGACTTCTGGCGTTTTTCTTTTCAAAATGAGCTAACGCCATTGGTGTAACTAACTCGGAAATCTTCTTCTGTGCTTCGTATGCCCAGAGCGTTGCAGCTACGTTATCACTGCTTCTTGGTAGCACTCTTTTCTGCTTTCGTTTTTGCTCGTCTCTAGCGTTAAATGGTCTACCGCCTTCTGGACTTTCAGGCTGCTGATTGTCTTCTTCTTGAGGAGGTCCCAGCTCAATACGCTCTGTTTGAGGGTTTTCTTCCTCTACTATTTCCTCTTCTGCAGGAGGCAAGCCAAGGCTTTCCAAATACATGTCTTTATCTAGAACGTCTTTAGTCATGGCTAGTTTAGCCATATCCTGCTTGTGTTGAGGATTATGGAAAGGACCGGCTTTCTTCGGAGCGCCCGGATCGTTTGTTCTAGTTCTTTCTTCTCTTCTCACTCTAATCTTCTCAATAGTAGGTAGCTCTCTAAATCTTTCAAGCAATGTTTCGTGAGATATGATATCTCTATCGGCAAGTTGAACAAGAAGTTGTTTCTGTGCGGCTTCATCTGAGAGTATGATCGAGTCAAAGTGTATCTCTGCTGGGAATCTAAAGCCCATAGCCTTCTGCACTAACTTGATTTCATTCATCCAGAAATCTTTAAGTTTTTCTCTACCGTACTCCAGTCTTTCAACTAAAGTCTTGAGACTAACATAATTATTGCTGTATCCACCACCAGAAGCGGCTCCGGTTAGTGTTGGAGGAATACCAAGTCCGGCATATATACTAGTTAGAACTGGCTGGTATTTCTCTGCCCCCAAAAACTTGTATACTTGTGTGCTGCTTTCTTTAAAGTCAATTTCAGGACCCCATACTAAGTCCATAGTACCTCCGCCGACATTACTGGCGAGAATATCTCTTAACTTGTTAATAGCAGCCTTGGTAGGAATAATCTTATGGTCTAGATCACCAATTCTCCACAGTCTGACATTTGATATAGCTCCATCTAAAGCGGCTAAGTCTGCTAGCTTCATTTTTTCGAGCATCACAATATCATCTAGAATGGCGTATATCATAGGATTTGACCAAACGTTCCAGTCATCCTTCTTGTAGTGATACATCATAAACTTATCTTTATCTAGAGGGATTTCTCTTTCGCCTTGAGAAAATCTCTTTATTAAGTAGTTCGGTAAGTCACGACCTTTGCCATTTACGTCTCCATTCATCATTAATGAATTGACTGTGTTCTTTGAGACTTTGAGTACATATTCGATGTCACCAGTAAACATAGCGACATCTTTATTCTTGATGCCAACAGCAAGAGGATTCAAAAAATCATATCGCCAAGGGATCTCTCTTTTTGTTACCGGGATGTCTTGTATTTTCATATCTGGAGCAGCTGTGCTTCTTTTAAGCTCCGCTTCTTTTTTCTTGTTTATCTTTGCTGTTCTTCTGCGGATAGGAACATTACCACACCTATAAAGATAATTCAAGAACCTTTCTGATCGGTCTAAGCCATCAATCTGCTCAAACCATTTACGATAAAACTTTTCGATTGTTTTATTCGGGTGTACTAGAGTAATTCCCTGTGTAGCAAAGTCACCCATGAGGTCAATAACATTTCTAATAATGCCGACTTTTTCATAAGCCTGCATACACATCTTGACTATTTTCTTTTGTTGTGACGGAATACCTTCGCCCGGACGAAACGCATTGTAGTCCCTGCGATTAAAGCCGGGTCTTACGGATCTTTGGGTCTCTATATCTATGAAAGTTCTATTGTCATAGGCATATGACTTCTGTATACCATCATATGCGTTAATATTGTCAGCAGACAGCTCATAAGCTTTACTTCTCTCTGCGTCGTCACCCCAAGTCAAGTATAGATCTTCTGACATTTATATTGTTCCTTTGGCAATAGTATTGATAATGGTATTGTAAATTATTATACACAGTATTAATAAATATCGCTCATATTTTCTGTAAACCAAGATGGACCATGATACATCGGCCCGTTATCCTTGTTATCTTGTTCTCCAGACTTTCTAGCAAAACCACCACAGTGATCATACGTTCTTACGGTTCTTTCTACGTCAAGTTGCCTCGCGCTCATGTTGGCCATAATCAAAGAAGAATAGCGGTCTTTCCTGAGCCTACTCTTTTTTCCTGCTGCTATTTTTACTTCTGGTGTATCCCATCTTTCTCTACCAGTTCCTGTTTGTGTCATAATAATCATAGACAGTTCATTCTTCAATTCTTCTATCTCCATGACGCAATCTTCTAGAGTGTCGTATATTCTTCCTTCGATATTATCCTCTTCTGCAGACAAACCAAGACTAACTGAATCAAAGTCTGGGAATAGTACTAGTTTATCTTCAAAGTCTTTTCTAAGGCCGTGATTAGCCTCTGCGAGCCAATCGTACTTTGCGAACTGGCACATTCTTAATATATGTAAACCCGGCTCATCGTCCGTATCTTTTGGCTTGTCATAGTCTATAACAGGCCATATTTTTTGCTCTCCCTCTCTTACCTTGTCTTTGTCATGCAGGGCTTCCATAACGGCGATACCGCCACCCTGAGCATCAAGCGCAATCTCCATGCATGGGAATACTTTCATTAAGTTCCTAATCTTTCTAGCACAGTAAGAGTAAAAATCGTCTTCGTCTACAAGGTGCGCCTTTAACTGATCTCTGTGTTGGCTTCTGTTGGTAGTCCATACATGAACCACCCTTCTGTGGGTTCCATTTAGCTCTAGCACAACTATGCTAAAGTTATCAACTTCAGATGCCGGGTCAACTCCAAAAATATATTTTTTGTTTGGATCGCCTTTTAGCATCGCCTCAAACTGTATAGGTTGTTCATTTATGACAATGTTATTCGACTCGGAGGCAATACAGTTTTCTATTAATGATCTCTTAAAAAATCCTTGACTATCAGTAGTGAAACAAGCCCCATACTCCATCTGAAAAATACCAGAGTGTACAGTTGCTCTAGCTCTAGCTATCTGGCCCTCATCCATAAAGCCGTCTGGGAGTGTCGTTACCGGCATGCGTATGACTGAATATTCTTGCCAAGCAAAGTCTTGAGGTACATCATCACCAAAAACCTCCTTTAGCTTTTGCCTGTCTCCCTTGCTGTTTACAATGGATCTGTATCTTTTCCAGTATTCTGCAAAATGATTAAAATCATAGTATGCCGTACCGGACAATATAATTTGGTTTGACTTTTCTGTTACCGGGTCTACGTCTGTTTCTTTTATTAGCTCAACTCCAAGCTCTTCCGCTTTTTTCTTTTTTGCTCTGTCTTTTACTTTTTCGATAGGAGAAGCGGATACCGCAGCAAAACCAGCAACGACATTTTCAAATATCTCACGAGGTATAGATGCAAATTCGTCAGCGATGATATCATTAGCACGTTGACCACGAATCTTACTTCCGTCACCAAGAGGCAGGCATGTTATAGTACTGTCGCCAATATGCATTACGCATCTATCGACATCTCTTCTTGGTCCGCTTCTAGAGCCACACAGATCCCTCAGAATCGGCGCGTTCTTCCATATGGTGTCCATGTACTCAAAAAGCACTTTCGACTGCCTAAAGGCCGCACCGACAACGATGATCTTTCTTCTTGGCATAAACAGCGCTCGTAGCAATGGGTACACTGATAATATAAACGACTTGCCCATACCACGACTACCGATCAACATGGGAAACTTCTTGTGCCACATCTCCTGAAGCAGTAAAGACTGGAATGGAGATATCTCGATATTTAATATATATTTACAAACAAACGAGAAGTATTCTGGGCGCATCATTAGCCAAGCTATGCGCTCAAGCATTTTATCTGGGTCGTCATCATGGAAAAGAAAATCCATAGGATTGAACAAATCCCCATCTTTTACATCTATACCAAGCCAAGCATCTTGTATTACTCTGTCTAGGTTCTTGCTTATATCAGCCACTATTTAAGCCTCTCTAACATTTTTTCTATAGAGCCACAATTACCTTTACCAAAGACACCATCCGCAAAACCATATTCTACAGCTTTTTCTCCTTCGAGAATCCAGTCTTCTTTTACATTCAGTCTTCTCTTAAGTATAGCTTTGATTTCTACTGCTTTTCTTCCTTTAAACGCAGAGCCCTTTTTGCATGCGTTTACATATATGTCATACATTAATTCTTTAGACCGTTTGAGGGCCTCAGCGTTCGATATAAACTGCTTTGTTGTCCCACTGGTCTCACAAGACCCTTCATGTATCAGCCACTCTGTATGGGGGTGTGTGACCCTCAGACCTTTACCTATAACTGCTTGCGGTATGATGCTACCCATAGAAGAGGCCGTACCATAACAAATAAACAAAAATTTACACTTGCTAGCTTTGATTGCGTCATATATTGCAAAGCCTGCGTTTTGATCTCCGCCAATATTATATTGATGAACGATAATAGGATTATCATTTAAAGATTCAAGCATTAGCAAGTTCTTAATAAATTCTACTGCGTGCTTAGCTCCTAAACCGTCATCTCCAGATTCAAGAAATATCTCTCTTGTTTGTGACAATAATCCATAGTCATGCCAGTTAGATAGGGCTGAGTATATTTG
>LULM01000059.1_pt1 | contig 23249 bp, 24 predicted proteins | sample 728151 | NCBI WGS metagenome assembly LULM01 (sample SAMN03860289, study PRJNA289734) | marine metagenome | biome: seawater column; feature: ocean; material: water; isolation source: Red Sea water column Station 149 - depth 200m | place: Saudi Arabia: Red Sea | collected 2011-10-15 | depth 200 m
CAAAGCTATAGTCACGTTGTGTACGTTTAACTCGTTGTTCTCGTTTATGTTCCATAAAATAAGTCTCTTAAGGTGTAAACTTATTTCAGGACGGGACAATATACATAAAAAAAACGCCCCAAGTTTCCTTAGAGCGTTTTTTAAAACAGATGTCAAATTACTTAAACATTAAAGTTTAGAAACCAACTCAGGAACAGCTGTATTCAAGTCTGCAACTAACCAGTAGTCTGCAACACTGTTAATTGGCGCTTCTTCATCTTTATTGATCGCAACGATCACTTTAGAATCTTTCATACCTGCCAAGTGCTGAATTGCACCAGAGATACCGATCGCCATATATAGGTCAGGCGCAACGATTTTACCCGTTTGACCAACTTGGAAGTCGTTTGGTACAAAGCCAGCATCGACTGCTGCACGAGATGCACCTTGCGCTGCGCCAAGTTTATCTGCAAGTGGATCAAGGACTTTGTGATAGTTTTCACCAGAACCTACACCACGACCACCAGAGACAACGATGCGAGCAGATGTCAATTCTGGACGATCAAGTTTCACGATTTCTTCAGATACAAACGTCGAAATACCAGCATCTTTTACTTCGCTGACTGCTTCAACAGACGCTGAACCGCCTTCCGCTGCTACAGCATCAAATGCTGTACCACGTACTGTACCCACAACGATTGATTCAGAAGATTCAACAGTTGCGATCGCATTACCTGCATAGATTGGACGTTTGAACGTCGTAGCAGATTCTACAGCGATGATGTCAGTGATCATACTTACGTCTAGAAGCGCAGCGACACGTGGCAAGATGTTTTTACCAGTCGTCGTTGAAGCAGCAAGAACGTGCATGTAGCCACCTTTTACAACTTCAGCAACCAAAGCCGCAACGTTTTCGGCCAATTGGTTTGCATACGCAGCATTGTCAGCCAGCAAAACTTTGCTCACACCTGCAACTTTAGCAGCTGCATCAGCAACAGCTTGCGCACCAGAACCCGCGACCAATACAGTGATATCACCACCGATTTTTTGAGCTGCAGCAACAACGTTTAAAGTCGCACCGTTAAGTGTTTCGTTATTGTGATCAGCAAGAACTAAAATACTCATGATTTTTTATCCCTCTGTATTAGATTACTTTTGCTTCGTTTTTCAATTTTTCTACAAGTTCGTCAACAGACTTCACTTGTACGCCAGCTTTACGCTCTGCAGGTGGTTCAACCTTAACTGTTTTAAGGTTTGTACCCGCAGTTACGCCGTAATCTGCAAGCGTTTTAGTTTCAAGCGGTTTTTTACGTGCTTTCATGATGTTAGGCAAAGCAGCATAACGTGGCTCGTTCAAACGTAAGTCAGTCGTGATGATTGCTGGAAGTTGCAATTCAACAGTTTGTAGACCACCGTCGATTTCACGAGTAACTTGAACTTTTCCACCGTCCACTTTCACTTCTGAAGCGAAAGTACCTTGACCTGCGCCAAGCAAAGCGCCAAGCATCTGACCAACTTGGTTAGAGTCGTCATCAATGGCTTGTTTACCCAAAAGAATCAATTCAGGTTTTTCAGCATCTACAACAGCTTTCAAAGTTTTAGCAACTTCTAAAGCACCGATGTCATCAGTAGTTTCTACCAAGATACCACGGTCTGCACCAAGTGCCATTGCCGAACGGATTTGCTCTTGTGCTTCTTTAGGACCGATTGAAACCACAACGATTTCAGAAACTGTACCTTTTTCTTTCAAGCGTACTGCTTCTTCAACAGCGATTTCACAGAATGGATTGATTGACATTTTAACATTGGTCAAATCAACACCGCTATTGTCCGCTTTTACGCGTACTTTCACGTTGGCATCTACCACACGTTTTACAGCAACAAGTGCCTTCATGTAATTCCTCGGCTCTTTCAGATGAGAGTTTATAAAGTGTTTAACAATCGTGCGTTTTGCACTGCAAACCACTTTGCTTAAAATTATCGTGCCTTATCTTGCATTGCATTGGGTGTCACGGTCAAGTCACAATCAAGGCGTTGATGTAAAAAGTCGTAAAAAACATCACCCAATTGACCATTTTGACGGCATGATAATGGATCAGCTTGACCAAATATTATTGCCTAATGTGAATAATTTGGGCCGCAAATACCAATTGTCTGATCTGCTTATATTTATGATTGTTCATTTTTAATGGTAAAAAAGGTCATTTCTTGGATATAATTACCTTTAAATACAATAAGCTATGCAATTCAAACCAAATTTTTAATGTGAAAAAATAAATCCTTAAATATAACCAAAGAACTTATATCTATCACTTTTATAAATAAAGTTTTTGACTAAAATTCATAAACATAGCATGACCAAAGCGTCACAGCATAAAGTTGCGAATGATGATTATTTAGCCATTTCACATCATTCAATAGCTTATTTTTTTGCTCTCGGATGTGATTGATCATAAATCTTCGCTAAATGCTCAAAATCAAGATGCGTATAGACTTGCGTGGTACTCAAGTTACTGTGTCCGAGCATCTCTTGCACCGCACGTAGATCACCACTTGCCGAAAGCATATGACTAGCAAAACAATGTCGTAATAAATGCGGATGCAAATCAGCACTCAGTCCTGCACGTTGCGCTTGTTGTTTGACTCGATTTTGCACCTGACGATCAGAAATTTGCTGACCATTCTGTGAGATAAAGACAAAATGATGATCGACTGGCTTTTGCAATCGTATAGTCAACCATTGTTTTAAAGCCTGTTCGGCTTTTTGCCCAAAAGGAATCACTCGGGTTTTGTTGCCCTTACCTATCACTCGAATCAATTGCTCTGACCATGCAATATCATTCAGCTTTAATTCAACCAACTCATGTAGACGCAAGCCACTCGAGTAAAGTAGTTCGAGCATCGCCTTATCACGAGCCCACAGCCATTGTTGATTTTCAGCGCTTGGTGCAGGCTGATCAAGCAATTGCTGAATGTTTTCAGGAGATAGCATGCCTGGAAGTGGTCGAGGCTGACGTTTGATTTTGAAGTCTTGTATTTGTGCATTATCGTGTATGCCTTGATTCTGTAGCCATTGCATAAACTGACGAATCGCAGATAAAGCACGTTGCATGCTTTGATTCGACCAATTCTTCTGTTCTACACAAAAGCTCAAATATTGCCGTAGATCAGATAGTTCAACATCTTGAATCTGAATCTGCTGCTCAAGGCAATATTGCAGAAAACTTTGCACATCACGATGATACGCTTCGATGGTATTTTGGGAATGTTGTTGAACGGATAAAACATCTAACCACGCATAAAGATAGTCTTTATGCGAATGCTGATTAGATGTTTGATTTGTCATCTGCTTTTATCCTTCGTCCTTTGGATAAATACTTAACCTGAAAATTTAACTTTGAAAATAACGCAAATCAAAACGGCCTTCATAGACAGTCGCCGTCGGTCCTGTCATCCATACAGGTTCACCCTCAGTCCATGCAATATTGAGCATGCCACCTGCCAGTTCAATATCGACATTACTGTCGAGCAATCCACGACGAATACCGCTAACTACTGCGGCACATGCACCTGTACCACAGGCGAGCGTTTCACCAACGCCACGTTCATAGACACGAAGACGTGCTTTATTACGTGAAATTACTTGTAAGAAGCCTGCGTTGACACGCTCAGGAAAACGCTCATGTGACTCAATCTGTGGACCGATCGTTGCGACATCTGCGGTCAAGACATCATCCACCAAAGTCACTGCATGCGGATTACCCATATTCACCACATCAATGCTGATTTCTGCATCTTTCAGTTGGAGTGAATAGAGATCTTGCGCTTGTTCCGCTTGAAATGGGATTTGTTCAGGTAAGAACTTTGGCTGTCCCATATTGACGCGTACCCAACCATTCGCACCGAGTTCAGGCTCGACAATACCTGACTTGGTTTGCACACGGATTTTGGTTTTATAAGTCAGTTGCTGTTCATAGACAAAGCGAGCGAAACAACGTACACCATTACCACACTGCTCAACTTCCGAGCCATCACTATTAAAAATTCGATATTTGAAATCCGCTGTTGGATCTTCTGGTGGCTCAACAATCAGCAATTGATCAAAACCAATCCCAAAATGACGATCTGCCATGCGTTGAATCGTCAAGGTATCCAAATAAGCACGTTGACGCACCAAGTCAATCACCACAAAGTCATTACCTAGACCATGCATTTTGCTGTATTGTAAAATCATGCATTACTCCTTTGACTTTGTTTAAATATCAGATTTAGTGACTTGTTCAGGTAAAAGTCGCTCATTCGCCCATAATGATTCGATGCTTTCACGCTCACGAATTAAATAAGACTGCTCGCCATCGACCATTACTTCTGCAGCTCGCCCACGACTATTGTAATTCGAACTCATCACAAAGCCATACGCTCCTGCACCTTGCATTGCCAAGATATCATTTTCTTGCAAAGCAAGCGCACGATCTTTCCCAAGAAAATCACCTGTTTCGCAGATTGCACCAACGATATCCCATGACTTTCTTTCTACACTCTTATGTGGAGTCACGGATTCAATGTTCATCCATGCTTCATACAATGACGGACGAATTAAATCATTCATCGCTGCATCGACAATGGCAAAATTGCGATGATTGGTTGGTTTGAGTAAATCAACTTTGGTCAGCAACACGCCTGCATTGGCACTGATACTACGCCCTGGCTCCATATAAACTTTTAGCCCAAGCTGTTCCAGTTTTGGACGCATAGCATTGGCATATTCCGCAAAGCTTGGTGGCGTTTCATCTTTATAAACCACACCCAAACCGCCACCAATATCAATATGCTTGATGTTGATACCGAGCGATTTAAGCTGTGTAATCATTTCAATGACACGATCTAGCGCATCAACAAATGGTTGAGTTTCGGTAAGCTGTGAACCGATATGACAATCAATACCGACAATATTCAGATGCGATAAACTCGCCGCATATTGATAGGTTGCATAGACGCTATCACTTGGAATACCAAATTTATTTTCTTTCAGCCCTGTCGAAATATACGGATGGGTATTGGCATCGACATCAGGATTGACACGTAGGGAAATAGGTGCTTTTTTTCCTACTCGAGATGCGACTTTTTCAATGCGATCGAGTTCTGCATAAGACTCAACATTAAAACACGCAATGCCCACTTCTAATGCTTTTTCAATATCAGCTTCTGATTTACCCAATCCCGAAAACACGATTTTTGCAGGATCACCGCCAGCCGCCAAGACACGAGCTAACTCTCCACCTGTGACGATATCAAAGCCTGCACCAAGTTTTGCCAAAACATTAAGCACTGCAATATTAGAATTGGATTTCACCGCAAAGCAAATCTGATGATCAATAAAGCCAAAGGCTTGATCTAAATCTTGATAATGTTTAGTCAAAGCCGATTTTGAATAGACATAGAGCGGCGTGGCATATTGGTTTGCCAAATCTTCCAGTGAACATTGCTCGGCGTGAAGCACACCAGCATGACGGGTAAAACTCATTTAAAAATCCTTAAAATACAATTCTTTCAAAAAAATTAACTTCAATGATTATCATGACTCAAAGTAAATTACTTTTTCGTCTGATCTATTGCATCTTGTTCAGCGTTAGCAGACTTCGCTTGCGAATGTTCTGCATCTAATTTGTTTTGTTTATACAAAATATAGTTCGAACGCTTATCCATATTTGGATCAGATGGCAACATGAGCTGTCCAGATTGACCGCATGCAGTCAATTGACTGAATATCAATGCTGAAACCAATGAAATTAAACTGATTTTGATCAATTGCATCATTTAAATCGCTTAAAAAATTATTGCCCAAAGTATAGCTTGAAAATACCTGATAAATATAGCGTGATTTAGCATCTGCTTGCCGAACAACAAACTGATTAAAAAATAGAAAAACCCATGTCATTTTTCCGAAAATTTGAGCACTTCAAACAAAAGTCATGGCATGTCACTTGCTTGTCAACAAATAACTCAATATGCTAAATCGGTTTTCAGAGAAAAAAGAAGCATCATATGGAAGAATTACAAAGCTTGTTCAAAGTCTTGAGTGACTTCGTTTGGGGCCCACCAATGCTGATGCTGTTGGTCGGTACAGGTATCTACCTCACCTTAAGATTGGTCTTTTTACAAATTCGATTATTACCACTCGCATTCAAGCAAGTATTCGGTAAGCATGAACGTGCAAAATCAGCAAAAGGTGATATTTCACAGTTTGGCGCGTTAATGACTGCACTGGCTGCAACCATTGGTACAGGTAATATCGCAGGTGTTGCAACTGCCTGTGCACTCGGTGGTCCAGGTGCGGTATTTTGGATGTGGCTCACTGCGCTATTCGGTATGGCAACCAAATATGCCGAAGGTGTATTGGCGGTGAAATTCCGTGTGCAAAATGAAAAAGGTGAAATGTCAGGCGGTCCGATGTACTACATCGAAAAAGGTCTGAAATGGAAATGGCTTGCTATTTTGTTCGCTTTATTCGGAACACTTGCATCGTTCGGTATCGGTAGCTCTGTACAATCCAACACAGTTGCGCTCGCAGTTGAAAATAGCTTTGGTACACAAACATGGATTGTTGGTGTGGTGATTACGATTCTTTCTGCATTAGTGATCTTGGGCGGGATTAAATCCATCGCCAAAGCATCAACATTTATTGTGCCATTTATGGCGATCATTTATGTCTTCGGTGGTTTAACCATTATCGTGATGCATGCCGATTTAATCATCCCTGCATTTAAATTGATCTTTAGCGATGCGTTTACTGGTCAGGCGGTTGCAGGTGGTGCGATTGGTGCTGTGATTCGTTACGGTGTGGCTCGCGGTGTATTCTCAAACGAAGCAGGTATGGGTTCTGCGCCAATCGCTGCTGCTGCTGCCAAAACTGATCACCCAGTACGTCAAGGTCTTGTCTCGATGACAGGTACATTCATTGACACAATCATCGTATGTACAATCACTGGTTTGGTGCTCACGATGGCATTCATGATCAATGACAGTAGCTTTATGGAAAAAACGGGTGCGGTATTGACTACGGATTCCTTTAGTCAGCTGTTACCAGGCATTGGTGGTTGGATTGTGACTTTCGGCATTATCTTCTTCGCTTACTCAACCATTCTCGGTTGGTGCTACTACGGTGAGAAATGTGCGACCTACCTACTCGGTGAGAAGTTCGTTCTACCATACCGTTTGATCTATATTGCGTCGATCTTTATTGGTACGGTTGCGACACTTGATCTTGTATGGCTGATGGCGGATACATTCAACGGTCTAATGGCTGCACCAAACTTGATCGCCCTGCTCTTGTTATCGGGCATCGTAGTGAAACAAACCAAAGACTTTATTGCAAAACGTAAGTCTGGTGAGTTGTACTAAGTTTTTAAATTAGGCTTTTTTAAAGTTGAAAAATTAAAAACCTGTTGGATTCGTCCAGCAGGTTTTTGTATTCTATAAATCTATTCACGACTAAATCTGTCGCATATAATTTTCCAATGCATATATACTTTGGCAAGCTAAGCAATTCTCCTTATAATCAATACAAATTCAATTTTAATAATTTCTGATTTTTCTTATGAGTAAAGCCAAGACTGTCTATCGCTGTGAGCATTGTGGTACCGATCACCCAAAATGGGCAGGACAATGTTCTGATTGTGGCGAGTGGAACAGTTTAATCGAAACCACGCTCGAATCAACCACGGCACATCGTGGCAAATCAGGCATTAAAACAGGTGGCTATGCAGGACAAAGCTCCAGTGTTACCACACTTGATCAAGTACAAGTCAGCCATGAATCTCGCACCACCACAGGTATCGGTGAGTTTGACCGTGTACTCGGTGGCGGTCTAGTTACAGGTTCAGTGGTACTGATCGGTGGTGATCCTGGTATCGGTAAATCCACCATTCTCCTGCAAACTGCGACCTATATGGCAGGACAACAGTCTGCGCTGTATATTACAGGTGAAGAATCTTTATCGCAAGTTGCCTTGCGTGCCAAGCGTTTAGATTTACCCATGAATTCACTCAAAGTCATGGCTGAAACGTGTGTAGAACGTATCTGTGAAGTACTCGTCCAAGAACGCCCACAGATGGCTGTGCTTGATTCGATTCAAACGCTATTTACCGAAACCATTCAATCCGCACCAGGTGGCGTATCGCAGATTCGCGAGTCGGCTGCGATTCTCACTCGTTTTGCCAAACATACAGGCACATCGCTATTTATCGTCGGTCATGTGACGAAAGAAGGTTCGCTGGCAGGACCTCGTGTACTTGAGCATATGGTGGATTGCGTGCTCTATTTTGAGGGGCAATCAGACTCACGCTATCGCATGATCCGTGCAGTCAAAAACCGTTTTGGTGCAGTTAATGAGCTTGGTGTTTTTGGCATGACCGATAAGGGCTTAAAAGAAGTCGCCAACCCATCGGCAATTTTCCTGAGTCGTTATGACGAAGCAATCCCCGGTTCAATCGTGATGGTCAGTCGTGAAGGTACTCGCCCACTCCTGGTTGAAGTGCAAGCCTTAGTCGATGATGCGCATGGACAGCCTCGCCGTGTGGCACTTGGTTTGGAGCAAAACCGTTTGTCTATGCTATTGGCAGTCATGCACCGTCATGGTGGCGTGCAAATGGTTGGGCAAGATGTGTATGTCAATATTGTCGGTGGTTTAAAAATTACTGAAACTGGTTCAGACTTGGCAGTACTACTCGCCTGCGCATCGAGCTTACGTGGTAAAGCGCTTCCACAGCATTTGGCAGTGTTTGGTGAGGTTGGATTATCAGGGGAAATCCGCCCTGTTCCGAATGGTCAAGAGCGCTTAAAAGAAGCGCAAAAACATGGCTTTAAAACGGTGATCGTACCTCGTGGAAATGCACCACAGCAAGCGATTAAAGGGTTAAATGTGATTGCAGTCGCACGGTTGCATGAAGCCTTAGATGCCGCCATGCAACTTGCCGATGAAAGCTAAATTTCAACGCAAATTTTCACAAGTCATGGATCATTAAATACATGCATTTTTTAATGTCTTGTCACAGCTTTTCACTTGAATTTTGTCAAAATTACCGCATTATTCATCTAACAGATTTTTTTAATATGGAAATTGCATACTATGCAAAATAAAGCACAAAGTGCCGTACTCGCTCTTCTCCTCACCAGTTTTCTCGCTGTACCGATTGCTGAAGCAAAACGTGCAGGTGGCGGTAAAAGCTATGGTATGAAACGTCAAAGCTCAAGCCAAAGCTATAACAATAGTAGTCAGAACAGCTATCAACAAAATAACACGGCCAATCAACAGACACAGCGTCGTGGCTCAAATGTGGGTGGCATGGTCGCAGCAGGTGTTGGTGGTGCTGCGCTTGGTGCAGTAGCTGCCAATGCCATGGCTGATGATCGCCAATCGAATCCAACGCAACAGGAAGAAGAAAAAAGTGGTTTTAGCTGGGTTTGGTTGATCTTGATCGCAGGCGTTGCTTTCTTCTTATTCCGCAAGTTCACTGCAAAAAAGCAACATTTTGCAGGTGGCACTCCTAATCCGTATGCGCCGAATAATCATGGGAATGGTCAAGCTCGCACACAATCTGCATCAACTCAAAGCCCTTTCCAAAAACAAAACACTCCATCAGGTAATACCAATATTTTTGGTCAACCTTTTAATGGTGGTACAAACACACAAACTGCGCCAAGTGCACAATTTGGTGCGACCATGAATAGTGGCAATGCCCTACCTGATGGCACTGAACCTGCGTCATTCTTACGTTTTGCACGTCAACGCTTTAACCATATTCAAGCAATGAATAGTGGTAGTAATATTGATGAAATTCGCAAATATTTTACGACTGACATGTATCAGCAAATGCACCAAGAAATTGCTAATAATCATGACGTTGCAGAATTTAGCAATTTAACGGCAAACGTCGTTGAGCAAGCCACAGAAAATGGTCAATATGTAGTCAGTGTACGCTTTACAGGTACAGTGAGTGAAGATCTAAACAGCTTACCGCAACCATTTACTGAGATTTGGCACTTTGTTAAAACTGAAAATAGCCAAGAAGATTGGTTAGTTGCTGGGATTCAACAAGTTTAAATTATTTTAATCCTTAATTGAATTGAGTAAAATGACTGCCTAAAGGCGGTCATTTTTTATGACAAGAATTAACAATAGCTTTCTAACACATGCAAGTTATAATGCCTGAAATTTTTCGAGTATATTTTCATGTTAAATTCCACCATACCTTTATCAGAACAACAAAAAGAAAAACTCGAAAAATTACAACAGATGGATCTCACCAAATCGTCGACTCAACTTTTGCAACGCAGTAACAAAGCACAACGTCAAGAGAGTTATAAAAAGGCATTAGTGGAGTTGAATGCCAGTTTTGAACAACATCTTGCCGGAGCGATTAGCATCCGTTTAGATTTACATTCAGGACAAACTCGCAAACTCCGCTTTAAGAAAGATCGTATTCGTCTGCTCAAACAGCACGGTATTGATTACCTCAGCATTGATGGTGCAAATACAGCACAAGTTTTATCTTTGATCTCACAGAGCATTATACATGAAGATGCAGTGGTAACACCTGACCTCAATGACGCCTTCCCATTTTGGAAGGAAGGCTATTCAATGGTGCAGTTTGATAATACCTTTGACATTCTCGCAGAAGATATTCAGATTCATTATCAGGCGCTCATTGAGCACCTGTTAAGGGTTTAAACTGGGCACAAGCAAAGTTTAAACACATTCCAATTTCTGCGTTTGAATCAGCTCTTGACGTGCCTGATCTGTCATCTGAACTTTTGGGTTTTGGCATTTCGCTACATGCAGTGCCAAATCCGCCAAAGCAGATTCAGTTTCAGCCCAACCGATACAACCATCTGTCACCGAACAACCATATTGCAGAACTTCTGCATCAATGGATTGTTTGCCATGTTGCAGATGGCTTTCGATCATCACACCTTTGATTTGTGATTCAGCAAGTTGCTCAGCAATAGTTTTTAAAACTTGCGGTTGCAAATCTGGATTTTTTTGACTATTGCCATGACTACAATCAATGATGATTGCACCGTGCATATTTCGTTTTTGCATACGCTGTTGCACCGCTTGAACGGATGCTAAGTCATAATTTGTACCGTACTGACTCCCTCGTAAAATCACTTGCAAGCTATCATTACCAATACTTTCAATGAGTGCCGATTGCCCTTGATCATTTAAACCGAGGAATTGATGTGGATTGCTCGCAGATTGCATCGCGTCAAGTGCAATATCAACATTGCCATCTGTACCATTTTTAAAGCCTAACGGATACGGCAAATCACTGGCGATCTCACGATGAATCTGTGATTCACTGGTTCGAGCACCAATCGCTCCCCAACTGTACAAATCATCAAAATAATGACTCAACATCGGATTTAACACTTCGGTCGCCATCGGTAAATTCATTTCAGCAATTTGTACCAATAATTCACGGCTCAGGTGTAACCCCTCAGTCAGATTGCTTTGCCCTTTTAGACTTGGATCATAGACATAACCTTTCCAACCTACTGTACTACGAGGTTTTTCAAGGTAAGTGCGCATAACGATTTTTAAGGAATTTTGATGCTGATCAGCAAGAGTTTTAAGACGCTGAGCATATTCAAGGATTGCTTGTGGTTCATGGATAGAACACGGTCCAACAATGACCAAAAGTCGTGGGTCATCACCATTTAAAATACTTTTAATCTCTTGGCGATGTTGCGTAATTTGTTGTTGTGCAATTTGCGATAAAGCATACGTTTGCTTTAAAACATAAGGAGAAGGTAAAACCGTACTTTGCGATGTAACTTTAGAATCGGTGTTTAATTGTTGAATGTTTAGTTGTGCGTTAAGGTTTGACATGACGTTATACTCTTTAAATGTAATGAATGTTGATGTATTTGATGTTGAATGCCGTTGTAGAGCCAATAACCTGTAAATCGCTCAAACTTAAATCCTGCAAATTTTAAATAGTTATTCGCATAAAAATCATTCACTAAATACATTTTCTTTCTCCAAAACATTTAAAAAAAATCTTGTTAAATCTGAGCAACACGCATAAAAAAACCTGATCGGGGTTGCCGTTCAGGTATTAACTTGTTGGGCAACCGACGCCCAAACGCATTCAGGCAATTATTTAAACTGCCAAAAATAAAAATATGCGTTTTGAATCATCGGTTGCTTTAACATACTGTGCTCAAACAAACAAAATAAATGGAACTTAGATACAACATACCTCTAGTTTAGAGCTTTGACAAGCACTTTCGTATTTATTCTGAAAAATGCAACACACTGCGAATAGATTTACCTTCATGCATTAAGTCAAATGCCTCATTGATTTGCTCCAGAGGCATGGTATGCGTGACAAAAGGTGCAAGTTCAATTTCACCTTCATTGCATCTTCAACCATTTTTGGCAGTTGCGTACGCCCTTTGACTCCACCAAATGCTGTGCCTTTCCACGTTCGTCCAGTAACCAATTGGAATGGACGTGTTGAAATTTCCTGACCTGCTCCTGCAACACAGATAATCACCGATTGTCCCCAACCACGATACCTGAACCCTCATGTACAAGTACCGTAGGAAATACCCATTCAGGATCATCACCTGATAAGGTAAATGCATTGGTGTGACATACGTCAGTATGCGTGATCTTGATCAGCACTTCGCCTGCTTTTGGTGGTGCGACATCGATTTCAACGATTTGTAAGGGCTCTCCAGCAGCGAATGCAATAGCAGCTCGAGATTTCATAAGAAATTCCTTTTATCATGGATACATTTTAAAATATACAATATCGATCAATAGACAACTAATTAGACTAAATTAATCATCTCGAGTTAATACCTCAAACAATTCGATTTCAAAGGTTAAATCTGAATTGGGCGGAATCATTTTACCAATCTGACGTTCACCATACGCCAAATGTGCAGGCACAATCAACTTACGCTTGCCACCAACTTTCATCGCAGAAACAACTCTTCCAGCACCAGCATCCGTTCCGAGCACACCTTGATCCCATCCCTTAATGACGCGCCCTGTGCCAATCACACACTGGAACGGTTGTCCTCGATCATACGATGAATCAAATTTTGTGCCGTCGGCAAGCCAACCCGTATAATGCGCAATTATAAGTGCGCCTTTTACCGCAGACTTACCTGTGCCTTCAACCAATTCAATTACTTGCAAATCACTCATCATATTTCCAAAACCATAATTTCCAATTTATTCAACATTTAAATCGCATTACGCCGTATTTGTGATGAAAAACACATTTAGAGCTTGAAATTTGCACAAATAGCCCCATCTATAATATACAACAAGGCAAAACCCTAATATTACCCTAAATCTGCTAAATATTTTCTCCCAGTTTATTTAGTTGAAACATGATGAATTGAGACATATCAGTTTGGTTTTAGGTAGTCTGTTCTCCAGGCGGATTACCTTATTTTGCAGTCCATTTCCCTTTTGGACTGCATTTTTTATACTTAAAAATTCAAATCCAATCACGCAATCCAAAAATAGACGTCAAAGATTTTCGATATATTGTCCAAGATCAGCCACACTATCAATCACCAAATCAGGTTTTATGGTTGACTCGGCGTGATATTCTGCTCGATATTTACCTGTCTTAACGAGTACTGAAAAAATATCTAAACGCTGTGCACCCCCGACATCACTGTCGATATCATCACCAATTAATACCGCCTCGTCTGCATCACATTGTGCACTTGCTAAGACCTGTTGAAAAAACGCTATGGTCGGCTTACCAATCACCAAAGCAGATTGACTTGCGATATATTCCAAACCTGCAATAAATAACCCAATATCGACTTTTAGCCCCTGACGAGTTTGCCAAAATTTATTTTTGTGTAGCGCAATAAGTTTGGCGCCACGATTTAGACAACGAAAAATTTGATTGAGTAAATCAATCGACCAATCTTCAACAATATCGCCAATCACCACAAAATCAGGGCGTTCAATGTTATGTTCAAATTCGTTAAAATCCGCCTTGATATGATCGCTAACTACCGGCCATAATCTAATTTTACGACCCATTGCGCTTTGTTCTTGGCGTAAAAATGTTCGACTCGCTTCAGGTGCGCTCAGTATTTCTTCATCTACAACATCAATCCCCAAATCTTGCAACTGTGCCAAAAGCATGTGCTGACTTTTAGTTGTTGTATTGGTCATAAAACGAATCATAAAATTCGCCTGACGAAGCTGTTGAATCAGCTCAATCGAGCCATTGACCAGCTCACCGTCGGTATGCAAGGTACCGTCGATATCAAAAATAAATAGTTTGGTGTGACTTGGAATATTCGACATGTTCACTCCTGTCTTGGGAGCATTAGATAAATACATCTTAATGATCTATTTGATAATTTTGCAAGGTGTAAATCAATTCAAATTGTGTTTGATGCAGTTTAAAGTGTTGTGTATGAGCTTCTTCTGCAATTCATTTTTTGTAGGGTCTGTTGACATAAAAAAACTGGGACACAGCCCAGTTTTTTTTTGGTGAATTGATTCGATTAACGGTTGTTATTTGAATCGTCATCACCGCCATCTTGTTGGTCGTTGTCAAAGCCACCTTGACCACCAAAGCCACCGCCTTGACCGCCACCGAAGCCACCTTGACCACCAAAGCCACCGCCTTGACCGCCACCGAAGCCACCTTGACCGCCAAAGCCACCACCTTGACCACCAAAGCCACCTTGACTTGCGCCAAAGCCACCACCTTGACCACCGCCAAAGCCAGCACCTTGACTACCGCCAAAGCCACCTTGGTTCGAGCCAGTACCTGATGCGCCCGCTGGACGTGGATTACGTGCAGGAACAACGGTAGAAATTGCGTGCTTATACACCATTTGGCTTACAGTATTTTTCAGCAATACAACATATTGGTCAAATGACTCGATATGACCTTGAAGCTTAATACCATTCACCAAGAAAATTGAAACTGGAATACGTTCTTTACGAAGAGAATTTAGGAACGGATCTTGTAAGGTTTGACCTTTAGACATTTTTTTACTCCAAAAAATTTAAAATATCAGCGCAAAATTCACCTTCGTATTTCATAAAAAATTATAATAAAGGTGATCTGTAAATTTTGCGCTATCTAAAGCGCTTAATCAAGTCCTTATGTCCTTGTGAAATAGTATAAAAATTGTGAAAATCATGGAGCTTTTGCAAAGAGTTTAGCCAAGTGTATTGACGTTTGGCCAATTGTCGTGTGGCATACAGCGCTTTTAACTGCATTTCTTCATAAGAAATGAGATTTGTATCACTTTGTTGCAAATATTCTAAAGCTTGACGATAACCAACACTTCGCATCGACGGTGTACTTTGATTCACATCATATTTTTCTATAAGTGACTTCACCTCATTGAAAAAACCGATTTCCCACATTTGATCTAATCTTAACGCAATTCGCTGATGCAATTCTGCCCGATCAGGGATAAGCGTATAATTTTCAAATTGATATCTATAATTTTTATGCTTAACTTGCTCAGCTTGCAACTTGGTGATTGGCTGTCCTGTCAGACGGTAAACTTCTAAGGCTCGGATAATGCGCTGACGGTCACTGACTTTAAACTTTTCACCTGCGATCGGATCAACATGTTTTAATTCTTCAAATACATGCGCCCAACCATGTTGCGCTGCTTCAGCTTCGATCTCAGCACGTACACTAGCATCGGCGCTCGGTAGATTGTCCGCTAAGCCCTCAAGCAAACTTTTGAAATACAACATTGTCCCACCTACCAAGAGTGGAATTTTCCCTTTTGCATGGATTTGGTCGATTAAACGCTCTGCATCCTCAACAAACTCTGCTGCCGAATAAACCTGTGTCGGATCAATAATATCAATCAAATGGTGTGGATATTGCGCTTGCTCGGCTTTACTAGGTTTGGCTGTACCAATATCCATATCACGATAGACCAGTGCTGAATCCACCGAAATGATTTCAAACTGACCTGTGTCATAGAGCTCGCAAGCCAGTGCTGTTTTGCCACTGGCTGTAGGTCCCATAAGATTGATCACTGGAAGCGTACTCTGCATATTATTCGCCTCGTGCAAAAAGTTTGTCCAACTGATCAAGCGGAAAGGCTCGCCAAGTCGGTCGTCCGTGATTACACTGACTGGCAAATTCGGTTTGTTCCATCTGACGGAGTAAAGCATTCATCTCAGCAAGACTGAGCTGACGATGCGCCCGTACAGCACCATGACATGACATGGTTGCCAGTAGATGATCTCGTTTTTGGGTCAACACCTGCATATTATCATTCGGATCAAGGTCATTAAATAATTCTGGAATCAGTCGATCAAAATTTGCTTTTTGTAAGAATGCAGGCACGCCGCGCACCAAGACTTGATCATCACCATACAGGTCAACATCAAGCCCAAATCGATAAAGTTTATCTTGGAGTTGCTCCAGTCGAGTGGCTTGCATCGCAGTGATTTTCACCACTTTGGGAATCAGTAATTGTTGTGACTGCCAATACTGCGGTTGATCCCATGCTTGTTTCATTTGTTGTAATAAAATCCGCTCATGCGCTGCGTGCATATCAACAATGATCAAGCCTTCGATATTCTGCGCCAATATGTAGATGCCATGTAATTGCGCAATCGCAATGCCAAGTGGATATTCATCACGTGTGGTCTGATTATTTTCACTTGTGGAATTAGTGATTGAGTCAGAAGAATTAGTATCACTATTCTGCTCAATCTGCTGTTCATCGTGTTGTTGACGTAGTGGTGCAAGATAACTACTGACGGAATTTGCCACATAATCTTTACTCACACGATTGCTATAATTGTGCGGTTGATTGTGATTCAAATGCGCTGATTGTGAATGCGTATTTAACTGCACATTGTTATATTGTTCATTGATATTTTGTACATTTTGCGCTTGTTGGTGTAAAGATAAATTTTCTTGATAACGTGGCTGATTGGCCGCAAAGCGATCATCACGTTTCATTGCCGTAGACAGTTCAGCACTTGCGGTTTGGAACTGCGACAAGACTTGCTTGGCATGATGGCGCACAAACTCATGCACTTCTCGTTGCGTTAAAAAGCGAATCTCGTGCTTGGTCGGATGCACATTGACATCAATTTCATGCGGATCAATTTCAATAAATAACAAATATGCCGAATGTTGATGACCATGCAAAATCCCATCGTATGCCATGCGCAGGGCGTGGCTAATGGTCTTGTCTTTGACAATGCGACCATTGACATAGATATACTGCAAATCCGCCTGCCCACGTGCATCGGAGGGATGCCCAAGCCAACCGAGCATATGCAGGTTTTCACTTTGCGCATCAATCCAATAGGCATTTTCGGCAAACTGACGTCCAAGTAATTGTAAAACCCGCTGATAACGGAGTTCGCCACTATCGGCAATTGGCAGATTCAAACGAATTTGATCATTATGCTCAAGAGTAAAATGCACATCAAAATGCGTCAGCGCCATACGCCTTACAATTTCTTCAATATGCTGATATTCGGTAGAAATACGCTTTAAAAATTTACGTCGTGCAGGCACATTAAAAAATAAATCTCTTACACGTACATGCGTGCCACGACTCATTGCTGTCGCTTCGGCTTGCTCTTGTTGCAAAGCTGCGCCGTTAATTTCAATCTGATAGCCGATACCATCGTCACTTTGACTACTGGCAATGCTCAGACGAGAAACCGCTGCGATCGACGCCAATGCTTCACCACGAAAGCCTAGACTTTGAATCGCAGACAATTCATCCGCCGATCGTACTTTACTGGTGGCATGACGCATCACAGCCAGCGGTAAATCATCGCTATGAATGCCAAAACCATTATCAATGATTTCGATCAGCGTGGTACCGCCTTGTTCAATACGAATACTCAGGCGTGTTGCTCCCGAGTCGATGGCATTTTCGAGGAGCTCTTTGACCACCGACGCAGGTCGCTCGATCACTTCTCCTGCGGCGATTTGGTTAGCAAGTGCAGCATCGAGAGTCTGAATACGGCGCGTTGAACGCTCACGCATACTAGGCTGAGTTGCTTCTACCGTCATTCCGCATCACCGTTAAAGCCGTGAGTCTTCATATCGTGCTCAATCGCACCAATAATCTGCTGCGGAGCGTGGATAGTGATGTGGCGTATTTCATCATCTTGTGCAGTAACTTCAATAGTGATATCGGGTGCACGAAGCACACCCTCACCTTTGCTTGGCCATTCGATCAACAGCAAACTATTTTTTTCTTCGAGATAATCACGAATACCCATCAGTTCTAATTCATATGGATCTTGCAGACGATAGAGGTCAAAATGATAAATATTTTTCGAAGCGAGATGATATGGCTCGACTAAAGTGTAGGTTGGACTTTTCACAGCACCTTGATGCCCTAAAGCCTGAATCCAATAGCGTGTTAGCGTGGTTTTCCCTGCGCCCAAATCACCGATCAGAAACACCACACCCGACACAACATGCTGTGCTAGGGTTTGCGCTAACTGCTGTGAATCACTTTCATTGTGAAGGTGAAATCGTGCTTGAGAAAATGGTGTCGATAAGGAAATAGACATAGATCGCAAAAAACATTATGAGATGTGCAAATGAAGATAAATCATAACATCAACTGAGGTTATACATGTATCTAAATTCATGTTCAGAGTTTACACATCTATCCTTGCTTCTACAAAAAATATAATTGCAAAAATTATGCGATATTCACGAGAATTATAGCAATCACAGCAGGTACAGTTTGAACAAATAATATCTTACGACTTGCGGTTGCTGCGCCATAAACACCGGCAATCGCCACGCAGGCTAAAAAGAAATTTGCCAAATGTGTCGAAAATGGTGCTGTTGCCAAAAATGACCAAAATAAACCTGCTGCGAGAAAGCCATTATATAGCCCTTGATTTTGCGCCATGACTTTGGTGAGTTGCGCCTTTTCCAAGCTATTCCCAAACGCTTTTAAACCCTTTGGTTTATCCCATAAAAACATCTCAAGCACGAGGATGTAAACATGCAAAAGTCCAATCAAAAGCACCATTGCATTGGCAAGATGTTGTAGCATTTTTTAGCTCACTAAAAATTTATGAACAGATAATATCAAAATAGTAGTCACTTCGCACGATTTAAATCAACTGAAAAATGACGACGCCATAAAACTAATTCTTAAAAAAATCGAGATAACTTAAAACTGTATCCAAAATTTATAATGCTTTAAACTCTATACTCTCAAAAAGCTTCACTTCAATGTAATTCGCTTCAATGAAAAGTAAATCTGATCATATCAAACCACCGATGCGTGATGGCGTCAGCGCAAGTCAGGTATTTTTGCCACGTTTAGATAAAACAAATATTCATGCTCAAACGATCTTTTATTTTTTATGTCAGCATTTTCCGCATATTTCTACTGATGAATGGGCAAAACGCTTTGACAATCAGTTAGTCTTTAATGCACAGAATCAAGCCTTAACAAGGGATACACCCTATCAGTCTGAGCAACATATTTATTACTATCGTGAGCTTGCACATGAGGTTGAAGTACCTTTTGCGCATCAAATCCTATTTGAAAATGAGCACCTCATGGTGGTGGATAAGCCACACTTTTTGACCGTAAGTCCAACAGGTCAATACGTACAGCAAACATTACTTACACGGTTAAAGTACGAAACAGACAATCCTGAATTAAGCCCGATCCATCGCCTTGATCGTGAAACTGCTGGATTGATTTTATTCTCGAAAAAGCCTGAAATACGTCATCTCTATCAACAACTTTTTGCTGATCGACAAGTAGAAAAAATTTACCATGCGATTGCACCTTTTAATCAGCATCTTCAATTTCCACTTGAATTTAAAGCACATCTCACAAAAGGTGAGCCTTTTTATACCATGCAAATTATTGAGGGCGAACCTGAAAACAGTTGCACCATGATTGGTGTTTTAGAAGTGCAAAATGACTGGGCGAAATATGAATTAAAACCGATTACGGGTAAACAACATCAACTGCGTGTGCATATGAATGCACTGGGTTTGCCATTAAAAAATGATCAATTTTATCCAACGGTAAAACATGTTGATAAAGCTGTTTTTAGTCAGCCTTTACAGCTTTTGGCGAAAAGTATTTGCTTTGTTGATCCGATCAGCAACAAACCGATGTCATTTCACACCAAGAGGCAATTAACATTTTGATATCAATTTAAATAATCTACTTATCGTTAGATAATTCAATTTTATTGAACAAATACAATCAATATTTCTGTACAAAATACATTCATTTCAATACTAAATTTCATCAGCTTATTCTAGGAAACTTGATCAACAAATATTTTTGTTAATCTATTGTTTTTAATGAATTTATTTTGTTTTACAGAATAATAAAACAAGCATAATATGCGCGGAAAATCTCCCTCTTTTCCTGTTGTATCTTTTTGTGTGATACGCCTATGAATACTTATGTTCAGACCGAGCAACCTGCGCTTTCTGGTAGCTGGGTTTGCGTCATTGCTTTGGCACTTGCAGCGTTTATTTTTAACACCACGGAATTTGTGCCTGTGGCGTTACTCAGTGATATTGCTGCCAGTTATCAGATGAGCACGAGCCACGCTGGTATCATGCTGACAATCTATGCGTGGATTGTGTCTTTGACTTCAATTCCCTTGATGCTATTGACTCGGAATATAGAACGTAAGCAATTGTTGCTTGGTGTTTTTGCGCTATTTGTACTCAGCCATGTGCTGTCGTATTTTGCATGGAGCTTTAGCGTCTTGGTTGTTAGTCGTATCGGTATTGCTTTGTCACATGCGATTTTTTGGTCGATTACCGCATCATTGGCTGTGCGTGTCGCACCGATTGGTAAAGAAACTCAAGCGCTTGGTTTGCTCTCCACAGGAACGGTACTTGCACTGGTCTTGGGTATCCCATTAGGACGCTTGATCGGTGAATATTTTAGTTGGCGCAGTACTTTTGCAATGATCGGGATTTGTGCGGGAATCACTGCATTGGTGCTATTTCGTGCTTTACCGAATGTCCCAAGTGTCAATACAGGCTCACTGAAAAGCCTGCCAATGCTCATGAAACGCCCTGCACTGGTATTGATTTATGTGATTACCATTTTGGTGATTACGGCGCAGTTTACCGCGTATAGTTATATCGAGCCTTTTGTCATACAAGTGGCGCACTTTAGCTCAGAGCAAACCACCACTTTGTTATTAATTTATGGTGCAGCGGGGATTGTTGGCTCGATTTTATTTAGTCAATTTAGTCAACGTTTACCGAAGATATTTCCTGTCTTTGCCACAGCATGTTTGGCGCTTTGTTTGTGTGCGCTATTGCCGATGAGCCACAATGTTTATGGCTTGAGTGTTGTAACCGTGTTTTGGGGTGTTGGTATCATGAGCTTTGGACTGGTCTTGCAATCCTTTGTACTCAAATTTGCATCTGATGCGACCGATCTCGCCATGTCGTTGTTATCTTCACTTTACAATATTGGTATCGGTGGAGGTGCTTTGCTGGGTAGTGTGGTGAGCATTCATTACGGTTTGAATTATATCGGTATTATTGGTGGTGTGATTGCACTATTCGCCGTTGTTTTGATGATGTACACCGTCAATCGCAAAATGGATTAGCTTCAAAAAATATGCTATTGATGATCTTCAATTTAAAATCATCAATGGCGAATTGATTTTAAAGCAACTGGTTAGATTAAAATCTAAAGCTTTTTAAAACCAAGACTTCTTACCATGTCTTAACTCATCAGCGCATTGTAATGCGGTCTGCGTCAGCCACCACAGACGATAGTCCCCTGTGATGCTTCCCGATTTAAAATTGTGAATATAGGCAAATGATAATTCACGCGTTGGATCACACCATGCACCCGAACCGTTGTAGCCAATATGACCAAATGCTGTCGGCACACGCTTACCCAATGTGAATACACGGTGATAGCCAAGTCGCCAATGCATCGGAATCGGCATCACTCGATCACGTGCATGCGTTTGAATGGTACTGAGTTGCTCAAAGATTTCAGGTTTAATGATCACTTGACCTTGCCAAACGCCTTTATTAGCAAGCATGGCATAGATTTTAGCCAAGCTATTTGCGCTAAATACGCCATTTGCCGATGGAATCACTGCTTGTAAGCCTGCATCACTAAAGAAGTCAAACTTACCCATACTCCGAGGTACAAGCGCATCTTCCGCATCATAAGGGTTAATACCACTTAAACTAATCACTCGCTCGGTAAAGCTCAGCGGTCGTCGCCCTTCACTATTTAAAGACTTGCGTGGTTTTTGCACTGATGTTGCATTCGTTTCTACTGTTTGCACTTTTTTGAATGGTCGAGCCACTCGATGTAATTCTGCATCAGGTACGCCAAAATATGCTGCATCTAATTGTAATGGTTCAACCAAATATTGTTGCATCACTTTTGCTAAAGGCTTTTGCAAAACTTTTTCAATAACACCACCGATCAGCCAACCAAAACTCATGGCTTGATATGCCGTCGCTGTACCTGGTGCAAAGCGTGGTGTCGCTTTTTCAAATGCACTGAGCATCGCTTGCCAATCCAACATCACTTGCGCATTGTCGATGGTATGTCTGATATCAAACAAACCACTTTGATGGCTAAGTACATGACGAAGCGTAATATTCTCTTTACCATTTTGTGCGAATGCAGGCCAATAATTTGCTATTGGCGTGTCATATTCCAAGAAACCTTCGCTGACCAAAATATGCGTTAAAGTGGCTAAAACGGCTTTGCCTGTAGAGTAGCTCAGCGCCATATGCTGTGCATCCCACAACTCATCAGGATTGGCTTCGCCTGTATATAACTCTGCAACAGCCTGACCTTGATAATAAACACTAATCGCTGCACCACCGTGCATTGTTTCAGGTTGGATTTGACTAAGCACATTGGCTAAAGGCTGAAATTGATCAATACATTCTCCACGATAATTATCTTTATTGCCTTGTGTGATTTTCTTGAGAATTTTTAAGCTTGACATCTTTCTTCCAAAAACAAGGTGATTGGGTTTATATTCTAAGTGTCGTGAAACGCAATGCAATTGCAAAATATGTTTTTTTCTGCCTGACATATTTCTCTGAGCGAAAGCCTTGATCCTGAAATTTTAAAGATAAAAATCAATCAAAATAAAAATCTAGGGTCTAGATAACTTTATCACAAATCAAAAGGTGCTAAAGTTAGGCTATGACTGGGTTAAACAAGTATTATAAGCGTTCACATATTTCTGAGGCTAA
>LULM01000080.1_pt1 | contig 23059 bp, 27 predicted proteins | sample 728151 | NCBI WGS metagenome assembly LULM01 (sample SAMN03860289, study PRJNA289734) | marine metagenome | biome: seawater column; feature: ocean; material: water; isolation source: Red Sea water column Station 149 - depth 200m | place: Saudi Arabia: Red Sea | collected 2011-10-15 | depth 200 m
TTGCGTTGTTGTATGTCGTCCATTGTAGCAAACCGCCGTCCGCCGTCAACCCTACTTCCGCCGTCGCGACTTGAACGGGTTGAACCGGCAGAAGTCCTGCACTGCGATCAGCAGCATCGGGACCACGATCAGTGCCAGTGCGGTCAGTGCGATCAGTGCGTCGATGGTGGTGGTCGTCATTGTGTTGTCTCCGTTGCGTTGTTGTGAGTCTCCATTGTAGTTGATCGGCCACCTACGTCAATCCACTTTAGTCACTTTGGCCCATTTTTTTCCAGTGCAACCGCCGTGCCAAACGGCCAGAAAATCGCCCTGCAACTACCGTGCCAAACGACCCCAGCAAAACCCGTGCCAATTGGAATTTTTTCCATATTGAGATTGAGTCTCAACATGTAGCATTATGCTACACTTCGCCTTCAAGCTGCATGGGTTCGGTAAGACACCCATGCAGCTTGTCCTACCTCATCCCGCCCTGCACAGTGGGCCGACCCCGGAGCTTGGGGAGCTTTCGCCCTTGTGTGCTGTGAGCGCCTCGCCTCATCCGTCGATGATGATGGCGATGATCGCGATGATCAGAAACCAATTCATGTTGTTCTCCCTAGTGCGTTGTTGTGTACGGGTATTGTATACCAACACCCCACCACTGTCAACCCTACTTCCGCCATGAGTGTGCCCGTGCATCTTGAATGCCGAGAATGATAATCGGCAGGACGATGGCGGTCAGCATGGCGGCGGTGATGAGCATATTTTCCACGGTCTCTAACTCCCGTTATGTCGTCGTTGATCAGGGTCGTTGGGCTAGGGCGAAACGACCCTGATCGTCTTACCCGACCCCTAAAGTGCCTAGCTTACCCAGCTTACCAAGCTTGCCCCTACCTCCCCATGTCCACAAGTCCCTCATATATCACAGCCACTATAGCTACCACAAACAACGTATGCATACCATTTTCCCTATCTTACCTAGCTTCACACACTCTGCCGTTTATCGGCGTCGTTGACCTAGGACGAAACGACGCCGATTGTCTTACCCGACCCCCCATTGGGCCGGGCTTGCCTAGCTTACCCATCTTGCCTACCAGTCCGCATTCCCCAAAAGCCCCTCATATACCACAGCTACCAAAGCCACCAGAAACAGCGTATTCATACCATTTTCCCTATCTTACCTAGCTTCCCTCACGTCGCCGTTCATCAGCGTCGTTGAGGTGACACGAAACGACGCTGATTGTATTACCCGACCCCCCCAAAGGGCCGGGCTTACCCAGCTTACCAAGCTTACCCAGCCTGCCTACCAATCCGCGTTTCCCAAAAGCCCCTCGTACACGATAGCTGCCAAGGCCACCAAAAACAGCGTATTCATCACAAACTCCCTATCTTGCCTAGCTTCACACACTCCGCCGTCAATCAGCGTCGTTGGGGTGACACGAAACGACGCTGATTGTATTACCTGAAAGCAGCGCTGTTCGAATTTTCAAGCATTAGATTATGGGATTTCTAAAGTGTAGCATAATGCAACAGTTAAAAGTTCGCTGGTTTCTTGGTCTCCGAACGCTCAAACTTCCGCACTTCAACGTGGCTAGCTTGAATAAGACAAGATAGCCACGTCGTCCTACCTAATGCTGTTCGAGTTTTGAAGCCTTAGATTGTGGCATCTCTAAAGTGTTGCATTATGCAACAGTAAAAGTTGGCCAGTTTCAAGGTTTCGCAACGCTCGATCCGCCGCTCTTTAACGTGGGTGAGTTGAGTAGGACAACTCACCCACGTCGTCCTACCTGAAAGTGCCCCGATTCGTATGCTTGAAGCCCTTCAATCCGGGCAACTCTAAAGTGTAGCATTATGCTACAAAAAAAGTTCCCTAGTTTCTTGGTCTCGCAACCCTTGATCCGCCGCACTTCATGAGGCTAGGTTGAGTAGGACAACCTAGCCTCATCGTTCTACCTAAACAGGTGCTTCAAACCTCGAACAATGCTATATACGGGCAAACACGACGCGACGTAACTCGTTGCTATTGCTGGACTTAGAGTGTAGCAAAAAGCCACACGCTAACTAACTTGTAAAAGATCGCACATGCTCATTTATCGCCGCCTTTGATGTGGCTAGGTTGAATAGGACAACCTAGCCACATCGGATCACCCGATCTAATGTTCCAAACCTCGCACAACGCTATATACAGCCAAACGCGCCGCGCCCTAAGTCGTTGGTATCACTAGGCTTAGGGTGTAGCAAAAAGCCACACACTATCTAATGCTTCAAACCTCGCACATGCTCACTTACGCCCATCTTCGACTTGGATAGATTGAAGAGGACAATCTATCCAAGTTGGCTTACCTGAAAGGCTCAAAACCTCGCACATCACTATATACGCCTAACTGTCATAATGGCAGACATATGCTATATTGGCACTGTCATACTGGCATACTGCCACCCTGACATGTGTAGCATTATGCACCACTGGCTCGGGCAATTGGCGCAAAAGGCACTTTAGGTAGTCTAGGCAAGGTGGGGTTTTCTGTTTGGATAGGTAAAAAGGGTAAAAAAGGAGAAAAAGCCGGGGTGGTGCTAACAAAATTGGCGCGCCCATCAATAAAAGTATTAGCTAAACCTATCTACTTCGCCCTGTTTCTCTAAAAGTACGAGCTTTAACCCCCTCTTCAATATGAGTCGGATCTAAAATCGTATAGTGACCACCCGTTGCGTCCAGAGCTTCGGACTGCACCTCGGGTGATTTATAAGGTCTGTAACCTGTCTGATGTATATGATTGGTTACGACATCTTTCGCAGGATTCCAAGGCATATATCCATTTTTTATTGCTAAATAAGACAGCGCACTGTCACTGAACAGTACCCCAAGGGTATAATCAGAATCATTAACAAGCCCCTGTTTCACAGGAGACATAAATATCCAAGTATCCTGACTGTCCCCTCCTTGTATCCCATCAACATTGTTCTGACCCCCGCCTTCATCCCATCTGCTCAGACATATGAAGACCCCCTCCAGATCTCTAAAGGACAGCTTCGTTATGTCCTCAGTGATTACGATATCTGCATTCGCTAGTATACATCTTTCTCCGACCAGATGCTCATTGGCGTATTCAAAAAAATCCTTGTAAGTCATTTGTTCACGCGAACTTACGTCAACGTATGTTATTTTATCTGACTCAATTGGATTTTCATTTGACTCATTAAACACAATGATTCGTGATATACATCTATTTCTTACATTTTCGGAAAGAGCAAAAATTAATTCCTCAGTCCGAAGACTGTTATCACTTTGATAAAAGCTCACCATCAAGACGTAATGAATACTCATTCACCCAGCGCCCGCTTGTTCCCCTTTTTCTTCATCGCCGTTTCAGGATCAATCCCCTTATTCAACCTATTATAAAATGCCGCGTAGCTAACTTCGCACCTTTCATCCTCCACCCACTCGCCCACATTCTTTTCTTCCCCAAAAGCCTCAATTTTCACATTAGACTTCATGTTATTGGCGTTCTCTTTCGGAGTCACCTCCCGCAAATTGGCCCTAGTGTTGTTCAGCCTGTCATTATCTAAGTGATCTACAAAGATATACGGACTACTAGTGCCCGCAACCATCCTATGCATCGACTTATGCCTTCCCCCAATTTTTGTAATGGCATAACCCTGCTTATTGATATGCCAGCTATACCTGCTCAGCCATGCATAATCTTCCGGGCTAACTTTTACATACTGCCCTGCGCCCGTCACGCCCCCCAAGGGGATCTCAAAATATAGATCACTCATTTTCTGATTCCTTTTTGTTTACGGTTTTACATACGCTCCTACCATGAGCCTTAGCTATACCCATTGAATATCGCCCTTTCCTCACTTGATCCACACTAACGCTGTCCTTTATTCCTAGTTCATACCTGATTCTGGTCAACTCTATTGAGATTCTTTCGTCTGTATATGTGTTACACAGATTTTTAATGTAATCTTTTTCTTTTTCTGTGAGTTTCATAGTGTGACTTTCAAAGACTTCATGTGTATAATATAATATGGCGACTTTTAATTTTTCCGCACACATTTTAGGCCGTAAACCATGAAAAGAATTCAAGCAGAATTAGCTATGCGTGCCAGTGCTGAGTTGGAAAAGGAAATAGAAGAAGAGCTTCAGAAGGAAGATCCCGATCCAAAACAGGCTAAGGCAATATTAAAAGCTGATGAAAATTCCAAAAGGGATGACCGAAGACCAAGTGATCGAGACAATAAATAAAGTTATATCAAGATATATTTATAAATTTCGATTTGGTTATTACGAGTCAGAAGATATCAGACAAGAAGCTTTCATTATCGCAATGGAGGCTCTTGAAAGGTATGACGAAGAGCGTCCGTTAGAAAATTTTCTGGCTGTCCATGTAAAAAACCGTTTAAGCAACTTTAAACGCGACAAATTCTTTCGTAAAGAAGGGGATTCTACCAAAACCGACTGGAATTCCCCTAACAATGCTAAGAGGTTTCTTATGGAACCGCTAAATATTGACAATATCAGGGACGAGTACGAAGAGAATATGAAAGATCCAGACGATTTTATTGATCGTATAGCCAATACAGAGATATTCGGCTTGATCGACAAGAGTCTGGACATCAAATACAGGGCAGACTATCTGAGAATGCTTGACGGAGTCTACGTCCCCAAGCCCCGTAGAGAACAAATCTACCAAGAGATACTCTCCATTTTAAGGAGCACCAATGAAGAAGGGTAGATTTTCAAAAACAGAGATCTCTTTCATTACAGAGAATCACGAAACTTTAAGCTATCAAGAAATAGCTTTAAAATTGAATCGTGATGCTTACAGCGTAGAGAACTTTATCAAGAGTAAGCTTGGTGAATCGATAGAAGATAAGAAAAGAATCCAAGCGCTCTATGATTTAAAAAACCGCCCCTACTGGGAAGACCTCAAAGGCCAGTTCAACGAACACGAACTTGAGATGCTTTTATACCATTGGGGTCGCATCATAGGCCAATTCAGAGACGACGTTCTACCAACTGAAGAGCTTCAGGTCTTAGACGCCATCAAACTAGAAGTCCTCATGAATCGCGCTCTAAAAAATCAACAAACGAACATGGAAGACATCGATACATACGAAGAGCAGATTACAGAAGAGAAGGGTAGACCAATTGAATACCAAGACAGAGACTACATATTCAATCTTGAAAGACAAATAGCCGTAGCCAGAGCCGCCCAAGAAGCTCTAGGACGTGATTACAAAGACCTACAAGTCAAAAAATCCGCCATGCTCAAAGATCTCAAGGCTACCAGAGAACAGAGAATCAAACGGCTGGAAGATTCCAAGCAGACATTCATATCTTGGGTTTCAAACTTAATGACCAACCCTGATATTAGACAAGAGATAGGAACAGAAATGGAAAAGATGCGTCTATCCATTAACAAAGAAAAAGAAAGACTATCTGAATGGCATCAATACGAAGATAAGCTCGTAGACCAACCTTTCCTAACCCCGGACACTGTCAAGGATGAGTAATGTTCGAATTCCCCAAGATAATGATAGCGTCCATGCACCGTACTGGCCATCATGCTATTGCCATATGGTTAATGCACCAACAACTAGGCATTCCATACTTCCAGCTTAAAACTATTACCCAGTGGCTATTTTATCTTGAAACCCAACAGGGTATAAGCTTTCTTTTAAATAACCCCCTAGTAAGAGACGAAAATCAACACCCAGACAAAGCCAACGTTTCTCAGATCATGAAAGACTACTGTGAAGCCAATTCTACTAATTTAATAATTGGTACACACGAACAACACAGTCTCAAGGATGTTGTCTGGTCCTGCGGAACTTCAGATGTGTTTGCAGTTAATACGAAACTAGTTGTTGTTTTAAGAGATTTTAAAAATTGGATTGCAAGCTGTATAAAAATGGCCGGTAGGGACGGAAAGCGGTATGATAGTATAATCAACGACAATAAGATTAATCTTTACAAGGATCACTGCAAATTCTTCTTTGAGCCAAATGGAATAGAGTATGTCTTATTTAATCAGTGGTTTACTAGTGAGGAATACAGGCGGGATTTGGCGGCGAGATTGGATTTAGATTTTACTGACGCGGCTATAGATCAAGGTTCTCCTTTTGGGGGCGGAAGCTCTTTTGACAAGATGGAGTATTTGAAGAGCGCCTCGATGATGAAGGTGAACGACAGGTATTCACAGATGGAGAATCACCCAGTATACAAAAAGATAATTCAAGACAATCAAGAGATTTTGGAGATGAGCAATGAGATATTCGCAGACGCTGATTAAGCATCAATTATTTCTTAGGTGGTGGTTGTTTATTACCGCCGTAGTGGCTGCGTTTGTTTACATGGCTTTTCAGGGGGTTTTTGTTGATATTTGGAACAATGACAGCACCAAGTTAAGCTTCTTGCTTCTTGGGCTGTTTTCGGTAATGTCATTTTGGTGTGGGTACAAAACTTGGACTCTCAGTCGTTTTATAGACGAGGGCAAGGACGAGCCACATCTTATAGAGAGAATTGAGAGGCTTATGGAGGTTGGATGGTTTACAAGTGATCTTTGCCTGACAATTGGTATGGTGGGGACCGTTATAGGTTTTATTATGATGTTGTCAGGATTTGCGACAGTAAATATAGCCGAAGTTCAAACCGTACAGGCTCTTATTAAACAGTTGGGCATTGGTATGTCTACATCTTTATATACAACCTTATCGGGTCTTGTCTGCGGCGCGCTGCTAAAGATTCAGTATTTTAATCTCAATCAAGCAATAGATACGGTTCAGAAGAATGAAGAGAAACTATCACACTAACCTTTCGTTTTTGGACCTCTTGTTCAATACGCTGCTGTGCTTTGCGGCACTCTTTGCGCTGTCGTTTGTCTTGATAAACCCCAGTAAGAAGAAGAACAACGTGCGGATGAAGGCCGAGTTCATGATCACCACTACGTGGCCGAGAGATCTAGATGACGACGTTGATATGTACGTGGAAGACCCGCAGGGAAACTTGGTGGCTTTCATGCGTAGAGAAGAAGGCTTGATGCATCTGGATCGTGATGACTTGGGGCACAGAAATGATAGTATAAATACCGAATGGGGTGTTATAGAGTTTAAGGATAATAGAGAAATAGTTACTATCAGGGGGACCGTGCCGGGCGAATATGTTGTTAATGTTCATATGTATATGAAGCGGAGCGCTGTGGTAGAGGTTCCGGTTACAATACAGTTAGACAAGATAAATCCTTATTCGACCGTCACGATTAAAGAAGTGATTTTAAGAATCAGTGGGGATGAGGGAACTGCTTTTAGATTCACTTTGAATAAAGACGGAGATGTAATTGATATTAATCAACTAAAGAAAAGCTTGATATCTCAGGGAGAAGCGCCACTATGAGCATTCCGTTAGCATTTTTTATTCTCAGTGCGCTGCTGTTATGGCTCATCATTGGAGTTAAAGGGCGCTGGGGCGTGAAAGCCTTTGTGATTTCATTGGTTCTATATTCGTGCCTGTCAATTGACTTTTCTTTAGAGAATTTAATGGGGTGGCCATCGGATCAGTCTTTGCCGAAAGAGTTTCATGTTCACTGGGTTAAGATAAAAGAGCCGAACAAAAAAACATCTGAAAAGGGTTATATATACGTCTGGGCTACCGATCTAAATCGTTCTATCTCTAAACAAGGATGGCAGGGGTGGAAAGGGTATTTTATTTCTTTCCAGAGTTATGACCCAACAGAGCCAAGAGCCTATAGATTAGATTACTCTAAAGACAGACATGAACAAGCGCAGAAGGCTTTAGATATGATTCAATCTGGAGAAAAGGTTGGCGGAAAAAATAACGGCAAGGGGGGTGGGGGTAAAGGTAAAGGCAAAGGAGGCAAGGGTAAAGGAAAAGGAAACGGCAAGGGGTCAAATGGTGGAGGAAGTCTTAGTAGAAGCGACGATATCATTTTTCACGAATTGCCGCCATCGAAGCTTCCAGAAAAGGTTACAAGATGACAAAAACCGCTGTAATATTTGGCGTGTCTGGCCAAGACGGGAGTTACCTTTCCGAGCTTCTCCTTGAGAAGGATTACAAAGTTGTAGGCGTCATACGTAGGTCAAGTTCTCCCATCACTAGTAGAATTGATCATTTAACATCTGATAGCAACATGACCGTTGTAGAAGGCGATGTTACAGATTTAAGTAGTATCTACTCTATAATAGAAAATCATGAACCCGATGAGATTTATAATTTAGCGGCACAGTCTCATGTTGGTACATCTTTTAGCCAGCCTCTCTTGACTTGGGATGTTACAGCGATGGGGTGTTTAAATCTTTTGGAAGCTATTGTGCGTGTAAATCCGGGCATTAGATTTTATCAAGCAAGCTCCAGTGAGATGTTTGGGGACTCCTTTAGTGAGCACTACACTAAGGGAAAATTTCAAAACGAAGACACACCCTTTAATCCCCAATCCCCATACGCTATTGCTAAACTAGCAGCCCATAATGCAACAGAACTATACAGAAAGATTCACGGTCTACATGCTAGCTCCGGTATTTTGTTTAACCACGAAAGCGAGAGGCGTGGAGAAAAATTTGTTACCAGAAAAATAAGTCGATATGTTGCAGATCTTTATAAGTTTTTATCTGATCATAATCACGATATATTAACTGGGGAAATTATTGATTATAGCAGCACCCATATCGCATTAGATGTTAGTAAGTTTATCGACACAAAGGCTAGCTGTTCTATTTTCCCCAAATTGGGATTAGGAAACTTGAGCGCTTGTAGAGATTGGGGTTACGCTAAAGATTATGTTGAAGCCATGTGGTTAATGCTTCAAGAAGATAATCCAGAGACCTACGTTATATCTACTGGAAAAACATACTCCGTTAAAGATTTTCTTTCTGCTGCTTTTCAAGCTATTGGTATCGTTGATTATCAAGTATACGTTACTGCTGATTTAAGTCAGTTTCGCCCGTCTGAAGTCCCGTATCTAAAAGGAGACTCCTCTAAAGCCAAGGATCGTTTGGGATGGGAACCGAGAACTTCGTTTCAGGAGTTAGTTAATATCATGGTTCAATCCGATTTAGAGAGAAAACAATGAAAGACGTACAAATCTTAACTAACGACCAAGTTTTACAACTACTTTCAGTAGAAGAATGCATTCCTGTTATCGAGAATCTGTTTTGCTGCTTGGAAAATTGTCAGATGCCACCAAAAATGTATCTTGACATTCCTAATGGGGATTTTCGAGCAATGCCAGCTATAGTAAATAATACTGCTGGAATAAAATGGTGTGGAGTTCATTTAGACGAAACAGGTTTAAAACGAAGATGTAATATTTTTGCTAAAGTCATTATTAACGATGTTAACACTGGGGAAATGTTACTAATGATGGACGCGGAGAAATTAACCGCAATTAGAACCGCTGCGGTTACTGGTGTGGCAACAAAATGTATATCGAGACCAGACGCCTCCGTGGCGGCTTTTGTGGGATGTGGAAATCAAACGTTGTATCAGATACAGGCGGTTCTTGCCGTAAGAGATATTAAAGAGGTTAGATTGTTTGATCTTAGTGTTAATACTGCGGAAAAATTAATGCACAGTTTAGATGTTGACTGTCCTGTAAATATTTATGATTCGTTGGAATTGTGTTTGAAGGAGGCTGATATTGTAACTACATTAACTCCTTCTAGACACGGTTTTGTAGAATACGCCTCATTAAAGAACCCTGTGCATATTAATGCGGTTGGGGCAGATGCTGAAGGCAAAAGAGAGCTATGTCCATCGGTTTTGGAAAATGTAGACTTTGTTGTTTACGATGACTGGGAGCAATGTTCGCATTCAGGAGAGATTCAATATGTACCTATAGAGCAAAGAAAGCAGAGATGGTCGTCTTTAGGAGATGTTATGTCTGGCTTGGTTCATGTAGAAGGAGATCAGACTCTATTTGATGCTACTGGTTTAGCGATAGAGGATGTGGCTACAGCTAGATATCTTTATGAAAAGATTAAGTAATACTGAAATTGGAGAGAACAATGGGAAGCAGGAATGTAATTGTGTATTTTATTATGGGAGTCTTGGCTGTTGTACTTGGATATGATATGTACTTACAGCGACAGACACAAATATTAACCTCTCAGTACTATAGGAATATTATAGAGCAGGAAGAAAAAGATAGACAATTTATTGTGGAACATGTGGAGGACATATATAAATTGTCCGCGTTGGATTCTATAAGAGGGTACGTAACCATGGACACATTAATTCGGGTGTTTCATTATGCAAAGCCTCACAAGTCTCCCGCATGGGCTTGCCCAGAGTGTGCAGACATAAGAAAGAAGGGTTTGCCTAATAAGCAACTACCGGGTAAAAGACCAAAACTACCACCACAAACAGGTCCAGCGAGAACTGCCAATGTTACAATACCTAGTGATCGTAGACATGACAAAAGCCTTAAAACAGTTGAAGGCGGCTAGCATAAAAGTGCATAATAGGTCAGAAGTTAAAATGCACGTCAAGGCTAAAGACCCTGACGATGCTTGCGCTGTTGCCATTGATAAGATCTATAAAGATATTTTAAAAACTAGAAACTCGGCTCGTGTTAGAGACACGGCAGAAAAAGTAAAACATCTGATTTCTATAAAAAAGATCAGGAAGGCCAGTTCTAATAAATAGGTCATACAGGACATGTTTCAATGACTAGAAGAAACTATGACGATCCTATATATACGGATTGGAGAAATAAGGTTTATGATAGAGACAATCACAGATGTCAGATGCCGGATTGCACTAGTAGGAGATCTAAGGCTCGTCTAAATGCTCATCATATAAAAAAGTGGGCAGATTGCCACTGGTTAAGATACGAAGTAAGAAATGGAATAACTTTGTGCTGGACATGTCATAAGAGGGTGACAGGTTCAGAAGAGTTATACGAAGGTCTTTTTATGCATATAGTCAGCAATAATGAACAGTCCAAATAAGTATACTATCATTAAAGATACGAGAGAGAAGGACGGATGGAATTTTGAGCCATTCCAGAAGTGTGAAGCCGTAATAAACGAAGGTTTAAAAACGGGTGATTACACTCTGGAGGGACTGGAGGAGATCTTATGCATAGAGAGAAAGGCGTCTGCTAAAGAGATAGCAATTAATCTGGGCAAAGATAGAAAGCGGTTTGAGGCAGAACTGGAGAGGATGAGGGGCTTCAGATGGGCTTACATAGTTTGCGAATTCTCTATCGCTAATTTAATGGAGTATCCTGCTGGATCAGGAATTCCCAAGAAGCAATGGAAGTTTATACGTATGAATGGAAAGTTTATGTTGCGACGACTTCGTGAAATCACAGAACAATACGAAGTACCTGTTTTGTTTTGTGACAGCAGAATAAGCGCTCAAGAAAAAGCCATGCAAATTTTTGACGAGGTAACGGAGACTTTGTTAAATGAAGAACATTGACTCTATAATCGACGATGCTTGGCTGAATCTTAATATAGATGAATCTTCTATCATCAATCCATTCAGCGTTCCCGTTGATCGAGACTTTCATGTCAAACTAACATGGCTCTTAACTCAGCCTGAATATTTTTCTTTTGTTTGTAAAGAAATATTCAATGTTGAAATTTTGCCCGTGCAAGGCTTGATGCTTCAAGAAATGTGGAATCGGAAATTTCCCATGCTTATTGCCTCTCGTGGATTTGGAAAGTCTTTTATCTTATCTCTATACTCTCTAATGCGCGCTCTTCTATTTCAAGGGCGAAAGATTATCATCGTCGGTGCGGCTTTCAGACAATCTAAGGTTCTGTTTGAGTATATGGAATTCATTTGGCGAAACGCGCCTATCCTAAGAGATATTGTAGGAGCAAATGGAGGCCCACGTAAAGATGTAGACATGTGCAGAATGACAATTGGGGACAGCACAATTACATGTCTACCCTTGGGTGATGGATCTAAGATCAGAGGCCAGCGAGCCAATGACATTATTGCAGATGAATTTGCCTCAATCCCTAGAGAGATTTTCGAAAACGTCGTGGCGGGTTTTGCTGCGGTTTCTTCGTCGCCAATAGAAAACGTGAAGAGGCTAGCTGCAAAAAAGAAAGCAGAAGAGCTTGGTCATGAAATAGGTGTAGATTATGACGAAGACAGTAGTACAGGAAACCAAATCGTATTGTCTGGAACCGCTTTTTATGACTTTAATCATTTTGCTGAATATTGGAAAAAATGGAAGTCTATTATAAAGAGCAAGGGTGACCCCAAAAAGCTGCAATCAATTTTTGGAGACGAAGATATTCCCAGCGGTTTTGATTGGAAACAGTATAGTATTATCAGAATACCGTTTGAACTTTTGCCCACCGGCTTTATGGATGACGCACAGGTGGCTAGGTCTAGAGCCACGGTCCATTCAGGTATTTATGAGATGGAATTTGGCGCGTGTTTCTCCACCGACAGTCATGGTTTCTTTAAGAGGAGTCTGCTTGAAAGCTGTGTGGCGTCACCTGAAAATTCTATTTCTTTACCCAGTGGAGATATTGATTTTCATGCCCAGATCAAGGGCGACCCCAATATACGATATGTCTATGGTATAGATCCAGCGTCCGAAGTAGACAATTTCAGTATCGTAATATTAGCTCTACATTCAGACCACACTAGAATTGTATACTCTTGGACGACCACTAGATCAGAGCATAAAGAAAAATTAAAGGCTGGCCTCATAAAAGAGACAGACTTTTATTCTTATTGCGCTAGAAAGATTAGAGATCTGATGAAGATTTTTCCATGTGAAGAAATTGCCATGGATGCTCAAGGAGGTGGAATTGCAGTCATGGAAGCTCTTCATGACAAGGATAAAATGCAAGAAGGTGAAATTGCTTTGTGGCCAACAATTGATGATAACAAGGAAAAAGATACAGATGGAAACCCCGGCCTTCATATATTAGAAATGATCCAGTTTGCTAAGTCTGATTGGGTCACGGAAGCCAACCATGGAATGAGAAAAGATTTCGAAGACAAGGTGCTTCTGTTTCCTTACTTTGATTCCGCTACCATAGGCTTGGCCATATCGGATGATAAAATTAAAGATAGAAAATACGATACGCTAGAAGACTGCGTTATGGAAATTGAGGAATTAAAAAATGAACTATCTATGATTATCATGACCCAAACTCCGTCTGGAAGGGACAAATGGGACACGCCAGAAGTTAAACTTCCCGGCGGTAGAAAAGATAGACTGCGTAAGGATAGATATAGTGCTTTATTAATGGCGAATATGTCGGCTAGAACTAAGCAGAGAACGCCACCTACCCCCACTTACGATACTGTTGGGGGGTTCGCTGGAAGGGTCGGTAGAGAGGGTGGGCCAGATTTTAATGGTCCGTCGTGGTTTACAGAAGGAATAAAAGGCGTATACGAGTAATTTGGTGTATAATTGAATGGCATTGTTTTTCAATCAATACAAATACAATCAAATTAAGGTGAAATGATGGACGACCCCATTAAAGACATGCAGCACGCGCAGGCTCTGGTGACTTGGACAGATGACCAAACAAAAACTCAAGCACTAGAGACTCTTGCTGAAACTTTGGATCACTATGATGGCGTGCAAAAATCAGTCGGGTATCGTCGATCTTTTTTAGATATAGAGCCAAATAGATCTGTTAGAACTTCTTATAGCAGAGAAGACTACAATAGGTTTCGTTCGGGAGAATCAGTTCCGGCTAAGCAGAAAGAGGCTATTGGTCTATGCATGTCTGCTTATGATAAAGTTGGTATAATCAGAAACGTTATTGATCTCATGGGGGATTTTGGTAGTCAGGGCATTGGGCTTGTTCATCCTAACAAGAGGATAGAAAAATTCTACCGAAAATGGTTTAAAAAAATTCATGGAAAAGAAAGATCAGAAAGGTTTCTTAACACTCTGTATAGATGTGGAAATGTTATTGTAAAAAGAAGAAATGCCAAAATTAACAAAAAGCTAGAAACAGAGCTTAGATCTTCTGGAGCAGACATTATACCAGAATCTGTACCCTTTGTGAAGAGAGAGGTTCCTTGGAAGTACGATTTTCTGAACCCTCTTTCTGTTGAAGTGGTTGGTCAAGAACTAGCGATGTTTGTAGGCAAGCCTCAGTACGCTTTAAAGATTTCCAACCTGATGAAGGGGTATCTATCTGGTGGCTTAACTGGTCAGTCAAGATACAGAGGACTCGTTAACCAGCTACCATCCGACCTCTTAGAGGCTGTTAAAAACGGCCAGACAGTCATCCCCTTGGACCCAGATAAGATTTCTGTGTTTCACTACAAAAAGGACGACTGGTTGGTTTGGGCTAGCCCTCTTATTTTTGCGATCCTTGATGATATAATCATGTTAGAGAAAATGAAGCTCGCAGATATCTCTGCGCTTGACGGGGCCATCTCTAATATACGCTTGTGGAGCATAGGTGATTTAGATAATAAAATTCTCCCCACTAAAGCTGCTATCAATAAGCTTAGAAATATCCTAGCCAGCAATGTGGGCGGGGGAACGATGGATCTGGTTTGGGGACCAGAACTTAAGTTTACTGAATCTAATAGTCAAGTATATAGATTTTTAGGTTCTGAAAAATACCAACCGGTTCTTACCAACATTTATGCCGGTCTGGGGATTCCTCCCACTCTCACAGGAATGGCCAACACTGGCGGGGGCTTTACAAATAATTTCATCTCTCTAAAGACTCTAGTCGAAAGACTTGAATACGGCAGAGAGGTCTTGGCTGATTTCTGGAATCAGGAGATTGAAATTGTTCAAAAGGCTATGGGCTTTAGATTTCCTGCTAAAGTTCATTTTGATCAGATGACCCTATCTGATGAAGCGTCAGAAAAGAACTTATTGATTCAATTGGCTGATAGAGATATTATCAGTTATGAGACTCTACAAGAAAGGTTTGGAGAAATTCCTGAAATCGAAAAGATCAGAATTAAGAGAGAGTCAAGGGAACGAAAATCCGAATCTATTCCTCAAAAGTCTGGACCTTATCACAACCCGCAACATCGCAACGATTTAGAAAAAATCGCTTTGCAAAAAGACATGATTGCTCCAGAAGATGTGGGACTTGTGCCTTGTGATGATACCGGAGATCACCCACTCACCAATCCTGACGATAGACGTAGTGATGAGCAGATTGAGGAAAAGAAAGAGGAGGTTAAGGATAAGCAAGAAGATAGAGATCAGAAAAAGTTTGATAGACAGCAGGAGAAGAAAGAAAAAGACCCGAATCTTCAACAGCAAGAACAATTCGAACCAAAAGGTCGGCCTGAAGACGGTAGACCTAAGAATTCCAAAGACAAGCAAAAGCGCAAGCAAAAAACGGTAGAGCCTCGCGTTTCTGCTGACTCAGAGCGTATCAATCTTATGCTATGGGCCACTCAGGCTCAAAGCAAGATTGCAGAAATTGTTCATCCTCCACTTCTAGCTCACTATGGCAAGAAAAATCTGCGCGGGTTGACAAAAACACAAATGGAAGAATTAGAGTACGTTAAGCTAAGTCTTCTATGTAACATGCAACCCTATACAACCGTAGACGCCAATATTATAAATGATATTCTCAAACAAAATCTTGAGGCTGACGCTTCTGTATTAATGGCTCTCAAGCAGTTCAACAGTGATTTTGTTGCTACGAATGATAGATCTCCAACTATCGATGAGGTAAGATATATGCATATCTCAGCTTATGCTCTCTACTGCGAGGGCTAGTTTTTGGATTTATTTAGATTTATGGTGTATAGTTTACTGAGGTGAATTATATGAGCATACCTATTTATAAATATGAACTCAGAGATGGTCTCGAAGAGGTTCTTCGGGCCACTTCTAGTATTGCGTATTCTTCCCCCTTGAGGAGTCATACTCCCAGCGAAGGTGAGGAAGAGAAGGCAAAATTGGTTGCGTTAAATTCTTTTGCGGAAAACAAAGAACAATTTGATCTGTATTATTTAACTTCCGTTCTTGTTTCTACGGGATGGAATAAAAATGATGACATTTTCGATATTGAAGAAACATGGGTCGCTAGAAACACCCCAGAAGATAAACAGTTTAATTTCATGCACGATGAAACAGATATCATCGGTCATATAACTGGAAATTTTGTTCTCGATTCTAATGGTCAGAAAGTCCACGAGATTGTTGGTACAAAAAATCTCCCAGAACAATTTGACATTATTACTAGTGCCGTTCTTTATAACAGTTGGTCGGACCCCAAGTTAAAGGAAAGAATGGCTAAGATTATTTCTGAAATTGAAGAAGACAAATGGTTTGTTAGCATGGAGTGTCTGTTTGCGGGATTTGATTACGGTGTAATTACTCCTGATGGACAACACAAAACCATAGCGAGAAGCGAAGAGTCTTCATTTTTAACAAAACATCTTAGATCATATGGAGGCACAGGAGAGTATGAGGGACATCAACTTGGGCGTTTATTGAGGAGTATATCATTTTCCGGTAAAGGATTGGTCAGTAACCCTGCGAATCCAAGAAGCGTCATTATTAATGACACAAGTTTGTTTAAGAAGAACAATGAGACATATTCGATAACTCAGTCAAATATTAGGGAGAACTTCAACATGGCTAATGAAGACATCCAGTTACTACAAAAACAGAACGACGAACTTAGAGCCGCTCTAAATCAAGCGAAGAGTGATGAAGAAGCTCTAAAGTCCGCAATCTCTGCGAAAAAGGACGAAGAGGTGCAAGCTAAGGTCGAAGCCTTTGAAGCATCTATTGTTGAAAAAGATGAAGCTATTGCTAAGTTACAAGAAGACGCAAAAGCTTTTGAAGACAAAGTTCAAGAAATTGAAGAGCTACTAGCTAAGAAGGATGAAGAGCTTACTGAAGCTAACTCAAAGATTGAAGCTCATGAAACTGCGATCAAGCTTGAGGCTCGTAAGACAGCCCTAGTCGAAGCCGGTTTTGATGAAGCCGACATTGAGAAGGCTCTAGAGACATTCGCTGACGTTTCAGATGAAATGTTTGATGAGATTGTCAATCTTACTGCTAAGAAAGGCAATCCCTTCGAGAAGAAGGATGACGAAGAAGAAGACGAAGAAGATGCCGGTTACATGAAGAAGAAGGCCGAGACCGAAACAGAAGCGTCTGATGAAACCGACGAGACCGTCGATGAAGCAGAAGCTGATGTAGACGTTGAAGCCCTTGACAATGCAGAAGAAGATACTGACGCAGCGCTTGCTGACGCCGGTAACGACGAAATTGATACTGCGCGAACAAGTGCAAGCTCATGGCTTGAGAAGCATGTTCTTCATACAACAGCTAGTATCGACGAAGAGTAACCAATAGTAGAATCTTATTGTCCATAAAATAGGAGAAATAGATATGGCTTTAAAAGCTGACAGACATGAACTTGATGTAGACATTTCGTTCTTTATGAACGAAACAGGCGAGAAGGGTCAGATCGTTGTGGTCAGTACCGGCGGTTCTGGTGCGGCGATGGACCAAGGTCAAGCGCTGGTAACTATTGCCGCTGCTGACACCACCAACATCCCCGTTGGCGTTCTGCTCAACGACGTGGTTGATCTTGACCTTACCCGTCAACACATCAACTTCCACAAAGATGAAGTCCAGAAGGGTGGCAAAGTTAGCCTCCTTAAGAAGGGTTACATTGTAACTGATCAGATTGCAGGTACGCCCACTGTTGGCGCTCTTGCGTTCCTTGACGACGCCGACACTGGCAAGTTTGCCACAGAAGACGAAGTCGCGGATACCAAGTACAGTCAGGTTGGCCGTTTTATGTCCATCAAGGACGAAGACGGTTACTGCAAGGTAGAAGTTAACCTGCCTTCACCGATGAATAAGGCTGGCGCCGCAGGCACTGATATTTAAAATTAACCTTTCAAAAGGAGACGATAGCATGAGTAGAATGACAAGACCTGATGGTCCTTTTATCGAACTTATCAAGCGCTCAGGCAGTGCTGATAAGACTGAAGCGCTCAACGCGCAGCATGAGTTAGCGCTTGCTCTAGAATTACCTCTTCGCAAAGGCGTTTTGGTTGGTGATATTCTAGACAACATTTTCCAAAGACTACCGATGGAGCCGGGTGTCAGCGTGGAATTTCCACTAGACCTACTCTCTCCGGGTACGGAAAATGATCACGTTGCTTACACGAACCCCGGCCATGGCCGCATTCCAGAACGCGCTGTGGAAGGCGACTATGTCATGGTTCCCACGTACACGGTTGCAAGTTCAATCGATTATCTCTTGCGTTATGCAAGAGAGGCACGTTGGGATGTAGTGGGTCGTGCCATGCAGGTTCTCGAAGCTGGATTCGTTAAGAAGATTAACGATGACGGCTGGCATACCCTGCTTGCTGCTGGCGTAGACCGCAACATTTTGGTTTACGACGCTGACGCCTCCGCTGGGCAGTTTACCAAGCGCCTTGTATCTCTTCTAAAGAGTGTAATGCGCCGTAACGCTGGCGGAAACGGTGGTTCCCTTAATCGCGGAAGACTAACAGACCTATGGCTCAGCCCTGAAGCTCTTGAAGATATCAGGAACTGGGGTCTTGATCAGGTTGATGAAGTTACTCGCCGCGAGATTTATATGGCCGGTGACGATAGCGCCTCTCTGACTCGCGTGTTTGGTGTAAACCTTCACGACATCGACGAGCTTGGCGAAGGTCAAGAGTATCAGACCTTCTTCGTCAATCAGCTTTCCGGTACGCTTCAGACTAGTGATAAAGAGCTAGTTGTTGGTCTTGATCTTTCAGCCAACGACAGCTTTATCATGCCCGTGAAGCAAGAAGTTCAGATCTTTGAAGACGAAGCACTACATCGTCATCAGAGAGCGGGCTTCTACGGTTGGGCTGAACTGGGATTTGCTGTGCTGGACAACAGGAGAATTCTCCTCGGCTCCTTCTAATCCCAAGCCAATTGGCTACACAAAAGACCGTCCTCATGAAAAGTGGGGGCGGTTTTTTTGTATTTGGTGTATAATAGAGTGTGCAATCCCATTATAATCTGATTGATATTAAAGATGACTAAAAAAAGCAAAAGTGATTTAACATCGCAGGCTAACAGCCTATTACCAGATAATATCACGGGGGCGATATCTCCGTCAGATGTACGTACAAATTTTACAGATGGAATTGATTCCTTTGCTGCTATTGACCCCAGTGTCACCCCCGCAGACGGCGGGGTTGCTTTTTGGACCAGTTCTGATGTGGTCAGTTACGATGCGGATATAAAATGGGATTCTTCCGATAATGAGCTAACTTTAAATGGCCAACTTATAATGCAGAATGACAATGCTCCAGCCTCCTCTAGCGCAACGTGCAGCCAAGGTGAAATTAGATGGGGAAGTTCTGGCGGCAACCACTATCTGTATATTTGTGTTAGTAGCAACACATGGAAAAGATCAGAGTTAGCCTCTTTTTAAGATAAGATACAATAGGAGATAAAAATGTCAGATGCCATGAGCAATTATTTGGAAGCAAAGCTGATCAATCATGTATTGAGAAATACAGCTTTCACCACTCCCGGTACAAGTGTGTACGTTGGATTAATTCAATTTTATGAATCCGATACTCTGGAAGCTGGAACCCTAACTCAGGAAGTTAGTGGAGGCTCATACGCAAGACAACAACACACCGCTTGGGATGACCCCTCTGGTGCTGGAGTTACCGAAAATACAGGAACAATTACATTTCCTACGGCTACCGCAGATTGGGGCTTGGTTTCAGGCGTTATTATTGCAGACGCTGCAACAGCCGGAAATGTTCTACTACACGGACCTTTAACTACACCCAGAGACGTAGTAAGTGGCGATGTTTTCAAGTTTAATGATGGCGATCTAGACATCTCCTTCACCTAAAAACTATGCCCTGTTTAAGAAAAAAGCGAGGGTATAATGGCTCTGGTTTTAGCAGATAGAGTAAAAGAGACTACAACCACCACAGGCACTGGCGCGGTAACTCTCGCCGGGGCGGTGAATGGTTTTCAAGCGTTCTCTGATGGTGTAGGTAATAGTAATACTACGTATTATACTATTCAAGATGCTAATGGAACAGCGTGGGAGGTCGGGTTAGGAACTTTAAATGCTGACTCTACCACGCTTACTCGCACCACTGTTTATGAGAGTAGTAACAGTGATGCTGCTATTACTTTAACCAGCGGCACTCATACAGTTTTCTGCACATACCCCGCTGGTAAATCTGTATATCTAGATTCAATTGGGAATCTTTCTCACGCAATAGTTCCGTATACAACTATCACCGGAGATACTACCCTAACCACGGATAACGTGGTTGTTTTTGTAAATGCTACTAGTGGAGAGGTGGATGTAACGTTATACGCGGCTACTTCCAACGGAGGACGGACATTGGTAATTAAGAAAACTGACAGTGGTAATACTGTAAATATTCTTAGAGCGGGAAGTGAAACAATAGACGGGGCGACTTCTTTAGCTTTATATCACCAAAATGAATCTATTACTTTAATATCAGATAATAGCAATTGGTTCATTGTCTGATTCGTGTATAATACAATAAATAGCCACCAAATAATAATCGCAAATTGGTAAGTTCGTTAGCGCTGATGATGCGGGCGACATTATTATACCGAATGATGATAAACTTGAATTTGGTACTGCAAGCGACGCTGCTATTTTATGGGATACTACTGGAACCAACCATCTCGCCATCGCCACTGCCAGCAGCGCTCCCATTACAATTGGTAACGCCACTTCTGAAGTAACCATTGGCGACAACCTTACAGTTACTGGTGATTTGACAGTTAACGGAACTACAACCACTGTTAATTCTACAACTTTAACTGTTGATGATAAGTTGATTGAGCTTGCTCATTCACCTGCTGGCTCTATCGGGGCTGATACCGATATAGACGGCGGCGGTATTCTTCTTAAGTCTTCTGATGGCGATAAGAGTATTGTTTGGACTAACTCCACCGACTCTTGGGACTTTAATCAGGGTGGAATTTTTGCAGGTGTTTTGAAAACTGATGACACCACTGATGCGACTACTAAAACTGATGGTTCACTTCAGACAGACGGCGGATTAAGTGTTGCTAAGGCAATATATAATGGAACAGCGGCCACTCTTGCTGCGGATTCCGGCATTGTGACAATAGGCTCTACCACCGCTGCTACTTTCTCAGCGGCTGGTTTACTAAATATTAATAATGCAACTGATGCTACCAGCAAGACTGATGGTTCACTTCAAACTGATGGTGGTTTAAGCGTTGCTAAAGCAATCTACAACGGAACAGCGGCTACCCTTGCTGCGGATTCTGGTGTTGTGACAATCGGTTCTACCACCGCTGCTACTTTTTCAGCCGCTGGTTTGCTGAATGTCAACAATGCAACTGATGCTACTAGTAAAACTGATGGTTCACTTCAAACTGATGGTGGTTTGAGTGTTGCTAAGAAGGCTTATATTGGAACTGGCCTTACAGTTGAAGCTGGCGGCGCACACCTTACTGCTGGGCGCCTCACAATTGATGATACTACAGAAGCTACTTCTACAACCGATGGCTCTTTACAGACTGACGGTGGTTTAAGTGTTGCAAAAAGCGCTGTTATTGGTGATGATCTTGACTTACTATCTGATAACGCTATTTTCTCCATGGGTCTCGGTAGTGATTTTACGATTACACATGATGCAACCGGGGCTACTCTTGCTGGTAATCCCATCACTATTACTTCTGGCGGCGCTGCAACATGGTCAACTTCTGCTGGTGCTCTGACAATCGACGCTGCCGCTGCGGGCTTAACTTTAGATGGCCATACTGGAGTTACAGTTCAATCATCAAACTCTGGGGATATTACGCTTGATTCTGCCGCAGATATAGTTGTTGACGCTGCCGGTGGCAATGTAGAGTTTAAAGATGCTGGCGTACTCCAATTAACTTTGGACATGGATACAACATCCGCCGCTCAACTTATTAAGCTTGGTGTTGATGGCGATGATCTTCTATTCCAACAGTATGATGGAAGAACAATTCTGACAGTTGCAGATGCTGGCTATGTTGCTATTGGTAATGGAGCTACTGGCTCTGGCGAACTGAGAATTTATGAAGATACTGATGCTGGCACTAATTTTACCGCTTTTAAGGTGGCCGCTCAAGCTGCGGATATAACCTATACTCTACCTACAGACGATGGCGACGAAAACCAAGTACTTTCTACAGACGGCGACGGTGTTTTAGATTGGGTAGATGTTACTGCTTCCACCGCTACTGTAGCAACAACCGTTACGGTTACGGATAACGACGCAACTGCCGAAAATAACTTGATTACATTTGTAGCTGACGCTGCTACCTCTACGGGGAGCCACGGCTTGGAGATGGACGGGGAGCTATATTACAACCCAAGCACGAATAGGATTACCGCTACTGACGTGGAAGCCAAGGGAGTGTTTGTCAATTCAGTCGATATTAGCGCAACAAGCGGTGCAACAATTTCTAAGGGGTTTACTGGCGTTACTCCGGGGGGGTCGAATTCAGCCATGGTATTACCAGCAGCGGTTGCGGGAAATATTGGGGCTATGTATACAGTTAAAAAACTGGACACTGCCGCTGGTCAAGTCCAAATTACAAGGGCTGGCAGTGATACTATCGACGGCGCAACTAGCGTGGTGCTTTATCACCAATACGAAAGTGTTACAGTGATTTGTGTCGCTGCTGGCAAATGGCATATTATGTAAGAATAGGGAATTATAGCATGGCTAGAAATTCTATAACTTTACAAAACATAATTGAGACCGATGTTCAAGATAACGATATCTTGGGTCAACTTTGTTTTGCTGCTCCTAATGAAACTGGAACTGATGCGGTTGCAATTGTTGCATCTATTTTCGCTAGAGCAGAAGAACAGTTTGCAGCGGATGCTAATGCCACTGAATTAGTGTTTGTAACATCGGATAGTGAGTCATCAACTCCCACTGGATCTAATGGTGACATGACCCTTAGTTCTGCTGGTCTTTTAACTGTTGCGGGTGGGCTAACCACCACTGGAACTCTTGACATTTCTGGTGGCACATTAACACTTGCAGATGATCAGATACCTCTTGCTAAAACAGCTTTTACAGCCGGTACTGGTA
>LULM01000874.1_pt1 | contig 23038 bp, 20 predicted proteins | sample 728151 | NCBI WGS metagenome assembly LULM01 (sample SAMN03860289, study PRJNA289734) | marine metagenome | biome: seawater column; feature: ocean; material: water; isolation source: Red Sea water column Station 149 - depth 200m | place: Saudi Arabia: Red Sea | collected 2011-10-15 | depth 200 m
CACCAGCCGGACGTCGACGCCGGCGAGCACCAGGACCGGGCGCCTCACACGCTCACGCGGTCGCGGAGGTCCTCGAGGGTCTTCTCGCCGATGCCGGCGACGTCGAGCAGGTCGTCGACCGACGTGAAGCGTCCGTTCTCGGTGCGCCAGTCGAGGATCGCCTGGGCGGTGACCGGGCCGACGCCGGGCAGCGCGTCGAGCTCCTCGAGCGTGGCCGTGTTGAGGTTGACGGCGACGCCCGGTCCACCCGTGCCGCCCGTGCCCGGGCCTGCCACGGCAGCTGCGGGAGGGTCGACGCCGACGAGGATCTGCTCGCCGTCGACGAGCACCCGCGCGAGGTTGAGCGTCGGCTGGTCGAGCGCGCCCTTGATGCCGCCGGCCCGCTCGATGGCCTCGTGGACCCGCGACCCCGCGGGCAGCGTGACGATGCCGGGCCGCCTGACCTGCCCGGCCACGTCGACGACGACGCGCCCGTCGTCCTCCGCGCCGCCTTCGGCCGCCGGGGCACCCGTCGGGTCGGCCCGGGCCGAGACCTCGAGGGAGGCGTCCTGAGTCGGACCGACCAGCCGGTCGAACGGGTCGTCGTCGTGCGTGGCCTCGAACGACGCGGCGAGCTGCGCGAGCCGGCGCCGCGCGACCTCGGCGCGGGTCTCCTGGGGTGGTGCCGGACGAGGTCCGTGCCGTGGGGTGCTCACCCCTCGACGCTAGGCACCTGGCGACGTCCCGCGGCGGATCGCCGCAGAGACTGTGGACGACGACCGCCGGCGCCGTCGACCCCTGTGGACAGGACCTGCGGACGGAGCGGTCGTCAGTCCTCGGCGACGAGGAGGGCGAGCAGCCCCGGATAGGTCCGCTCGATGTCCTCGCGTGGGAGCCTGACGCTGCTGCCGTTGCCGTGGAAGCGCTGCTCCACCAGACCTGCCTCGCGCAGCACCCGGAAATGGTGCGTCCGCGTCGCCTTGGAGACCGGCAGGTCGAAGGAGCCGCAGGGTCGCTCGACGTCGGCGTCCTCGCGCGCGAGGCTGCTGACGACCCGCCGCCGGTGCGGGTCGGCCAGGGCCGCGAGCACGGCCTGGAGGTCCGCCGGCACCCCGGGTTCCCGGTCCGTCACCTGCGCTCCCGTCCGTCGGCTCCTTGAGGTACGTCTTGCATCGTACCTGGATCCCGTCCTAGGGTCCGTAGGTATGAGCGAGATCGTACCTGAGGCCGTGCTTCACGCCGCCACGTCTGTCGCCCTCGTCGGCACCGCACGTGCGAGACCTGGACGGGCCGACGAGCTCGAGCGCACCCTGCGCTCCTTCCTCGTCCCCACGCGCGCCGAGGCCGGCTGCCGCGTGTACGAGCTGCACCACGGCCCCGACGGCGACCTCAGGTTCTACGAGCAGTGGGCCGACGGCGCCGCCTTGGCGGCGCACCTCGCGACGCCCACGATGCAGGAGTTCCTCGACCGTCGCCACGAGCTCCTGGCCGGCGACCTCGAGGTCACCTTCTGGACGCCGCTGGAGCCTGTGCCTACCCCGGACGAGGCGTGACCGTCACCGCGAGCATGCCGGGACCCACGTGCGCTCCGATCACCGCGCCGACCTCGTTGACCGGCAGGCGGTCGCGGCCGAGCACACCGGCCAGCCGCTCCGCGACCTGGTCGGCGAGGTCGGGGTTGGCGAGGTGCTGCACGCCGATGTCGTAGCCCTCGGTGGCCGCCTCCGCCGCCTCCGCGACGAGGGCCTCGAGCCGCGCCACCGCCTTGGCCGACGTGCGGACGCGCTCGAGCGGCACCACCACGCCGTCGCGCAGCGTGAGCAACGGCTTCACCGCGAGGGCCGAGCCGATGAGGGCCGTGGCCGCGCCCACGCGTCCACCGCGACGCAGGTACTCGAGGGTGTCGACGTACATGAGCACGCTCGACGACTCCCCCGCCGCCAGCGCCGCCCCGACCGCCGCGGCCTCGTCGCCGCCCGCCCGCGCGACCGCGGCCGCCCGCCCTGCGGCGAACCCGGTCGCGATCCCGACCTGCCGGGTGTCGACGCACATGACGGGGACGGGCGCCTCCCGCGCAGCCACCTGGGCCGACTCGAAGGTGCCGGAGATCTCGGCGCTCAGGTGCACGGAGACGATCGCGTCGTGGCCCTCCTGCGCGAGCCGCGCGTAGACCGCGGCGAACTCCTCGGGCGTCGGGCGCGACGTGCTCACCGGCACGAAGTCCTTGAGCGCCTGCGCCACGTCGTCGGACGTCGCGTCGACGCCCTCCGTGAACGTCGCCGCCCCGATGACGAGCTTGAGGGGCACGACCGTGATGCCCTCACGCTCGGCGTCGGCCGGGTCGAGGGAGGCGGTGGAGTCGGTCACCACCGCGATGCGTCGCGCCGCCATGTCGGTCCCGTCCCCTCAGACCACGATGTTGACGAGCTTGGGGGCGCGCACGATCGTCTTGCGGACCTCACGGCCGTCGATGGCGCGCTGCACGTTCTCCTCGGCCAGCGCGAGCGACGTCAGCTCCTCCTCGGACACGTCGGGCGCGACGTCGAGCTTCGCGCGGACCTTGCCCTGCACCTGCACGACGCACGTGACGGTGTCGGCCACCAGCAGGCTCGGATCGGCCTGCGGGAACGACGCGTGGGCGAGGGAGGCGTCGTGCCCGAGCCGCGACCACAGCTCCTCCGCCACGTGAGGGGCGAACGGCGCCAGCATCAGCACCAGCGGCTCGAGCACCTCGCGGCTGGTCACCGTGGCCTTCGTGCAGTGGTTGGTCAGCTCGATCAGCTTCGCGATCGCGGTGTTGAACCGCAGGCCGTCGAGGTCGGCCGCGACGCCGTCGATCGTGCGGTGCAGGACCTGCAGCGTCGCACGGTCGGGCTCGCCGCCGTCGGCACGGGTCTCGCCGGTCTCCTCGTCGACGACGAGACGCCAGACCCGCTGCAGGAAGCGCTGCGCGCCGACGACGGCGCGCGTCTCCCACGGCCGCGACTGGTCGAGCGGGCCCATGCTCATCTCGTACACGCGGAAGGTGTCGGCGCCGTACTCGTCGTACATCTCGTCGGGGGTGACGACGTTCTTCAGGCTCTTGCCCATCTTCCCGTACTCGCGGGTGACCGGGGCGCCGTCGTAGGTGTACGTGGTGCTGCCGTCGTCGGCGACGTGCTCCTGCACCTCGTCGGCCGGCACGTACGTGCCACGCGCGTCGGTGAAGGCGTACGCCTGGATGTAGCCCTGGTTGACCAGCCGGTGGAACGGCTCGGCGCTGCTCACGTGGCCGAGGTCGAACAGCACCTTGTGCCAGAAGCGCGCGTACAGCAGGTGCAGCACCGCGTGCTCGACACCGCCGACGTACAGGTCGACGCCGCCGGTCGTCTTGGCGTCCGTGGGACCCATCCAGTACGCCTCGTTCGCCGGGTCGACGAGCGCGTCGGCGTTGTGCGGGTCGAGGTAGCGCAGCTGGTACCAGCTGGAGCCGGCCCAGTTCGGCATCGTGTTGGTGTCGCGACGGTAGCGACGCGGGCCGTCGCCCAGGTCGAGCTCGACCTCGAGCCAGTCGTGCGCGCGCCCCAGCGGCGGCTCCGGCTCGCTCGTGACGTCGTCGGGCTCGAAGGTGCGGGGCGAGTAGTCGGGCACGTCGGGCAGCTCGACGGGCAGCAGGTGGTCGGGCACCGCGTGCGGGTGGCCCTCGTCGTCGAAGACGATCGGGAACGGCTCGCCCCAGTACCGCTGGCGCGAGAACAGCCAGTCGCGCAGCCGGTAGGTGGTGGTGCCCGTGCCGAGGCCCTTCTCCTCCAGCCACGCGATGATGCGCGCCTTCGCCTCCGCGACCGGCAGGCCGTCGAGGCTCACCTCGTCGTTCGACGACGCGGTGGCCACGCCCTCCCCCGTCCACGGCAGCTCGTCCCCGCCCGTGACGACGCGGGGGGTCGGCAGGCCGAACGCCGTGGCGAAGGCGAAGTCGCGCTCGTCGTGCGCGGGCACGGCCATGATCGCGCCGGTGCCGTAGCCGACGAGCACGTAGTCGGCGACGAACACCGGCACCTGCTCGCCGTTCACCGGGTTCACCGCGTAGGCGCCCGTGAAGACGCCCGTCTTCTCCTTGCTCTCCTGGCGCTCGACGTCGGTCTTGCGCGACGCCGCGTGCCGGTAGGCCGCGACCGCCTCGGTGGGCGAGGCGGCGCCCCCGGTCCAGCGCTCGTCGGTGCCCTCGGGCCACGTGTCGGTGACGATCGCGTCGACCAGCTCGTGCTCGGGGGCCAGGACCATGTACGTGGCGCCGAACAGCGTGTCGGGACGGGTCGTGAACACGCGGATCGCGGCGTTCTCGACCGCCGGCACGTCGAACTCGACCTCCGCGCCGTGGGAGCGGCCGATCCAGTTGCGCTGCATCAGCTTGACGGGCTCGGGCCAGTCGACGGTCTCGAGGTCGTCGAGCAGGCGGTCGGCGTACGCGGTGATCCGCATCTGCCACTGGCGCAGGTTGCGCTGGAACACCGGGAAGTTGCCGCGCTCGCTGCGGCCCTCGGCGGTGACCTCCTCGTTGGACAGCACCGTGCCGAGCGCGGGGCACCAGTTGACCGGCGACTCGCTGACGTAGGCCAGGCGGTGCGGGTCGATGACCGCGGGGTCGTCGGTGCCCAGCTTCTCGCGCAGCTCCGCGATGGGCCGGGCGCGGCCCGCCTCCTCGTCGTACCAGGCGTCGAAGATCTGCAGGAAGATCCACTGCGTCCAACGCACGAAGTCGGGGTCGATGGTCGCGAACGAGCGGCGCTGGTCGTGGCCGAGGCCGAGGCGGCGCAGCTGTCGGCGCATGTTCGCGATGTTCGCGAGGGTGTTGGCGCGCGGGTGCTCGCCGGTCTGGATGGCGTGCAGCTCGGCCGGCAGGCCGAACGCGTCGTAGCCGAGGGTGTGCAGCACGTTCTTGCCGAGCATCCGCTGGTGACGCCCGACCACGTCGGTGCCGATGTAGCCGAGGGGGTGGCCGACGTGCAGCCCCGCGCCCGACGGGTAGGGGAACATGTCCATCAGGTAGTACGTGGGACGGTCGGTCGTGTCGGCGCGGTCGGCGGTGCTCACCGGACGATGCTACCGACGAGGCATCGACGGTCTGACGAGCGGAGCACCCGACGCGGCTACGCTCGCCGCATGCGCCAACGTCTCGCTCGGTTCGTCATCCGCCGCATGGGCTACACGATGGTCGGGGAGACGCCGTCGCGCGGGATCCTCGTCGGGGCGCCCCACACGTCGAACTGGGACTTCGTGACGATGCTGCTCGTCATGTGGCACGACGGGGCGCACCCGCGCGTGCTGGTGAAGAAGGAGCTGTTCAAGGGGCCGCTCGGGTGGGTCCTGCGGGCGCTCGGCGGTGTGCCGTTGGACCGTCGGGACGCGGGCGGGGTGGTGGGCGAGCTGGCCGCGGAGGCCCGGGACGGCGAGGACTTCCGGCTCGTCATCGCCGCGGAGGGCACGCGCTCGCGCGGGGAGTACTGGAAGTCGGGCTTCCACCGGCTGTCGCGCGAGACGGGTCTGCCGATCACGCTCGCGTTCTTCGACCCGCCGACCCGCACGATGGGCTACGGCCCGACGTTCGTCGCCTCCGACGACGTCGCCGCCGACATGGACGTCGTGCGGGCCTTCTACGCCGACAAGCTCGGCATCAAGCCCGCCAACGCCACCGTCCCGCGTCTGCGCGAGGAGTAGGCCCGCCCGGCGGGGGTGCCGGGCCGTGGGCGGCGAAAGGTACAGCGACGCCCGGCTCAGCTCCCGTCGGACGTGCCGTCCGCGGGTGACGACGTCGGCTCGGCGGGGACGACGAGCGGACGCACGCGCACCCAGGTGAGGAACGCGGCGGCCACCACGAGCATCCCGATGCCGGCCCACAGGTTGATGTTGAGCCCGTCGCCTCGCGCAAGCTCCGCCTCGGTGGCGCGGAACAGCCCGAGACCGGTGAGGATCAGGCCGTAGACGCCGAGCAGGCCGCCGATGAGGGTGCGGACGTCGAACGCGCCCGCGGTGTGCTTCTCGCTCATGCTGTGCTCCTACCGGAAGATCACGTTGAGGACGACGACGAGGACCAGCCCGATGCCGGCGAGCTTGACCGGCGACTGGTACCAGGGCAGCGCACCCTCGTCGGGGTCGACGAGGTCCTCCTTGGGCGTCAGGGAGTAGACGAGACCGACGAGCTCCTTCTCGGGCTTCGGCGCGGTCACGAGGGTGACGGCCACGCTCACGAGGATGTCGACGGCGAAGGCGGCACCGGCGGCGACGAACGACGCGCCCTGGCCCGAGAGACCGATCGCGCCGATGCTGGCGGGGCCGAGCGCGTCCTCGCTGAGGACGGCCACGAGCACCGCCGCCCCGGTGCCGGCGACCAGGCCCGACCAGCCGGCGGTCGCCGTCATGCGCTTCCAGAACATGCCGAGGATGAAGGTCGCGAACAGCGGCGCGTTGAAGAACCCGAAGAGCGTCTGCAGGTAGTCCATGAGGTTGTCGTAGTTCGACGCGATGAGCGCGGTGCCGATGGCCACGACCGTGGCGCCGACCGTGGCGACGCGGCCGACCTTCAGGTAGTAGCCGTCCTCCTTGTCCTTGACGACGTACTGCTGCCAGAGGTCGTAGCTGAAGACGGTGTTGAACGCGGAGATGTTGGCGGCCATGCCGGCCATGAACGACGCGAGCAGTCCGGCGAGGGCGACGCCGAGCATGCCATTGGGCAGCAGGTCGCGCATGAGCAGCAGGATGGCGTCGTTGTAGGTGACGCCCTGCGCGTCGCCGCCGGACTTGAGCGCCGCGAGCTCGGGGACGACGATCGCGGCGATGATGCCCGGGATGATCACGACGAACGGGATGAACATCTTCGGGAAGGCGCCGATGACCGGGGCGCGTCGGGCCGCCGACATCGACGACGACGCCATGGCGCGCTGCACCTCGACGAAGTTGGTGGTCCAGTAGCCGAACGACAGGACGAAGCCGAGACCGAGGACGAGCCCGACCACCGACCAGAACGGGTTGTCGATGCCGGTGAGGTCGGTGCCCGGCCACGACGACAGCTGCTCGGGCCCGGGCTGGACCTTGTCGACGACGCCCTGCCAGCCGCCCACCTTGTGCAGCGCGATGATCGTCAGCGGCACGAGCGCGGCGACGATGACGAAGAACTGCAGGACCTCGTTGTAGATCGCCGCCGACAGCCCGCCGAGCGCCGTGTAGCTGAGGACGACGGCGGCGGCCACGACCAGCGAGACCCACAGCGGCCAGCCCAGCAGCCGGTTGACGATCGTCGCCAGCAGGAACAGGTTGATGCCGGCGATGAGCAGCTGCGCGACGGAGAAGCTGAGCGCGTTGACCAGGTGCGCGCCGGTGCCGAAGCGTCGGCGCATGAACTCGGGGACGCTGCGCACGCCGGAGCCGTAGTAGAACGGCATCATCACGACGCCGAGGAAGAGCATCGCGGGGACGGCGCCGATCCAGAAGTAGTGCACGGTCGCCATGCCGTACTGCGCGCCGTTCGCGCTCATGCCCATGATCTCGACCGCGCCCAGGTTCGCGGCGATGAACGCCAGGCCCGTCACCCACGCCGGCAGCGACCGCCCCGACAGGAAGAAGTCGATGCTCGTCGACACCTGGCGTCGGGCCAGGAAGCCGATGCCCAGCACGACGGCGAAGTAGATCGCGACGATCGTGTAGTCGAAGACGTCCGCGTCGAGCCGGAACGACCCGTCGGCGGACGCGAGCGTCGTGGTGATGGCCTGCATCCTCTTCCCCTCAAGTGGTTCCCGTGCACAACCGGATGGTCCTCCCGCACCGTACGCCTCCCGCGCCCTCCCCGCGCGCCGGGCCGGGCGGGGGAGGGGTCGCGTCCTGGTGTGGCGTCCGCTCGTCCTGCTGGCGGGTTGCCGTAGGGGGTCTGGGCTTGGTGGTGCGCTGCCGCGGGGGTCTGGGTCTGCTGGTGCGCTGCCTCGACTTTCGCTGGGGGTGGTCTCCGAAAGGCCTCGACCGGGCGGCTGGCGGCGGCGCTGGTCTGGGGTCTCGGGCCGTGGCCCGCGTCGGACGCAAGGATCTGCGTTCGTGCGTGGGACTCCAAGGCTTCTGCGTTTGCTACGGGATCCCGTCACCAACGCAGAAGCATTCGACCTTCGACGCACGAAGGAAGAATCGTGGGTGCCCTTGGGGTGGGGGGCAGTGCTTCTCCCTTCGCGTGGCACGGTCCACGAGAAGGGAGAACCTCTGCCACGTCTGGCCCCGCTCAGCGGTGGATCCGCCACCTGTACAGCGCTCAGAAGGTGGCAGATCCACCCCCGACGACGATCCAGTGGCAGACCCACCGCTCGACCCTCAACACCAACCCGCAGCCCGAGACCCCGGACCAGCGCCGCAGCCGCCCGGTCGAGGCCCTGGCGGAGCGCAGGTCCACGAGAAGCCGCGCCGACGCAGCCGCAGGTCGAGCGAGGAGCCGCGTGCACGCAGCAGCAGCCCCTCACCCCAGCGCGCAGTACTCCTCGACCTTGGAGGTGGGGCCGGAGACGATCAGCTCGTCGCCGGTGGTGACGAAGGTGTCGGCCTGGGCGTAGGTGAAGTCCTGGCCGCGGGTCTTCACGCCGACGATGGTGACGCCGTACTTGCGGCGCACGTCGGAGTCGGTGAGCGTACGGTCGACGGTGCACTCGGGGGCGCGGGTGCGGGCGATGGCGAAGCCGTCGTCGAACTCGATGAAGTCGGTCATGGTGCCGGTGACGAGGTGGGCGACGCGCTTGCCCATCTGCGACTCCGGCCGGATCACGTGGGTGGCGCCGACGCGCTCGAGGATGGCGGCGTGCTTGCCGCTGATCGCCTTGGCCCACACCTCCTTGACGCCGAGGTCGAGCAGGCCGAGCACGGTCAGCACGCTCGCCTCGATGTCGGTGCCGATCCCGACGACGGCCACCTCGAACTGCTCGGCGCCGATCTGGCGCAGCGCCTCGGTGTCGGTGGTGTCGGCGGCGACGACGTGCGTGAAGTCGCTGGCGTAGCGCTGCACGATCTCCGGACGCTCGTCGACGGCCAGGACGTCGTGCCCCAGGTGCACGAGGGAGCGCGCCACGGCGGTGCCGAAGCGACCCAGCCCGAGGACAATGACGGGCGCATTGGGTGCGGTGTCCTTCTTCTTAGCCAATGATCGGTTGCTCCTCGGGAAGGTGGTAGCGCGGTGCACGCCGTCTCAGGACGAACGCCGACGCCGCCGCAATCGTGCCCACTCGGCCGATGAACATCAAGACGGCGAGCACCAGCTTCGCGCTGTCGGGCAGCTGCGGCGTGAGCCCGGTGCTCAGCCCGACGGTCGCGAACGCCGACGTCGTCTCGAACAGGACCTCGTCGAACGGGAAGTCGGTCAGGATCATGATGAGCAGCGTCATCGACGTCACGAGCATCACCGAGAGCAGAGCGATGCTGAGCGCCGTGCGGACCACGGCGGGGCCGACCGACCGGTTGCCGACCGTGACCTCGGGGTCGCCGCGCAGCTCGGCGAGGATGACGAACGCGAGCAGCAGGAACGTGGTCACCTTGATGCCGCCCGCGGTGCTGGCGCTGCCGCCACCGATGAACATGAGGATGGTGCCGATGGCGAGGGTCTCCCCCGACACGGCACCCCAGTCGAAGCTGTTGAGCCCGCCGGAGCGCGGCATGATGCCGCCCTCGATGCCCGTGACCAGCTTGTCGTGCACCGACATCGGCGCGAGGGTGTCGGGGTTCGCCCACTCGAGCGCGAGGAACGTGAGCGCACCGAAGACGAGCAGGCCGAGGGAGCCCCACACCGTCAGCCGCGTGTGGATCGTCCAGCGGTCGGGCGTGCGCCACTCCTTGAACAGCTCGGCCAGCACCGGGAAGCCCATCGCGCCGATGAAGACCGCCACGCAGATGGGGATGATGATGAGCCCGTCGCCGGCGTAGCCGACCAGGCTGTCGCTGTTGAGCGAGAAGCCGGCGTTGTTGAACGCCATCACCGAGTCGAACACGCCGTGCCAGAGGGCGGTCGGCAGGTCGTCGAAGTACGCGAGGCGGTACCGCGTCGTGAGGATCGCCGCGATGACGGCCTGGAACCCGAACATGGTCACGGCCACGCGGCGGAACAGGGGCCGCACCTCGCCGATGTTGACGACGTGCATGTCGGCCTGGGCGACGAGGCGCGTGCGCAGGCCGAGGCGCCCGCCGATGAACAGGCCGAGCGACGCGGATGTCCGACGTCCCCGCCTCGCCTGCCGCCCGGCTGGCCATCGTCATCGTCACCTACAACAGGTCGACGTACCTGGCCGACCTGCTGCGCAGCGCCACCGCGCTCACCGTGCCGCCGTGGCGCATCGTGGTCGTCGACAACGCCAGCACCGACGACACCCCCGACGTCGTCGCCGAGGCCGCCGGCTGGTTCCCCGAGGGCGTCCTGGTCGACCGCCGCCTCGACACCAACACGGGCGGGTCCGGCGGGTTCTGCGAGGGCACGCGCACCGCGCTCGAGCTGGGCGCGGAGTGGGTGTGGCTGATGGACGACGACGTCGAGATCCTGCCCGAGGCGCTCGAGCGGTTCGCGCCCGCGATGGAGCGGTTCCGCGTCATCCACGGCCGCCGCTACGACTTCGACGGCTCGCCGTTCTACTGGCAGGCCAAGTTCAACCAGTTCCTCGGCGTGCCGCTGCCGTACGGCTTCCGGCGCACCTTCGACGACGAGGGCTACGCGATCACAAACTCGGGCACGTTCGAGGGCATGCTGATCCACGCCGACGTCGTGCGCACGATCGGCCTGCCGGACCCCCGCTTCTTCATCACGTGGGACGACGCCGCCTACGCGTGGCTGGCGGCCCAGCACACCGAGGTCGTCTACATGGACGCGTTCGTGCTGCAGCGCAAGCGCGAGCAGCAGCAGGTGAACCTCGGCGTGCGGCACCTGAACGACGGCAGCCCGCTCTTCCGCTTCCACGTCATGCGCAACCGCGCCTACGTGGGACGCTACTTCGCCGAGCACGGGCAGCTGCACCGGGTCGGCTTCGCGCTGGGCACGCTGCTGACCTTCGCCAAGGAGGTCTTCCGGCTGGTCGTCGTCCAGCACACGCTGCACGGCGTCGGCGACCTCGTGCGCGGGGCGCGGGCGTCGCGTCGCATCTGGCGCGACCGCACCTGGCGACCGATGGACCCCGCCGAGGTGCCGCCTCCGCCGAGCTGACCGGTCGGCGGCGGGGATCCCCTAGGGGCGCGCGGCCAGCAGCGCCCGGGCCACGACGAGGTCGGTCGCGTCGGTGATCTTGAGGTTCTCGGGGTCTCCCTCGACGACGCCCACGCGGACGTCGGGCACGAGCGCGATCGCCAGCGTGCAGTCGTCGGTGACCTGCACGGCCGGGTCGGCGCAGGCCCTGCGGTGCGCCTCCTCCAGCACGCCCACGGTGAAGCCCTGGGGCGTCTGGTGGCGACGCAGCGTCGCGCGCGGGAGCGGCGCGGTCGGCAGCCCGGTCGTCGGGTCGACCTGCACGATCGTGTCGGGCGTCGGGACCAGCACGGCGACGACGTCGTGCTCGTCGAGCGCGCGCACCACGTCGGCGACGATGCGGGCGCTCACGAGCGGACGGGCCGCGTCGTGCACCAGGACCCTGTCCCCCGCGCTCGCTCCGGCCCCGAGCAGGGCCGCGAGACCCGCCCGGGTGCTGTCGTGACGTTCGCGTCCGCCGTCGACGACCCGCAGCCCCGGCCCCACGTGCTCCTCGACGGCTGCGCGCCACGCGGCGGGCGCGACCAGGACGACGTCGTCGACCGCGGGGTGGTCGCGCAGGGCGGCCACGCTGCGCTGCAGCACGCTGCGTCCGGCGAGGTCGAGCAGCTGCTTCGGCCGGTCGGCGCCGACCCGCAGTCCGAGCCCGCCAGCGAGCACGATCGCCCACGTCCGACGCTCTGCCACGCCGGTGAGCGTAGCGCAGCAACCGGCGTACTAGGCTCGGACGCGCATGCCGCCGCCCGTCGCCCGGCCGCGGACCGTCGACCTCGGAGACCCCTGACCTATGCCCCACCTGCTGCAGCGCGTCCTCTTCCCCCTCGAGCGGGACCCCGACATCCTGCCGCTCTACGCCGACCCCGAGGTCTGGACGGCCGTGCGGGGCAAGCCGCTGCGCGTGAGCGACGACGCGCACGCGAACGACATCCTCGGCCGCGACCGCTTCCGGGTCCGCACGTCGCGCCGGGTGTCCTTCGCCAGCTACTTCAACGCGTTCCCGGCGGCCTACTGGCAGCGCTGGACGGTCGTCGGCTCGGTGCGCCTGACGGTGCGCACCCAGGGCGAAGGCAGCATCATCGTCTACCGCTCGAACGCCCAGGGCGTGCAGCAGCGGGTCGCCACCAACGACCTGAGCGGCCTCACCGAGAGCGTCTTCGACCTGCCCATCCGCAACTTCGGCGACGGCGGCTGGTACTGGTTCGACATCGTCGCGGGCGACGAGCCGGTGGTGCTCGAGGGCGGCGACTGGAGCACGGACGACGAGCCGGTGCGGACCGGCAACACCTCCCTCGGCATCACGACCTTCAACAAGCCCGACTACTGCGTCACGACCCTGCGCACGCTCGCCGACCAGCCCGAGGTGCTGCGCGAGGTCGACGTCGTCTACGTCGTCGACCAGGGCGACCAGAAGGTCGCCGACCAGCCCGGCTTCCCCGACGTCGCCGCCGCGCTGGGCGACCAGCTGCAGATCGTCGACCAGCCGAACCTCGGCGGGTCGGGTGGCTTCTCGCGCGCGATGCTCGAGACCGTCGACGCCGGGCGCAGCGACTTCCTGCTGCTGCTCGACGACGACGTCGAGGTGGAGCCGGAGAGCATCCGCCGCTCGGTGCAGTTCTCGCGCTTCTGCCGTACGCCCACGATCGTCGGCAGCCACATGTTCGACCTGCTCGACAAGCCGATCCTGCACGCGCTGTCGGAGACGGTCGACACCTACTACTTCATGTGGCGCTCGGCGCTGCCCGAGCAGATGCGCCACGACTTCCGGCGCGCGAACCTGCGGCAGACGCCCTGGATGCACCAGCGCCTCGACCCGGACTACAACGGCTGGTGGATGTGCATGATCCCCACCCAGGTGATCCGCGAGATCGGGCTGTCCCTGCCGGTCTTCATCAAGTGGGACGACGCCGAGTACGCGCTGCGCGCCCGCGAGCACGGCTACCGCACCGTCTCGCTGCCCGGCAGTGCGCTGTGGCACGTGTCGTGGGTCGACAAGGACGACTCGCAGGACTGGCAGGCGTACTACCACGCCCGCAACCGCCTCCTCACCGGCCTGCTGCACTCGCAGCACCCGGGCGGCGGCAAGCTGCTGAGCAACTCCGGGCGCATCGACCTCAAGCACCTGCTGACGATGCAGTACTACGCGGCAACCCTGCGCCACCGCGCGATCCGCGACCTGCTCAAGGGTCCGAGCCACCTGCACCCGACCATGGCCGGCACGATGCCGGAGCTGCGCGCGGCCACGCGCGACTTCGTCGAGACGCAGGTCATCAGCGACCCCGAGAAGCTGCCCGACACGTGGGAGGGCAAGCGGGTGTTCCCGCCGAAGTTCGACCGCGAGCCGCGCGGCCCCCGCCTGGCGCTGTTCACGGCGAAGGCCGCGGCCCGGCACTGGCGCACCGAGGTGCCCCAGGGCAACGTCGAGCGTCCGCAGGTCGAGCTGGCCAAGGGCGACGCCACGTGGTGGCGCGTCCCGGCCTACGACTCGGCCCTGATCTCCAGCGCCGACGGACGCGGACAGTCGCTGTACCGCCGCGACCGGACGACGTTCCGTCGCCTGTGGCGCGAGAGCCGTCGCCTGCACGCCGAGCTGCGCAAGAACTGGGACCGGCTGGCGCGCGAGTACCGCGAGGCGCTGCCCGAGGTCACGTCGCCCGAGGCCTGGAAGGACACCTTCGGCACCAGCCGCGACCGCGGCTGAGCCCGGTCCGCCGGCGGGTCAGCCCGCGGGCGGCGGGGCGACCGGGCCCGGCACCGTGTCGTTGCGGGCCAGGACCTTGCGTCCGAGGACGGCCGTCCCGAGGAACAGCAGGTCGACGAGTGCCGACCAGAGCCGGCTCGCCACGGTGATCGCGAGCGCGAACTCGCTGGGCATGATGAGCGAGAGCAGCACGAGCTGGACGCCGTCGCGCACGCCGATGCCGCTGGGCAGCAGCGGCGTCGCCATGCCGAGCGCACCGGCCAGCGTGAACGCGCCGACGATGAACCAGAAGTCGTCGGCCGCGTTGATCTGCGGGTACATCGCCTTGGTCAGGAAGAAGTAGCTGCTGCCCGCCAGCACCGTGCCGATGCTGTAGAGCACGAACGAGCGGATCGTGGCGGTCGCGTTCGTGCGGACCTCCGCGAGCGCCGACTCGCGCTTGATCAGCCGGAACGCGAAGCGCGTCGCGCGGTTGAAGACCGGCGGCACGAGGATGAGCAGCATGGCGAGCGCCAGGCCCACCATGAACGCCTTCATCGTCGTGGAGATGACGTCGAGCCGCGGGTCGAGGCCGAGGATGAGCAGCGCGACGAACATCGACGCCACGATCTGCATGCCTGCCTCGAGCAGCGAGGACACGGCGAGCCGGCTCTTGGCGATGCCCTGCTGGCTGGCCAGGTAGATCTTGCCGCCGATCCACGCGACTGTGCCCGGGATGTAGCGCCCCATCCACGCCTTCGCGTAGATGTCGGCGAGCACCGGGAAGCGGGGCAGCCGCGGGGCACCGAGGTCGCGCAGGATGAGCGCCCAGATCATCACGCCCCAGAACCGGAACGCGAGCGAGACGAGCGAGGCGAGGACGACGAGCCACCACGTGAACGTCAGGTCGCCGAGCACCGACCAGTCGAGGTCGTGCAGGTAGAGCGCGAAGAAGACGACGACCAGGACGATGAACGTCGTGACGAGCGCGAGGCGGACCCTAGAGGACACGGAGCGCCTCGTCGTAGGCCGCGGCGACCGACGCACGCTGGGCCGCGGTCGCCTCCTCCAGGGAGGCCCGCACCTCGTCGGACTCCGCCAGCAGCGTGGTCAGCAGACCGCCGACCCGCGCGCCGAAGCCGTCCTCGAGCGCGTCCTCGATCGGGAGCGCGTACCGGCTCATGCCCACCTGGTCGAAGAAGACCCGGCCCTTGTCGACGTAGTACACGTTGATCGACGGTACGCCGGAGCTGATCGCGATGATGTTGGAGTGCAGGCGGAAGCCGACCATGGCGCGTGCCGAGGAGATGACCGACCGCAGCTCGGCCGGCCCCAGGTCGTCCTGGTCGAGCACGCAGGTCTGGGTCAGGTCGCCGACGGCGGCCGCGAGGTCGTGGCAGAGCGCGGTGTCGGCCTCCCCCATGTGCATCGGCAGGAACAGCAGCCGCGAGCCGGACGCCTGGGCGACCTCGCGGACCGTGCTGCGCAGCGACGCGAGGTAGGCCTCGTGCCGCTCGTCGCCGACCGTGACGTCACGACCGAGACGCCGCAGCAGCGCCTGGCGGTACTTGAACGGCAGCAGCCCGCTCTGCTTGTAGTGGAACCAGTCGCGCGGGCCGATGCAGACCACGTCGTCGAAGAAGTCGTCGGCGAGGCCGTAGGTGGCCACGAGCGAGGCGCGGCGTCACGACGTCGTGCTCTGGGGCGGCGGGGAGATCCTCAAGGACTACACGAACAAGAGAGCATCGTCATCTTGACCACCCAGTACCAGAGGGCGGCCTTGTTCGTGTAGTCCTTGAGGATCTCCCCGCCGCCCCAGAGCACGACGTCGTGACGCCGCGCCTCGCGCAGCAGCCGCAGCCAGGCGAACGGCGACAGCGACTGGAAGTCCATGTCGAGGACGTCGATGTCGTACCACCGGCCGTCGCGCTCGGGGTACTGCGAGATGCCGGTGATGCGGGCCTCGGGGTCGCGCGAGCGCACCAGGGCCACGATGCCCTCGGCGATCGCGCGGTCTCCTCGGTTGGCTGCGAGGTCGCTGTTCATCAGCAGGATGCGGCGAGCCACGGTCACACTCCTTCGTCCGCGAACAGGAAGTCGAGATGGGCACGGGCTACGGTGGGCCAGTGGAACTGTCGGGCGGTCCGCATCGCCTCGTGTCCCATGCGTGCGCGTCGTGCGTCGTCCAGGTCGACGGCGGCGGTCAGCGCCCGGGCCAGGGCGGCGCTGTCGCGCTCACCGACCAGGAAGCCGTTCTCGCCGTCGACGAGGAAGTCGTCGGCACCGCTCTCGGCGGTGGCGATGCACACCTGACCGACGGCGAGGCCCTCCATGAGCGCCACCGGCAGGCCCTCGGCGTCGCCGCTGTCGGTGATGATCGAGGGGACCACATAGGTGCCGTGGTCCGCGAGGAGGGCCGCCTTGTCGGCGCCCGTGAGGTAGCCGGTGAACCGCACGGCGTCGGCGCCGAGACCGAGCTCGACGGCCCGCTGCTCGAGGTCGGCGCGCAACGGCCCGTCGCCGGTGACGGTGAGCGAGACCTGCGGCCGGGTGCGACGCACCTCGGCGAGCGCCTCGAGGAGGTAGGCGACGCCCTTCTTCTCGGCCAGCCGGCCGACGAAGAGCACACGCTCGCCCGGACCGACGGACGGCTCCTCGGCGTCGGGCAGGTCGACCCCCATCGGGATGATGCGGGTGCGGGGCTCGAGCGCCGCCCAGGCGTCGTCGTCGAAGAACGCGCGGAGCTTGGCCATCGAGCGTCGGCTCACCGCCGTGATGCGCCGGGCGCGCACGGCGTGGGAGCGGACGACGCGGGGCCCGAGCCACGGGATCTTCCACCAGACGCTGACGTCGGAGGCGTGGGTGGTGAACACGAACGGCGTGCCGGTGAGCCGCCCGACCCAGCGCGCGACCACGGCCTGCGGGGTGAACCAGTGGGCGTAGACGACGTCGGGGCGCTCGCGGCGCACCAACGACCACAGGGCGAGGAACTCGCCGACGAAGAGCGTGAGGACGGTCGGCAGGAGCCAGGGCTTGGCCTGCAGCGTGGGCATGATGCCCCGACCGGCCAGCTGCTCCGCACCGCGCGGCCACGCGTAGTGGAAGCGGTGCTCGTCGTAGTCGGCGTGCCGGGTGGAGCTCTGCGTGCCCGACCGGCGGTCGTGCGGCGCCAGCACCGTGACCCGCAGCGACGGATCCTCCGCCCGCAGGGCGATCACCTGGTCGCGGACGAACGCGGGCACGGGGTCGGCGTCGTGCGCCGGGAAGGTGGAGGCGACCACGAGGAGGTGCACGCTGCTTCGTCCCCGTCCCCGGGCGTGCTGCGGCACGCCCGTCTCGTCTCGCTGTCACTCCCGCTGAACGGGCGGTCTGCTGGCTCTCCGACCGACGATCGGAGCCACCCCACCCTAGCAGCGCGGGCCCACGGCCCCGGGGACGCCGAAGGGCTCGCCGCGCCCCCGCATGGCCGCCGGATAGCATCGTCGATGATCTTCACGACCTGACGAGGGAGCCTCCTTGCGCGAGACCACGCCGCAGCAGCAGAGCGGACGCGGCAGCGTCGACCGCGAGCTGATCGACCCCGCCGGCGCCACGCCCGCCCACGCCCGCTTCTGGTGGGTCGTGTCGGTGGGCCTGCTCGTCGGCCTGGTCCTGCTGAACCTCTACGTGGCCCTGTCCGCCGCCGCGCCCCGCACTCCGTACGACGAGATCGGCGTGCTGCAGGCGTCGAGGCTGCTGTCCGGCGAGGGGACGGTGACCAAGACCCTGTCGCTCGGCTACTACCCGGGCGCGGGCCTGTTCCTCGCCCCGATCTGGTGGTTCACGCAGGACGGCGCCACGGTCTACGCCGCGGCGATCCACGTCAACATCCTGGTCGGCCTGCTCACCGTCGTCCCGCTGACCTTCCTCGGCCGCCGCCTCGGCCTCACGACGCCGCAGGCGGTCGCCGCCGCCAGCGTCGTGATGCTCTTGCCCGCGCGCACCGCCGTCTCCGACTACGTCCTCGCCGAGCAGTCGCTCGCGCTGTTCGCGGCGTGGGCGATGGTCGCGGCGTACCGGCTGTGGGACCGCCCGACCGTCCCGAACGTCGGATGGTTCGTCCTCGCGACGCTGCTCGCCTACTTCACGCACGCCCGGGCCCTGGTGCTGGTGCTCGTCGCCGGCATCTGGCTGCTGCTGCTCGTGCGGCGCCGCTGGCAGACCGCGCTCGTCGGCCTGGTGCTCCTCGGCGTGGGCCAGCGCCTCGTCGCCTGGCTCGCCGGGCTCGTCGTCAGCGAGGTCACGGTCGACGGCTTCGGCCAGGGCACCTCGCTGCTCGGCAAGCTGACGTCGCTCGGTGGCATCTTCGCCCGCGTCACCCTGGTCCAGACGTGGGCGCAGCTGTGCGCGACGCTCGGCCTGGTCGTCATCGGCGGGCTCGTCCTCACGCGGCACACGTGGTCGGACCTGCGGCTGCGCCGTGCGGTCGGGCCCGACGGCTTCGTGTGGGGCCTGGGCGTGGCCGCCGCGCTGCTGTCGTTCGTGGCGTGGTCGTCGACCACGTCGCACGTCTACCCCGACGGTCCCCGCTTCGACTCCTGGACGTACACGCGCTACATCGACCCGTTCGTCACCGGCGTCGTGCTGGTGGGGCTGGCCGCCGTGATCCGCCGCCTCGACCGGCGGACCGCCGCCGTCGGCCTCGGTCTCTCGCTCGTCGTGGTGGCGGGCACCGTCGCGTGGGCGATCCGCATCGTCCCGACGTGGGGCTCGAACTACGGCCCGGCGAACAACGCCGGCATCTACCCGCTCCTGCGGTTCCGCGACCTCGAGCCGTTCCGGCTGCCGCTCTTCCCGACGTTCACGAACGACAACCAGATCTGGGCCTGGGGCTCGCTGCTGGTCGTGGTCTCGCTCGTCGTGATCCTGCTGCTGGCGTCGCGACCCCGCGTGCTCTTCGTCGTCCTCGCCGTCGGCGCCGTGGCGCTGTCCTGGTACGGCAACCCCTACCAGACGCGTGACGCGCCCTACCGGATCGAGCAGGCCCTGGAGAAGATCGACACCGTCGACGGTGGCGACACGCCCGTCTCGATGCTGATTGACTGCCCGGTCTCGAGCCAGCGCAACGTCGCCACCAACTGGGTCGGGTTCTGGTTCGCCGACCGCGACGTCGACCTGGTCGACGCGACCGACGAGCTCACCGGCGACGAGCCGGCCGTCGTGGCGTGCAACGGCTGGACGAACCCCACCGACGCACCGCGCATCGCCGGCTCGGACAACTACGGCTACTCGCTGTACGTCCTCGACCCGACGGTCGCGGAGCGCCTGCGCGAGCGCGGGGTCGAGCTGACCTCCCAGCCCTAACCTCCGGCCGAGGCACAGCACGACGACGCCCTCGCCGCGACCGTGGTCGCGACGAGGGCGTCGTCGTCGGTGCTGCTCGCGGCCTCAGGCGCCGAGCAGCGGCCCAACCTGGTTGCGGAACATCGACAGCGCCGAGCCGATGGCCATGTGCATGTCGAGGTACTGGTAGGTGCCGAGCCGGCCACCGAAGAACACGTCCTGCTCCCCCTCCGTGAGGGTGCGGTAGGCCAGCAGACGCTCGCGGTCGGCGTCGGTGTTGACCGGGTAGTACGGCTCGTCCGTGCGCTCGGCGAACCGCGAGAACTCCCGCATGATCACGGTCTTGTCGTCGGGGTAGGACGTCCGCTCGGGGTGGAAGTGGCGGAACTCGTGGATGCGCGTGTACGGGTACTGCGAGTCCGGGTAGTTCATGACCGACGTGCCCTGGAAGTCGCCCGTGGGCAGCACCTCGCGCTCGAAGTCGAGCGTGCGCCACGACAGCTCGCCCTCGGCGTAGTCGAAGTAGCGGTCGACGGCGCCGGTGTAGACGACCGGCACCTGCCCGACGGTCGAGGCCTTGCTGACCGGCTGGGTACGTGTACCGCACGGGCAGGCGGGTGATGATCTCCGCGGGCAGCTGCGTGGGGTCGGTCTGCCACTGCTTGGCCGTGTAGTCGCGGATGAACGCCTCGTACAGCGGGCGGCCGATCAGCGAGATGGCCTTCTCCTCGAGGTTGGCCGCCGACGCGGTGTCGAACTCCCCGGCCTGCTCCGCGATCACGGCGCGCGCCTCGTCGGGCGAGTAGGCGGCCGAGAAGAACTGGTTGATGGTGCCCAGGTTGATGGGCAGCGGGTACACGACGCCGGCGTGGTTCGTGTACACGCGGTGCTGGTAGCCGGTGAAGGTCGTGAACCGGTTGACGTACTCCCACACCGTCTCGTTCGAGGTGTGGAAGAGGTGGGCGCCGTAGCGGTGCACCTCGATCCCGGTCTCCGGGTCGTCCTCGGAGTAGGCGTTGCCGCCGACGTGGTCGCGTCGGTCGATGACGACGACCTTGCGACCCAGCTCACGGGCGACCCGCTCGGCGATGGTCAGTCCGAAGAATCCCGATCCGACGACCACGAGGTCGGCGTCCATGTGCACTCCTTGCGTTGGTGGCGAGGGACGCTGCAGTCTACCCGGCGCCCGACGTCGTCCGACCCGCGTGACGCGCCGCGCCAGCGCCCCGCAGGCTGGACCGGCGTGCTCCGGCCGGTAGGATCGTCCGGGCCGTCCCACGGCCTCCTGGAAGGAACTCATGCGACTGTTCGTGCAGGTCCCCTGCCTCAACGAGGAGGCGACCCTCCCCCTCGTCCTCTCGTCGATCCCGCAGCAGATCGACGGCATCGACGAGATCTTCGTCCTCGTCATCGACGACGGCTCCAGCGACCGCACGGTCGAGGTCGCCCGCGAGCACGGTGTCCAGCACTTCGTGTTCCACACCCGCAACATGGGGCTGGCCCGCTCCTTCCGCGACGGCGTCGACTACGCACTGCAGCACGGCGCCGACATCGTCGTGAACACCGACGGCGACAACCAGTACCCGCAGCAGAGCATCGCCGAGCTGGTGCAGCCGCTGCTGCGCGGCGAGGCCGACATCGCGATCGGCGACCGCCAGACCAAGACCATCGAGCACTTCTCGCCGTTCAAGAAGGTCATGCAGTCATTCGGCAGCAAGGTGGTCAACTACGCGGCCGAGACCGACCTGCCCGACGCCGCCAGCGGCTTCCGCGCCTACTCGCGCGAGTCGCTGATCCGGCTCAACGTCGTCACGCAGTTCAGCTACTGCATGGAGACGATCATCCAGGCCGGCAACAAGCGGCTGCGCATCGCGAGCGTGCCGATCCGGACGAACCCGAAGACCCGCGAGTCGCGGCTGTTCTCCAACATCTTCCAGCACATGGCCCGCTCCGGTCAGGCCATCATCCGCAGCTACATCATGTTCAAGCCGTACGCGGTGTTCACGACGCTCGCGCTCGTGTTCTCCCTCGCCGCGGCGATCCCGTTCGTGCGGTTCCTGGTCCTGTACCTCCAGGGTGCGGGCTCCGGCAACATCCAGTCGCTGGTGTTCGGCGTCGGCATGCTCGTCGCCGCCCTGCTGTGCGTGGCACTGCTGGTCATCTCCGACATGCTGCGGACGAACCGGGTGCTGCTCGAGGACGCCATGGAGCGCATCAAGCTGGTGCAGTACGCCGACGAGCGGCTGCTCGACCCGCACCGTCCCGACGAGGTGCACGTCAGCCCGCGCGGGCTGCACCACGACTGAGCGCCGCTCGGGCCACGCCCGAGCACCGGCCCGCCCAGCGGCAGGTCAGGCCATCATGGCGTCGATGGCGGGCTCGATCGGCCCGTCGTAGACCTGCTTGCCCTGGCGGATGACGATGCCGCGGTCGCACACCTGGCGCACCATCTCCTGGTCGTGGCTGACGATGACCATCGTCTTGCCCTCGCGCGAGAGCTCCTCGATCTTGGCGCGGCACTTGGCCTGGAACGGTGCGTCACCGACCGACAGGACCTCGTCGACGAGCAGGATGTCGAGCTCGCAGTGGATGGCCACCGAGAACGCCAGGCGCATGAACATGCCCGAGGAGTAGTGCTTGACCTCCTGGTCGATGAACCGCTCGACCTCGCTGAACGCGATGATGTCGTCGTAGCGGGCGTCGATCTCGTCCTTCTGCATGCCGAGGATCGCGGCGTTCAGGTACACGTTCTCGCGCCCGGTGAGGTCGGGGTGGAAGCCCGCGCCGACCTCGATGAGCCCGGCGAGGCGTCCGCGCACCAGCACCGACCCGTCGTCGGGCTCCATGACGCCGGAGATGAGCTTGAGCATGGTCGACTTGCCCGAGCCGTTGAAGCCGAGCAGCGCGACGGACTCGCCCTCGTGGATGGTGAACGAGACGTCGTCGAGGGCGAGGAACTTCTCGCTCGAGACGTCCTTGCCACGCACCCAGCCGACGAACGCCTCCTTGAAGGCGTGCGCCCGACGCAGCAGGAACTGCTTGCTGACGTGGTCGACGATGATGCTGGGGCGGGCCTGCACGGCGGTGTCGCCGGGCATGGACGACGTCGTCTCCTGGGACATCACAGCTCCTGGGCGAATCGGCGCTCGAAGCGGCGGAAGACCATCTGGCCGATGACGAGGAAGACGACGCAGATGCCGAGCGCGATGAACGCGTTGGTCCAGAGGTGCTCGGGGTGCGGGATCTTCCCGTCGGAGGTCGGGAACCACATGCCGGCGTGGAACAGCTCGACGGCGGCCGTCAGCGGGTTGGCCATGTAGAGGTCGAAGAGCCAGCGCGGCACGGCGTCGCGCACGAACTGCCACGTGTAGAGCACCGGCGCGGCCCAGGTGGAGAGCATCTGGATCAGCTCGACCACGTTCTGCGCGTCACGGAAGGACACGTTGACGGCGCCGAACAGCATCCCGAGCCCGAGCGACAGCGCGGCGATGATGACCAGCCCGAGCGCGATGGCCAGCACGCCGCTGACCGACGGCGTCCAACCGAGGAAGAGGCAAGCGATGAGCAGGATCACGGCCTGGGGCACGAAGTGCACGAAGGCCACGATGATCGCGGCGATCGGGAACAGCTCGCGCGGCAGGTAGATCTTCTGCACCAGGGCGCCGTTCTCCAGGATCGAGCGCGTGGCGTTGCCGAAGCCCTCGTTGAAGAAGTTGATGACGACGATGCCGCTGAAGAGGTACACGGCGAAGTTGTCGACGCCGCGGTTGAGCCCGAGGAACAGGCCCATGACCACGAAGAACACGCCGAACTGGAACGCGGGCTTGACGTAGGAC
>LULM01000119.1_pt1 | contig 22406 bp, 21 predicted proteins | sample 728151 | NCBI WGS metagenome assembly LULM01 (sample SAMN03860289, study PRJNA289734) | marine metagenome | biome: seawater column; feature: ocean; material: water; isolation source: Red Sea water column Station 149 - depth 200m | place: Saudi Arabia: Red Sea | collected 2011-10-15 | depth 200 m
AGCTTCCACTGCGAGGCGGTCGTGCTGAGCCCGCGCTTCAGCCAGGCGATCTGGTCGTCGCCGGCGATCTTGCGGCCGGCGTCGTCGCGCGACGGCACCTGGGTGAATGCGCCTCCCGGGGCGGTGCGGTAGCTGCGCAGGTCGAGCATCGAGAGCTCGGCGAGCCGGCCGAACGTGAACCGGCGGTAGATCTGCGTGCCGTCGCCGAGCCGGGCCGTGCCGCTCAGCCGCACGGGCATCCACTCGTCGTAGGCGCGGTAGGCCGCGGCCCGACGGGCCGCCCAGGAGCCCTCCGTGGCGGGGTCGTGGTTCTCCGCGCCCTGGAGCCAGGCGTCGTTGGCCGACTCGTGGTCGTCCCACGTGCAGATGAACGGGACGGAGCGGTGCAGGGTCTGCAGGTCCGGGTCGGTCTTGTAGAGCGCGTGCCGACGGCGGTAGTCCGAGAGCGACACGATCTCGTGCGTCGGGTCGGCCTGGCGCACGACGACGTTCTTCTGGCCCATGGCGTACTCGCCGGTGCCGTACTCGTAGATGTAGTCGCCGAGGTGCAGGACGACGTCGACCTGCTGCTGCGCGAGGTGGCGGTAGGCGCTGAAGTAGCCGGCCTCGTAGTTGGCGCAGGACACGACGCCGAAGCGCATCCGCGCGGGTGCGGCGTTCGTCGCCGGCGCGGTGCGGGTACGGCCGGTCGTTGAACGCTCCCGCTGGTAGGAGAAGCGGTAGTAGTACGTCGTGCCGGGGGCGAGCCCGGTCACGTCGACCTTGACGGTGTGGTCCTCGGCGGCGCTCGTCGTCGCGGTGCCTCGACGCACCACGCGCCGGAAGGCACGGTCGAGGGCGACGACCCACGAGACCTCGGCACGCGGTCCGCGGCCGGAGCCGGGCGTGGCGCTCGCGGTGGGGGTCACCCGCGTCCACAGGACGACGGCGGTGGGCAGGGGGTCGCCGGAGGCCACCCCGTGGCGGAAGAAGGTCACGGTCATCTCAACGACGCACCCTGGCAGAGGTCCCTGTCCTGGAGGTGAACAGTCGGCGACCGGCCGACGCGTCGATCGCCGCCGTCGGTTGCTAGCGTCGCCGGGTGAGCCAGCACGCGTACGCCGCGCACGAGCGGGAGGTCGTCCACCGGGTCATCGCGGAACGTCGCGACATGCGGCACTTCGCCGGCGGCGAGGTCCCGGCCGACGTGCTGGCGCGGCTGCTGGAGGCCGCCCACCGGGCGCCGAGCGTGGGACTCATGCAGCCGTGGCGCTTCGTCCGGGTCACCGACGGCGCGCTCCGGCAGCGTCTGCACGCGCACGTCGACGCCGAGCGTCGGCTGACCGCGGAGGCGATGGGGGAGCGGGCCGAGGAGTTCATGCGGCTGAAGGTCGAGGGCGTCCTCGACTGCGCCGAGCTGCTGGTGGTCGCGCTGCCCGACGGACGAGAGGAGCACGTGTTCGGCCGACGCACCATGCCGCACATGGACCTCGCCTCGGCGGCGTGCGCCATCCAGAACCTCTGGCTGGCGGCGCGGGCCGAGGGCTACGGCATGGGCTGGGTGTCGATGTTCGACCCCGCCGTCGTCGCGCGCGAGCTCGCGATGCCCGACGGTGCGGAGCCGGTCGCGCTGCTGTGCCTCGGGCCGGTCGAGGCCTTCTACGAGCGCCCGATGCTCGAGGAGGAGCACTGGACCAGCCCCCGCCCGCTGACGGACCTGGTCGCGGAGAACCACTGGCCCGCCGAGCGGTGACGCCCAGACCCTTGACCTGTCGTTGACGGTCGGTTCTCATGGAGGAGCCGTCCGACGCCCTCCTCACCGGCGCGGGCGAGGGAGGATGACCTTCTCTCGGGACGGGCGGCGGGGCCGGGTCGCTTCCCCTGGGCCGGTCCTGCCGCCTCTCACCGGACGTCCGACGGCGACGTCGTCGCCAGCGCGTGACCTCCGTCAGTCCTGCGGAGTGGGGTCGGCGCCGAACCAGCCGCTCGGTGCAGGTCGGGTGTTGTGCCAGATGTGCTTGGGCTCGCGGTAGTCCTCGAGCCCGGCGAGGCCCAGCTCGCGGCCGATGCCGCTCTGCTTGAAGCCGCCCCACTCCGCCTGCGGCACGTACGGGTGGTAGTCGTTGATCCAGACCGTGCCGTGGCGCAACCGCGACGCGACCCGCTCGGCGCGACCGGCGTCCTGCGTCCAGACGGCCCCGGCGAGACCGTAGATCGTGTCGTTGGCGATCGAGACGGCCGCGTCCTCGAGCGCGTCGGCGTCCTCGCCCGTGAACCGCTCGACGGTCAGGACCGGCCCGAAGCTCTCGTCCTGCACGCAGGACATGTCGGCCGAGCACTCGTCGAGGATGGTGGGCAGGTAGTAGAAGCCGTCCGCGAGGTCCGGGTCGTCGGGCCGGGCCCCGCCCACGCGCAGCACGGCCCCCTCCGCGACGCCGGCCGCGACGTACGCCTCGACCTTCTCGCGGTGGGCTGCGCTGATCAGCGGGCCGGTCTCCGCACGCTCGTCGTCGGGTCCGCCCAGCCGGATGCGTGCAGCGCGGGCGACCAGCTCGTCGACGAACCGGTCGTGGATCGAGTCCTCGACGACGAGCCGTGTGCCGGCCGAGCAGACCTGGCCGGAGTCGAGGAAGACCGCCGTGAGCGCGTTGTCGACCGCCGCCTCCCAGTCGGCGTCCGCGAAGACGACGTTCGGGTTCTTGCCGCCGAGCTCGAGGGCGACCTTCTTGACGGTCGGCGCGGCCGCGGCCATGATCCGTCGACCGGTCACGAGGCCACCGGTGAACGACACGAGGTCGACCTCGGGAGCCTCGGTGAGCGTCGGGCCCACGCGGTCCCCGGCACCGAGGACGAGGTTGGCGACGCCGTCGGGCAGGCCGAGGTCGGCGAGGGTCCGCACCAGCCAGATCGCCGTCGACGGGGTCAGCTCGCTCGGCTTGAGCACGAACGTGCAGCCCGTCGCGAGCGCCGGAGCGACCTTCCACGACGTCTGCAGCAGAGGGAAGTTCCACGGGGTGATGAGCGTGCAGACGCCGACCGGCTCGTGCACGACGCGGCTCGCCACGTGCGGCTGCCCGGTGTCGACCACGCGGCCGGCGTCCGCCTGTGCCAGGCCGGCGAAGTGCCGGAACACGCCCACGACGTCGTCCATGTCGATGCGGGCCTCCACCATGCGCTTGCCGGTGTCGAGGGCCTCCAGCCGTGCGACGTCCCCCTTCTCCGCCTCGAGCCGGTCGGCGAGACGGCGGAGCAGTGCGGCGCGCTCCGGTGCGGGCGTCCGGGGCCAGGGGCCGTCGTCGAAGGCACGTCGGGCGGCGCGGACGGCGTCGGCCGCATCGGCGGAGGTCGCCTCGGCGACGGTGGTCACGGTGCGGCCGTCGGCGGGACAGCGGATCGTGCGGCTCTCGCCGTCCGACGCGTCGCGCCACCGGCCGTCGATGAACAGGGTGGTCAACGGGTCCTCCTGGGTCGGTCGGTCCCTCGACCCAACCGGTTCTCGAAGACGTCCGCAATCCAGCCCCGCACGGGCCGGCCACCGCCCGCGACGTCGGACGTCCGCCCCTTCGCCCCCACCTCGATGTTGACCTGTGATGTAACTCACCGTCACACTGGGCGGGCGCGACCGAGGGTGTCGCGCAGAGGGGGTCCCACCATGTCTCAGTCCGTCCTGTCCCGACGACGTCCGTCGCGGGGGCGTCGTGTCCTGCTCGCCCTCGCCGCCACGCTCGGCGCGGGCCTCGTCGCCGCGCCACCCGCGTCGGCCGACGACTTCTACACCCCGCCCGCGGACACGTCAGGTGCGCCGGGCACGGTCCTGCGCAGCGAGCCGTCGGTGTTCTACCTCGACCCGCTCAAGGCGCTGCGGGCTCCGGCCGACGTCACCCGCGTGATGTATACCAGCGCCAACGCCCAGGGCCCGACGGTCGTGACGGGCACGATCCTGAAGCCCAAGGCAGCCTGGTTCGGCGCGGGGGAGCGTCCGGTCGTCGCGTACGCCGTGGGCACGCAGGGCATGGCCGACCGGTGCGCGCCCTCGAAGCAGCTCGCCGCCGGCACGGAGTACGAAGGGGCGTTCATCAAGGGCCTCCTCGCCCGCGGCTACACGGTGGCCGTCACCGACTACGAGGGTCTCGGGACCCCCGGCGTGCACCCGTACGTCGACCCGCGCTCCCTCGGGCGCAACGTCCTCGACTCGGTGCGTGCCGCGCAGCGCCTCGGCATCGTCACGAGCACGGCGCCCGTCCTCGTGTCGGGCTACTCCGAGGGGGGCAACGCCGCCGCCGGTGCCCTCGAGCTGGCGTCGTCCTACGCGCCGGAGCTCAAGCTGAAGGGCGGCTACGCCGGTGCGGTGCCCGCCGACCTCTCGCGCGTGGCCCCGAAGCTCGACGGCTCGCCGTACGCGGCGTTCCTCGGCTACGCCGTCGCGGCGCTCGACGACGCCGAGCCGCAGCTGCGGATCCGCGACCTGCTGAACGAGCGAGGACAGCAGTTCCTCGACCGCGTCCAGGACTCGTGCCTCATCGACGGGGTCGCATCCTTCGCCTTCACGCAGACCTCGACCCTGACGAAGGACGGCCGTCCGATCGCCGACTACCTGAGCCGACCCGACATCGCCGCTGCGCTCGCCGAGCGACGTCTCGGCACGGTCCGCCCGACGGTGCCGAGCCTCGTCGCGCACTCGGCGCTCGACGACGTCGTCGACTACGCGCAGGACCGCGACATGGCGCGGTCATGGTGCTCGCAGGGCGCGAAGGTCCGCTTCCAGACACTGGTGACGCCGACCCACGTCGGCGGGGCCGTCGCCGGGTTCCCGAGTGCGTTCGCGTTCCTCGAGGGCCGGGTGGCCGGCACGCCGTTCGTCTCGACCTGCGGCACCTTCTAGCGCAGCGCGGCACCGCGTCCCGCGAGGGCGCGCACGGCCTCGACGCCCCGCTCGACCACGACGTCGAGCGGGGCGTCGACGTCGATCGCGGTGCCGAGCTCGTCGGGCTCGAGCGGCTCGAGCGTGGCGAGCTGGCTGCGCAGCAGGCTGGGGGGCATGAAGTGCTCGCGCTCCTCCATGCGTCGGTGCAGCACCTCGGGCTCGGCCACCAGGTGCAGGAAGCCGACGGTCCCTGCCGGCAGGCCACCGCGGAGCAGGTCGCGGTAGGTGCGGCGCAGCGCCGAGCACCCGAGGAGCGTCGAGGTGCCGGCACGCTCCCTGCTGGCGAGCACCTCGGCGAGCTCCTCGAGCCAGGGGCGGCGGTCGTCGTCGGTCAGCGGCGTCCCCGCGGCCATCTTCGCGATGTTCGCCGCCGGGTGGTGCTCGTCGCCCTCGACGTACGGGACACCCAGCCGTTCGGCCACCCGCGACCCGACGGCCGACTTGCCGGTGCCCGAGACGCCCATCACGACGACCTGCAGCGCGCCGTTCATCGTCGGCCCCCGCACGCCCTAGAGTCCTCCTCATGCCGACGGCGCACGAGGAGGTCCTGGCCGACCTCGGTCCACGCATCGTGGACGGTCTTCTCGCCCCGGGCGAGGCGCTGACGCTCGAGGCGATCCGCGCGGACTACGAGGTCTCGCGCACCGTCGCGCGCGAGGTCGTGCAGGTGCTCGCGTCGATGGGGCTGGTCGAGAGTCGTCGTCGTACGGGCGTGACCGTGCTGCCCGAGGAACGATGGGACCACTACGCACCGTCCGTCATCCGCTGGCGCCTCGCCGGGCCCGGTCGCGGACGTCTGCTGCACCAGCTGGCCCAGCTGCGGGCGGCGGTCGAGCCGACGAGCGCGGCGCTGTCGGCCGCCCACGCGACGCCCGAGACGCGGCGTCGACTCCTGCGCCTCGCCGACGACCTCGAGCGCACCGGGGCCGGTGGCGACCTGCAGGCCTTCCTCGAGCTCGACGTGACCTTCCACCGGCTCCTCCTGGACGGCACCGGCAACCCGATGTTCCGCGCGCTCGGCGACGTCGTGGAGGAGGTGCTGCGCGGGCGCACCGACCACGACCTCATGCCCTCCGAGCCCGCGCCCGAGGCCCGACGTCTGCACGCGGAGGTCGCTCGCGCGGTGGCTGCAGGGGAGGCCGAGGCAGCGCGCGCGGCGATGCACGCGATCTGCGTCGAGGTCGTCGGTCAGCTCCGACCGGACTGAGCCACTCATGCGACCAGAGGGTAGGCGACGGCGGCGAGCGCGAGGGCGCTGAGTCCCAGCGTCGTCTCCATGACGGTCCAGGTCCGCAGCGTCGTGCGGACGTCCAGGCCGAAGAACCGGCTGACGAGCCAGAAGCCGGAGTCGTTGACGTGCGAGAGCACCGTCGCGCCGGCAGCGACCGCCGTGACGAGCAGCGCGACCTGCACGTCGGAGAGGTCGGCGGTCTGCGCGGCGACGAGGCCGGACGCGGTGGTGAGGGCCACCGTCGCTGATCCCTGCGCCACGCGCAGCGCCGCCGCGAGCAGGAACGCCTGCAGCAGCAGCGGGACGCCCAGCCCGCCGAGGGAGTCGGTGAGCGCCGCGCCGACGCCGCTGGTGCGCAGGACGCCGCCGAGCATGCCGCCCGCGCCCGTGATGAGGATGACCGAGCAGACCGGTCCGAGCGAGGCGTCGAGGAGCGCTCCTGACTCGGCGAGGGAGCGGCCGCGTCGTCCCAGGGTCCCGATGGCCAGCAGCAGCGTGAGCAGCAGGGCCACCGGCGTCGTCCCGACGAGCACGAGGGCGTCGACCCAGGCCTGGCCCTCGGCGAGGGTGCCTCCGGCCACGAGGGTGGTCAGCACCGTGTTGAGCCCGATGAGGACGAGGGGGACGAGCAGGATCGAGAGCACGAGCGCGACCGGCGGCGGCGTCGAGTCGGGTCCGCCGTCCTGCTCCTCGCCCAGCAGGAGCGTCGGGACGTCGACGTGCACCCGCGCCCCGACCCACCGCGAGAACAGGTACACGCCGACGTACCAGGCGACGACCGCGATGGGCAGGTTGACCAGCAGGACGACGCCGAGGTCGCCGCCCATGACCGTGCCGGCGGCGACGGGTCCGGGGTGCGGCGGCAGGAGCGCGTGGGTCGCGGCGAAGGCGCCGGCGGCGGGTAGCGCGTAGACCAGCACCGACCCGCCGAACCGGCGGGCCACCGTGAGCACGATGGGCAGGAAGACCACGAGGCCCGCGTCGAAGAAGATCGGCAGCCCGAAGAGGAAGGCCGCGACGCCGAGGGCGAGCGGCGCGCGGCGTTCGCCGAAGCGCGACACGAGGGTGTCGGCGAGCACCTGGGCCCCGCCGGATGCCTCGAGGAGGCGGCCGATCATCACGCCGAAGCCGACGAGCAGGGCCACCGACGCCAGCGTCGAGCCGAACCCCGACGTGAGCGCGGTGGGCACGTCGACGAGCGGGATGCCGGTGGCGACGGCCGTGAGCAGGCTGACCAGGACGAGCGCGATGAAGGCGTGCAGCTTGACGCGGATGATGAGGACGAGCAGCAGGACGACGGCGGCCAGCGCGATGGCCAGCAGGACGCCGGTCCCGTGCACGGGGTCGATGGGATCCACGGGGACTCCGGACGTGAGGGGACGACGGCCACCCGAGCGGGGCGACACAGGACGTGAGGCAGGTCACGCGAGCGTGCCACGAAAGGTAGTACCAAGGCAAGTCGGCAGGGCCCCCGGCTCGCGGCGACCCGTCAGCGGCGCAGTCGCACCAGCTCGACCAGCTCGGCGTCGGTCAGCTCCGTCAGCGCGCTCTCGCCCGCGTTCACGACGGCGTCGGCGAGCGCCCGCTTCGACGCGATCAGCTCGGCCACGGACTCCTCGATGGTGCCCTCGGCGATGATGCGGTGCACCTGCACCGGCTTGGTCTGCCCGATGCGGTGGGCCCGGTCGGTGGCCTGGTCCTCGACGGCGGGGTTCCACCAGCGGTCGTAGTGGATCACGTGGTCGGCGCGGGTCAGCGTGAGGCCGGTGCCTCCGGCCTTCAGCGACAGCACGAAGACCGGGACCTCGCCCGCCTGGAAGCGCGCGACCATCTGCTCGCGCGTCGGCACGGGGACGCCGCCGTGCAGGAACTGCACGGGGATGCGCCGCTCGGTCAGGTGCCGGGTGAGCAGGTGTCCCATCTGCGCGTACTGCGTGAACACGAGGGCGGCGCCGTCGCTGGCGACGATCTCGTCGAGCAGCTCGTCGAGCATGTCGAGCTTCCCGGAGCGGCCCGTCAGCGTGGCCCGCGGCTCGCGCAGGAGCTGCGCAGGGTGGTTGCAGACCTGCTTCAGCTGCGTGAGCAGCCGGACTACGAGCCCGCGGCGCTGCATGCCCTCGCTGGACTCGATCTCCGTCATCGTCTCGCGCACGACGGCCTCGTAGAGGCCGACCTGCTCCCGCGTCAGGTGCACCCGGTAGTCGGTCTCGGTCTTCGGGGGCAGCTCGGGCGCGATGCCCGGGTCGCTCTTGCGACGCCGGAGCAGGAACGGGCGGACGAGACGCGACAGCTCGCCGGCGCGGTCGCGGTCCTGGCCTCGCTCGATCGGTCGCGACCACTGGCGCCGGAACTCCTCGAGCCCGCCGAGCAGCCCCGGGGTGGTCCAGTCCAGGATCGACCACAGCTCGGTCAGGCCGTTCTCCACGGGCGTGCCCGTCAGGGCGAGGCGGACCGGCGTGGGGATCGAGCGCAGGGCCTTGGCAGCCGCGGACCGGACGTTCTTGACGTATTGCGCCTCGTCGGCGACGACGACGCCCCAGCCGGTCTCGACGTCGGCGAGGTCGACGGCGTCCCGGCGCAGCGTGGCGTAGGTCGTGACGACGAAGCCCTCGGTCACACCGACCAGGCTGCGCCCGGTGCCGTGGTGGCGTCGGACCGGGACGCCCGGCGCGAACCGCTCGATCTCGCGGACCCAGTTGCCCACGACGGACGCGGGGCAGACGACGAGCGTGGGGGCCACGGGGCGTCCGGCCGCGCGCGCCTGGTCCTCGAGGTGGAGGTGCAGCGCGATGAGCATGACGGTCTTGCCCAGGCCCATGTCGTCGGCGAGGATGCCGCCCAGGCCGAGGTCGACGAGCTGGGCCATCCAGCGCAGGCCGTCGCGCTGGTACTCGCGCAGGGTCCCGTGCAACCGCGGCGACGGCTCGACGGGGTCGCGCGAGCCGTGCTCGGCGAGCCGGCGGCGCACGTCGTCGAGCCAGCCCTCGGTGGAGACCTCGGTGCGCACGTCGTCGATCTCGATCTCGCCGGACACGGCGGCGCGCAGGGCCTCGACCGCGGTGAGCTCGTGCGTGCGTCGCTCGAGCAGGGCCTGGGTGCGGGCCGGGTCGACCAGCACCCAGCGCTCGCGCAGGCGCACCAGGCCGTGCTGGGCCTCGGCCAGCACGTCGAGCTCCTCGGCCGTGAGCGTCTCGTCGCCGAGGGCGAGGTTCCAGTCGAAGCGGAACACCTGCGAGCGGCCGAACGCGCGGGGCCGGTCGTGCGGCATCGCGTCGCCGACCCGGCGGACGGTGGGGCGCGAGTCGAGCGAGCGGACCAGTCCGTCGGGCCACAGCACCTCGACCCGGTAGGAGCGCAGCAGGCTGGAGACGCGGGTGCGGCCGAGCTCGCCGACCTCCTCGGCCGTGAGGGGTACCGAACCCTGGTCGAGCCGGCCGAGCATGCGCGTGAGGGTCGGCCAGGCCGCGGCGGCGGTGCTGACCAGCGTCCGCACCCCGGGTCGTGCGCCCGCGCCGAAGTGGTGGTCGTCGCGACGCCACAGGTCGGCGACGTCGACGGCCGACCAGGACGCGTCGAGCGGCTTGACCTTCAGGCGCACGTCGGCCACGTGGCCCTCTGCGTCGGCGGACTGCCGGAAGGTGACCACCAGCTGTCCGCTGAACGTGCGCGGCCGGACCGGTGCCTGCTCCACGAGCGGTGGCGCCACCGCGCCGCTCGGGCGGCTGCGGCGACGCATGCCCTGCGGGTCCGGCACCGCGTCGTCCTGGGGCTGCGTGGCGACGGCGGGCGCGTCGACCGCGAGCGCCGCGAGGAACCCCCGGACCTTCGCCTGGCCCGACGCTGCGTCGGAACCGACGGAGCGCGCGGCGTCCTGCAGCTGGGACGCCGAGGACGAGTCGGGCGCGGCCAGCCGCCCCGTGGCCATGAGCCGCAGTGCGAGGATCGCGGGCGTGGCCCAGGCCCGGACCGACGGGTCCGCGTTCATCGTGCGGATGCCCTGGCTCAACGGACCGATGGCGTCGTTCGCCGTCACCTCGTGCTCCCCGTCGGGGGCGGTGAAGACGAACCGCGAGGCGGCGGGGTCCTCGGCGACCACGAAGTCGACCGGGTGGCGCAGCAGCACGCGCAGGTCGGTGGTCGTGGGCATCCCTCTAGTGTCCCTCACGCGGTCGGGCGACGGCGCAGGGGCCCGTGCGCGTTCAGTCGACCTGGAGCTCGCCCATGCGACCCCAGCCGTCGACGGGGATCGTGTGGCTGATGATCTGCGGCGTCGACGTGAGCAGCGGACGCATCGCCTCGAGGCCGTCGGCGAAGTGCTGGCTCGAGACGTGCGCCTCGGCGGCATCGTCCTGGAAGCCCTCGACCAGGACGAACGTGTTCTCCTCCTCCAGGCTGCGCGACCACTCGAAGAACAGGTTGCCCTCCTCGGCGCGCGTGGCCTCGGTGAACGGGCGGACGGCCTCCGGCCACCGCTCGACGGCCTCGGGGCGCACGGAGAACTTGACGTTGATCAGGATCATGGGGGTCCCTTCCGGTGGTGGTGTCGCGCCCCTCGGCGCGACGCGCCGCCGCCCGAGGTCAGGGCGGTGGGCTCGTGGGGGCTCGGACTCAGGCGTTCGCGTCGGGCGTGCCCGGCTGCTCGGCGGCGCGCGCCTCGGCCACCTGACGGTGGACGTCGTCCATGTCGAGGTCGCGGACCGCCTGGATCACCTGGTCGAGCGCCGGCGCGGGCAGCGCGCCGGGCTGGCTGAAGACGAGCACGCCGTCGCGGAACGCCATGAGCGTCGGGATCGACGTGATGCCGGCGGCTCCGGCGAGCTGCTGCTCGGCCTCGGTGTCGATCTTGCCGAAGGTCACGTCGGGGTTCTGCTCGCTCGCGGCGTCGTAGACGGGTGCGAACTGCCGGCACGGACCGCACCACGACGCCCACCAGTCCACGAGGGTGATGCCCTCGCCGGTGACGGCTTCCTCGAAGCTCTGGGCGGTGAGGTCGATGGTCGACATGGGGTTCCTTCCGGAGACGTCGTGGGTCGTACCCCAGCGTGAACGACGCGTCGCTCGCCCGCATTCCCTGTGATCCACGTCCCGTCGCGTCATGGATCGCGGGTCGTGGTCTCTGCGTACCTGTCGAGGAGCGGCATCACAGGGGATCGGGAGGTGCGATGAAGTACGACAAGCCAGTCTGGCAGCTGATGTACGAGTGCGCCGACGCGATGCCCGACCCGTTCGGCTACGAGCACGTCCACCGGTGGTTCGCCCGACGCTACCCCGAGGTGAGCCAGGCCACCATCCGCGCGCACCTGGTGGGCCTGTGCGAGGGCGGTCGGCCCAAGCAGCCGCAGTTCGCGGTGAGGTCGTCGCTGTTCCGGCGTGTCGCCCGCGGTCTGTACGAGGTGATCCCGCCCGAGGAACGCAAGCTGGACCCCGACCTGCCCGAGGACCCGGCCGACCTGCTGCCCCCCGCTGCACCCGTCGACCGGGCCCGTCGCGAGGCGAGGCTCGCCAGGTCGGCCTTCACCGAGGCGACCGTCGTCCAGGCGCGGCCCGAGCCCGACGTCGAGGCGCGGCACGACGCTCCGGGGCCCTCGGCGCGGTTGGCGACCTTCGAGGACATCGTCGAGCGAGCGGGGCTCGCCGGGCCTCGCCTGGAGGTCCGCGACCCGACCGCCGAGTCCGCCGACGTGCTGCTGCTCGCCGGTGCGGGGGAGCGGGTGCTCGTGCCGGCCCCCGCCCGCGAGGTCTACCGCGCGGACCGCTTCCAGGCCGCCCGACTCCGTGCGCAGGCACGAGGCGCGACGTGGTTCGTGCTCTCGGCCGAGCATGGGCTGCTCGAGCCAGGGGAGTGGGTCTCGCCCGACTCGCGCGACCTCGCCGACCTCGCCCCGGTCTACCGCGGCGTCTGGGCGCAGTGGGTCCTGGTGCGTCTGGAGTCCCTCGACGGGCCGGTGGCCGGCAGGCGGGTGCACCTCGTCGCTCCCCAGGCGTACGTCGGACCCCTCGCCGCGGTGCTCCAGGACGCCGGTGCGGAGGTGACGGTCGGCGGCGACGAGCCACGTCCCGTGCCCGTCGTCGCCGAGCCTCGGGTCGCTGTCGAGGAGGCCGTGCCCGTGCCCGTGGTCGAGACCGAGGCCGAGGTCGAGGAGGAGCCCGTGACGCCCCCGGAGCGTCGCGCCGAGCAGGCACCTCTGGCACAGGCAGGTCCGATGCAGGATGGTCCCGGCGACGCCGTGCTGGCGGCGGTCGAGCATCTCGCCAGCGCCGAGCACGCCGTGCGGCCCCAGGACCTCGACGCGATCCAGGAGGTCGCGGGGGTGTTCGCCTGGCACGTCGACGCCGAGGGCGCCCGGGTGCTCAACCGCAGCCTGATGCTGCCTGTCGGCGCCGGCGTGCTGCACGTGGGCCACGCGGGAGCCGTGGGCCGCACCGACGACGTCGTCACGACGGTGCGCCACCTCGTGCAGACCGTCCAGCTGCACGGGCGGTCGCGTTCGTCGACCTTCCGTGCCGCGCTGGCCACGATCCTGCAGGAGCCGCTACGAGCACACGGCCTGGACGACCCGGTGGTCGCCGACTGGATGCAGCAGCACCTGCGGGTCGTCACCTGGCCGATGCACGACCGCGAGGCGATCCGCGAGCTCGCCCAGCACGTCGTGGAGCAGCTCGAGCCGCCGTTGAACGTCGACCACCTCCGTGCCGGCGAGGTGCGTCGACGTCTCGGCGAGCTACGCCGCGCCGTCCGCTGAGCCGCCGCCGAAGACTACCGTCGGGTAGGGGTGTCGGACCGCCGAACATGAGACTAGCCTCATGAACATGGACGATCTGACCTTCGACTTCCGCCCCTCCGACGTCGCTGCCGCGTCCGCCCGGTTCCCCGGGCGTCCGCTGGGCGTCCTGGACCGACCGGTCGCCACGGACGCGACGCAGGCGGTCCGCGAGCGGGGCACCGACTTCGCCCAGCACGCCTGGGACGAGTCCGGTCACCTCTGAGACCTGACCCGGTGCGGTCGCCGCGTGTCCCTCACGCGCCGGCGACGTGACACGGCCCCGCGAAGCATGCGCTCCGCGGGGCCGTGTCGTCGGTGCTGAGGTCAGTCCAGCGGACGGATGTTCGCCGCCTGCAGGCCCTTCTGGCCCTGCTCGACGTCGAACTCGACCTTCTGGTTCTCGTTGAGCGAGCGGTAGCCGCTCGTCTGGATCGCGCTGAAGTGGGCGAAGACGTCCTCGCTGCCGTCGTCGGGCGCGATGAAGCCGAAGCCCTTGTCGGCGTTGAACCACTTGACCGTTCCGGTTGCCATCTTTCCTACTACTCCTTCGGGTGCGTCCACGACCGTCGTGGACGCGTCGTCCGTCGTTTCACCCGCTGAGCAGAGCGCCCGGTGTGCGGTCCCCGAGCTGCCGGCACGGTTAAATCCAACGGCAACGACACCAGCCTAGGACACGGTCGCGACGCGGGCCGAACGCCGTCTCGGCGCGTCGGAGGCCCGACCCGACGAGGGCGACTAGCGGGGCTGTCCGTACAGCGCGACGGAGTAGTAGCGGTCGTTGCTGTCGCGCCACGCGCCCACGCCGATGCGGCGGAACGCGGCGTTCATCTGGTTGGCGCGGTGACCGCCGGAGGTCATCCAGTTGACCTTGGAGCACGAGGACGAGCAGACCTTGTCGGTGGAACGGCCGACGACGCTGCGACCGTCCGGGTAGCCGAACGCCAGGTTCTCGCCGATGCTGCGCAGGCCGCACTTCTTCATGATCGCCTGCAGCGACGCGGACGAGCGGTGGACGAGCGCCTTCTCCTGCGTGGCGAGGTGCTTGGCCCAGGAGTCGGCGTAGCCGTCCATGCAGCTGTTGAGCGCGAGCTTGGGGCGGTCGAACTTCGCCCGGACCCCGTTGGTCTGCTCGAGGATCTGCTGGGAGTACACGCTGACCCGCACCACGGCGTGGGCGGAGCCTCCCGTGAGGCTCACGAGGAGCGCGGTGAGGACGACGGCGATGGTGGTACGCATGCTGCTCCTGGTGACGGGGACCGAACCTGGTCAGTCTCACACCTTTAGGTCCCGGGCACTAGGTCCTCACCTGAGATCGGCCGAAGAACTAGTTCGTTAGTACTAGTCACCGGTGAAGTCAAGACTGTCGTCGTCCTCAGGAAACGTTTAGGTTGGCCCGAGCCTCGTGTCGGACGAGCCCACCGGCCCGCCGATGCGACAGGGGGCCGACCGGCCCCCGAGACATCAGTTGTTCCTAGGGGGGACCACGTGAAGCGTGTCACGTCATGCGTGCTCGGGATCGGGCTCGCGTCATCGCTCGGACTCACGTTCGCAGCACCGACCACGGCGGCCGAGGCGCCGCCGCAGCAGGGGGTCGACCGCGTCCAGAAGGACCACGACCTGCCGAACCCGCTCGAGGACAAGCGTCGGGAGCTGCGCGAGCAGGCCGTCGCGTCCGTCGTGAGCGGTGAGGCGAAGCCCGTCACCCGCAACGGCAGCACCGTCGTCAAGGTCGGCGAGGCAGCCGCACCGGCCGACGCCGCGACGCTCGCGAGCCCGAAGGCGTCGCGCGGCGCGAAGGAGCGCGCCGCGAGGGGCAAGCGCAAGGACCAGTACGTCGAGCTGTCGCAGGAGCGCGCCGACAAGGTCTTCGTCATCCTCGCCGAGTTCGGCGACGAGCGGCACCCCGACTACCCGGACGCCGACACCGATCCGTCGACGCCCGGACCCGAGAAGTTCGACGGTCCGCAGCACAACCAGATCGAGGAGCCGGACCGGACGAAGGACAACTCGACCGTCTGGCAGCCCGACTACGACCGTCAGCACTACCAGGACCTCTACTTCAAGGAGGGCAAGGGCGCCGAGTCGGTCAAGACGTACTACGAGACGCAGTCGTCGGGTCGCTACACGGTCGACGGAACCGTCTCGGACTGGGTGAAGGTGAAGTACAACACCGCCCGCTACGGCCGCGACGACGCCTCGACGTGGAACCTGATCCAGGACGCCACGACCCAGTGGGTGGCCGACCAGCGCAAGGCGGGCCGCACCGACGCGCAGATCAAGCAGCAGCTCGCCGAGTACGACGTCTACGACCGCTACGACTACGACGGCGACGGCGACTTCAACGAGCCCGACGGCTACATCGACCACTTCCAGATCGTCCACGCCGGGCACGGCGAGGAGGACGGCGACGCGACCTACGGCGAGGACGCCATCTGGTCGCACCGCTGGTACGCCTTCCTCACCGACCAGGGCGTCACGGGACCGTCGCAGAACCGCCTCGGCGGCACGCAGATCGGCGACACCGGGCTCTGGATCGGCGACTACACCGTCCAGCCGGAGAACGGCGGTCTCTCCGTCTTCGTCCACGAGTACGGTCACGACCTCGGCCTGCCCGACGCGTACAGCACGGCGGGCGGCGACAACAGCAACGAGTACTGGACGCTCATGGCGCAGTCGCGACTCAACGCCAAGGGCGAGGCCCTCGGCGAGCGCGCGGGCGACCTGGGCGCGTGGGAGAAGCTGCAGCTCGGCTGGCTCGACTACGAGGTCGTCGGGGCCAAGGAGAAGCGGACGCTCGAGCTCGGGCCCCAGGAGTACAACACCGCGAAGGCGCAGGGAGCCGTCGTGGTGCTCCCGAAGAAGGAGGTCACCCGTGACCTGGGTGCACCGGCAGCGGGCTCGAAGCAGTTCCACTCCGGCTCCGGTGACGACCTCGCCACCACGATGACGACGAAGGTCGACATCCCGGCGGGCGCGAGCGACGCGACGCTGACGGCGAAGGTCAGGTACGAGATCGAGGAGGGCTACGACTACGCGTACGTCCAGGCCTCGACCGACGGCGGCTCGACGTGGACCGCGCTCGACGGGACCGTCGGGGGCACGCCCATCGGCGAGGACACGTCCGGTCGCCCGGGCATCGACGGTGAGCAGAAGACGTGGACCGACCTCTCGGTGCCGCTCGACGCCTACGCAGGTGAGAGCGTCCAGCTGCGGTTCCTGTACAAGACCGACGGCGGTCTCGCGCTGCCCGGCCTGTTCCTCGACGACGTCGCGGTGACCGCCGGCGGTTCGACGCTGACGTCGGACGGTGCGGAGGACGGTGCGGGTGCCTGGACCCTCGACGGGTTCAGCGTCGTGGGATCGTCGACGACGGACCTCTACGACAACTTCTACGTCATGGGGCACCGCTCGTACGTCTCCTACGACCGGTACCTGCGGACGGGGCCGTACAACTTCGGCTTCGCGAGCACGCGCCCCGACTGGGTCGAGCACTACGCCTACCAGCAGGGTCTGTTGATCTCCTACTGGGACACGTCGCAGGCCGACAACAACACCATCACCCACCCGGGCGAGGGTCGGAACCTGCCGATCGATGCCCGGCCCCGACCGATCATCGACCGGACGACGGGCAAGCCGTTCCGCGCCCGCGTGCAGGTCTACGACGCGCCGTTCTCGACGCGCAGGGCCGACTCGATGACGCTGCACACCGACGGCAAGCCCACGTACGTCCGTGGACAGGCCGCCGCTCCGCTCTTCGACGACACGAAGAAGTACTTCTACGCGGAGGCGCCGCAGCACGGCGTGAAGCTGCCCGGTGCGGGGGTCAAGGTCCGGGTGCTGTCGGAGAAGGGGGCGTCGGTGAAGGTCCGGTTCAACTGACCTGACCTGACCGGCCGGACCGGGGTCCCGAGCAGACGGGGCGCGCACCACGAAGGTGCGCGCCCCGTCGTCGTGGACGACGTGACCGTCCTCGTCGAGCCCGGCGTCGGCGTCGCGCAGGGCCCGGTGGGCGGTGGACAGGACGACCGCGGCGCCCAGCACGGCAACCGCCGCGACGGCGAACGGCACGTGCACCGACCAGGCCTGCACCATCCGGCCGGCGGCGAACGGCGCGAGGCCGCCGCCGATGAAGCGGACGAAGCCGTACGCGGCGGACGCCACGGGACGCTCGACCGGCGAGATGGTCATGACGGCCTGCGTCATGAGCGTGTTGTTGATGCCGATGAAGATGCCCGCCGCGATGACGCAGCCGACCATGAGCCGCTGGTCGGTGGGGTCGGTCGCCATCAGCGCGAGGTCGATGGCGAAGAGGGTGAAGGCGGCGTAGAGCGAGACCGACGTGCCGAAGCGCTGCTGCAGCCACGGGGCGGCGACCACCGAGAAGAACGCGACCAGGACGCCCCAGGCGAAGAAGACCCAGCCGAGCTGGGTGATGGACAGCGCCATCGGGAACGGGGCGTACCCGAGCATCGTGAAGAAGCCCCAGTTGTAGAGCAGGGCGGCCACGCTCATCGTCGCCAGGCCGCGGTGGCGCAGCGCCTTGAGCGGGGCGCTGATCGGCGTCGCGTGCGTGGGCTTCGGCGTGGACGGCAGCAGGAGCACCGTCGCGACGAGCGCGATCGACATGAGGACGGCGACGCCGTAGAACGGGCCGCGCCAGCTGATGTTGCCCAGGGTGCCGCCGACCAGGGGGCCGGCTGCGATGCCGAGGCCGAGCGCCGCCTCGTAGAGGATGATCGCCCCGGCGAACCCGCCCCGCGCGCTCGAGACGATGGCGGCGAGCGAGGTGGCGATGAACAGGGCGTTGCCCAGTCCCCAGCCGGCGCGGAAGGCGACGATGCCCTCGATGCTGCCGCTCGACCCCGCGAGCGCCGAGAAGACCACGATGATGGCCAGACCGACCACGAGCGTGCGCTTGGCGCCGAAGCGGCTGGAGACCGCGTTGGTCACGAGCATGGCGACCGCGGTGACCACGAGGTAGCTGGTGAAGAGCAGCGTCACCTCGCTCTCGGTGGCGTCGAGCTGCTCCTTCAGGGCGGGCAGGATGGGGTCGACGAGACCGATCCCCATGAAGGAGATCACGCAGGCGAAGGCGACCGCGTAGACGGCCTTCGGCTGTCCGAGCAGGCTTGCTCGGGCGGAGCCGTGGCCGCCGGTGTCGGGTGTCTGGTCAGTGGGGCTGGTCATGGTCCTCCTGGGTCAGCTCGACGAGCGCGTCGACGGCGTGGCCGAGGGCGTCGAGTCGGTCGGGTGAGAGGCGGCCGAGTCGGGCGGCGATCAGGGCGTCCTGGCTCCGGCGTCGTTCCGCGAGGGCCCGTGCCGGTCGAGCGCGGACAGCGTCCCTGCCGCCGTGCGGCTCAGGCCTCGCGTGGCCGAGTCGCGGGACACGACCGCGACCAGCTCCCGCAGGGCCTGGGACAGGCGCGCGACATCAGGTTGCTGCATGCAACCAACTATATCAGCACCTGATGTATTGCGCTGAGCCCGCACTCCCACTCCACGAAACGCGGGGAGTGGGAGCAGCGGGCGGCTCAGGCCGCGGCGCGGCGGAGGGTGAGGCGGCCGGCGGCGAGACCGGCGACGACCACCGCGAGCGTCCAGAGCACGCCGGCGACCGGCAGGGAGAGGACGAGCAGGAGGCACCCGAGGAGGCCCGCCGCCGCGAGCACCCGCAGGACGGTCCCGTCGAGCGTGAGTGCCGCAGCGTTGGTGAGGGCGTAGTAGACCAGCACGCAGCCGCTCGAGGCAGCCACGGCCTCCGCCGCGTCGACGAACGGGAGTGCGGCCACGACGACGACCGCCACCGCGACCTGGGCGGCCGCGGGCACGCCGCGCGACGACTCGCGCGCGAGCGCCCGCGGGAGGTGACGGTCGCGGCTCATGGCCAGGGTGGTGCGGCTGACCCCGCCGAGCAGCGACAGCAGCGCGCCGCCCGCCGCGACCACGGCCGTGACGGCCACGGCGGTGGTGAGCGCGGGGTGACCCAGCGTGTCGACCGCGTCGGCGACGGCCCGGTCGCTGGCGTCGGCGACGTCCGGGGGCAGCGCGTGGGCGACGGCCGCAGCGGCGACCACGTAGAGGGCCGTGACCACCGCGAAGGAGACGGCGACGGCGCGCGGGATGGTGCGCGCCGGGTCGCGCACCTCCTCGCCGAGCGTCGCGAGGCGGGGAGCGTGGTCGCGTGACCAGGCGCCAGGTGAGCCCCCACCGCCAGCGCCATCGCCGCGCACGATGCGGTCTTCCCGACCACGAACACCCAGCCCGCGAGGTGCCCCCAGGCAGGCCCGAGCCGCTCCCGCGCGAACACGTAGGTGCCGCCCGCGGCGGGGTAGCGGGTCGCGAGGCGGGCCGACGCCAGGGCGTTGAGCCCCGCGACGAGCGCCGCGAGCAGCACCGCCCACACGACGAAGACGCCGGTGCGACCGACGGCCGGGCCGAGCGCGACGAACACGCCGGCCCCCAGCATCGACCCGGCCCCGAGGCCGGTCGCTCGGACGGGTCCGAGGACGCGGGCGAGTGCCACCGTCAGAGGGCGTAGTCGACGACGAGCGGTGCGTGGTCGGAGAACCGCTCCGCGTAGGTCGCGGCACGGTCGACGCGGGCGGCGCTGACCGAGGCGGCCAGCTCGGGCGTGGCGAGCTGGTAGTCGATCCGCCAGCCGGTGTCGTTGTCGAACGCCTGGCCCCGCCACGACCACCAGGTGTACGGGCCGTCGACCTCGCCGGCGTGCACCCGCGCGACGTCGACCCAGCCGAGCTCGTCGCGCACGCGGTCGAGGTACGCGCGCTCCTCTGGGAGGAACCCCGCCTTCTTGAGGTTGCCCTTCCAGTTCTTGATGTCGAGCTCGGTGTGGCCGATGTTGAAGTCGCCGGTGACCACCGCGTGGTCGGCGTGGTCGCGCAGCTCGCCGAGGCGCACCAGCAGCTGGTCGAGGAAGCGGTACTTCTCGTCCTGGCTCGGCGTGCCGACGCCGCCGGAGTGGACGTAGGCCGACACGGCCGTGAGGAGACTGCCGTCGGGCAGCACGATGTCGGACTCGACCCAGCGGCCGGCGTCGTCGAAGGACGGGTCGCCGTGCCCGACGCGGTGCGCCTTGGGCTCGGTGCGGCTGAGCACCGCGACACCCGCGCGGCCCTTGGCGGCCGCCTCGGTGTGCACGACGTGGTAGCCGGTCTCGGCCATCAGCTCGTGCACGAGCGCGTCGGGCGCGCGGACCTCCTGCAGGGTGACGACGTCGGCGTCGGCAGCCTCGAGCCAGGGACCCATGCCGCGTCGGAGGGCGGCGCGGATGCCGTTGACGTTGACCGTGGCGATGCGGAGCACGCGAGCAGCCTACGAGCCGGCACCGACATCGGTCGCAGCCGGTCGGGGCTCGTGGGGCGCCCCGACGACGTCGATGATCCACGCCAGCTCCCAGGCCCGCTCGTGCCAGGCCGCGTAGCGTCCGCTCACGCCGCCGTGGCCCGCGTTCATCTCGGTCTTGAGCAGGGCGGGGACCTCGCCGGTCGACCGCTCGCGCAGCCGGGCGACCCACTTCGCGGGCTCCACGTAGAGCACGCGCGTGTCGTTCAGGCTGGTGACCGCGAGCACCGGCGGGGAGGCGACCTCGCCGACGTTCTCGTAGGGCGTGTACGACTTCATGTAGGCGTAGACGTCGGGGTCGTGCAGCGGGTCGCCCCACTCGTCCCACTCGATGACGGTCAGCGGCAGGCTCGGGTCGAGGATCGTCGTGAGGGCGTCCACGAACGGGACCTCCGCCACGACGGCGCCGAACGCCTCGGGCGCCAGGTTCAGGGCGGCGCCGACGAGGAGCCCGCCGGCGCTGCCGCCCTCCCCGTGGTCGTACCAGGCGCGACCGAGCTCGCCGCCGCCGCGGACGTGCGCGATGGCGAACACGAAGCCGCGGTCGAGCAACGACAGCCGCGGCACGGACATGCCGGGGTCGATGCTGATCTCGTAGGAGCCGTACCCGTAGAGCAGGGCGGGGGCGGAGCCGTCGCGCGGGGTGTCGGCACGGGCCACGAGCGAGATCGGCACCAGCGTGCCGTCGTCGGCGGTGGCCCACGTGCGGTGCTGCACGTAGTCGGCGGGGTCGTAGCCGCCGAGCACCGTCTGCTGCTTGCGCACGACCAGCTCGCCCGTCTCGACGACGAGGTCGAGCACCGTGCTGGGCGTGACGAGCGACCCCATCCCCAGGCGGATCACGGGCTGGTCCCACTCGGCGTTCGCGCCCACCCCCGCGGTGAACAGCTCCTCGCCGAAGTCGATCTCGCGCGGCTCGCCGAGACCGTCGTCGTCGATGCTCGCGATGGCGACACGCGTCAGCGCCTCGCGACGGTAGGAGAGCAGGAGCGACCGCGCGAAGACGTCGATGCCCTCCAGGCGTGTGCCCGGGCGGTGCGCCACGACCGTCTCGAGCGCCTCGCGCAGCGGTCGATCGACCGGTGCGGCGTCGACGGGAAGCGCACCGAGCTCGAAGTCCTCCGCGCCGTCGTTGTGCAGCACCAGGAACAGGTCGCGTCCGGCGACCACCGCGTGCTCGAGCGAGTACTCGACGCCGTCGCGCCGCGGCACCACGACACTGAAGTCGCCGGTCGGGTCGTCGGCCTCGAGGACGAGCACCTCGCTCGTGATCTTCGACGACGCACCGATCACGAGGTAGCGCTCGGACTGGGTGCGCCCGACCCCGGTGAAGAACCGCTCGTCGGTCTCCTCGTGCACGAGCACGTCGTCGGCGTCGGAGCCCAGCCGGTGCCGCCAGACGCGGTGCGGGCGCCACGCGTCGTCGACGGTCGTGTAGAAGAGGTGGCTGCCGTCGGTGGACCACGTGACGCCGCCGCTCGTGCCGGCTATCTCGTCGGCGAGCAGCTCGCCGGTGCGTAGGCCCTTGACGCGGATCGTGTAGCGCTCGTCGCCCACCACGTCGGTCGACCACGCGAGCAGGCTGCCGTCGTCGCTCAGCGAGAACCCGCCGAGGGAGAAGAAGTCATGCCCTTCGGCCTCGACGTTCGAGTCGAGCAGGACCTCCTCGCCGGGCACGGGCTCGCCCGGCACGAGCGTCGGCGGGTCCCAGTCGTCGGGGGAGGAGACCGCGGTGCGGCACCGGATGGCGTACTGGCTGCCCTCGACGGTGCGCGAGTAGTACCACCAGCCGCCGTGCCGCACGGGCACGGAGAGGTCGGTCTCGAGGGTCCGCGAGCGGATCTCCTCGAACAGCCGGCCGCGCAGGTCGGCGAGGTGCGCCGTCCGGGCCTCCGCGTACGCGTTCTCGGCCTCGAGGTGCGCCAGGGTGCGTGGGTCGTCCTTGTCGCGGAGCCACTCGTACGGGTCCTCGACCTCGTCGCCGTGGTGGCGGCGGACGACCGGGTGCTGAGGGGCGACGGGCGGTTCGTGCGTCGACGTCATGCGGTGACGCTATCGCCCGGCACCCAGGCCCTCGTCGCTCGACCGCTCCGCAGCGATCGGCGCGGCCAGCTCGTCGGGTCGGCGCGGGCGCGTGGGCCCGGTG